>Ga0209081_1001086_pt1 | contig 16260 bp, 15 predicted proteins | sample GOMGulsemesocosm_4_FD_184636 | JGI IMG/M metagenome (GOLD analysis project Ga0209081, IMG submission 184636) | Methane-oxidizing microbial communities from mesocosms in the Gulf of Mexico - GOM15B Gulf of Mexico (SPAdes) (version 2) | ecosystem: Environmental > Aquatic > Marine > Cold seeps... | reverse complement strand
AATCATTCAACAATTACCAGACGGCACGCCGCCGACCCATGTCTTTGTCCAAGGCGGTGTTGGTGGCCTTGCAGGTGCAGTTTGCGCACATCTTTGGCTGCAACTGGGATCTGAACGGCCGCGGTTTGTAATCGTTGAGCCGGATCGCGCAGATTGTCTGTTCCAAAGTGGTCTTCGCGGAGAAATGACAGATGTCTCCATTCAAGAAGAGACTATTATGGCGGGCTTATCCTGCGGTGAAGTGTCTAGCCTTGCCTGGCCCATTCTCTTGCGGGGCACCAATGATTTCATGACCATCGAGGATGATCTAATTGCCCCAACCATGAAACTATTGGCAAAAGGTGTTGACGGTGATCAACGGCTGGTCGCAGGGGAATCGGCTGTTGCCGGTCTTTCTGGTGTCATTGCCGCAACGATGAACAGCGATCTGGCCACAAAACTTGGCTTAGATGGGTCCTCCACTATCCTAATTATTGGAACAGAAGGGGCCACAGATCCGGCTATCTATGAAGATATTGTGGGTATGTCACCTGCTGATGTTGTTGCTTAAAGCAGGGATAAATTTTGAGGCAGACTGATCGATGCAATCGAGCATCGATCCAAGGCGGGTTTGCACAAACTACCGGACTTGCTATTTCCCGGAAAACAATAGGGGCCACCAGCTGGACTAAATCAGCCCAATGCCGGCAGCATCCTAGATTTCCGGGATTTAGAAAGTTAGCTTTTTACGCTTAGAGCCACGCGAGTAATATCACTGCGAACGAGGCCAATATCGGAGAGTTCACGATCATCCAGTGCGCTAAGTGCTGATACAGTATTACGATACTGTAGATGCTCCTGGATTTGGGCGTAAAGTTTTTCGATGGCAGTCAGTGCGACAAAAGTTCCGCGCTGAATTCCTTCAGAAACAAAACCAGATGTTGGTGTAAGTACGTTCATGGCTCTCTCCTTCGATTGATTTGATAAGTCTTATCTAGTCGGAAAGATTCAAAATTACGTGCACAATTATCTCACTGCACCTATGCGAATTATGCATAGCTACATTAGTTATCTTATTATGTGATGAATTTTCGGGTTTTTTGACCTATTTTCGGCAGTTTATAAGGGATTTTTCCAAAAAATATCTCTTCCTATAAACTTCAAATTTGGCTAAAATTGTTTTAAAATATGCTCAATTTTCGTTGATAAACACTCGAAAATTAAGAAAGTGTAAAGCTCACCGCACTCCGTCTCAGTATTGCCCCTAACTTTCCAGCAGGTGCTGGATAAGGTTTCACATGATTGATTCTCATGAAGACCTTATCCAGAGTGTTATTTATATGCCTGCAAAGACTTCAGTAACAGCTTCAGCCATAGCGCCAACAACAATATCAGCCTCACCTTTTGTCAAACATAGTGGCGGTGCAAACCCAAGAATATCACCCTGTGGCATTGCCCGTGCAATAACACCGCGTTTTAGCAATGCGGCCGCAATTTTCGGACCCGCCATCAAAGACGGATCAAGGAAGGTCCGTTTTTCCTTATCGGCGATCAATTCAACAGCGATCATCAAGCCCTCGCCGCGAACGTCACCGACGTTGGTATGATCGCCAATAGCATCTGTCATTGCCTGTTTAAAATACTGACCCATACTTCCAGCGTTTGAAATCAGACCCATACTGTCAATGAGATTTAGGTTGGCAACACCCGCCGCCGCGCAAATAGGATGTGCGGAGTATGTCCATCCATGACCGATGGCACCATATTCGTCTGTTCCTTGTTCTAACACTTTCCAGACTTTGTCTGAGATGATGGAGGCCGATAGTGGTGCATATGCAGACGTCAGACCTTTTGCGCAGGTGATAATGTCCGCTTCAATTCCATAATGATCAGATCCGAACATAGATCCGAGACGGCCAAATCCTGTGACAACTTCATCGGCAATGAGAAGGATGTCATATTTTTTTAATACAGCTTGGATTGCACTCCAGTAACCAGCTGGTGGTGGCACGAGGCCGCCAGTTCCCAATACAGGCTCACCAATAAAGGCCGCAATGGTATCCGGTCCTTCTTCTTGGATAAGGGCATCAAGTTTTTCAGCGCATTGGTTGGAAAACTCTTCCTCGCTTAGGCTTAGATCATCCCGGCGGTAATAGTAAGGCGCTTCCGTATGAACCACTTGGCTTAAAGGCAGATCGAATTTTTTATGAAATAGCTCAAGCCCTGTGAGAGAGCCTGTCATCAAACCTGATCCGTGATACCCTCTCCAGCGCGAAATGATCTTCTTCTTCTCAGGCCGGCCCAGAACATTGTTATAATACCAGACCAATTTGATGTTGGTCTCATTGGCATCAGATCCAGAGAGGCCGTAGTAAACCTTACTCATATTGTCAGGCGCACGGTCAATTATCATTTTTGACAATGTGATGGAGGCTTCTGTGCCATGACCCACGTAGGAATGATAATAGGCCAATTCTTTTGCCTGAGCTGCGATCGCATCAGAGATTTCAGAGCGACCATACCCAACATTCACGCAGTAGAGACCCGCAAATGCGTCCAGTAATTTATTCCCGTCCCGATCTTCAATATAAACACCTGAACCACCTGTTACGATGCGGTTAGCGAGCTCACCTCGGGCAAATTGACCCAGATGTGTGGAGGGGTGAAAGAAATTCTCGCGATCCCATTTGCTAAGTTGATCATTTGTTGTCATTGAATTCTCCTGACTTAAAGCGACGGGCTTATGCCCAGTTGCGGCAAACATTTGTGATATCTGAAAAGGCGTCGAAGCTGTGACGCGATCCCTCGCGGCCAAAACGCGGGTTTATTTGCATTCACCCATCATCTGCCCTGCAAACAATCTTGAGAGGGAAAATTAGATGAAATTATTCGGTGAGTGCGTTTATAGTCCGCTCAAATTTCAGTGAAAAATTCGGCTTATAGGCCCAAATATAGAGAGATCATCGGAAGATATTTTAAAATTACTCCAAATATGACGTAATTTTACGCGCTCAAGACGGAAAATGGGATCGCCGAGACGTCTTTTACCGGCTTCGTCACCACATATGTGTAATAGCGGCGAAGGCCGATATCTGCCGTCAGCATTTCATCCACCTTGCGCTGATAGGCGTCAACGCCTTTACAAACCAGCTTCAAAAAGTAATCGATACCGCCGCCAACAGCCCAGCATTCTACGACCTCATCTATTTCCATAACAGCTTTCTCAAACCGCTCGAAATCTTCAGCCCGATGGCTGACAAGCTCCACTTGCATGAAAATGGTTGCCAAAGATCCCAGTTTATCTAGGGAAAGCCGAGTTCCGTATCCTTCAATGACACCCAAGTCCTCAAGCCTCTTCAGTCTTTCCCAACAGGCCGTTGGCGAGAGATTGACCTGAGCGGCCAGCTTGTTTTTGGCAATACGGCCATCGCGCTGCAATACACCCAAAATCTTCAGATCACGGTCATCAAGTTTGATCATAATTACTACCCGGCATTAAACTGAAAGGGCGACAACACCGATGATGTCACCCATGCCAATGAGACCCGGAAAATGCCGTGCTGTAAAGACACCATCCAGCGGACTATAGTATTCTGTTGGGCTTGTCCCTGTTCGGTCCGTATCGTAGACGCGCGCGATGAGTTGACCGGATTTAACGTCGTCGCCAAGCTCAACACACAGTTCCATCAATCCCGCACTCTCACATGAGATATAACAGCGGTGATCTGGCATATCCAAATCGATCGTCTCGGAAATTTCAGGAACGCCCGACGTCACGCCCGCATGGAGGAGCAAATTGTTAATCCCCTTCTTAGCGATCGCAACGGTTGCCGCAGTGGTTGATCCCCCGCCGCCGAGTTCGGTTGAGATAAAGACTTTCCCCATTTCTTCGGCAGCCCCATCATACATTCCTCCAGCATCCACCTCGAGAAGCATAATAGAATAGGGGGCGTTGAAGGCTCTCATGGCTTGAACACATTGTTCCTGTTGGACTTTGTTATCCAACACATGGGCTGCGCAAAAAGGCACAAAATCCAGCGTTTTGCCGCCAGAATGAATATCCAAAACATAATCAGCCATCGGCAATAATGTTCGCTGAAAATAGTCTGCAATTTTCTCCGTCACAGTTCCTGAAGGGTTGCCAGGAAACGTCCTGTTCATATTCCCCTTATCAATGGGAGAGGTTCGTGTTGCATTTTTAAACGCAGGGAAATTCATTCCAGGGACGATGATGACCCTTCCAGCGATGTTATCTGCTTCAATGTTTCTGGCTAGATCAAACAGTGCAATGGGTCCCTCATACTCGTCGCCATGGTTGCCGCCCGTCAGCAGAACCGTTGGTCCCTCTCCATTTTTTGCAACCGTAATGGGGATCATGATGGATCCCCAAGCCGATGCATCATGGGAATAGGGGAGTTTCAGGAAACCATGCTGTACGCCGTCCTGATCATAATCAACAGTGGCGGAAATAGGGTTTGTCTGCATTTTGTTAGTCTTTAATCATAAGTTGACGAGGGACGGAGGCTAAGAGTTCAGCTTCCCCATTTGTGATGACAATGCTTTCTGTGGTCTCAAGTCCCCAGTCGTCCATCCATAAGCCGGTCATAAAGTGGAATGTCATACCAGGTTCAAGAACTGTTTTATCACCAGAGCGCAAACTCATTGTCCGCTCGCCCCAGTCCGGTGGATAGCTTAATCCAATTGGGTAACCGGTTCGGCTATCCTTGATGATGCCATATTTTTTCAAAACACCGAAGAAGGCATGTGCGATATCTTCACACAGGTTGCCAGCTTTTGCCATCTCAAGGCCTGCGGCCATACCTTCTTGAATAGCTTTGTCCGCATCAATAAAGGTTTGTGTTGGTTTTCCCAGAAAAATGGTGCGCGATAAAGGCGCATGATATCGGCGGTAACAGCCTGCGATTTCAAAAAAGGTTGCCTCCCCCTCTTTCATTGGTTTGTCATCCCAAGTCAGGTGAGGGGCTCCAGCATCTTCGCCCGATGGCAGAAGCGGGACGATGGCCGGGTAATCGCCGCCAAAACCGTCTGCGCCTCTAATACCCGCATCATAAATTTCAGCAACCAAGTCGTTTTTGCGCATTCCAGGCTCGATGACATCGAAAATGCGTTTGTGCATTTCTTCCACAATCCGCCCAGCCCGGCGCATATAGACAAGTTCCTGCTCCGATTTTACGGCCCGGCACCAATTTACCAGCGCAGTAGCATCCGTAAGGGTCGCATTTGGAAGATGTTTGACCAAAGACAGGTAGGCCGCGGCAGAAAAATAGTAATTGTCCAATTCCACGCCAATATTGAGAGAACCCCAGCCCCGGTCAGTCAGAAGCCCGCTGAGAAAATCCATAGGATGATGCTCAGTCGATTGCACATAATGTTCGGGATAGAAATGAATATTACCATCGCCCATAAAGACTGTACGCTTTGCACCGTTCGCATCTTGTTTTCGGCCATACCAAATCGGCTCACCGTCCATGGGAAGCACAACACATTGATGCACATAGAATGACCAGCCGTCATACCCGGTAAGCCAAGCAATGTTAGACGGATCAGTAACGATCATCAAATCGATGCCCTTTGCACTCATGGCGGTACGAGCTTTGGCAAGGCGAGCCTGATATTCAGAAAGAGAAAAAGGTAGATCAATGCCGGGCATGACATTCTCCATATTAAATGAACTGGTAAAAACAAGGCCGGCATTCACACTTTCAGTGCGAGTTTAGGCGACGTTTGCGCGTGCTGTGTCTTCCAACCTCTGTTATGCGACAGCCGATGGTGGCATTTGCAGATTGTGAGTAAACCTGATCCAGCCTTTTGCGGTCAAGCGAAGAATGTTGTCAGTTGGAGTTGGTGCCAAGAAATCATCAAATCAATGCTCCTTTTGCATACGTCAGAGAAGTATATTATAATTACCTGATTCAATTTTTTGATGCGTATTTGACTGGTGATTATTTTTGATTGGGGGAAATCAATGACTGAGCCTAAAGATGAAAAAAATGGCTGCAATACGGGTGCGGAAAAAATTCCGAATTTACTGAGGGAGTCAAACGAACTCGCAGTCTATATTTCCCGTCACGGTGACATCCTCCCAATGCACAAAATTGACAGTCACAAAGAGTTATTGGTTGCCATAAGTGACTTAGAAAGTTCCCCCACGCAGGAAAACTGGACAAAATTACATCTCGCCTATTCCGCTGTAACCACTATTACATACGCAACTAAATCTGTGAATGGTCGAACAATTATCGAAACACGAAGAAAAGCTGAATTTTGGAGGACTATTACCTTTCAGGATCCGCGACATAGGCCAGTTCAAATCGGAGTCATCCTATTTGTCCTCGCAATGTTCCTTGAACTTCTCGCCGCACGGGCTGCGCGTATATTTGATCCCACCGTCATTTCCGGATATTGGGTATGCCTTGCCTATACATTATCCCCTCTCTTAACGTTTCTCATCCCGGCGGTTTGGGGCGGTATTGGTGCCTGTATATTCCTAATGAAAAAGCTAGCGGATAAACTATTTGATCAAGCCTTTGACAGTAGGAAAGTAAAAGGTGATGTAACTAGAATTTTCCTTGGATCAATGATGGGCGTCATTGTCGTTGTCATTATGTTCCCGGGGTTTTCTGAAGCCATAAAGGTTGGGGATTTTTCTTTTGGCCCTGCATCAGCTGCATTTATCGCAGGATTGGGCGTTAAACCAATTTATGCTGCATTTGAATCCCTATCAGAAGAACTTGCAAGACGGTTTAGTGGCGGAAAAACCAAAGACTAACGACCTAGCAAATACCCCTGATCCAAAGGCACTGCCCTAAATCCGTTTTTGATGAATTCTGGCAGTTCAAAACCAGAGAGTTCTTTAATAATATTCGGGGCCGGGTCTCCGCCGCCAATGGACATGGGATCATCCCCATCATCGGGTAAATTATTCGCTCCTGCAGCTTCTGCGAAATGTGTCAGATGGCGTAGAATTAAGACAGCATCGATGTTCCTAAAATCTTCAGGGTCGCCATCAGTTTTTGAGTATATGGCGGGAGTTAGGAGGCCAGTTTTATCACCAAACAATGGATCAATGACTTCAGACATCCAGTCATCCCAAACGATTACCAGCGTACCGCAAAAATCATGTCGCGCGCTAAAAGCTTCGAATTTTTCATCGGCGCTTCTGAGGAAACCTCGCACAGTATTATCCCGTGGTAAAACGGCTTTATGGTCACTTGGGTTTTGAATTTCTGAGGTCTGCTTGCCAATTTGCGTCGGAAACTCAAATGGTTTGCCTTCTCGCAGCCGTGCATGAGACGTGTAATTGGGGGCCTTCACTTCAAAGCCAAATTTCTTTCCTTCAGGTAGAGTCATGACCAAATCAATCCGTTTTGGGCTACCTGCAACGCCCGCTTCAATTTCGAATGATGTATCCCGGGGCCACGGCATTTTAACCATCTGACGCATCACGAGGATTTCAGCCAATTTTTGCAGAAGCTGGTCATAATGGGGCTCATAGTTTTTCCGCCCTCCAATGTTTTTGATTTCTCTCAACATCGCTAGAGGAGCGTCCTCGTCAATGACGCGAAGATCTATGCAGGCTGCATAAACGCTTCGAATGAAGGGCGTGAAATTTGCGACATGATGCCCAAAATAATGCCATCTATTGCCAAAAATCCCCTTAGCTAGGCGGGCAAAGTTATTGAGTTCATATTTGTCACTCATCCGTCAACTCTGCGTACCATACAAGACAAAACGGATAGCACTCTGGTTTCATGGTTTAGGTCTTGAAAATTCGGATTTAATTTTGTTCACCATTAAGCGTTCATACAGTTTGGGCCATATCTTGTGTATCATATAGGAGAGTTTAGACACTCGGCCAATAGTCAGCAATCGGCTATTTTGCTGAAGGCCCATAAGAATTTTTTTGGCCACTAATTCAGGGCTTAATGGCTTACCTGCCGTTTGCGTTGCGGACCCTGGCCGCGCCGTGTCACCGTCTTTTGAACTTGCACCCTGCTGGGACGCAATAAAGGAAGGGCAGACAATCATCACTTGGACGCCCGCGTCTGCAACTTCTGATCTCAAGCTATCAAAAAAACCCTGCAACGCATGTTTGCTGGCGCTATATCCGCTTCGCCCATAGAGAGGTGAAAAACCGGCAACGCTAGAGATAGCGACGATTTTGCCGCACCGTTCCAAAATTGCCGGCAGAAATGCATGGGTCATATTAACAGCCCCAAAAAAATTCACAGCCATCACTTTTTGAATTGTTTGAGGGCTCATGTCTTCGAATTTACTGAAATGAGTTATGCCCGCATTATTAATGAGAATATCAACAGGCCCAACCTTTTTCGCCACCTCGTTGCACCTCACCTCGTCCGTGATATCACATTGAAATGCAGCCAAGCCTTCGGGAGCCTTCTGGGCCAACTCATCAAGGCTGCGTGGGTCCAGATCAACTGCCGCCACTCGGGCACCAGATTTCAGCAGCAACAGGCACAGGGCTTGGCCCAAACCACCTCCAGCGCCAGTAACAAGAACAGTTTTTCCCTGCAAGGTCATGAAGGCTCCTCAAGTGCTTCGATTATAAGTACGGATGGCATTCAGTTTGCCAATGCCGATGGCGGCGACGGCAACAATCACAAGACCGCAGATAAGCAGCCCCAAAACCACTCCCAGATATTCTGACAGAATGCCCGCACCTAATCCCGTCAAAGCTGGCGTAATTTGGCTGGTAATCGTATACATGCTCATCACGCGCCCCCTCACCTCAGCGCCGGCCTCGGCTTGTAGGCCCGCAACGATCAAGCTCACGATCATGCCGCCAACGATGCCGGAAAAAAGCAGAACCAGTGCGGACGCCATTGGCGTGGTAATTTGAGAGATCACGACAACAGACACACCCGCAATCATCGCTCCCACAAGAATGGTCATGCCATCGTGAACGCGGTTCTTTAAAACCATACACAGCACCCCACCAATTATTAAAGCCAGCGCCAGAACACCAAGGTAAGACCCCCGCTCCATTTCATTTAACATAAGCTGAGAGCGCGCCATGCGGGGGAGAAGCACTTGCATGGGACCCATAAGCGTATAGGCAAGGACAGATGCCAATAAAAGCTGCGCCAAAATCGGTTTTGCAGCAACTGCTTGAAGTCCTTCGCGAATTTCTGCGCCCACCCATTTTCGAACTTTATCACTCCCTTTTGTCGGTACAAAAAAGACCAAAATTGTTGCCAAGAAAAACCCAGCAAATAAGGAAACAAAAACCCCTGACCAGCCAAAATCCGAGTAGGTAAAGGCAATCAAAATTGGTCCCAAACCAAAACCAACCATGGACAAAAGGTTGAGTAAGATCGTTGCCCCATGTAGGGATTTTTCAGGCACAACTTGCGCTAAAGTCGCAAACCGAGCCGGTGCAATAAACGACCAGCTGCACCCAGCGAGAAACGCCCCAATGACTACCGCTGCCGTCTTCAGGGTAAGACTTTCAGTCAAATAATGCCCCCCGAGGAGGACGAGGGCACACAGCATAAACGTAATCTGGCTAAATAGAATGAGCCTCCCCGGTGCAAGGCGGTCACAGAGAACGCCCGCATACCAGCCCAATATAATTGGCGGTCCAAAACATAATCCAAACCCAATTCCTGAAATTAAGTCAGAGTTCAAGATATCTTGAGAGTACATAATGACTGAGTAGTTAACCGAATGACCGCAAACAAAGGCTAGGAAACTCGACAGATAAAAGAGAAAAACTCTGGCCGTCATGAACTCGGGCCAAAAGCGAGAGGATCATCTAAGTCGTCTTTGGCAAAAATACGAACCCCTGCCGAGATCAGCAAGCCCGACACGATATGCCATGTGCCCCAGAAGGCTGCGATTAAAGCCATTCCCGCCTGTCCATCAAACTGGGAGAATATAATCGCTAACGCCAGTGAGGAATTTTGGATGCCAACTTCAATGGTCACGGCACGCGTGTCCGGTCCTTTTAGCCTTGCAAATTTGGCAGCCCCAAAACCCAACCCCAAAGCGATGCTGTTATGGGCAAGCACACACACAAATAACAAGGCGAAATACTGGGTGAAGGCATCGAGGTTTTTAAACACTGCGATCCCGATAAAAGCAAAAAGCACTATAATAGAGACCCGGCTCAAGCCTTTATGGAGTTTTTGCGCGATTTTGGGAAACTTGTTCGCGACAATTTGGCCGAGCGCCAACGGCACCGCCAGCACAATTAGCAAGGATTTAAAGATATCCATGCCACTAACATCAATTGCCCGCATAAGCTCGAACGCTTCCGCATTAAAACTGGCCCAGAAGGCAAAATTGATGGGCATCATAACGATGGCAATAAGGCTGGAAAAAGCTGTCATGCTGATGGATAGCGCCACGTTTCCGCGCGCCATATAGGTAATAAAGTTAGAAACTGCTCCGCCCGGACATGCCGCTACCAATATCATTCCAAGCTCTATCCCCACAGGCAAATCAACCATCAAAGTCAGCGCGCAAGTCACTGCCGGGAGAAACAAAAATTGGGCGACTAGGCCTGCCATGGGTGCTTTAGGTTGGCGAAAGACCCGTTTGAAATCCTCCGCTCGAATGTCCAGCGCCAAACCAAACACCATCACCGCCAACACGAGATTGAGGGTCATTTGCTGGCCCGTATCATAGTCGATTTCGGCAAGTTCAATCATGGGCTACTCTCCCGTTTCAATGCGAATGATGGTGGGTTGCCCGTCTTCGATATGCCATGCAGGAAAGCTGCCGTTTGACGTATAGATCGATCCGTCTTCGGCAATATCCACGTCTCTGGTAAAGGTGCGGCGGCGCGGCAGTGGGTAGATTTTCCAGTTTTCAGTGGCAATTTCGAAACGGATCATGGAATCCGATGCGGTTCCGTTAATCCAGACAACGCCCCGTTTTCGGTCCACATTCAACGAATAAGGCGTCTCGCTTCCCAAAGGTTCGGTGGGAAGATCATACAGTGTAAATTTTTCAGACTTGGGATCATATTTTGCCAATTTCCCTTCGGCAAAAACAGTTATCCACAAGTTCCCATCAGCGTCAGCTCTCATACGACGCGGACTGACGAACGGTGTCTTGATTAACGTCACTTCGTGAGTATCTGGGTTTACCCGACCGATTTCATCACTATGAAGGCGCGTGAACCACACATGCCCGTTGGGCGCGATATCAATGCCATAGGGAAGCGGCAGTCCGCCGGACTGCGCATCGATGGGCATTTTATGAATGGGCACGCCCCAGTTGGCCAACTTGAGCACCACCGGTAACGCAAAAATCGTCGCCGTTTCCTTCAAACCTCGCGCGGGGAGATCATAAAACCGAAAGCTCTTTGATTTCCGGTCGAACATGGCAATCTGATTGCTCACCGCCATGGTGAACCATACGCGGTCCTTTTGATCCACACGTACCGTATGGGGATAATATCCATCGGGAAGATCATAGAGGGTGAACTCTTTAGTTTCCGGCGCGAACTCCACTAAACGGCTGCTGTCGGATCCGGTCAAAAACAAATGCCCGTCCACCGGCGACTCGTCCAGTGAATGCAATCCCACATAGGTACCGACGCCCGGGTAATTACTCAAACGTCCCCCAATATTACCGCCCAATTTGTCTCCGGGTCGTTTAGGAATTTTGTGAGTGACGGTTTCATTGGTTTTTGGGTTCAGTTCAATCAGGTTATCTTGCAAATTATCCCCGGCATATATCAGTCCGCTACTTGCTACATAAACATCATGTAACTGGGATGAATTGTCCCCAAGTGCCCATTCCTTGATGGTCGCTTTCTCAAGGTGTGATTGCCAAGGTTTGGTCTTTGGGATTAGCGACGGATTTGCGGTCAGGCGTTTATGTTCTGCCATCAACAAGGCGGGGAGTTTTGCCTGAGCGCTCGAGCGTAGGCGGGATCCATAGCGCACCATACGGTCGATGATCTTTTCCCACTCTTCTTCCGACCGTTCAGCTTTTGTATGCGGCGTTCCTTGTTGGTGACAAAACCCACATTGAAGGCGGAAGTGATCTTTGAGATTTTCATCTCCAAAATCCATAGCCGACAACCATGCATTTGCAGGTGTGTTCTCCGCAAGAGCCGCTACATTCTTTTCCGGCTTTATGATCAGTACCATTTCTGCCTTTGCTGCTGGCAGCGTCACCTCAACGTCAATAAATCCAAGCTTCCTGAACCGTAGGTCTACGTCTTGGTCATCTGGGACATTCAGGACTGCTTGGCCTGTATTATCCGTAAAAACCGAGACTTCTGGTAGAACCACAGGACTGTCGTCATTTTCAGGAAGAGTTGTTACCATCACCAATGACGCAAGACTTCCCGCTTCATCAGTAACGCTGACAGTCACTTCCCTGGCTTCAACCGCAAATGCACTCAACAGAGATCCCAGTAGCGCCCAACCAAAAAATTGTTTTCTCATTTCACTTCAAACTCCCAGCTAACCGTATCAAGAAGGCGATATTTGACCGAAGATTGGCCCTGCCCCAACTGCATTCTTGTTTTAGGATCGACAAGGCGAATTTCAAATTCCGCCTGCAAGCTATTGCTGCCGCAATCCTTAATGTAATCGACGCTAACCCGATAACCGCCAATCGCCGCAGAGGGGATAATTATAGTCTCTGTATAGGGCGGCGGTCCGGCTTCAATATTTTTGCAGCCCATCATGTCCCCCATGGCAACGCCGCTTCTGGCCATGCGATTGGCAAAATAAACGGTCTCGCCATCAGGATCGGTCAGGAACAAATCCAAATCCACAGGCTCGGACCAACTCACTTCCACGGATAATTGTTTGCCAGCCCCATCCTTGATCAGGACAGGGTCCGCATTAACCGGTAAGGAAAAGCCAAAAACCAATAAAAAGACAAAAGATAATCTCTTCACTTTTTCGCTCCTTTAGATCGTCCCAGACGATATAAATCGAAAGCTTCGCGGGTGGTTTTTTCGAGAGAGATTGCAAAGTCATTTTTCAGATTTGAATTATCCAATACAGGTCGATATTGAAGAAATTTTACATGTTCTGGTCCCAGTTTTCCCAATCCCAAAAACCGAACAAGTCCAAGGATACCGCCCACTAATCCAGCCGGTAATGGCAAATATGGCTTCCCCAACACTTTTGCGATTTCCCGCATGGGCATGGCGCCATCTCCTGCAAGATTATAGATACCCTCTTGACCGTTCAGAATACCACCGGTTATGCAGGACACCACATCGCGGTCCCAAATAAAGACAAACGCGCAATCCGAGCCCGCAATTCCCAGAATAAAAGGCCGCTCAAAAATCGCCGTAATTTGATTGGAAACATTTTCGCCGATGACAGAACCCGGACGGAAAATAAGCTGTTTCAACTCTGGATGTTTTACTCGGTACTCAGCCAATAACTCTTCAACCATGCGTTTGTGTCGCGAATAGGCAAAATCTTCATTACCCCGCAGTGGATCTGTCTCGCTCAGCCATTCTGGATTGTCTTCATGGTACCCATAAGCCGCACCGCTACTGGTTACAACAATCTGCGCAACGCCAGCAGACAGGCAACTCTCCAGCACATTTTTTGTCCCCATTACGTCAACCGAATATTCAAACTCAGGATCTCCGCCAGCTGCAACAATAGATGCCAAATGAACAACCACTTGAGGTCGCACCCGTTCCATCATGATTTTGAACTCAGGGCTCCGGATATCTGACATCTCATAGGCAACTCCGGGCAATTTATCGGCGGCAGCCATTTTCGCAATATCACACGCTACGATCTGAAGATCCGCGCCACCCTCTTCGCTCAATCGTTTGCACAATTCACGGCCGATATATCCACCGCCGCCCGTGATCAGAATTGTTTTCATTTGATCCGTTTCACTATTATTAGCCTTTTATGACCTTCTTTTTTTGTATCGTTTCCGAAGGTCCTCTCTTATTCTCCCATAGTGAGCGAAAATTTCTCAACCGTCATTAACCAAGAGCGACAAACTATTGACCGAAAGCCGCAATCAAAACACCGTGTCTGCCAGCTACATTGACACTTTGCTGGATGCTTTCGCGAGCCAAGACCGGGGCGACGTTGCGCTTGATCGGGATTATTTACTCAGTAAATCTGGACTCAGTCAGACTAATCTCAGTGATCCAGATGCCCGGTTGCCTGTAGAAATTGTGACTAAGGTTTGGGAGACGGCAAAAGCTGCAACAAACGATCCCCTCATTGGTCTTCAGGTTGGCGAGCACATTCGTCCCGGCTCCTTCAGTGTTTTAGGGCATCTGCTCATGACTTGCGCCAATTTACGTGATGCCCTCAAACAGGCATCCCGTTTTGCCTCGTTGGTAGGTGACGGCGGTGTTTTTGATGTTTCCTTCACAAGCATAAGCGCGGTGCTGACCTATGATTTACTGGAAAGAGACATTCCGTGCCGGGAAGAGCGGATTGAAGCCATTATCGCCAGTTTAGTCGGTTTCTCTCGGGGGATCACAGGGACTGATATTATACCAACTCAGGTTACATTTTGCCATTCGCTTCCACGTAAAATCCAAGCCTATACGGGGTTTTTCAAAGTGACACCTGAATTTTCTGGCTCAACCAACAGCGTGGTTTTTGACACTAAAACCCTTGAACTTCCCCTGCAGCAAGCAAACCCAACTCTCACTGTGCTACTTGATAGCCACGCGGAGAAGATTCTCGCCCGCCTCACGGAAACTAATCCCTTCCTTCTGCAATTACGCCAAACAGTCCTCAAACATCTACCGCATGGCACACCAGAGCTAGCTCAGATCGCCCAGCTTCTGGGTACAACAGAGCGAACCCTTCAACGCAAACTTATCGACCTCGATACGACGTATCAGGGCCAGCTTAACAGTCTTCGAAAAGAAACCGCCATCGCCTACTTACAGGCGGGTGAATATCCTCAAAGTGAAATTGCACATCGATTGGGTTTTTCTGATCCCGCAAGTTTCAGCCGTGCTTTCAAGAGATGGACGGGCCTGCCACCCGGAAAATGGGCGCTTGAAGACAAATAATCGCTAATTTTCAATAGAATAATGTTGATGTGAAGGGGCGTTCGATTCGACCCAATTGAATTCTTCTTTTAGAGACTGATAGCGGCCATCTTCTCTAAGTATTTTGAATCCAGTGTTGAAGGCCTCGATGATCTCCTGAGCCCTTGGTAATTGTTTAGATACAATCACATAATGATGAGATTGATCCGTCGCAAATTCAGACCGCTGAACATCTTCTAGCGGCATTCCAGCATCAGAAAGTGCCTTCATGGCATTACTCTGGGTCACAGAAACAAAGTCGACCCTCTTTGCCCGCAACATTTTGAAGCATTGCTGTAAGCTATTGGATGTCTCTCGGCGGAGTAAATTTTGATCCAACAGCCTCAGCACCAATCCAAAGTCACCATATCCACGTGGATTGCAATAAACCTTACCATGTAGATCTTCTTCCCTTTTTATAATATTTGATTTCCCAGGCCGCGACCAAGCGTAGACCGCGGCGAGTAAAAAGGGATCTGAATAATAGAAAAGCTCTGCTCGTTCCGTTGTCCAACCATAAGGGAATGTAGCGTGATATTTCCCTTGCTCTGCCAGTAGATAACTTCTTTTCCATGGAAGCCTGCTGATTTCCCCAACTGAATATCCAGAGTTCTCAAAAGCGTCGCGCACCAGTTTAGTCGCCATGCCCCCATGGGGAAGTTCAAAATCAGTAAAAGGTGGATAATTATCGCCGGTTGCTAAAGAGAGAACCATCGGTTCCGCTCTTGTCGGCGTAATATACCCAGCAAGGATCAATATTAGGGATAGCAAGAGGTACTGGGTTTTGAATAAAAGCCTTGAAGAGCGTAGATGATACGGTTCGGCAATATTAGATCTTCTAAAATCCATACAGCGCCCTCTACTCAGTTTTACCAAAAATACATTAATCACGATTGCTTAATGTAAACAATCGCGATTAATTTTGTCTTACTTTTGATCAAACTTACCTGAAGCCCTTAACACATCTGAAATAAAGTACCTCTGAGATGTTTATACGCCTTCAAGTTCCTTATTTTTTTCTGGGTTAGCGGGCTCATCTAGCTCATCAAGGGTTGTTGGCAGTCCGCTTTCTATGGCTTTGATTAGGTTCTCGGGTTGCCATGCTTGTACCTCTCCCGCCACATGAAAAGTTTTACCGATGGCATCTACTGCGAATTCGTGAACAGACTCATTTACGCCTGCTGATATCTTTTCGTCGCCTATCTGATCAGCGCCAATTTCACGCTTGTAGGGAGATA
>Ga0209081_1001085_pt1 | contig 16268 bp, 6 predicted proteins | sample GOMGulsemesocosm_4_FD_184636 | JGI IMG/M metagenome (GOLD analysis project Ga0209081, IMG submission 184636) | Methane-oxidizing microbial communities from mesocosms in the Gulf of Mexico - GOM15B Gulf of Mexico (SPAdes) (version 2) | ecosystem: Environmental > Aquatic > Marine > Cold seeps... | reverse complement strand
AAATCAAACGAATTAATCAGGTAGAATCATCAACCTATTATCTTCTTTATTACCTCTTTTTCTTTATGCGTATAATTCATACTTCAGACTGGCACCTTGGTCAATATTTTTATGGTAAAAGCCGCGCTAATGAACATCAACAATTTTTGAATTGGTTGTTAACACAAGTTGAAAACCATAATATAAATGTCATTATTGTAGCAGGCGATATTTTTGATACCGCCACGCCACCAAGTTATGCAAGACAAATGTACTTTAACTTTATTAGTACCATGCAAACACTCGATTGTCAGTTGATTGTTTTAGCTGGTAATCATGACTCAGTTAGTATGCTAGGTGAGTCTAAAGAGTTACTTAGTGCCTTAAATACTCGTGTTATTGCTAATGTTACCGATACTCAACTTCAGCGTAATAAAGCAGAGCAAGTTTTTTCAATAAAAAATAAAGCAGGAAAGCCGCAAGCAGTTATTTGTGCAGTGCCTTTTATTAGACCTCGTGATGTGATTAAAAGTCATGCTGGGCAATCCGCTACAGATAAATCTAAAAGCTTACAGCAAGCAATTCTTAGTCATTACAATAAATTGTTTGAACAGGCTCAACAACTTGTCTGCGAACATAAAATGACAGACGAAAAATGTGAACTACCTATTATTGCAACGGGGCATTTAACCGCATTAGGTGTCACCACCTCCGATTCAGTTCGTGATATATATATAGGTACTCTTGAAGCGTTACCAAGTAATGCTTTTCCTGCGGCGGATTATATTGCTTTAGGGCATATTCATCGCGCACAAAAAGTAGGTAAAACGGAGCATATTCGCTATTGTGGCTCACCTATAGCACTTAGTTTTGATGAAGCAAAGCAAAATAAGCGCGTTTTAATGGTTGACTTTAAACAAGGTAAACTAGCGAAAGTAACTGACTTAATTGTGCCGTGTTTTCAGCCATTGGCTATGGTAAAAACTTCTTTAGAAAACCTAAATCAAGATGTAGAAAAACTAGTTGAAAATTTACTAGAAGGTGTACTTGAAAACTCTCTCAAAAATAATGAAAAAATGAAGGTTTGGCTTGATATTGAGTTATCGAATACAGGCTTATTAAGTGATCTACAACCAAAAATCATGGCGCTAGTTAAAGACTTTCCTGTCGATGTGCTTCTAGTAAGGCGAGAGAAACAAGTAAGAAAACGTTTAATGATGGAGCATCAACAGGATCAAAGTACATTAAATGAATTAACATTAGATGACGTATTTGCTTCTCGTTTAAATCAAGAAGCATGGCTAAATAACGATGCAAATAGCAGTGAAAACGGTCATAAAAAACAACCAAGTCATGACAATTTAGCGCGTAAAGCACAATTACAAACTTTGTTTAAGAAAACGGTTGAGCAAGTTTTAGAAAAAGGCAAATCATGAAAATATTACGTTTACGGTTTGAGAACATCAACGCTTTAAAAAATGCTTGGCAGCTAGACTTTACTCAAGAGCCATTTGATAGTAATGGACTTTTTGCTATTACAGGTGCAACAGGATCAGGGAAAACTAGTATTCTTGATGCTATTTGCTTAGCGCTTTATCACCAAACGCCTAGGCTAAATTCTGCTTCGGGCTCTGGGATTTCCAAAAAACAAAATCAGTTAATGACACGTTTTACTGCTCACTGCATGGCAGAAGTTGAATTTGAAGTAAAAGGGCAGGGTTATCGTGCTTTTTGGAGTCAAAAACGAGCCCGTAATAAAGTTGATGGCAACCTATTAGAGCCAACAGCAGAGCTTGCACTGGCTGATGGTACTATTATTGCTGAAAAATTGAGAACAGTACGAAATAAAATTGCCGAAATAACAGGCTTAGATTTTTCTCGCTTTAGAAAATCTATGATGTTGTCGCAAGGAGAGTTTGCTGCATTTTTAAATGCTCCCGCGAATGACAGAGCGCAATTACTTGAACAATTAACGGGCACAGAAATATACGGTGATATTTCAAAACAAGTTTTTGAAAATCATAAAGAAGCCGCAGAGTCCTTAAAATTAATTCAAGCCACGGCTCAAGGCGTTAACTTACTTACAGCGCAAGAACTATGTGATTTAAGCAATGAAGAAAACACATTAATAAATCAAAATGAACAAACCGCTATAAAGCAATCATCTTATCTGGCTTTAAAAGAGCTAATACTTTCAAAAGAACATCATAAAAAGCACTTAAAGCAAGTTCATCAGCTAGCAAGCCAAAGCCAACAGGAAAAAGAGCATGTTGATAACAGCCAACTAACGCTCAATGAGTTATTAGTCACTCAACAAAAACAACAAGCTCAACGTGGTGTTATAGAAGCAAGACTGATCAAAGATATTTTGCCATTAGACAATGATATTTCTCATATTGAACAACAGCTAACTCACTTATCTGCACAAACAACTAAGCAAGAACAACTTTACGGTTCATCAGAAAAAAAGCTACAAACAATTCAAGTTGAGAAAAAACAGCTTATAGCAGAGATTACTCAGCTAGAAAACTACCTAGTTGAACACCAAGTCTTAGCGAATATTAAAGAAAAGCTGCCGCTTTGGAGAAATCAAACACAGCAATTAACACAAATCAGACAAACTATTAATGAAAAAGAACAGCATTTGATCTCAATAGAAAACAAATGTCAGCAACTTATTATTGAGCAAAATAATCAACAAACACTACTAATAAATAATCAAAAGCAGCAAAGCAGTTTAACAATTCAAACAAGTGAGCTTGAGTCACAACAAAAACAGTTAATCTGCCAAAACACAGAGATCTTAACCCTAACTGACCTTAAAAATGAAGTGATTACACCTTACATATTAAGCAGTAAAGTAAATGACTGGCAACAACAACAAAACCTTTATTCACAGGCATTACAGCTTAGTAATCGCAATAGCACGCTGTTACATGAACAAAAACAGCTTTTAAAGCAAAAACACACATCAACGTCGCTTTTAAAAAAACTAGAGTTACAACTTATTGATTTTCATAAACTGTTTACTAGTACCAAACAACAAAAGCTTGATGTAAATACATTAATTGCGCAACAACAAACCATTTTAGCGCTTAGTGAACACAGAGATAAATTACAACCAGAGCAAGCTTGTCCTTTATGTGGCTCTATTGAGCATCCCGCTATTACGCAATATCAGGCGATAAACCTTGATGAACAACAAATGCGTTTACGCAATATTAATACTGAACTAGACCACTTAGAAGTGCAGGATAAAGAATTAACAAAACAAGAAAGCCAATTTAAAGCTGAACTTCAAGCTAATAGCGACAGTGAGCAAAGAGTATTAGCGGAGCAAGCTGAGTTATTAAAAAGCTTTGCTCAATTAGCACAACCTGCTTTGATGGACTATTCACTATCAAATGTTGAGTTAATATCAGACAAACTTGCAATAACAAACAGTCAGTTAGAGCAGTTAACAAATTTTAGTCATCAGTTTGGTCAGCTTAATGAACAAGAAATAGCGCTTGCTAATCAACAACAAAAAATTACTCAATGCTTAGGACAGAATGAACATCAAGCGGCATTAACTCAAGAAAAGCTTAATCATAGCCATAATGAAAGCACAGACCAAAGCAAAGCCGTTGAGCAGTTGCACACTCAACTTAGTGTTATGGAGCGTGATTTGTTAGCTGACATTGAATCAATGCAGCTTTCTATTACTGACCTTTCTTCTTTAGATCATTGGTTGCAAAAATTACAGCAGCAAGCAACGTTGTACGAGAAAAAATTAGCAAGCCAACAATCGATTTCTACCTGTTTATTGACTCTTGAACAGTCTGAAGTTTTAGTAACTGAACAAGTAAAACATGCAAAACAAGACTTAACTAAACTTCAGCAACAAATAACGACGCTTTTGAGTCTACTTCAAGAGAAAGAAGCGTTACGTGTTACTATTTTTGTTGAGCTAGACTATCTTGATGTAAAAACACAATCGTTTGATTTTATAAAAGAATTATTAAGTAAGGCTAAAGAAACAGATAAGGCGGAACTAAAACTCGCTCAGAAAGAGCATCAAGTGCTAGAGGCAAAGTTACAACAACTTTTAGGGCAAGAACAGCGAGCTAAACAGCATTTGATTGAGCATGAACAAACGCAAATCAACCTAGAAAACAAAGTCACTTTGGCGTTACAAAATAACAAAGATATTATGAGTAATGATATAAGTGAAAACTTAGGATCTCTACCTTTAGAAACTATTGAATTAGAACTTGAAAAGTTGATTGAGCAATTAAAACAACAGCAAATAAAATTAGGCCAAATTCAACAATCTATTAGTCATGATCAACAAAATAAGGTTAAACAACAAGGCTTATTAAAGCAAATTGAAACAGAGCAAGTTGCTTTAGATGAACTTGCTTATTTAAACGGTTTAATTGGATCAGCTGATGGTGCGAAATTTAGAAAATTCGCTCAAGGCTTAACTCTTAACCATCTCGTTTATTTAGCTAATAAACAGTTAAATAAACTAGACGGGCGTTATCAATTACAATGTCAGCAAAGTGATACCCTAAGTTTAGAAGTACTCGATACGTGGCAAGGCGATAGTATTCGCGACACAAAAACGCTCTCAGGTGGGGAAAGCTTTCTCGTTAGCTTAGCATTAGCCTTAGCACTTTCTGATTTAGTCAGTAATAAAACCAGTATTGACTCACTATTTTTAGATGAAGGTTTTGGTACGCTTGATAACGATACCCTAGAAATTGCCCTCGATGCTTTAGACAACCTTAATGCTAGCGGTAAAATGATCGGTATTATAAGTCATGTTGAAGCGCTAAAAGAGCGTATTTCGGTACAAGTAAAGGTTGAGAAACAAAGTGGTTTAGGTGTAAGCGTGTTAGATAAACAATTTTCGCTTTAACTTTTAGTAGCAAAAAGGAAAACCCTTGGAAATTTGGATTTATTTCACCTTGCTTGCGGCAACCATGCAAGCAATACGAACCGCAGGGCAAAAACAGCTTTCAGGTAAGTTAAACTCAATGGCTACTACCGCTGTTCGTTATGTGTATGCGCTGCCATTTGCATGGCTTTATTTATGGTGGGTGCTTGAATTTCGCGATATAAGCGTACCCGTGCTCAATAATGATTTTTTAATTTATGCATTAATTGCTTGTGTAACGCAAATTATAGGCACGGTTTTTTTAGTTGCGGCTTTTCGCTATAAAAACTTTGCCGTAGCCACTAGCTTAGCTAAAACAGAAGCCATTCAGGTTGCTATTGTTGGCGGACTATTATTTGCAGCGCCATTAAGTCTCATGGGATGGTTTAGCGTTATTGTTGGCGTGGTTGGTGTGTTTTTAGTTTCAAAGGTAAAATTTAGTTTCAGAGAAATGCTTGCTGGATCTGATGCTATGGTCGGTTTGTCTTTTGGCCTTGCTGCAGGTCTAGGTTTAGCTATCACCACCTTACTTATTCGAGAATCAAGCTTAGCTTTACATACCGATTTATTAGTTAGTGCCGCTGTTACGCTCGTCTTTATGATCACAGTACAAACTGTCATTTCTGTAGTGTATGTCTATTTTCAAGACCAAAAACAGTTAGGTTTAATGCTAAAGCATTGGCGTTTATGTTTGTTTGTTGGTGTAACTAGCGTACTTGGCTCTATTGGTTGGTTTACTGGCGCAAGTTTTCAAACTGCAGCTTACGTAAAAGCATTAGGGCAGGTGGAGTTTTTTATCACTTTAGCGCTTACTTATCGTTTGTTTAAAGAAAAAATAACGGGTATTGAATACCTAGGCATGTTTTTAATTGTGTTGAGCGTAGTTATTTTACTCTTGTGGGCATAAATGGGCATAAACCTAAGGTGTTTAATGTTAAACTGCTCACCATTACTTATGGTATAAAAACTTAGATATAAAAATTAAGTTAAAGACTTAAATTGAAGAGAGATAAAATGAAAATTGCAGATAAAACCGTTGTTCAATTTCACTATGTATTAAAAGATGAAGCAGGAAAAGAGTTAGAGTCATCTCATGGAAATGATCCTCTTGCTTATTTGCATGGGGCAAACAACACGTTAGCTGGGTTAGAAAAAGCACTAACAGACAAAGAAGGTGGTGATAAATTTAGTGTTACTTTACAACCAGAAGAAGCTTACGGCGAACGCAAAGAAGACTTGGTTGAACGTGTACCTACTAAGCATTTGCAAGGTTTACCAAGCAAAAATGCTAAATGGAAAGTGGGCATGGTTGCGGTAGTTAATACTGAACAAGGCCAACGCCAAGTCACTGTAATAAAAACAGGTAAGTTTATGGTAACGGTTGATGTTAATCCACCGCTTGCAGGTAAAGTACTAACCTTTGACCTTGACGTTGTTGATGTTCGCGCGGCTACAGCTGAAGAAGTAGAACATGGCCATGCACATGGTGTTGGTGGTCATCAGCACTAGTTTTGTTATAAGCGGTGTTATTAATAATCGATATGAGTTTTGCTTTTGTCGATTTTTTAGACAATCTTAATACTCCAGTCGTTAATATTATACTTAACAAACTAAACTACAATACCTATATTTACAGTTGACTCTAATCTTAAAAGCGCGATTACTTATATTTAAAAACATGCCGCCTACGTTAATATCAACCAGCCTCTGCCCCTATGTAGGCGGGATTTTAATCGCGCTCTGAGTAGAAAAAGCAACGGTTAGCTAAAGCTACTCATCTCAATATGAGGGTTTTAACCTTTCGCACGGACAAATAAAATTTTCATCTAATTATATAAATTCAGGACACATTAAGTATCGAATTTTTTAATTAAATTAATAGCGTTCAATTCATCCTTATGGTTAAATTTAAACTATCAAAATTTAGATAACGGGCACCAAATTGATCAACCTTTATCCTGCCAACAAAATGGAAAATTTGTTGCTGCTACTGAATAAAATTTCCCAAGTTTCTCCTCTCGGTGTTTTTAATCAAGAAGTCATTGTTGTTCAAAATGCAGGAATGCAACACTGGCTCAACCTTGCTATTGCCAAAGAGCGTGGTATTAGTATGAATATGAGTTATGCGTTACCTGCTCAATACCTTTGGCAGCTAATTAGAACAATGGCTAGCGATGATAAAGTGCCTGAACAATCACCATACTCAAGAGAGGTGTTAACTTGGCGTATTTATGCTTTATTAGCAACCAAAGAAGTTGTTGATGATATCGATTTTACGCCTGCTACTCGTTATTGGATGGCATCTACACAGCTAACAAATAGCCCTTTAAATCAAGCAAGTTTAAAGCGTTATCAACTTGCCACGCAAATGGCTGATTTATATGAACAGTATTTGATTTTCCGTCCTCAATGGTTAGATTCATGGCAAAAAGGAGAAGCACTCGCGCAGCTTTCAAGTGATAATAAATGGCAAGCGAAATTATGGCGGTTGCTTATTAAGCAACTTGCTTATAATCCCATTGAATTATTAACGGATGCTATCGCTAATATAGACACAAAATTAGCAGCAGATCCTCAATTATTACCTAAGCGTTTAAGCTTTTTTGGTATTAACAGCATGGCACCTATGTGGTTAACTTTTATTAATGCTTTGAGTGATCACATTGAAGTTGACTTTTTTCATCTCAATCCTTGTTTTTCTTACTGGGGTGATATTATCAGTGAAAAACAAGCAATAAAAAAACTCTCTAACTGGTCAGAACATGTTGCTGACGAACATGTATTTGTTGGTAATCCACTTTTAGCGAACTTAGGACAACAAGGCAGGGAGTTTTTAGCTTTATTACAAGATTATAGTACGGTTAACGTCGAGTTATTTGTTAAGGCCAGTTCGGAAAAACCAGTTAAAGAAGCAGAAAAATCAACGGAACGACTTTTACATAGAATACAAAATGATATTTTAGAACTAAGTGATGCCACCGAAACACCAGAACAGTTAATTGACGACTCTATCACTATTACTAGCTGTCATAGCGCTTTACGAGAAGTTCAAGCGTTACACGATTACCTATTGCACCAGTTTAATGATTCAGCCCTGAACAGAGAAAGTAAAGAAAACAAGTTAACACCTAAAGATGTTTTGGTCATGTGTCCACAAATAGAACAGTATGCTCCTTATGTTAATGCTGTTTTTACGCGTGGCTGGCAAGAATTAAACGACGAAGTACCACCGCTACCTTGTTCTATTGCCGATCGTAGCGCTAAAGATAGTGATCCATTAATTGCAGCATTTAGCGAATTATTAACTTTACCTGATTCACGTTTTCAAGTGTCGCAACTGCTTAGTTTTATTCGCTTACCCGCAGTGGCTAATAAATTTGCAATAAATGAAGAAGACAGCGAAAAAATCAGTATATGGTTAGAGCAAGCGACTATTCATTGGGGGATAGATCAAACTCATAAAGAGAAATTACTCGGTGAAAAGGCAACGAATAGCTTTACTTGGCAACAAGGCTTATCACGCTTAATGCGCGGCTTTGCTTTTTCAGACAGTGACAGTGTTTATCAAGAGCAATTATTACTTGCCGCAGTTGAAGGTGACGATGCACTTTTATTAGGTCAATTAATGTTATTTGTAGAGCAGATACACGTCTTAGCAAAGCAATTAAATACCGCTAGAACACCTAAAGACTGGCAATGCTTTCTATTAAATCAGTTAGAATTACTCTTTTCAATTAATATCAAACCAGAGAGTAACCTACTGATAAACAGTCAAATTGAAAACAGTTTAGGTATTATTGAGCAAGCTATTGCTGCCTTGGTTGAATATTGTGCGCACGCGCATTTTGATGAAAAAATAGAGCTAGCTATTGTGGTTGATTTTCTTAATAACCATTTTAGCCAAGGTGATGCAAGCCGACAATTTATGGTGGGACAAGTGACTTTTTGCTCGATGTTACCCATGCGCAGTATTCCATTTAAGGTGATTGCCGTTTTAGGATTAAATGATGGCGAGTTTCCAAGACAACGCCAGCCGTTAGGGTTTGATTTAATGGCGCAAAGCCCAGCGAGTTTAGGAGACAGATCTCGCCGTGGCGATGATCGCTATTTGTTTTTAGAGGCTTTAATCTCAGCTAGAGAGTCCTTGTATTTAAGTTACCAAGGTCGAAATATCAAAAACAATAATGAAAAGCAGCCGTCTTTAGTGCTTAAAGAATTAATGGATTATCTCCGACAAGGTTATAGTTGGAGCTTTACTGAAAATAATAATCACGTTCGACAAATACCCATGCAACCCTTTAGTGAAGACAACTATTTAAGCACTAAGTCTGATTTAGCCGATAACTCTTCATCGTTAGTAAAAGCAAGCTTTGATGCAAACTGGTTAAAGCTAGCGCAAAATAAGTTTAGTGCTACAAATGAGCCTGAGTTAATTATAACCGATGAACAAATAAACCTTGAAACGTTAACGATTAACGATCTGATCCGATTTTTTCAGCATCCAAGTAAAACTTTTGCCCAACAAGCACTCAATTTATATTTTGATATTAATGACCAGTCATTAGATGATGTTGAACCATTTAGCCCAAATCATTTAGAAAGCTACTTACTAAAACAAGTTTTATTAGAGGCCAGCTTAACATCAACAGATGGTGCGGTAGAAGGTGATAATGCATTGGCTATTGAACATGCATTAAACACGGCTAAACTGTCAGGAAAATTTCCTGATTTACCAAGCACACAAATAAATTTTGATAGTTGGTTAGCCGATACTGAGCAATTTAGTGATGAAATATTAACTCATGGTGGCGATAACCCTGAATTTATTGATTGCCAAATAAGCTTATCTCTTATGCCGCAAAAAGACCAAAGCCAAGCAGTGCAACAGCAAATTGTACTAAAGGCTAAACTACCTGTTAAGGAAACCGAACAAGGTGTTCAGTTAGTTTTTTATCGGAGTTCTAGCGCTAAAGCTAAGGACTTATTTACTTTATATTTACATCAATTAATTGTACAAATATGGCAACAGCAAAACCTTACAGCAGTAAATTATAATGACAATATTCTCAGTAAAGTAAAAAACAGCTGTGGTTTTTATTATAATGCTAAAGCACAAAACGTTGACCAATATATTGTTGATTATGTTGGCGCAAGTGCAGGAGATGCAAAAGCAGAATTACAACAATTACTCAATTTATATCAACAAGGTCAAAAGCAAGCGTTATTACTCAATGGAGACATAGCAACACTGGTGTTTAAGCAATCACGTGGTAAAGCGATTGAAATGACGCAAGAACGTTTTGAGCAATTTTGGCAAGGTGCGTCAATGCCAGGAAAAGACGCAGTAAAAGGCTTTGGTGAAGACCCTTACATTCACTATTTTTGGCCGCAATGCCCAGACGTTTTTACTTACTTACCGCAATTAAGGGCTGTTTATCAAGGCATGTATCAACACGTTAAAAAAGTCGACGGTAAAGGAGCGCGTTCATGAGCCAGTTAACATTAACTAATTTAGACGCCGCCACAATACCGTTAACAGGTAAGCATCTAATTGAAGCCAGTGCAGGCACAGGTAAAACTTATAATATAACCCGTATTTATTTACGTTTACTGCTTGAACGAGAGTTGAAAGTAGAAGAAATTTTACTGATGACGTTTACCAAAGATGCTACTCAAGAGCTTAGAGGTAGAATTGATGCCTTTATTCGTGAAGCGTTAAATAATTGGCAAGATCTATGCGTTAAAGATACCTATTTTCAAGCAATAAGTAAGCGAGTTAGTAGTGATAAAATTGAATTCTTATTAAAACGTGCATTGTTGTTTTTAGATGAAGCTGCCATTTTTACTATTCATGGCTTTTGCCAGCGAGCATTATCACAACATGCCTTTGCTAGCGGCTTGCCTTTTAATGCCAACATGTCGACAAATAGTAATGAATTAGTGTTAGAAGCGACTCAAGATTGGTATCGACAACTTGCCAAACAAAATAGTGATGCTTTTACCTTGGTAGAACAGTTTTGGAATACACCCAATGCTTTTGTTTCTAGTTTTGCTAAAGCGGTTTCACATAGAAGCGAAATTTCGGTTATTGATGTTCAAAGCATTGTTGATAAATTTATTCACTTAGCTAAACAAGCAAACAGCGCTATAGCTGATAATCAAAACCTTATTAGCGAGGGATTAACGGCTCATAAAAAAGCAGACGAGCAAGAGAAGCGTATTCTTGAGTTAGCTAAGCTAACAGCGTGGTTAACTAAAATGAGTCATTGTATTGACGAAACGGCATTAAAAGCAGCTATAACACAGCCAATGCCTGATTATTTACTGAATGGTAATCGTCACCCCAAAGCATTTAAAGCTCAGTTAACGCAAGTATTAGCCAGTGCAAAAGAAATTAAAACACAAGTTAAAGACCTGTCTAAAAATATAAATAAAGCGAAAGCATATCAACTGGTTCGAACGGCAATTTACCAGATAAGAGAACAAGTAAAACAAACTAAAGAGCGATTAAATAACCTTGATTTTGATGATTTGATTAATAGTTTAGCTGATTGTTTGCAAAGCTCTTCACCATGCCAAGAAAATCACACTGAAAAAAATGTTTTAGCTCAAACCTTATTAGCACAATATCCTGTTGCTTTAGTGGATGAGTTTCAAGATACCGATCCTCAACAGTTTGCTATTTTGCAGGGTATTTATTATCAAACTGACGCATCAGACCAAGCCTTATATTTAATTGGCGACCCAAAACAAGCCATTTACGGTTTTCGTGGCGGTGACATTTTTGCATATTTGAATGCCCGTAAAGACTGCGATTATCATTGGCTGATGGATACTAACTGGCGCTCAAGTCCTGACATGGTTGAAGCTTATAATCAGGTGTTTATTAGTCGTGATGATAACAACTCAGTATTTGGTTATGGCATTCCATATCAAGCGGTACTTGCAGGTAAAGCCAGTTTAGAAAGTAGTAAAATTAATCAACAAAACATTAATTCACCAAAACCAGCGTTACAATTTATTCACTTTACTAATGATGATGGTGATAAAAAAGTTAAGCAAACAGCGCGTTCCTTAATGGCAATATGGTGTGCTGATAACATTATTGATTTGCTAAGTAACAACGAATGTAAGCCACAAGATATTGCTATTTTAGTCCGTGATGGCCGTGAAGCAAATGATATAAAAGCAGCTTTACTCAAAGCTAATTTAGCCAGTGTATATTTATCTGATCGCGCTAACTTGTTCCATAGCGTACAAGCCAAACAACTTATGCAGTTATTAAAAGGAATTTTATCTCCTGAAAATGAACGCCTGTATTTAAGTGCTATTGCTTGTGGCTTACTTGGCTTTAATGCTGCGGCATTATATAAATTACAACAAAACGAATTAGCGTATCAAGATTTAAAACTCAAGTTTTTTGATTATCGAGAGCAATGGCAACGTCAAGGTTTTATTACTATGGCAATAAATCTAATGCATCAACATTTTGATTTCTCCAATGATAATACCCTTGATACTAAAGACAGAGCATTAACCAATCTGCTGCATTTATTTGAAATATTACAATCGGCTAGCCAACGCTTTTTGCAACCACAAGAGTTACTTTATTGGTTTGAACAGCAGTGTAATGAAAATAATATAGGCGCGATAAATGAATTAGAAGCTGAGCAACGCCTTGAAAGTGACGGCGATCTTATTCGCATTGTTACTCAACATGGTGCAAAGGGGCTAGAATATCCCATAGTCTTTATTCCGTTTGCTACGCGCCATAAAGATCCGCTTAAATTTGGTAATAAGTCAGTCAATTACCTTGAATATCATAATGAGCAAGGAGTCTTGTGTTTAAGTTTAGATGGTGATGAACAAGCTAAAATGGCAATGGCAAATGAAGCTTATGCAGAAACTATTCGACTACTTTATGTTGCTATAACGCGATCAGAACAGCGTTGCTATATATTAACTACTGCTTTTGAAAAGTATGATTCATCACCTTTAGGTAAAACGCTGAAATGGCAAGCCGAACAAGACATTGAGCAAAGTTTACAGCAGTTAGTTGAATTATCACCTAAAGCGATTAGTCTTCAGCGAGTATCATTTGATGATATTACTGATGGTGCTACGATGCCGCGACAAAGTGATGATCAAAGCTCGGATCTACACGTTGTTAAATTTATTGGTAAAATAGAACGGGATTGGTGGCTAAGTTCTTTTTCTGCATTAACTCGAAACTTACGACATGGCGGTGTATCTTCACCAGATAGAGACAACACAGAAGTACTTGAACTTAATTTAGCTAACCGTATTGAAAATAAAAGTGACGATATAAATTCACTTCGCTTTCAACTCACGAAAGGTGCTCACAGCGGCAATTTATTGCATGATATTTTAGAGTACAGTAATTTTAAATGTAGTAACGAGATTGATAGTAACTTAGTAGAAAGTATTAAATGGCCGTTAGTTAAATATGGAGCATTAGCAACAGGGTTTGATGAAAGCAACTTAGTCACTTGGCTCGATGAAATTGTTAGTACACCACTTTTTTCAAGCAATGATCAGGCTAATAGCTTTTGCCTAAGTGAAATACCCATGCAAAAAACGTTACGCGAAAGTGAGTTTTATTTTCCTATGGAACAAGCTGATATAACAGTGCTAGAGAAATTGCTAACCGATCATCGAAATACTAAAAATCAATCCCAAAGCCATATAAATGCTAAAAACAAAAAACTATATACCCCAAACAAAGTTCGCTTGCCAAACTACAAGGCGCTTAAAGGCATGATGCATGGTTTTATTGATTTAGTGTTTGAACAAGGCGGAAAATACTATGTTTGTGATTATAAATCGAGTCATTTAGGCGATGCTTTTGCTGATTATCATCATGAAGCACTACGTCATAATATAGAGGGAAATTATTATGACTTACAATACCTTATATATAGCTTAGCTTTGCATCGTTATTTACAAAAAAATCTATCAGATTACAATGTTGCAGATCATTTTGGTGGTATTTATTATTTGTATTTACGCGGCATGACCAATGATACCAATCAAAAAGGTGCAGGTGTTTATTATCGTCAAATTACGGCCATTGAATTAATGAACTTAGATGCTCTTTTCTCTGGTAAAGAATGAGTAAAAGAGCAGAATGAAGCGTTTAGTCAAATACATCAGGAAGAATTAGATAAGAGGCAAGAGTAATGACTCAAACTTACATTAGCTTTAATCAGGCACAACAAAAATTGGCTGACATAGAAGCTATTGATTATTTTTTTGCAAAAGAAATCTGTACTGCGTTAGCAAGTGATTTTGACTTAACAAGTAAACAAGAGCCAATATTAATACATTTGTTAATGGCTTTAAGCATGAGCTTACGAGCAGGGCACACTTGTTTACCATTAAGTGAAATTGGTGGAATACATTGGGCGGTAGCTTTTAATGAACAAGGCGAGTGTAGCCATCAAGGTTATTTATTTCCAAACGTAGATGTTTTAACGCTATTACTCTCAGAGTTTGAACTTGGTGTTTTTGAGCTAGGTGCTTTTGAACTCGATATTAATGCACAACACCCCGTTGTTTTTGACAATAACAATTTATATATGCGTCGTTACTTTCAATTTGAAACAGAATTAGCACAGCAAATTTATCAACGTTTAACAGCGCAATCGTTAGCACCTGAACATGTCATTAGTGCCATTGTTAGCAAGCTTTTTCCAATAGAAGAAATATCTGAAAGTTCGTTAACGACTGATCCCAAAGAAATTGACTGGCAAAAAATAGCCGTAGCTAACGCCATTAATAAAAACTTTACTGTTATTGCTGGTGGTCCAGGTACGGGTAAAACGTATACCGTAACTAAATTGCTTGCAGCATTATTGATGTTAAATTTAAACAATGTTGACGATGAACACATATTAGACATTGCTTTAGTCGCACCAACAGGTAAAGCAGCCCAACGTTTATCCGAATCTATTATTAACGCTATCTCAGGCTTTAAAGGTTTGATTGATGACACTATATTATCGTTAATGCCAACTCAGGCTAAAACTATTCATCGTTTACTTGGCGTAATTCCTAATAGTCCAAACTTTAGACACAATCAAAAAAACTTACTCAGTTGTGATGTTTTACTCATAGACGAAGTGTCTATGGTTGATTTACCTATGATGACGCGTATATTTAGAGCGTTAAAACCAGAAGCCAAAGTTATATTATTAGGTGATGCTGATCAATTACCTTCTGTTGCTGTAGGTAGTGTTTTAGCTGATATTGCGCCAAGACCTCATTGTGGCTACAGTGCAAAAAATTTAAGTTATTTGGCGCAAGTTTGTCAAGTAGACCAAAAACAATTAGCAAAGTCATTTGATCAAACTAATTTATCACCTGACACTCACCATGATCACTTGAGTTTTTTAGTTAAAAGTCGCCGTTTTGATGGTGATGGTGGTATTGGTAAACTTGCCGACCATGTGATCAAAGGTCAATCAACAAAAAGCTGGCAACTGTTAACATCGTCAACAGAAAAAGAACCACATCAATTAAGTTTGGCTAATAACAACCTGAATACTTGGTTAGCTCCTTTAGTTAATAAATATTATCAAGGTATTGCTCAATGTAGTCATATTGAGCAAGCCTTTATTATGCTGGCAAAGTTTCGTGTACTTTGTGTTACGCGGCAAGGAGAGTTTGGCGTTGATGCACTAAATCAATGGATAAAAGAGCAATTAGCTCAGCGTTCTTATACATCACAACATGGTTATCATGGCATGCCTATTATGATCAATGAAAATGATTATCGTCTAGGACTTTTTAATGGTGACATTGGCTTACTTTGGCGCTGTGATGATGGTCATTTAATGGCGTTTTTTGAAAGCTCTAAGCAAAATGATATGGGTGAAAAGTCATATAAAACCTTACTTCCATCACGTCTGCCAAAATATGACAGTGTTTATGCTATGACCATACATAAAACCCAAGGCAGCGAATTTGAACATGTTGCTATAGTATTACCTAAGCAAGAGCACCAATTACTTTCTCGTGAACTACTTTATACTGGCATTACGAGAGCAAAAACAGCGTTAACAATTGCTAGTAATAGTCAAACTTGGCAACAAGGGGTGAAAACTGCAATAAAACGTTACTCTGGCTTAACGCTTTGATTTATAATTAATACCAATTGAATTTAAGTAATAATCACTTTTCATTTTCTAAGGAATACTCAACCTAATGCAACTCATTGAGATTGATAAAAAACGTTACCGAAAACATTTAAACATAGTCATCGTTAGCTTTATTGCCACACTATTGATATTTTCATTAATTTTTGGGCAATTGTTAATATTAAGCTTTGCTCAAGAAGGTATTAGTA
>Ga0209081_1001084_pt1 | contig 16269 bp, 9 predicted proteins | sample GOMGulsemesocosm_4_FD_184636 | JGI IMG/M metagenome (GOLD analysis project Ga0209081, IMG submission 184636) | Methane-oxidizing microbial communities from mesocosms in the Gulf of Mexico - GOM15B Gulf of Mexico (SPAdes) (version 2) | ecosystem: Environmental > Aquatic > Marine > Cold seeps... | reverse complement strand
AAGATAAACAAGAAGATAAACAGCTTATCGATGAAAGTAGCACACAAGAAAGTAACGTATACAACTACAGTGGCGACAGTCAATTAATTGGTCAGTTATCAGTAAACGATTTACAAAAATTCCACCAACAGTATTACCAAGCAAGCAATATAACGCTAGTGACCGCAAATGCTGATATTGATCACGTATCAAGATTAATGTCGCAAGTAATGAACCATCACGTAAGCATCAATCATAAATACTCACTAGAAGCTATCGCACAAGAGAAAATAAATAAGCAAACGGATAACAAGCAACAGCAGAAGTATTCTCAAGAAATCAATGAACTCATCGAGGTGTATTATCATTGGTTAAAAAACTCTTCTAACCAAAACCTTGATAAACAAAAAGTATTTAAAAAAATAATAGCAGAACAAACTGACAAACTAAAATCACCCATTGAAAACAGTTGTACAGATGTAATTAAAAGTGATTTAATCCAACCTTTAATTACTCTATCTCAACGATTAGAGAAAAAATATTTTAATTATCAAGAGATTAAATATCAAAGTATTAAAAACAAAATATCGACAACAACTAAAAAACCAGACCCTAAACAAGCGCTACCGGCTTTATTTAACAAACTATACTTCAAAGCAAAAAATCAATTAATCACTAATTTAGAACGAAATAATTTAGCTTATGTTTATGATCAACATAACACGCTATTACTCATAAAAATGGATAAAACGGTACAAAAATCTGTTTATATCATGAGTTATATAATCAACGCTTATCCAAAGTTTTTAACGCCACGCTGTCAAGGGCTGTGTTATGCAATTCAAGCATTAGTGATTGAGCCATTAACGATTGAGCATCCATTTTATTTAGCTATTTATAGTGCTTTTGATTGCACACCCAGTTTACGTTTAAAAAATATTAATCAAAGCTTATTACAATTAAGCCAAGACATAAGTTTTATTCAAGAAAGTTTATTGCTAGCAAAAATAAAATATTGTCGTAAATATCACGTTGAAATTTATACCCTTAATGACATTACCCCAGTGAATATTTCAGGATCTTTACTTACTCTAGCCAGTAAAGATTACTCCTAAAGTATGAGCTTTTTTACACCAAGGAAGTATAGTTTAGCTTGCCAGTAAACTTCTATTATATTTACATAAGTATTGTCCTTTGATAATGAGTTAATCTAAATTTAATGACTATATTTAACTAATAACACGAAAAAAAACAAGACCACAGAAAAGGATCAAATTCTGTCAGGTCTACCCTATATCAAATGAGGTAAAATATGATCTATGCAAATCCAGGAAGTGAAAATTCGGTAGTTACGTTTAAAAAACAATATAAAAACTTTATTGGTGGCCAATGGCTTGCACCAGTAAAAGGTAATTACTACAGTAATTCAACTCCAGTAACAGGCGAAGTATTTTGTGAAATCCCTCGTTCAAGTGCTGAAGATATTGAGTTAGCACTTGATGCCGCTCATGATGCCAAAGCTGCATGGGGAAAAACATCAGTACAAGAACGCTCAAAAATATTATTAGACATTGCTGACCGTATTGAAGAAAATCTTGAAGTATTAGCTGTAGCTGAAACTTGGGATAATGGTAAACCAGTACGTGAAACACTTAATGCTGATATTCCACTAAGTGCTGATCACTACCGCTACTATGCTGGCTGTATTCGTGCCCAAGAAGGTTCACTTTCACAAATAGATGACGACACTGTTGCTTATCACTTCCATGAGCCTATTGGCGTTGTTGGCCAAATAATTCCATGGAACTTTCCAATGTTAATGGCTTCATGGAAATTAGCTCCAGCACTTGCTGCTGGTAACTGTATTGTCCTTAAGCCAGCGGAACAAACGCCAGCAAGTATCCTTGTATTTATGGAACTTATTGCTGATTTATTACCACCTGGTGTATTGAACATTGTTAATGGTTTCGGTAAAGAAGCAGGTGAAGCTTTAGCGACAAGTACTCGTATCGGTAAGATTGCTTTTACTGGTTCAACACCAGTTGGCCAACACATTTTGAAATGTGCTGCTGAAAACTTAATTCCTTCTACCGTTGAGCTTGGTGGTAAGTCACCTAACATTTTCTTCAAAGATATTACTCAATTTGAAGATGATTACCTTGATAAATGTGCTGAAGGCTTTGCTTTAGGCTTCTTTAACCAAGGTGAAGTATGTACTTGTCCTTCACGAGCATTAGTTCAAGAAGACATTTTTGATGTATTCATGGAAAAAGTACTAGAAAAAACTAAGAAGATTGTTCGAGGCAACCCGCTTGATGTTAACACTATGGTTGGCGCACAAGCATCTAAAGAACAGTACGAAAAAATATTAGGTTATTTACAAATAGGTAAAGATGAAGGTGCTACTGTACTTTCTGGTGGTAACTCTGAAGACTTAGCTGGTTCATTAGATACTGGTTATTATATTCAACCAACTATTTTAAAAGGTGATAACTCAATGCGGGTTTTCCAAGAAGAAATTTTTGGACCTGTTATTTCAGTAACAACCTTTAAAACTCCTGAAGAAGCGTTAGAAATTGCTAACGATACTGCCTTTGGTTTAGGTGCAGGCGTTTGGACTCGTGATGCTAACCTTGCTCATCGCATGGGTCGCGGTATTGAATCTGGTCGTGTTTGGACTAACTGTTACCACTTATACCCAGCTCATGCTGCTTTTGGTGGTTACAAAAAATCAGGCATTGGCCGTGAAACGCATAAGATGATGTTAGATCATTATCAACAGACTAAAAACTTATTAGTTAGTTATAGTACTACTCCATTAGGTTTCTTTTAAGAAGTCGATATATCTCACTCTGAGATAATCGTCACACTATAAGTCTCCTAACCGAGTTTTGAGTATTAACCCTAAAAGACTCAATTAAAAATTATGAGAGTGGCGATATCTGGAATGAATAGTTATCTTTAAAATAGTAATAACCCTTCACAACTTGAAGGGTTATTTTTAATTACTTTTTGGTTTAATATGAACATAGTTACCTTATTTCGGTTTCTTTTTTTATTCTTTTGTATATCCCTACAGCCAACGTTTGCTTTTGATAACTCAAGTCCTTTCAAAAACAAAGAAATAACAATTCCTGCAGATATAACAAACATATTTCCAAGTGCAACACGCATTGGTCAAACAGATCCTGACTTAGCAATAACGCCTGTTTATCAACTAAATCAATTACTCGGTTATACATTTGAATCTGATGATCTCACCAACTTCATTGGTTTTTCAGGTCAAACCATTAATGTATTAATTGGATTAGATGTTAATGGTGTATTTGCAGGTTTTAAAGTGCTGAATCACCATGAGCCTATTTTTTTGCATGGTCTTGGCGAACAGCCTATGTTTGACTTTATCAATAAATATAAGGGACACTCCATAAAAGAGCGTTATATTATAAACGCCCAAGATAAAAATGCTGCTGGTATTACTAACTTTGATGGCATAACCAGAGCGACAATATCAGTTATGGTGATTAACGACACCATTATCTCTTCCGCTTTAAAGGTCGCAAGAGCTAAGTTAGAAGTATTGCCAGCCATTTCAACTGTAAAAATCGTTCCAGATTTGTTCACTAAATTAAGTTTTAAACAAATGCTAGAACAAGGCTATATAAAACACTGGCAAGTGAGTAAAAATAACAGTTTAAAGCTTGCTGAAACTATTTCTGATGAGTTATTCAACGCTATTAATGAATTAGATTCAGAGTTTACTGAAGATTTAAATACAGATAAAAACAATTTTATTGATCTTTACTTTGCTTTCGTTAACATTCCAATCATTGGTAAAAATCTTTTAGGCGAAGTTGAGTATCAGCGATTACTTAACGATTTAAAGCCCGGTGAACATGCATTGATGATTTTCAATCGTGGCACTTATTCTTATGTCAGTGAAAACTTCATTCCTCAAGCAGTACCCGTTAGGTTAAGTATTGTTCAAGATCAATTTCCTGTCGATATCCGTGATATTGATTTTTATAGCTACTATGAGCCTTCGTTCAAGATAGAGATTCCAAATGCAACGCGAGACAACCTAGCCTTGTCTCAACAAGAAAATCAACAAAGCACTCAGCAACATATTTTCAGAATAAAGTCTCAATCAGGCTTTGAAATAAGCCAACCTTTCGATATTTCATTAGCCTTAAGCTACAACCAGTCATTTTTAGTAAAACAACAACACCGATTTAGTACCTCGCTAACATTACCTAACAATTTATTCTACACACCAAAAATTGTAATAGAAAAAAAACAACCTTTATGGCTAAGAATATGGTCAAGTCGCAGTATTGAAATAACCATACTGTCTGTATATCTTATTATTTTATCCCTACTATTTTTCAAACAAAAACAACTAGCTAGCCATACTAATATAATTCATAGAATACGCTTTACTGCACTAATATTTACGGTTGTTTTTATAGGGTATTACAGCCAAGGACAATTATCAGTTGTTAATATTTATACATTGCTATTATCCCTCATTAACGGTTTTACGCTTGAAGTATTTTTATTAGACCCTATCATTTTTATTTTGTGGATTTTTGTCTTTATTAGTTTATTTATTGTGGGTCGGGGGCTGTTTTGTGGCTGGTTATGCCCTTTTGGTGCATTGCAAGAATTACTCAGTTTATTAGCAAAAAAACTGCGTATAAAACAAATAAAAATTTCACCACAGCATCATAAGCAGGCCCAAAAAATCAAGTATATAATTTTATTCATATTACTTGGTACATCCTTTTACTCACTTTCATTAGCAGAAAGACTCGCTGAAGTAGAGCCATTCAAAACGAGTATTACATTAAACTTTATTCGTTATTGGCCATTTGTTCTCTACGCAGCACTTTTATTATTACTCGGCTTAAAAGTTCATAAATTTTACTGCCGTTATATTTGTCCTTTAGGTGCAGGATTAGCTCTTTTAGGGCGTTATCCGCTATTGAAATGGCTAACCAGACGAAAAGAGTGTGGCAATCCTTGTCAATTATGCCGTAATAAAAAATGTGAAATTGATGCTATCAATAAAAATGGCGCTATTGACTATAGTGAATGTGTTCAATGCTTAGAGTGTTTAGTCACTATTGAAAGCCCTACGTTATGTGTTGTTAATAAATACAGTAAAAAAGCAATTAAAGTAAAACAAGTTGTATAAAAAATAAAAGTACTAATTGGTGTTCTTCTACATATTAAAATAAACATTTGTTAGATTTTACTGTGTAGAAAAGCGCTCCAAGGAGAAATAACTTAATGAGTGCAATGAATAATGAAGCTGCATTAATTGAACAAATAGTACAACTTAAAAAGCAAAATACTATATTAGAAAAAAACAATACTATCTTAATGGAGCGGATCAAAAATCATGACGATCAGTTTTCACCCTATACTACATTTGAACATTCCGCTCACTTAGCTCAACAGCTAAGCGATAAAAATCAAGAACTAAAAAAGACTTTAACCCACTTAAAGCGCAGTAATTTAGCATTAACCGAAGCGAATACTAAAGCTCATGTCTTTAAACAACGCTTTATCGATGCAGTAGAAAGTATACCTGGTGGGTTCGTTTTACTTGATAGCACAGGAACAGTAATCTTACAAAATAGTAATTTTACAGCTTTTTGGGAAAATACTGGTTTTTCAAGTAATATTGGTATGAATCTAGCTGATTTAAAAAACAGAGCAAAAAATAGCGGTATTATTCGACATGTCCACCCCGGTAATGCCGGTAATATGAACCCAATCTATAAATTATCAGATGGCCGCTGGTTTCAATTAAATGAACGCCGAACCATGGAAGGCGGTTGGGTAATACTTTACAGTGACATTACTGCGTTAAAAACAGCGGAGAATGCTCGCTACGAAAAAGGGATGACCAACAAATCATTATTATTACAAAGCTTAGTCGATAACCTTTCTCAAGGCGTTATATTGATGAGCAATAATCAACAGATTGAGGTATGGAATAAGCGTTTTGCACAAATAAGTCAATTATCACCTAATCTACTCAACGAAAAACCTTGCTTCCATCATCTTGTTAACTTGACAGAATTAGATTTACAACCAAAAACTGGTCATGATTTTCATGTGCAAACACTGTCAAATGGTACCGTATTAGAAATAAGAGATCATCATTTAAGTAACGGTAGATTAATCAAAACATATACCGATATTACAGAACAACACTGTTATGCTGAATCATTAAAAAAAAGTGAACGTTGGTTACGGCTAATTACTGATAACGTACCCGCCATGATCGCTTATGTTGGTGCCGATCTTAAGTTTCAATTTACCAATCAAGTTTACATGGACTGGTATGATCGTCCACTAACCAATATTTACGAGCTAGAAAGTCAGCAAAACGATACTACCGTCGATATTAATACAATAAAACCTTACGTCGATAAAGCACTAAGTGGTGAAAGTGTCAGCTTTGAAACAGAAGAAGTTGATAAAATGGGAATTCTTTGCTACTTACTAAAATCTTACGTACCAAATATAGATAGTCAAGGCAACGTACTTGGTTTTTTTGTACTCGTACGTGATATTACTCAACGTAGGCAAAGTGCCTTAGCACTACAAAAAAACCATGATCAATTAGAATTAAGGGTTGAAGAAAGAACATCACAATTACAATCAGAAATAAAAGACCATCAGCAAGCACAAAAAAAATTAGTTGAAGCAATTAATCAGGCTGATCTAGCGAATATATCTAAAACAAAGTTTTTGGCCGCAGTTAGTCATGATTTATTACAACCATTGAATGCTGCTCAGCTATTTAACAGCTCTTTAGCCGAACAAATTGAAGAGTCTACATTAAAATCACTTGTTAATTCAGTTGATGCTTCGTTAAATGATTTAGATAATTTAATTTGTAGCTTGATTGATATTTCTAAACTTGATGCCGGTATTGTTAAAGCTGATAAATCGTCTTTCAACCTTGTTAATTTACTTAATAACTTAGCAAATGAATATCAACAACAAACAACACATTACCATGTAACATTCAGTTATGTTTCAAGCAATTTAATTGTCAATAGTGATAGTGTACTACTCGCTCGTGTATTGCGTAACTTTCTTTCTAATGCCTTTAGGTATACTAACAACGGTAAAGTATTATTAGGCTGTAGAAGGCAAGGTGACTTTGTATCCATTGAAGTATGGGATAACGGTGTTGGTATAGCCAAAGATAAAATTGATGAGATTTTTCAAGAGTTCAAGCGCCTTAAAACATCCGAAATGGCGTTTAGAAATGGCTTAGGCTTAGGCTTAGCTATCGTCGATAAAATAGCTAAAGTATTAGAACACTCGATTAAAGTTAAATCAATTCAGGGTAAAGGATCTATGTTTTCCATTCAAGTGCCGCTTGGAAAAGCAGATCAAATACCTACGACGAATAAGCTTTATACCAGTGCATTACAAAAAACAATATTAACCCACCGTAAAATATGGCTAATAGATAATGATGCTAATATTTGTGATGGCATGGCTCATTTACTTGGTGGTTGGGGTTGTCAAGTAACTACCGCAGTAAGTCTTGATGATCTAAAGCAACAAGTCGATATTTACAATGACTGTGCAGATATATTAATCATTGATTATCATTTAGATGATGAAAAAACAGGTATAGAAGCAGCTAGAATCATTAATAGAAATCGTCAATTGCCCTTACCAACGCTAATGATTACCGCAAACTATAGTAAATCACTCAAAAATGAAATTAAAAACACCGCTATACTATTGCTAAATAAACCAATAAAACCGATGAAATTAAAAACCTCAATCTTACATCTATTAAGATAAAAAGTATTAAAATAAAAAAGATTAAAATGAAGAGTATTAAAATGAAGTCTATTATTTCAATGATCAGCCTAGTAACTGCGTTGCCTTTATTAGCGCAACCGATTAACGAAGCACAAGCCGCTGAAGAAATTGAAAAAATAAAAATTATTGGCAACACACCATTATCTAACAATATAACCGCACAAAATGTTATTGGTAGCGCACAGTATATTACCCAAGATGATATCACCCGAACCCAAGCGACATCACTTGCTGATTATATGAGAAACCAATTAATCAGTGTTAATATTAATGATGTACAGAATAACCCTTTTCAACCGGATGTAAATTATCGTGGTTTTACCGCTTCACCATTATTAGGACTACCCCAAGGAATTTCTGTTTATTTAAACGGTGTTCGGTTTAATGAACCCTTTGGCGATACAGTAAACTGGGATCTTATTCCCCTTTCGGCACTTGATACTGTTGCCCTATACTCGGGCTCTAATCCCGCTTTTGGACAAAACACCCTAGGCGGAACACTCGTATTAAAAACAAAAAATGGTTTTAGCTATGAACATAGTGAGCTTGATGTACGCTTAGGTAGCTTTGGCCAACAACAATATACACTGCAATCAGGTGGTAACTTAAGCACTAATTCAGATGGCGATTGGGGGTATTATTTTATCGTCAACAGCTATAAAGAAGATGGTTGGCGTGATTTTTCTCAAAGCGAGTTAAAACAAGCCCTTGCTACATTAAGCTATCAAAACGACAACCATTTAATTGAACTTTCTCTCGCCGCCAATAATAATGAAATGACCGGCAATGGCGCAGCTCCCGAAGAGCTTATAGCAATAGAGGGTCGTCAAGCGGTATATACTCACCCAGACAGAACCAATAATAAATACAAAATAATCAGCATTGCTAGTGACTCTGTTATTAATGAGCAGTTATCTATTCAAGCAAATGCTTATTACCGTCAAAATAAAATAAAATCATTAAACGGTGATGATAGCGATTATGAAGAATGTGATTTAGGCGCAGGTGAAACTTTGTGTGAGGAAGATGAAGACGATGGCTCTTTAGAAGCGGTTAACTTTGTCGGTTATAATGAAGGGGCATTATTTAGTGACCTAACTAATATAGACTCTGATGAAGTTGATGGCACATTAAACGATGGCGCTACCGATAACACCAGCTATGGCTTTGCCACACAATTAACATACTCAACAAGCTTTGATGATTACGATCAAGAAGTCATTTTTGGTTTAGGTGCTGATAAAGCTGATATAGATTTTAGCAGCAACACACAACTTGGTATTCTTCATAATGACTCTGCGGATGATAACCGTTCCGTATCACCAACAGGTTTTTTCGATAATGAATCCCAAGTTCAACTGGCCGTAACCACAAAGCAGCAATACTTTTACGCTTCTTACTCAATAGCCTTTGAAAATCAAATCACCCTAAACTTTGCTGGTCGTTACAATCATAGCCAAATAAAGATGAATGATCTTATTGATAGTGGTGAAGGCTCCCTTGATGGCAACCATAAATTTCATCGCTTTAACCCTGCATTGGGGGTAAGCTATGAAGTACATGAAAATTTAACCGCTAAACTTAGCTACAGCGAATCATCTCGTGTGCCTAGCCCTGCTGAATTAAGTTGTGCTGATGAAGAAGATCCATGTAAATTGCCTAATGGCTTTGTCTCTGATCCACCACTTGAACAAGTAGTAGCTAAAACGATTGAAGCATCATTGCAATATAATACTGATACTATCTCAGCAACTGCTACGGTATTTTCAACTAAAACGGTTGATGACATTATTTTTCAACAGGCAGGTTCTACTTCTTCAGAAGGGTATTTTATTAATATTGATGAAATTCAACGACAAGGGATAGAGTTAGCCTTATCGACTGCAATAAATGAAGTAACATTAGGCACAAGCTACAACTATTTAAAAGCAACATTTGAATCACCTTTTATTTCTTTTAGCCCAATGAATCCACTTGGTGCCAATCGCCAAGTAACTCCTGGTGACGTTGTTCCTGGGCAACCACAGCACCAAGTTAAGTTTCATGCTGATTGGCAAATAAACATTAAACTAAGCCTTGGTAGCGAACTTCTATATTCATCTGATGCTTATTACCGTGGTGATGAAGCGAATGAAAATAAAAAAATATCGGCTCACACCCTACTTAATATTTATTTAGCCTATAAAGTAAATAAACAGTTAACTTTATCTGCAAAAGTAGACAATGTGCTTGATTATGATTATGAAACGTTCGGTACCTACGGTGAAGCTGATGAAGTATTGGAAGATTTTTATCCTAATATTGAATCACCTTACTTTGTTGGACCTGGCAGACCAAGAGCAATCTCTGTTAACTTAAATTATCAGTTCTAAAGGCTATACTGGAACCCATTAATATTATATTACAAAGAGTGACTACTGTGGGTTAGGCTTTAGCCTATCGTTATTGTTGTATGACGAGATGACGGCAAAAATACCAACCTACAAACTAAATTAACACGTGTTTTATCTACTAAGAGTAATTACATGCAATCATTTTCTACTTTACTAATTATTTCAATAACACTCTTTATTAATTTTACTTCTATTAAAGTAAACGCTAATGAGAATAACAGCTTACCTATCGTTAATGTTGGTGTATTAAAATATGGCACAGTTAATTGGGAAATGGCGGTTATAAAGCATCACCAACTTGATAAAAAATACCAATTTAACTTAAAAATAACACCGCTCAGTACTAAAAATGCTTCTGCTGTGGCATTACAAAGTAAAGCAGTTGATATTATTCTCAGTGATTGGTTATGGGTAAATCACCAACGTTTTAATAATAAACACTTCACCTTATTTCCAACCACTATTGCCGCTGGTGGTTTGTATATTTCAGGTAACTCTAAAGTGAAATCATTACTTGATTTAAACCAAGTTAAAATAGGTATTGCTGGTGGTGCGGTAGATAAAAACTGGTTACTATTACAAGCTTATGCACAGCAAAAGTATCAATTAAATATCAATGAAAAAGCTGAAATAGTTTTTGCTTCACCACCCTTACTAAATCGTTTTATGCAAAAAGGCGATTTAGATGCAGCAATAAATTTCTGGCATTATAGTGCGCGATTAAAAGCCGATGGCTTCAAGCTTTTGGTCAGTGTTTCACAAATGTTAACTGAATTAGGAGTGAATAATAATTTGCCATTATTAGGTTGGGTATTTGATCAAACATGGGCAGATAGTAATAATCAAGCGGTTACGGGATTTATACAAGCCTCTATTGAAGCGAAAAAAATATTACTTTCATCCGATGAGGAATGGCTACGCATAAAGCCATTGACCAAAGCCGAAAACCCGCAGGTATTTACCACCTTAAAAAATGGTTACCGAGACATTATATTACGTAAATTTGGTCAAGAGGAAATTAAAGCGAGTCAAAAGGTTTTTACTATTTTAGCGAAGCAAGGGGGGCAAACTTTAGTGGGCAAAGCAACCATGTTAGATAAAGATACTTTTTGGCATAATAGTAATGTTAACTTAGCGCTTCCTAGTAATATTAATGTGCCTGGCAGTGATCAATAAATGAAAGATATCTTTTCAGGTAACCGTATAGCGATTAAATCAAGTACTAAGCAGTTCTTCACCGCGATGTATAGTCGGTTATTAATGCTAATGATTTTAGCCGTAATTTGGCAAACTGCGGCTTGGTTGATCAACAGTACTGACTTTCCTTCCTTACTCAATGTTATTGATAGCATTATTTATCACGTTAACCAAGGGGACATGTTAACAAACATTAGCATAACGTTAGGGCGTGTTTTTATTAGCTTTATTATTGCCATGATATTGGGTGTTGTTATTGGTGTTTTTATGGGCTGTAGCGATAAGGTGAATGAACTAAGCGACACGTTATTAATTATTGTCCTTAACATACCGGCCTTAGTCACTATTTTATTATGCTATATTTGGTTAGGTTTAGTTGAATCAGCAGCGATTACTGCTGTGGTTATTAATAAAATACCCACCGTCGTTGTGATGATTAGAGAAGGTGCGCGTGTTGTTGATGAAGACTTATTAGCAGTTGCTAAAGTGTATAAGTTATCACCAAGCACAACCTTCTTTAAAGTCTTTTTACCTCAAATTTACCCTTATATTATGGCCTCTGCACGCGCTGGTTTATCACTCATATGGAAAATTGTTTTAGTGGTTGAATTACTAGGACGTAGTGATGGTGTTGGGTTTGCATTGAATACACTATTCCAATTTTTTGATATTGCGGGAATTCTCGCTTATACCTTCGCCTTTATTGCCGTTGTACTCGTAATTGAAGCTTTAATTTTTAGACCGTTAGATAAACTCACGAGCCGAGGGATGAATAATGATAACGCTTGATGTTGCCATTAAAGATAAATGCTATGGCAATAGTGATGCTGTAGTTTTAAAAAACATTAATTTTAGCGTAAAACCTGGAGAGTTTATTGCCATTATTGGCCCTTCTGGCTGCGGAAAAAGTACACTGCTCAATATGCTTTGTGGTTTAGAAGAATCTTCAAAACAAATATTATTGTGCAATGGAAAAGCAATTAAGGGCAATGAATCTCATAAATTAGGCTATATATTTCAACAACCAAGACTAATGCCTTGGTTAACGGTACAAGAAAATTTAAAACTGGTACTGCCATCATCACAACATGAACAAATTAATGATTTACTTAATCAAGTCGGATTATCAGGTAAAGGTAACTATTTTCCTAAGCAGTTATCCGGTGGAATGCAACGGCGAGTTGCTATTGCTAGAGCTTTTGCCGTAAACCCAGAGTTACTACTATTAGATGAACCCTTTAACTCACTTGATGCACCTACCGCAGCAAAGCTAAGATTGTTATTAATAAAGCTTTACCAAAGCCGTGGTAGTACCGTTATTTTTGTTACCCATGATTTAAGCGAAGCAGTCTATTTAGCTGATCGTATTATTTTTTTGAGTAACACGCCAACCTCTATAGTTCACCAAGTTAAAGTTGATTTACCAAAACCAAGACAGGAGTCAGGTAGCAGGGAGCTGACTTGGCAAGCGAAACTAATGGCTAAACACCCTCAAATATTGTCTGGACAGATAACTTAAAACTTAAAAATAGCTCGGTTGTAACTAAGGGATGATCCCATTGCAACTAAGGGATGAATAAAGAGTTAAGTTATCGCTAGGACAGTGCTAAGATGTATTTATTTCAGTAGGTAAAATTTAAATAATGTATAAAATTATAGTCGCGGATGATCATCCTCTATTTAGGGATGCTGTTATAAATATACTCTCTCAAACATTTCCAGATGCTGAAATATTTGAATCAGAAGACATAAGTTCAACGCTCAATTTCGTTAAAGAAAATCATGATATTGATCTTATTCTTCTTGACTTAAATATGCCAGGTATGTCTGGCTTGGCTGGTTTGCTCGACTTACGAAACCAATTCCCAAGCACCCCTGTTGTTATTATTTCAGCTGAAACAGAAAAACAAGTAATATTACAAACAATAGCCTATGGTGCTGTTGGCTTTATTGCAAAATCTTCAACTAAAAAAACGATAGGTAACGCTATTAAAAGTGTATTAGAAGGTAATGTTTACCTACCTGCTGATATTATTCGTTCACAAGCAACCGTAACGCCAAAAAAAGAGTTTGAAGTTTCACCCGAAAAAATATTACTGTTAACACGTAGAGAGTTAATGGTACTTAAAAACTTAACAAAAGGTGAAGCCAATAAGCAAATAGCTTTTAACCTAAATATTTCAGAAACAACGGTAAAGTCTCACGTATCTTCTATCTTAAAAAAACTCGGTGCATCTAACCGTGTAAAAGTTGTTGTTGGTTGTGGTGATATTGACTTCAATCAATATATGAAGCGTTAATGAATATATTGATCAGATAATCCCCTATAAATGTTAGCTAAAACTAACAAATAAAGGGGATCTGTTTTTCATTCATATTTACAGTACGTTGAATATTAATAAATTAAAAAGAATAGCCTTTAAACGTCTCTCTTAACTTTAATTTATGCATCTTACCTGTTGCTGTCATCGGAATAGATTCAATATATTCAATCGCATCTGGCATCCACCATTTAGCTATTTTACCAGTTAAAAAGTTGACCACTTCATCGTACGATAATGATTTACCTTCATGCTCTTCTATAATTAATAAAGGACGCTCATCCCATTTAGGGTGCTCTATACCAATAACAGCAGCATGAAATACATCAGGGTGTGACATCATGGCATTTTCAATATCAACTGAAGATATCCATTCACCACCTGATTTAATAACATCTTTACTTCTGTCTGTTATTTTCATGTAGCCATACTCATCAATGATTGAAATATCACCTGTGTCAAACCAGCCATCTGCATTTTTCACGTCAGGGCGATTAAAGTATTGATCGACAACCCACGGCCCCCTTACTAAAAGATTGCCCGATTCTTTACCGTCCCACGCCACTTCTTGACCATCATCATTGATCAATTTAAGCTCAACGCCATAAACAGGTATGCCCTGTTTTAATTTTTGCTCAAACAATGCTTCATCACCTAAGTCTTGTATCTCTTTTGCATGGATATGATTAATGGTACCTAATGGGCTCATTTCTGTCATACCCCAAGCATGAATAATAGCCATGTCTTGTTCATCTTGAAAATAACGGAATAAATGAGGAGGCATAGCAGTACCACCAACAACAAGTTTTGAAAGACTTGTTAATGCGATATTATGTTCTTTCAGGTATTGAGCTAATAAATTCCAAACAGTTGGTACACCTGCAGCTAACGTAACACCTTCTTTTTGAATGAGACGACTCAACACTTCCGGATCTGCAACCTTTGCACCGGCTAGTACAAGCTTACAACCCGCCATAGCGGCCATGTATGGAATTCCCCAAGCATTAACATGGAACATGGGAACAACAGGTAATACACAATCATTTTTACCAATTGAAAATGCATCTGGCGCAATAGCAGCCATAGTATGTAATACTAAAGCTCTATGGCTATATTGTACGCCTTTAGGATTACCTGTCGTGCCTGATGTGTAACAAAGCTGACAAGGATCATTCTCATTTAGTTCAGGCCAGTCATGTTCTGTGGAATGAACACTGATATCATCTTCATAGGTCGACCATTTTTCGCCTAAATGACTCACTACTGAAACATCTGACGTCAAAACAATAAACTGCTTAACGGTCGTTAATTCAGCTTCAACGGCTTTAATTAAATCAATAAACATAACATCAAGAAAAATTATTTTATCACTGGCATCATTCACGATAAAATTAACTTGATCAGGGTGTAATCTTGGATTAATAGTATGGCAAACCGCCCCTGAACAACCTATGCCATAATATAGTTCAACATGCCTAAAATCATTCCATGCAAGTGTTGCAATACGATCGCCTTTTTCAATATTATGCGACTTTAATAAATTAGCAATTTGTGCTGAACGATCAAAAATATCACGAAGAGTACAACGATGCTCATCATGATCACTGGTTATTGATACCACTTCTTTATTCGCATTAATTTGTTTACCGTGTTTCATAATTGACGTTAAAGTCAATTGAGAATTCATCATACTACCCAGCATAAGTGCCTCTTATTGTTATTAATCATTTGATTATTATTTTAATTGTGTGAAATTTATAACATATTATTCTATGTTAGCTTTATTTATAAAACGAATAATGGAATCGACAACTTCATCCGTTTTTTCATTGTGTGGCATGTGACCACACCCCTTGAGAATATTTTTAGTGGTGACACTAGTTACATTATCTTCGATATAATCAGGAAAAGCATTAGATCCATATTCATCATTCTCACCGTGAATTATTAACACTGGAGAAGTTATCGATTTTATACAGTAGGCTAAGCTCCATTGGGCAAAATCCGGCGACAACCACACTCCTGTCCAAGCATTTAAAACCCACTGGCCTTTATCGCCATGCCACTTTTTTAGTCGGTCAATTTGACCTGGTTTTTTAAACATTTCTTCAGCGTCTTTAATCCCTTTAATTGTAATACTTTCAACAAAAGCTTGCGCGGCAATAGAAACCACCCCCATACAATCTTTATCAGTCGCGGCAATATTTAGCGACATACCACCACCAACACTATGACCAAGCAACATATACTTTTGAATTGAACAATGCTTCTTAACTGCGGGGAAAAAAGTATGCGCTTCTTCTTTAATAAAATTGATTGAAGGCAAGTTATGTCGAGCACTTGACTGACCAAAGCCTAACCGGTCATAGGCAATGACATGCCTAGAAAGCTTACGTGCTAACAATTCAGGAAAAGACCGCCATAATCCTATACAACCTAAAGAATCATGCAGCATAATAAGAGGGATTTCTGACAACGGTTGTTCAGGAATCCATTCTTTAATGTATAAATAACCA
>Ga0209081_1001081_pt1 | contig 16306 bp, 14 predicted proteins | sample GOMGulsemesocosm_4_FD_184636 | JGI IMG/M metagenome (GOLD analysis project Ga0209081, IMG submission 184636) | Methane-oxidizing microbial communities from mesocosms in the Gulf of Mexico - GOM15B Gulf of Mexico (SPAdes) (version 2) | ecosystem: Environmental > Aquatic > Marine > Cold seeps... | reverse complement strand
GCGAGTCTCTTCATCTAAAAATGGTGATGGCGTTTCTTCAATAATTTTTTGATGACGACGCTGTAATGAGCATTCACGTTCGTGTAAATGCACATAGTTTTCGTGTGAGTCACCAAAGACTTGGAATTCAATATGACGAGGCTTGCTGATATAACGCTCTAGCAATACACGATCATCGGCAAAGGCATTCAGTGCTTCACGTTTAACAGAGTCTAATAATTCGGCAAATTCATCAACTGAATTAACCACGCGCATACCTTTACCACCGCCACCTGAGACGGCTTTAATCAATAGTGGGAAGCCTACTTTAACCGCTTGTTCTTGTAAGTAATCTGGATCTTGGCTTTCACCATGATAACCCGGAACAACAGGTACGTTAGCTTCTTCCATCAACGCTTTAGCGGCATCTTTAGCGCCCATTTTTTCAATGGATTCAGCAGATGGACCAATAAAGGCGATACCCGCTTCAGGACAAGCGCGTGCAAATGAACTATTTTCAGATAAGAAACCATAAGCAGGGTGAATAGCATCAACCCCAACTTTTTTAGCTAAAGCCAAGAGAACATCGGCTTTTAGATAGGATTCATCAGGGCGTGAACCGCCGATGTGGTAAGCCTCGTCGGCTAACTTTACATGGCGTGAATCACGGTCGGCATCTGAATAAACGGCAACACTGGTGATGCCCATTTTTTTCAACGTGGAAATAACACGACAGGCGATTTCACCACGGTTTGCAATTAATACTTTTTTAAACATTTTATCAGTCCTCAATTACATTCTGAACACGCCAAATTTGGCATCTTCAGTTGGTGTTTTAGCGGCTACAGCAAGTGATAGACCCAGCATGCGTCTGGTGTCTCGTGGGTCAATTAAGCCATCATCCCATAGGCGGGCAGTAGCAAAGTATGGATCACTTTGCTCAGCGTATTGTGCAAGTATGGGGGCTTTGAAAGCCTCTTCCTCTTCAATAGACCACGTTCCACCTGCGGCTTCAATTTGATCGCGTTTAACGGTCGCTAATACAGATGAGGCTTGTTCTCCACCCATAGTGGCAATACATGAATTTGGCCAGCTCCATAACATACGTGAACCGAATGCACGGCCACACATACCGTAGTTACCCGCGCCATATGAACCACCAATAAGAACGGTGAACTTAGGAACGCTAGAGCAAGAAACGGCTGTTACCATTTTGGCGCCATTTTTAGCAATGCCTTCTTCTTCGTACTTTTTACCGACCATAAAGCCAGTAATGTTTTGTAAGAAGAGTAGGGGAATACCGCGTTGGTTACACAATTCAATAAAGTGAGTACCTTTTAATGCTGACGGTGAGAACAAAATACCGTTATTAGCGATAATACCTACTGGGTAGCCATGAATATGAGCAAAACCACAAACAAGTGTCGAGCCGTATAAAGGCTTGAACTCTTGGAATTCTGAGGCATCGACTAAACGTGCAATAATTTCACGCACATCGTACGGTTGCTTAGGGTCTTTCGGTATAACACCTAAAATATCGTCCGTAGGGTAAAGAGGCTCGCGTGATTCACGAACTTTTACGTGAACTTCTTTGGTTTCATTGAGGTGCTCGATAATGTTACGTGCAATAGATAATGCATGTGAATCATCTTCAGCAATATGATCGGTTACACCAGACAACTTACAATGTAGTTCCGCACCACCGAGTTCTTCTGATGATACTTCTTCACCCGTAGCGGCTTTAACCAGTGGTGGCCCACCTAGGAAAATAGTGCCTTGTTCTCTAACGATAATAGATTCATCGCAAAGAGAAGGGATGTAAGCACCACCGGCAGTACATGAACCCATAACCACAGCAATTTGTGGAATACCTGCAGCAGACATACGTGTTTGGTTATAGAAGAATCGACCAAAATGCTCTTTACCTGGGAATACTTCGTGCTGTAACGGTAAGAAAGCACCACCTGAGTCAACTAGGTAAATACAAGGTAGTCTGTTTTCAGAAGCAATTTCTTGCGCTCTAAGATGTTTAGTAACAGTTAATGGGTAATACGTTCCACCTTTAACGGTTGCATCATTGGCGATAATCATTACTTCGCCACCGTGCACACGGCCAATACCTGTAATAATACCGGCAGCTGGCGCTACATCATCATAAATGCCATTAGCTGCAAGTTGTGATAGTTCAAGGAACGGGCTGCCCGGATCGAGTAGTGTTTTAATACGGTCTCTAGGAAGCATTTTATTGCGATCTAAATGCCTTTTGCGTGACTTTTCTCCACCACCTTGGGCAGCGGTTGTGATTCGCTCGTTTAATTCTCCAACGAGCGATTCCATTCTAATCTTGTTTTCTTTGAAATCAGCAGAAGCTGTTTCAATTTTTGATTTAATTACGGGCATGTTTTTACCTTATTCTAGTTAGGACGTAATGATTAAATTATTTCAATAGCCATTGCAGTAGCTTCACCGCCACCAATACACAGTGTGGCAACACCTTTAGTTTGTTTTCTTGCTTTTAATGCATGAATCAATGTCACTAAGATTCGTGCACCGGATGCACCAATAGGATGGCCTAAGGCACAAGCGCCACCGTTAACATTAACTTTATTAGGATCAAGGTTTAGTTCTTTGATTGCGATCATCGTGACCACAGCAAAAGCTTCGTTGATTTCAAATAAATCAACATCATCGAGTTGCCAATCACATTTTTTAAGCAGACTTTCAATGGCATAAACAGGTGCAACGCTAAACCAATCAGGGTCATCGGCAAAAACACTTTGAGCGGTGATTTTTGCTAATGGTGTCAAACCTTGTTTTGCGGCTTCCTCAGCATCCATAAGAATGATTGCTGCTGCACCATCTGAAATAGATGACGAATTAGCAGCTGTTACCGTGCCATCTTTTTTGAAAGCAGGGCGCAAGCTTCTAATTTTGTCTGTATCTGACTTAGCTGGCTGCTCATCTTCAGCAAAGGTTTTTTCACCTTTACGAGATTTCACCACAACAGGGGTTATTTCATCATGGAATGCGCCAGATTGAATGGCGGCATTAGCACGATTAACGGAGCTGATTGCAAAGTCGTCTTGTTGCTCACGACTAATATCAAACCTTTCTGCGCCCATTTCTGCAAATGTACCCATTAAGTTGCCATGCTTCACATCACGTAGGCCATCAAAGAACATATGGTCAATAACAGCACCATCACCCATGCGATACCCATCACGTGCTTTTGGCAGTAAATAAGGTGCATTGGTCATAGATTCCATACCACCAGCGACAATGCAAGTTGCGTCATCAGCAAGGACTTGGTTATAACCATACATTACCGCTTGCATACCTGAACCACACATTTTATTAACGGTGTTACACGGTGTAGATAGTGGTAAACCACCTTTTAATGAAGCTTGGCGAGCAGGGGCTTGACCTTGTCCGGCAGGTAATACGCAACCAAAGTGAACGGTATCAACTTGTTCTGGTTTTATCTCTACTGATTGAACAGCCGCTTTAATGGCTTCAGCGCCTAGGTCTGATGCACTTAGAGAGGAAAATTGACCTTGAAAAGAACCTAAAGGGGTTCTTTTCGCGGCAACAATCACGACACTTTTAGTGCCCATGATTATTTAGTATCCTGAAATAATTCACGACCAATTAACATACGACGAATTTCATTCGTACCCGCACCAATATCATAGAGTTTTGCATCTCTTAATAAACGGCCAGTAGGGAACTCATTGATGTAACCATTGCCACCTAATGTTTGAATGGCTTCCAGTGCAACTTTCACGGCATTTTCAGAAGCAAATAATAAAAGAGAGGCTGCGTCTTTACGTGAGTCGTTACCTTTGTCGTATTGTTCTGCAACACGGTAGGCAAACGCACGGGTACTTTGTAAGGCAGTATACATATCAGCAATTTTGCCCTGCATTAGTTCAAAAGTACCAATCGCTTTACCAAACTGTTTACGTTCATGTAAATAAGGTAAGCAAATATCCATAGCCGCTTGCATAATACCGATAGGGCCGCCAGATAACACCATACGTTCAGTGTTAAGACCACTCATTAGTACTTTAACGCCTTCGTTAACCTTGCCAAGCACGTTTTCTTCTGGGATTTCACAGTTTTCGAATACTAGCTCACAAGTGTTTGAGCCACGCATGCCGAGTTTGTCTAGTTTTTGTGCGGTGCTGAAGCCTTCAAAATCTTTTTCAATAATAAAGGCGGTCATGCACTGTGAACCCGCTTCAGGGCCTGCAGTACGCATGTAAACGACCAATACATCGGCGTCTGGACCATTGGTGATCCACATTTTATTGCCGTTGGCGATCCATTTGTTACCTTTCTTTACGGCTTTACAGCTCATAGATCCCACAACATCAGAACCTGCACCCGGTTCTGACATCGCTAAAGCACCAACGTGTTCACCAGAACATAATTTAGGTAAGTATTTATGGCGTTGGTCTTCGGTACCATTAATATAAAGGTTATTAACGCATAAGTTTGAGTGTGCACCGTATGAAAGTGCTATTGCCGCGCAAGCACGCGTTAGTTCTTCCATGACCACAAGGTGTGATAAGTAGTTTAAGCCAGTACCACCGTATTCTTCAGGAACTGTCATGCCTAGTAGACCCATTTCACCAAACTTTTTCCAAAGTTGACTTGGGAAATCATTATTTTGATCGGCTGATTCTGCTAATGGGGCAACTTCACCAGCGGCGAATTTACGGACTGCGTCACGTAACTCATCGATTTCATCATTAATCTTAACGTTAAAAGGCATATTCTCTCCTGAGTGATATTGTTTTTTTAAAAATCGTGCTCAATCATAACATCAAGTTAATTCTAATCGCAATTAGAATTTTATTGCTTTAGTTTGACTGGGTGTATATACTTATTTCTAACTAGGGTTAGATTTAAGTTTGCTAAATAATTTTTAGCTGCCTATACTGTTTCTAATAATAATTAGATTAAGGTTTTTGTTTTGGTGGTAGAGAAAACAATAAGAAATAGTGTTAAGCGAGGGAAAACTAGGCAGTTGATTTTAGATGCTGCTGCAAAAAATATTAGCCTAAATGGTTACCATGCAACTTATTTAAAAGACATTGCTGCGTCAGTCAATATGAAGGCGGGGAGTCTGTATTACCACTTCGAATCAAAGGAAGCGTTGATGCACGAAGTGCTTGATAAGAGTGTTAAGGTTATTTTCGACACCGTTAAAGTTGAAGTGGAAAAGTTAGGTGCTGAGCCAGATTTTCCCAGTTTATTAAAAGCCGCAATACGCGGGCACTTAATTGCGATTTTTAAGTATCCCGATTATACCCTTGCGAGTATACGTAACTATGGCGTTATACCCGATGCAGTACACAAGGCAGCGCAAAAAGATAGAGATGCTTATGAGGAGTTTTGGCGTGACTTCTTCGATAAAGCAGAAGCAGGTGGGTTTATTCGGCCAAGTGTTGATAAAAATTTATTACGTCTAGCTATTTTTGGCAGTATGAACTGGTCGTCACTTTGGTATGAGAAAAGCGGTGCAAGTGTGGAGCAAATTGCAGAATCACAGGCCGATTTATTTTTAAATGGTTGTTATCAAAAAGGAGAAGCAAGTGGAGTATAAAACGATAGATTTTAAGGTTGATGATAGAGGCGTAGCATACGTAACTTTCAATCGTCCTGAAGTACACAATGCAATGAGTGCTGAGTTTATTCAAGAGTTGCAGCATATTTGCGCAACAATTGAAGATAGTAATACCATTCGAGTGGCTGTAGTGAGTGGCGCAGGTGAAAGCTTCTGCGCAGGTGGTGATTTGAAATGGATGGAAAGCAACCTAACTAAATCTAGAGCTCAACGTGTGGAAGAAACCGGTGAGTTAGCAGCGATGCTTGCAGCGCTAAATAGCTTAAGCAAGCCATTAATCGGTCGTATTCAAGGCCCAGCTTATGGCGGTGGTGTTGGCATGATTTCAGTGTGTGACATTACTATTGGTGTGAGTACTGCTAAGTTTGGTTTAACCGAAGTTAAATTAGGTTTAACACCGGCGACTATTTCTCCTTACGTGGTTAAGCGTATTGGTGCAGGTAATGCACGTAGAAACTTCTTTAACTCACGAATTTTTGGTGCTGCTGAAGCTAAAGTTATCGGTTTGTTAACTGATGTTGTTGACGCTGATGAATTGGATGCTGCGGTTGAAAAAGAAGTAAGAATGATTTTGAAATGCGCGCCAGGTGCGATTGCATCGACTAAAAAATTAATTGATTACGTCGATTCTCATGGTATGCCAGATAATAGAATTTATACGGCTGCTAACTTAGCGGATGCTTGGGAAACGGATGAAGGTAAAGAAGGTATCGACGCCTTCTTAAATAAGCGTAAAGCTAGCTGGCATTAATAGCTGATCCATAAACTATAATAACTAAGGAGTTTAGAGCAATGAATTCAATATATTTTAAAGAAGAACACAACATGTTACGTGATCAGATTCGACGCTTTGTCGAGCAGCGTGTAATGCCAATAGCAGAACAATGGGAAGAAGAAGGTAAGGTCCCTCGTGAGATCTTACGTGAAATGGGCGAATTAGGTTTTTTTGGTATTCGCTACTCTAGTGAGTATGGCGGAAGCGAACTAGATACGCTGGGTTCTGTTATTTTGGCTGAAGAACTGGGTCGTTCAACGTTTGGTGGGTTTGCGGTTACAGCACTAGTGCATACTGATATGGCTTCACCACATTTAGATAATTTTGGTAGTAAAGAGCAGTTGGCTAAATATATGCCGGATATTATTTCAGGTAAGACAATTGTTGGTGTGGGTGTTACTGAACCAGATGTAGGCTCTGATGTTGCTGCAATGAAAACTCGTGCGGTTAAAGATGGTGATGATTACATCATTAATGGCACTAAAATGTTCATTACTAATGGAGTTTATGGCGATTTGTTTTTTGTTGCCGCCAAAACAGATATGGATGCTAAGGCGTCACGCAGTATCTCTATTTTTGCTATTGAAAAGGGAACACCTGGCTTTAGTGTCGGTAAAAAGCTTAATAAAATGGGTTGGTTGTCATCTGACACGGCTGAATTAGTATTTGATAATTGTCGTGTACCTGCCGCTAATATTTTGGGTGAAGTGAATAAAGGCTTCTATTCAATTATGCGTAACTTCCAAAATGAAAGGTTGGTACTTGGTGCGCAAGCGATGGGTGAAGCAACTAAAGCGATTGAGTTGACACTTGAATATGTCACAACGCGTAAAGCATTTGGCGGTGTGTTGTTTGATAAGCAAGTTATTCGTCAGCGTTTAGCATCTTTAGCTGCTCGTGTTGAAGCGGGTAAGCAACTTGTTTACCATTCAGCATGGCTTGATGCTCAAGGTCTTGATTGCATTAAAGAAGTGTCAATGGCTAAAGCCTATTGTGGCGAGCTGGTTAATGAAGTGATGTATGACTGTCTACAATTTCATGGTGGTTTTGGTTACATTCGTGAAAGTGCTATTGAACGTATGTATCGCGATGCACGTATTCAAGCAATTGGTGGTGGTGCAACTGAAGTGATGCTTGAGGAAGTATCAAAAAGAATGGTTGGTTAATATAGTAACGTAGAACTAGCCAGTTTTAGGTCTAGTTTTCCTCTGCCGCATTATGGCGCTATAATGTAAAACAATTGGCCGCTAAAGCTTAGCTTTAGCGGCCAATTGTTCATATTAATAGTGCTTATTTTAATAGCCGGTGTTCTATTGGCTATTGATGTAAGTGTGCTAATTTTAAGAGGTTATTATGTCTGATGTGAAATTGATTGGCGTTATTGGCGCGGGTCAAATGGGTAGAGGGATCGCGCAAGTTGCCGCGATGTCTGGGTTTGAAGTTGTTTTGTTTGATGTCAATAAAGACGGTTTGGACTTCGGGTTTAGTTTTATTCAAAAACAACTGGATAAAGGTGTTACGAAGAGCAAATGGGATCAAGCTTTTGTTGATACAACAATGTCAGCTATATCAACATCAACCGTTATGGATGACCTTAAAACGTGTGACCTTATTGTTGAGGCTGCGACAGAGAATAAAAAAATTAAGTTTGAAATTTTCAAGCAACTAGACAGTATTGCTAAAGAAGGTGCGATTCTGGCGTCAAATACATCATCTATCTCTATTACTGAAATAGCAGAAGTGACTAAACGTCCTGAAGCGGTCGTGGGTATGCACTTTATGAACCCTGTGCCAGTTATGAAGCTAGTAGAAACCATTACTGGGCTTGAAACATCAACAGCAACCATTGAAGCAACCGAAGCGGTTGCAGTAAAAATGGGCAAAACAGTTGTACGTGCGGATGATGTTCCGGGTTTTGCAGTTAATAGAATTCTTGTACCAATGATTAATGAAGCCTTTTATGCCTTATATGAAGGTGTTTCTGATGCGCGTGGAATCGATAATGCAATGAAGCTTGGTTGCAACCAACCCATGGGGCCACTTGAATTGGCCGATTTTATTGGTCTTGATACTTGTCTTGCAATTATGAATGTATTGCACGAAGGTTTGGGAGATACCAAGTATAGACCGTGTCCATTACTTAAAAAATATGTTGCTGCCGGTCGTTACGGTGTGAAAGTGAAAAAGGGTGTTTATGAATATTAAATTTGAAACGATTAAATTAGAAGTATCGGGTGATATTGCTACATTAACAATCTGCCGTGAAAAAAGCTTAAATGCGTTAAACAAGCAAGTTCATACTGAGCTAAAAACGTGTCTATGGCTGTTAAAAGAGAATGCGGATAAATTACGTGGGCTTATTTTAACGGGAGCAGGTGATAAAGCATTTATTGCCGGCGCAGATATTGTTGAAATGAGCAATATGAATTCACAAGAAGGCTATGATTTTTCTATTTTAGGACAGCAAGTGAGCCTATTACTTGAAGAATTACCATTTCCTGTTATTGCTTGTGTTAATGGTTTCTCTTTAGGTGGCGGTTGTGAAATGGCGATGAGTTGTGACTTTATTTACGCAACAGATTCAGCCGTTTTTGGACAACCTGAAGTAAAGCTAGGTTTAATTCCTGGTTTTGGTGGAACACAGCGTTTAGCTAAATTGATTGGTAGAAATAAAGCAAAAGAAATTATTTATACTGGGCGTAATGTTAGTGCTGATGAAGCTTGCCAGTTAGGCTTAGTGGTTAAAAAATTCTCTTCAAAAGAAGAAATGCTAGAAGGCGCATTAAAAACATTGACGCAAATTAGTAAAAACTCACCACTTGCAGTAAATGAAGTGAAGCATGTGATGAATTTAGCGAATGATTTAACTGTTTCTGAAGGATTGAAACTTGAATCAATGCATTTTGCTGAAATTTTTGATACCGTTGAGATGAAAGAAGGTACGACAGCCTTTATTGAAAAAAGGAAGGCAAATTTCAAAAGCAACTAATGTATTTAACAGGTTAATTTAGAGGGATTTATGAGCGACTATACAATTAATGATTTAGAAGTAGGTATGTCTGCAACCATGGCAAAAACAGTGACAGAAGCTGATGTCGTTTTATTTGCAGGTGTAACGGGTGATTTTAATCCCGCACATATTGATGATGAATACGCAAAAGCAAGTATTTTTAAAGGTCGTATTGCTCATGGGATGTTATCGGCAGGTTTTATCAGCGCTACTTTAGCGATGAAACTACCAGGACCCGGTTCTATTTATATGTCGCAAAACATGAAATTTAAAGCCCCTGTTAAAATTGGTGATACTGTTCGAACCACCGTAACGATTAGCGATGTAAATGTTAAGAGAAAAATCGTTAAGCTAGACACTGTGTGTAGTGTTGGCGACATAAATGTCGTTGTCGGTGATTGTGTCATGATGAAACCTTGAGCCTATTTAAGGAATTATTTAGACGTTGATTTGGAACCTTTGTATTGGAGCTGCTAATTACAGTATTTAGTACAAAGGTTTTTTTATAAGAGGAAGGAATTGATGAGTTTATCTGCATTACGTACAAAAAAAATAAAGAAGGCATCAGAGGTCGCAGACCTTGTTAAAAGTGGTGATATTTTAGATTTCGGTTTTACCGTGAGTAAACCCGATCTATTTGATATTGCATTAGCAGAGCAAAAAGATCGTTTGAAGAATGTCGTTATTAGAGGCGCCTTATCATGTGCAGCTGTTGCTGTGGTTGAATGTGACCCTGAGCAAAAGCACTTTGATTATCAAAATTGGCATATGTCTGGTTACGATAGAAAAAAATCAGCCCTTGGACAAATGAGCTATATTCCGTTCAACTTTGGTGAAGGCCCCGGCATTTATCGAAATTACTTGAATGTTGATCTCGTTGTTATTAAAACATCACCGATGGATGAACACGGCTATTTTAATTTTGGCGTATCAAATTCATATATTCGAGCAGCTTGTGATGTAGCAAAGAAAATTGTGGTTGAAACATCTACTGAAATACCTGTTTGTTATGGTAGTCAAAACACGGTTCATATTTCAGAAATTGAAGCTATTATCGAAGGTACTAATGCGCCCTTATTTGAATTACCTAGCGCAGCGATTAGTGATATTGATCGCGCGGTAGCGGACTTAATTGTTCCTTTTATTAAAGATAAAAGTTGTTTACAAATCGGTATTGGTGGTATGCCTAATGCTGTTTGCTCGGCGCTAGCCCATTCAGATGTTAAAGACTTGGGTATTCATACCGAAATGTTTGTTGATGGCATGGTTGACCTAATTGAAGCTGGAAAAGTGACTGGTGCTTATAAGCAAACTTATATCGGGCAAATTGTGTATGCCTTTGCTCTAGGCTCAAAACGCATGTATGACTTTATTCATCGAAATGAGAAATGCTGTAGCATTTCGGTTGATGAAACCAACTTACCTGCAAAAATTTCTGCAAACGATAATGTTGTTTCTATTAACAATTGTTTGCAAATTGATTTAAGTGGTCAGGTTGCATCAGAAAGCAGTGGTTATCGACAAATATCGGGTACTGGTGGGCAATTGCAGTTTGTTCGTGGCGCTGTTGCGTCAAAAGGTGGCCAGTCATTTATGTGTTTATCATCGCGCTTTATTGATAAAGAAGGCAAGCCGACATCACGAATTATTCCTGGAATGGACCCAGGTACGGTTATTACCACACCAAGAACCGACACGATGTATGTGGTTACTGAGTACGGTATTGTGAACTTAAAGGGCAAAAGCATTAGTGATCGTGCGCTTGCTTTAATAAGTATTGCACACCCTGATGATCGTGAAGAACTTATGCAGCAAGCACGTGATAATAAAATTATTACACGTAAGCATTGGTAAAAAGTTCACTTGGAACAAAAGCACTGACACGATAGACGATGTGTCAGTGCTTATTCAATCTATAACATTAGCTGATTTGATTCAGCAGCAGGAAATTTGATGACATACTCGACCGTTAAATTCACAAAAAAAGACCAAATTGCAATCGTTACCTTGAGTGACCCCGATACGAGGAATGCGATAACCGACCCTATTTTGCTAGAAGAGGTGAAGTCTGTTTTCAGAGCGATTCAAGATGACCCTGAAGTGTCAGTTTGTATTTTAACGGGTGAAGGTAAAGGTTTTTCATCGGGGGGTAACGTTAAAGACATGCTACACCGTAAAAAGATGTTTGCTGGCGCGCCTTTAGATGTTCAAAATGGTTATCGTAACGGTATCCATAGTCTTTCGAAATTATTGTATAACATTGAAATTCCAATTATTGCCGCTATTAATGGAGCGGCAGCGGGTGCTGGTTTTGATTTGGCATTACTATGTGATATTAGAATTGGTTCAGAAAGAGCGAGTTTTTGTTCATCTTTTGTAAACCTAGCCGTAATCCCTGGTGATGGTGGGGCTTGGTTACTTCGTAAAACAGTGGGAGCGCAGCGTGCTGCTGAGTTGGTTCTAACGGGTAAAACTGTTCGTGCGGAAGAAGCTCTGGAGATGGGTTTACTCTTAAAGGTTGTTGAGCACGATCAGTTAATTGAAGCCGCACTTGAAATAGCAAAGCCTATATCAGAAAAATCACGCGAAACGCTGGTAGTTGCTAAACGTTTATTACGTTCAACGGATAGTTTGGGTTATGAAGATCACCTTAATTTGTGTTCAGCCAATCAGGCGATGTTTCATCATGCACCTGAACACCAAGCAGCTCTAGAGAAGTTTTTCGAAAAGAAGTAATTAAGCATGGCTAGACGTAGGTGATGAATATGCTTACTATTGTGTTTTAATCTAACAAACAACTAATATAATAATTATGGCGCGCGTAGAAATAAAATATCCTGAACCAACATTGTTTACTCATGAACTGACTGTTCGAGTAACTGATTTAAATTTTGCTGATCACCTAGCACACGATAGTGTTATTTCACTATTGCATGAGGCTCGGGCACAGTTTTTTAAAGCGAATAATTTGTCTGAACTTGATGTTGATGGTGCTGGCATTATTATGGCTGATCTTGCCGCTAATTATCGTGGCGAAGCTTTCTTTGGTCAAACGTTGAGTGTTGAAATAAGCTTGGGAGACTTCTCTTCAAAAGGCTGCGATATCTTTTATCGTGTGAGTTGTAAAGATAACGATACACTCATTGCCATTGCTAAAACAGGCATCGTCTTTATGGACTATTCCACGCGTAAGCTGGTTAGTGTTCCTAAGGTATTTCTTAAAATAGCAGGTTTATAGTCAATACCATGCCTTTTCTTTTGTTAGTCGATAATGAGTAATGGCATGGTTACTTCTGTTTTTATCATTAATATGTTCTTACTTTCCAAAGCCGCATTATGACTAAGCTGATTGACCCAGAAAATATCCAGCAATGGGTGCCTGGTGAAGTTACCTTTGATAGCCAAACGAGTGCTTTGGATGGTATGAGCTTACGTGGTTATCACTACCCTGAGTTAGACGTTAATATTCCTCGAATGCGCGATTACATGTTCGTCATATATCGTGGAAGGAAACTGTCTAATATGGGGCGGCGTCGCGATGGCCCTTGGGAAGAGCATCAAGTAGGGCCTGGCATTGTATCGGTATTAACGCGTGCCGAAGAATCTCAATGGAGATGGGATAAACCGATTGATGTTTCGCACTTATACCTATCACATTCTTCTATTGAAACGGTTGCATCAGAAGTTTTTGAAAAAGATATTAGTAATATTGAGTTATGCGACAGGGTTCGCTCTGAAGATAAGGTGCTTCCCGCATTAGTCAGTCAGCTAGAAAGTGAGTTGGTAGCCGGTGAATTTGGTGGGCAACTATATGTGGATTCGCTAAAAAATCAAGCATGTATTCATATATTGCGACGCTATTCAAATATCATTTTTAATGAAGTATCGTTAGGGTATTTTAATCGTTCTCAAAAACATCTGTTAGTTGATTTTATTGACCAGTATATGGATACAAATATTGCAATTAATGATTTGGCTACATTGGTACAAATGAGTACATTTCATTTTGGTCGTAAATTTACTAAAGATTTCGGTTGCCCCCCTCATGCCTATATCATTAAAAAAAGGGTAGAGAAGGCGGTGCAACTATTATCCACAACCAATATACCTATTAAGGTTATTTTTGCTCAATGTGGTTTTTCAGACCAAAGTCATATGACTCGCATCTTTAGACGTTTAGTCGGCATAACTCCCGCTGCATTACGTAAAAATAAAGAATACTGATATTTCTTTAAAGGAAGGTGCCTTTGTAGCAGCTTTTTTCACATATTAACCCTCTATTAAGTTTTATGAGCAGGAATGTTCTAAAACTACTTCTTTTTGTTCTATAAATCTTCATATCCTCGTAATAAGCTTATTGATCACGCTTCTTAAGTTTTCATAGTTGTTAACTTAAGTAACAAGAACAATAAAAAAGGATATAAAAATGGCCTCTAAGGAATCTGATTTTTTACGCGCGATGTATCAAAACTGGTCTGATCGTATGGCGGCAAACCCAGAAATGTCTATAGAAGGGCTACGCTCTTTATTCGATGAATGGGGCAAAGCGACTGCTGAACCTGAAGGTGTTTGCTATAAAAATGAAACCGTTGCAGGTGTTAATGCAATATGGTCGTTACCCGTGGATGCCGATAACAGTAAAGTCCTTATATTTACCCATGGTGGTGGCTTTGCAGTTGGCTCAGCCGATAGCCATCGTAAATTAGCGGCGCATTTTGCAAAAGCTTTAGGCGTTACTTGCTTGGTACTTGATTACCGTTTAGCCCCTGAAAACCCATATCCCGCTCAAATTGACGATGTTGTCGCAGTTTATAAGGCACTGCTTGGGCAAGGCATTGAAGCAAAAAACATCAGTACGATTGGTGATTCTGCGGGTGGTAATTTGGCGATAAGTTCAGTATTGAAAATGCGCGAATTAAACTTACCATTACCGGGGGCTGTTATTGCCATGTCGCCATGGATTGATATGGAAACCACCGGTTTATCGCTTGAAAGTAATGCAGCAACCGATGCTCTAGTCGGCGCTGAGTTACTCGCGGGTATGGCTGGTATGTTCTTGGGCGAGTCAGGCAAGGCGAATGACCCATTAACAAACCCTTTATATGCCAATTTTGAAAACTATCCGTCGCTTTATATCACCGCCGGAAGTGTGGAAGCGTTGCTGGACGATGCCATTCGTATTCATGCAAAAGCTGAGCAAGCAGGGGTTAACACTTGTTTATCTATCGTGGAGGGTATGCAGCATGTCTTTCCCTTTATGGCTGGTCGAGCGGCTGAATCAGATGCCGAAATTCAAAAAATTGCAGACTGGTATAAGGCTCTGTAAGTAACATAACTTTATAAACAGCTCAGGATTTTCTGTGTTGTAAGTAATTGAAAAAAAAGAAAAGAAACTAATAGGAAAACATTATGAGTAATAATATTAAAACAACAATTGCGGGCGCTGATTTTGACGCTGTTGTTATCGGTGCGGGTTTTGGCGGTTTATACATGACGCACAAATTACGCGATGAACTAGGTATGAAAGTACAATCAATTGATGCAAATTCTGATATTGGTGGTACATGGTTTGCCAACCGTTACCCGGGCATTCTTTCCGACACGGAAAGTTTTTACTATTGTTACTCGTTTGATAAAGAACTATTACAGGAATGGACGTGGAAAAATCGCTACGTTAATCAAACTGAGATTTTAGAGTACCTTAACCATTTTGCTGATCGTTATGACCTACGTAAAACCTACCAATTTGAAACTAGAGTAACCTCTGCTGTTTTTAATGAAGAAACAAATTTATGGGATGTTGAGACGAATAAGGGTGGCAAGTTTTCTGCGCAACACCTCGTTACAGGTTTAGGTTTATTGTCTGCGACTAACGTACCCAACTTCAAAGGCATCAATACCTTTAAAGGACAGCAATTCCATACAGCAGATTGGCCGCATGAAGGTGTGGATTTTACTGGTAAACGTGTTGGCGTTATTGGTACAGGTTCTACGGGCACACAATTTATTACCTCTACAGCGCCATTAGCCGGTCACTTAACTGTATTTCAACGCTCTCCACAGTACACTGTTCCTATTGGTAATGGTCCAATCTCTGAAGAATTCACACAAAATATTAAAGCTAACTACGATGCAAGTTGGAAGCAAATTAAAGGCTCAATGGTGGCTTTCGGCTTTGAAGAAAGCACTATTCCTGCCGCAGGTTTGCCAGTAGAAGAAACTGATGCTGTTTTTGAAAAAGCGTGGACATATGGTGGTGGATTCCGCTTCATGTTTGAAACATTTAGTGATATTGCCGTTGATCCAGGTGCGAATGAAGCAGCCTGTACCTTTATTCGTAAGAAAATTGGCGAAATTGTTAATGATCCAAAAACAGCTGAGATGTTAAAACCAACGGATATTTACGCTAAACGTCCTTTATGTGACTCTGGTTATTACGCAACGTATAACCGTGATAATGTCACCTTGGTAGATGTTAAAGCGAACCCAATTATCGAAATCACCCCAAATGGTGTTTTAACAGAAGAGGGTGAGCATGAGCTTGATATTTTAGTATTTGCAACTGGTTTTGATGCGGTTGACGGTAATTACACTAAAATCGATATTCGCGGTAGAAACGGCGTTGAAATGAAGGATAATTGGAAGGATGGGCCTAAAAGCTTTAACGGTATGAGTAATGCGGGCTTTCCAAATATGCATATGATTCTTGGCCCACATGGCCCATTTACCAACTTACCACCGAGTATTGAAACTCAAGTTGAGTGGATTTCTGACTTTATTGGCGATATGCGCGATAAAGGTCAAGTGGCTGCTGAGGCTAAAAAAGAAGCTGAAGATGAGTGGTGTAAAACATGTTTGGATATTGCCAATATGACTTTATTTCCTAAGGCGCAATCATGGATTTTTGGTG
>Ga0209081_1001080_pt1 | contig 16309 bp, 16 predicted proteins | sample GOMGulsemesocosm_4_FD_184636 | JGI IMG/M metagenome (GOLD analysis project Ga0209081, IMG submission 184636) | Methane-oxidizing microbial communities from mesocosms in the Gulf of Mexico - GOM15B Gulf of Mexico (SPAdes) (version 2) | ecosystem: Environmental > Aquatic > Marine > Cold seeps... | reverse complement strand
AACTAAAAGAGGGTCTAACCATACATGTGGGTCTAAACCATCCTGATGATGTTCTTCCTCGTGCTGCTCATCTTCATGATGTTCTTCTTCATGTTTCTCATCGTGATGTTCTTCCTCTTCATGGTGCTCATGTTTAGCCATTTCAAGTTTAACAATATGTTTAGTCGTATCAACAATCTTCATGCTTTTATTGGCATTTTCAAACTTTTCCAACCATGCATTTTCAAAAGGAACTCCTATTGAGAAATAAACTTGTGAATTGGATAAAATTTTCATTTGTGATGTTTGAGGTTCGTAGGTAGCAGGAGAGAATCCAGATCTAACCATAACATTTACATCTACTTTATTTCCTGCAATTTGCTCTACAAAATATTTTTGAGGCACAATGCTCACTGTAACATTAAGATTATTTGCAAATAACCCAATAAAACCAAAACTCAAAGCTAGTATAATTTTCTTCATAAAATTCCTTTTGACAACAAAGTGGTATCAATATAATGGTGCAGTTAAGTTGCATTAGTGTTTTTAATGCGACCAAGTTGCATTTATTGTTGGAATAATATATTATATAACCTTTAATGCAACTTAGTTGCATTATTGGAATGAACGAAAATTTGATTTACTTGATTAACGAAATTTGTATTAATTGGAAGACTTAATCTATGTATAAAAGATATTAAGAATATTTATCTAGTATAAGCGTGCTAAGAGGAATTGTAAATCTGGGCGTGAACTTAACGCTTCTTTAAATAAAAACACCATCATAGAGAAGCATGTCTTCCAAGAGGCTTAAGTGGTATAATCGCTACAAACTTGTGTTCTGGCTATTCTATATTGTTTCTCTTAAAATGGTTTTGAACAATATTATTGACTACTTTTGAACCAATACATTTAAAGTTTAATCTCTTCTCTGATTTTCCAAACAAAGATATACCAGCTCCTAGAAGTATAGGTATGATAGTGATGGTCATCTCATCAATTAAATCTTCTTTTAAAAAGTTGCTAATAGTAACCCCGCCATCAATATATAAGTTTTCATATCCTTTTGCATTCAAATCACTAAGCATATCAATTGGATTTCCCTTAATCAATGTTGCTTTGCTTTGTAGTTGATGAGGTATTTCTTTTAAGGAATTGCTGGCAACAAAGACAGGTTTAGAATAAGGCCAATTCCCTCCAAAACTACACACCAAATTAAATGTATTTTTACCCATCACAATGGCATCAATTGACTCGATAAACTTCTCAAAACCTAAATCCCCCACATCAGAAGTGGGCAACCAATCTAGTTTTTCCTCAATATCAGCGATATAGCCATCTAAACTTGTGGCTATAAATACATGGTTTTTCATCTAAACCCTTCAAAAAATTATTTATATTAAATACTATGGAAATATATCATAAAACCTATATAGAAAGACTATTAGAAATTTACGTTAAACTATACTCACTTAAAATTTTTTAAAATATAAAGGACAGATATGATTAAAATTGCTGTTATATATTATTCTAAAACAAATGTAACTTCTACTCTAGCTCAAGCCATAATAGCTGGTGCAAATAATAAACATGAAGTGGCTATCATTGAGCATAGAATCAAAGATGAAGATATCATCGCATGTAGGTTTGATAATCCAAACTTATTTAAAGAATTAGAAACTTGCGATGCTATTATATTTGGAACGCCTACTTATATGGGTGGGGTGTCTGCGCAGTTTAAAACTTTTGCTGATGCCACCAGTGAACTATGGGCACAGCAACAATGGGCTGGAAAAGTTGCAGCTGGGTTTACTTGTGGGAGTGCTTTAAATGGAGACCAAACTGGAACCTTACAGTATATGGTGACTCTATCAAGCCAGCAAGGGATGTTTTGGGTAGGCTTAGATTCAGCTCAAGGATACGATGACAAAGGTGTAAATAGATTAGGGTGTCAACTTGGAGTGGTTGCACATTCTACTGATGGAATTGTTCACCATATTGATATTGACACTGCTATGTATTTGGGTCACCGTGTTGCCAAACTTGCTAGAGCTTTAAAAGAAAACTAAGTGTAAATACAACTTTAATATATAAGATGGAGAAGATATGTCTAATGAGCTAATAAATAAATTACAAGAAAAATATCCACAAATAACAAAAAAAATACTTGAGTATGTATATAAAGCACCAAAATGGGAAATCTCAAATATTAACCCTTATGAACTAGCAAATGAGCTTTCTTTAGATGAAGAGACAGTAATTGATTGGATGTTGCATTCAGTATACCTTGGATTATTTGATATGAATTGGAATACTTTATGTCCATACTGTGGCTCAATTGAACATCAACATGAAAGTTTAAATCATCTAGAAACTGATTTTTTTTGTGTCACCTGCAATATTGATATTGAAGGTGAGCTTGATGATAAAGTAGAAGTTGCCTTTATACCAAAAGATATTGTGAGAAATACCTCTTTTGATCCTTTTGAAAATCATAAGAGTTATTCAAACTATTTCTTTTCAAATAACTTACTTTTTAACCCTGTAAAAGCTGAGCTGTTGGCTCCTTTTTATGGCCCTTGTTTTATAGTAGAATCGAATAGTTCTAAGGAAATTGAAATAGATATTGGGGAAAATGATTTTCGCCTTGTAAGTATAGATAGACACTCTCAATGCTTCTTGAAAATTGACCCCACTGGAATCTCAAATGTTAATGTTGTTACTACAAACAATGGTTTTGAAAAGAATGAAATTTTAGTACAAGCTGGGAAAATTAAAGTTAATCTACAAAATAAAGCTTCTACGTCCATAGGCGTGAAAATACATCGTCTTTTTGATAAACAACTTATGAAAAAACTAAGACAACACCCAACTTCTTTTAAGCGATTTTTGTCAGGCAAAGAAGTCTTGAATCGGCAATTGTTTCGTGATCTTTTCCCTATTCAAGATTTACCTTCTGATTTGAGTTTACGAATAGGGGATGTGACACTTCTTTTTACAGATTTGAAAGGCTCCACTGCCATGTATGAAGCCAAGGGAGATATAGAAGCCTATCGCTTGGTAAAAGATCATTTTGAAATCTTAACAAAGGCCATAAGAAAGAATAAAGGTGCTTTGGTAAAAACCATAGGAGATGCAGTAATGGCTGCTTTTTCAAGACCTTCTGATGGACTAAATGCTGCTATTGAAATGGTGGCGGAGTTAAATAAATATAGTAAAGATTCAGCTCAAAATGTTGGCTTAAAACTTGGGCTTCACAAGGGTGCCGCCATTGCAGTAAATGCCAATCAATCCTTGGACTATTTTGGACGAACTGTTAATATTGCAGCTCGCGTTCAAGGAGAAGCAAATAGTGATGAGATTTGGCTGAGTGAATCAATGATAAATGAAAAAGACATAATTGAGTTATTAAATAGCAATGATTATAAATACGAACTTAAAGTCTCACAACTCAGGGGTATTGAGGGTGAGATGAATTTATATAAAAGTATAAGAGTTTCCCAATAGGAAAACTCTTATTTACAAAATAATATATTAAATCTTTGGCTTATTTTCTATTAGTTTAGCATCTTATAAATAAGCTTCTTAAACATCTCTTGTTCTTTTAGGTCAAGTTTGGAAAAATACTTATCTTCGTAAGCTACAATATTTTTCAAAGCTTTAGAAGTTACTTCTTGACCTTGTTTGGTGATTTGAACCAACTTACTTCTTTTATCTTCTTTGTTATCAACTCTTCGTATGAAGTTTCTTGATTCAAGTTTTTTAAGAAGTTTTGTCATACCACCTGATGAGAATAACATCACATCATACAATTGGGTAGGCGTTAGACTAAATGACCCATCACTTACATAATACAGTGCGGCTAGTACATCAAGCTCACTTTGATTGATGCTTGACGCTTTTAATATCACATCTTCACCTTCATCATATAACTTTTTGTGCAGTATATAAAAAGGGATAGAAACTAGCATAGAGTGCTTATAGATATCTGGACTTATTTTCTTGACATTTTCAATATTGGTTTCAAACTGTTTTAAATTCATAAGACAATCTTAGCCAATGAATCATTAAATGTATCTTTCTTGGAAAGACAGTTTTAAGTTAAAGCATGTTATCTTTCTAAGAAAGATAAATAGGAGATAAAATGTCAGCATGGATATATTTAATAATAGCAGGTGTTTTAGAAGTGGGATTTGCTTCAATGATTAAGTTAACAGACAATTTTACAAAGTTAATGCCAAGCTTGGTATTTTTAGTTTTTGCTTGTGGGAGTTTTTATGCCTTAACCAAAGCCGTTGAAACCCTACCAATAGGAACTGCATATGCAATATGGACAGGTATTGGAGCTTTTGGGACTATCGTTATTGGGATAGTGTTTTATAGTGAGCCTGCTGGTTTATTAAGGCTCTTTTTCTTATTTACTTTGATTGCATCTATTGTTGGATTAAAATTGGTATCTCATTGATTTGACTACTTATATATCTTTTGCTATTATCGCGAATCATTAAATCAAGGAAACCTATATGATAGATAGTCAAAACGATGGATTATGTTTTGTTTTTAAAATAGATGATATAACAGTTAAGGCAAAAGGCTCTCTACTTTCAGGTAAAGAATATATTTATATAAACGATGAGTTAGCAAGTTCAGCAAAGTCTTTAAATAAAGTTTCTAAACATAAGTTTGAAAAAGATGGGAAAGAATACGAAGTTATCTTTTATATGCCAAGTGTTGTAAGAGGTAGAGTAGAGTGTTTACTTTTTCAAGATGGACAATTAATTGAGAAAAAAATCAAACAAGTTCAAAGTAAACACAAAAGTATAAGAGCTGCGCTATTTCTTTTGATATGTGCGGTTGCTTTTCTTATAACCATGACATATAATTTACCAATATGGTTATTGGTTTCTTTTACAGCTTTAGTATTTGCGGGAGGAACTTTCTATACTTTGAAAAATGTAGAATATGAAGATGTACCTGTTACTTATGCTAAATAACAGGCACACTAAAGCAGGAGTTTATTTATCTTAAACTTTTAGCTCTCTCATAAGAGGCTTCTATTGCATTCATAAATGCATCTCGAACCTTTGCTTCTTCAAGTTTTTTAATACCAGCTATTGTGGTACCTTTTGGAGAAGTGACCTTATCTTTTAAAATAGCTGGGTGCTCTTGCTCTAAAACTTTCCCTGTTCCTTGAAAAAGTTTGGCAATAAATTTATAAGTGATATCTCTTTTAAGACCCATGTTAACTGCCCCATCACTTAACCCCTCAGCAACAAGCGCTAACCATGCAGGAGCAGAACCAGCAAGTCCTGTTGCAATATCAAGTTCTTCTTCGCTATTTAACCAAAAGCACTCACCAATTGAATTTAGTATCTCGATAGATTCGTCTTTAAGTTTTTTATCTCCACACATTGAAGTGGCTGATTCTTGTACTTGTGCTGCCATGTTTGGCATAGCTCGAACATAGGAGTGTGCATCAATCTTTTCTTGTAGTTTAGAAATAGGAACACCTGCTAGAACTGAAATAAGTCCCTCCGCTTTTCCTTGTACAAAAAGAGAATCAAGTGCGTTTGGTTTAATGGCAAGTATTGCAATATATCCATCTAGACTAGGGATTGTATTGACTACTTCTACATTTGGAAATTTTCCTTTAAGAGTTTTTGCTTTTTTTTCATTTCGTACAACCACACAAATATCATGTTCTTGTAGGCCATGAAGCATTGCTTCGCCCATGTTTCCAACACCTATTAATAATAATTTCACTGTATTCCTTTTGTCATTTTTAAGACAAGATTCTAGCTGAAAGTTCCTATATTTATTCTCGTTTTTATTCTACTTTTAACTAAGCGTTTTGTTTTGCATTAAGCGCCCAAATACCAGCTATACATAGTAGTGAACCACCTGAAAAGTTAAATATTCTTTGACTTTTAGGCGAAGTTAAAACCTCTTTGGCTTTACTCGCAAATACTGCATACAAGGTAGCATTTAGAGTTGCAAGAACTACAAAGGTAATTGCTAGTGTCCAAAGTTGATAGGTAACATTTGCGCTGGTATCCATAAATTGAGGAAGGAAAGAGACGAAAAATATCATACCTTTTGGGTTTAGGGCTGTGACTAAATAGGTGTTTATAAAGAGTTTTTTCTTTGATACTTTGTTATCCTCATAAGATAGTTCAGATGGCTTAAATCCTGATTTAAGTAATTTAAATCCCAAATATAAGAGGTACAATCCACCAGCAATTTTAATAATTTGAAATAAAAATGCAGACTGAGTCAATAAAACACCCAAACCAACAAGTGAAAGAAACAATGCGGTTGAATCACCAAGTGCAACTGCAGCTATCAAAGGTATTTTTGCACGATTGCCATGTGAGATAGAATAACTAATAACTGTTAAAATAGTGGGTCCTGGAATAGATAGTAATACAGATGAAGCAACAATAAAAGCCAGTAACATTTCGATTGACATAATATTTCCTTTAAAATCTTAATAATTATATATTATACAATAAGATTGTGATTTTCAAAGTCTTATATTAAAAAATATCATAAATTAAATTTAGTAATAAAATGCTGTAGCTAAAGTGACTAAAGAAAGTTATTTTATTTAAAACTTAATCATATAAAGTATATTATAAACACACTATATACCTTTATAAAAAGGTGTATGATATATAAAACTATAATGGGTAAAAAAATGAAAACTGTCTTTGGATATCTTTTGATTTGCTTTGCATTATTATTCATGGCAATCATTGCTTTACCGCAGTTTTATTCAAATAGTTCATCTGGAAGAATCAATAAGGACGTAGCACTAAACTTTGATTTTTTAGAAGAAGAAAAGGCGTCTGTAGTGATGCTTTTTTTCGGATATGTTGGGTGTGGTGATATCTGTGTCCCTGCTATGAATGAACTCAGCAATATATATGAAGAACTAGATAAAAGTAAAACAAAAGTTTATTTTGTCAATATTTTTGACGAAACAAATAAAGATCTGCCAACCAAGTATGCCAAGGCTTATCATGCTGGGTTTAAAGGTATCTATTTAGATAAAATAGGGATCAAAAAGGTATCACAAAAACTAACCTTGGCAATAGTTAAAATCTCACAACAAGAGATAAGCCATACGGGACATTTGTATATTTTAAAAAAAGATAAGTTAAGTACAAAGTACTATTTGAAATATATTTATACAACACGACCTTTTGATGAAAAATCAATCGTAAAAGATGTAAATATTTTGACAGAAAATAAGGTGCAAGGATGAAGAGACTTTTTCCACATACCAATAAAAACATACCAAAAGAGATTCAAGAAGCATTAACCAAGAGTTATGAAGATACTGATAAGGTTATGCTGATTATTTCATTTTTAAGTTTTTTAGGAACTTTACTTATTACTTCATATGCTCACAATACTTATTTTTTAGGAATAGTAGGTGGGGGAACTGCTTTTGGTCTCTCTCTTATTGCTTATTTCTTTTATAGGGGTACTTTGATTTCAAGATTGTTGTTTGGAATCATTTATATGATCTACCCATCTATTATGTTACAACAACAATTGGGCATGATAGAGATGCACTTTGCATTTTTTTACATGGTCTCGTTTTTGATGATGTATAAAGATATCTCTTCTATTTTAATAGCTATATTTGTCGTAGCTGTTCATCATGTGTCATTAACCTATTTACAACTAAACAATGTAGAAGTTATGGGCAGCCCACTTTTGATATTTGGGCCAAATTGTAGTTGGACTATCACTTTTATTCATATGATCATGTGGATTATTGCTTTGGTTGTTTATATGTATATGGTAATTGCTAATACACAGCGTTTTATAAAAAGTAAAATGGATAATATACAACTCATTTATCAATCAAAAAAACTTGATGATTTAAATTTAACCTTAGAAAAAAAAGTATCCCAAAGAACATTTGAACTCTCTGAGCAAAAACATGTACTTGAAACTTTATTTAATGAAACAAGTGATGGTATATCACTCATAAAAAAAGGTATTTTTATTGACTGTAATAATGCAGTTTTAAAACTATTAAAATATAAAGATAAGAATGATTTTTTAAATATGAAGCCATCTGATTTATCGCCTAGGTTTCAGCCTGATGGTCAAAAATCAGAAGATAAAGCTAAGGTAAAAATAGAAAAATGTTTGAGAACTGGGAGTAATACCTTTGAATGGCTACACACAAAAGCAACAGGTGAAGAATTTTGGGCTGAGATTGTTTTGACCAAAATTAAAATTAAAAATGAAGATATCATTCATGCTGTTTGGAGAGATATTACAAATAAAAAATACCTAAATGAACAGATATTAAACAGAACAGAAGAATTAGAACAAACAAATGAAGAGCTAGAAGCGACGCTTGAGAATTTAAAGATGACTCAAGAACATTTGGTTGAAACAAAAAAAATGGCAAGCTTGGGCTCACTAGTGGGAGGTGTTGCTCATGAAATAAATACTCCCGTTGGAATAGGTATTACTGGAATCACTCATTTTATAGAAATCACCAAAGAGATAACAGCTGATTATGAGTCAGACAATATGTCCGCTGAATCCTTTGAACAATATTTGCAATCAAGTACTTCTCTAGCTCAAATGGTCAATAAAAACCTTGAAAGGACTGCTCGTTTGGTTAAAAGCTTTAAACAAATTGCAGTTGATCAAGAAGTTGAGAAAAGAAGGGACTTCGATTTGATTGAATACTTAAATAGTGTCATTCATAGTTTAGAAGGAGAGTTAAAAGAAAAACAGATTGAAATAAATATTCAATCATCACCTGTTCTCATTTTAAACTCATATCCAGGAGTATTTGCACAAGTTTTTACCCATCTTATATTAAATTCATTTTATCACGCTTTTGATAAAGATGAAAAGGGTTTAATCGTAATTGAAATATCAAAAAATAAGGAAGAGTTAGAAATAATATATAAAGATAATGGTAAGGGAATTTCAAAAGAGAATATAACGGAAATATTTGAACCATTTTTTACAACAGCTAGAGAGTTTGGAAAAACTGGGCTTGGTCTAAATGTACTTTATAATATATTGACCAACAAATTACATGGGCAAATCAAATGTGAGAGTAAAGAAGGCCAAGGAGTGAGCTTTGTGATTTCAGTGCCTCTATAGTGTAAATAATAGTATCATAAGATATAAAAAGGAATACGATGAATAAAGTAAACTTTGCATCTGCAAAAGAAGAGAAAGAAAAAACAAAAGTATATACAGTACTAGTAGTTGATGATGACGTCTCTATTCAAGAGGTTACAGGCATAATCTTAGAAGACTTTAAACACAAAGATTATGAGTTGAATTTAATTTATGCAAAGAGTGAAGAAGAAAGCATAAAAATCTTGGAAAGTACCCCTGAAATTGCTGTGATACTACTTGATGTAGTGATGGAATCATATGATTCTGGTTTCAAAGTAGTAAAATATATAAGAGAAGTTCTACAAAATAAAATAGTTAGAATCATTATTCGAACGGGACAAGCTGGACTTGTTTCTGCAAAAGAAGCCGTGGTTGATTATGATATCAATGATTATACTGATAAAACAAATCTAAACTCTTTGGAGTTATTTTCAAAAGTTGTTTTGGCAATAAGAACTTATGATGAATTGTTAGCTTTACATAAAGAAAATGAAGCCTTAAAAGAGACAATTAAATCTTTAAGTGTAGAAGCTGAGTGATTTTATTTAGATTTTTTAAAAATTGCTAAACTTATTGTGGAGTATTATTAAACTTAGGATACGAAAAACCATATTTCTTTAAGATACTTTTGTATTCGTCTGTCATTTTAAAAGCAACAATTTCCTCTGTAAATGCTGCTGCTAAAGCTTTTGCTTTAGATTTTATTCTTGAAAAAGCCATATATGATGGTGCTTGATCTATGGGAGGAGATAAAAATTTAATTTTTTTGTTTAAATCATATTGTTTAGCATACAAAAGTATAGTGGGCTTGTTGCCAACAGCTATATCAAATCTATCTGTTGTGAGCATTCTAATTAAATTAATCTCAGAAGCTACAATTTGTTTTTTTAAATAAGAAGCAGAATCATATATCGCACCATGGGAATATCCTCTTACATTACTAAACTTATACGCTTTCATTTCTAGTAAATCTCCTGAATAAAATATATTACTTTTGGCTTTAACAAATAAATATGAAGATTCAAAAATATGCGGAACCCCTGTATAAATCACAGATGCTGCTCTTTCTTTTGTATTAAAGAAGTGTAATACCATATCAACATCTCCATGTTTCAGGCTGAATAAAACCCTAGGCCACGGATAGCGTCTAAAAACCAATTTATACCCCAATCTCTTAGCAACAGCTTGCGCAATTTCTAGGGAAGAGCCTTGATATTTGCCATCTTTGACAAAATAAAATGGAGGGTAGTCTTTTTCTCCTAGTGCAACAATCAATTCATTTTGATTTGCTATCAAGTTCAAAGTAAATATTGTCAGAATTAAAAATAATAATTTTTTCATGAATATTCCTGTGCTAAAATAATAAGCAATTGTTTCATCCTAATTTTATAACAAAACATAATTTGATTGTATTAAAATAAATATTTAATTTAGTCTGTTTTAGTATTGGTATAAATTTCGTAGAACTAATCTATTAAGAGTGGTTCTAAAAATAAATAATGGTTTTACTTTAACTTATTTAGCAATAGTTCTAAGCCAAAATTGTACTCTTTTAAGTTGGGGTTTTTATATATTGAAAAGCTCTTAAAATCAATTTCCTTGACTTGTTTTTTGATAAAAAGGGTTTTAAAACCTTCTAAATTCTTTTTGTTGATGGTGCTTAATTTTGTTCCAAAGGTCACTATTCCTTGGGAATCTTTGAAATCTTTTCCTTTTAGATAATCATAAACTGCAATTAATGACCATCCCCCATCCATATAATGGCCACCCAGCGTATAGGTCATCTGATCATTCTCAATTAACTCTATAGCTTTTTCCGTCCAATCGATACCTCCACTAAACAATGTTTTTCCATGAGTATTTTTAAATGATTGATCTTTTAAAATGACATTTAATGAGCCAATTGTTATGGCGTCATTGTATCCCCAAATCAGATTTATGTTTTTATGTCTTTTTAACGCCAGTTTTGTTTTCTTTTCTGAACCCTCTAGTCCATGATCATCTAGCTTATAGATGGGAATAATCTGAAGAAGTTTCACTTTATTTTTATTGCTTTTTATAAATCTCTTCAATCCTTTTACTCGCATAACAGAAGCTAGATTTCCAGGGCCTCCACTTAAGGCCAAGAGGTTTATTCTTTCATTTGAATTTAATTTTTGATTATTACTAAATAACTCGCTTGCCAAATCAAAACCCGCTTGTTCATCATCTGGGTACATTTCTCCTATAAAGTACTTATAGTTTTGTCTTGGTGCTCCCACTATTGCCTTTTGTTTTTTATCCAAACCAGTATTAAAGAGAAATATTGGAGTTTTGTTTTTTTCTGCTATATCCAGTAGTTGAATACCATTTTGTCTTAATGCTCTGGTTAATACAACGTCATATTTTGTTTTGTAGTTACTTGAAGTAATTTGTTCTAAAATTCTTACTTGTTTAAGGTGATTACTTTCTGCTCTATATATTGTTAGTTTAATATCATCAAAATCTTTAGCTACTTCCCTCATAAAGTTTTCAACATCTTTCCAAAAACCTACATTATCTCTACCATTTAAAAAAGCTATATTTATTGTTTTAGCATTAAGTGATTGCATAAATAAAAGTATCAGTAATAACGAAATAAATATCTTAATTTGTTTCATAATGATTCCTTTGAGATACGTAAATATAAAGTCATATTAAGGTTATAACAAAATATACTTTGAATGTATTAAAATAAATAACTAATCTATATTTATTGTCTGTAAATTATATTATTTTAGATATGTTTTAGTATTAGTATAAATTTCGTAAAAAGTAATCTATTAAGGGTGGATATGAAAATAAATAATGTCCCAAAGCTAAGTAATACAGTTGGATATAGGCTTTTAAAAATTGTTTTTTCTCTGTATGTAATTATTGCGATATTTATAACAGCCATTCATATGTATAGTGAGTACCGCAATGAAAAAAATATTATTTTCGAAGAAATGCGCAATATTGAGAGTATTTCTAAAAAACAATTAAGCACAAGTATTTGGCACTTTGAAGTTCCTCTTACCAAAGATATAATAAATGGTATTTTGATTTCTCGATCTATTATTGGAATATCTGTTCGATCGAAAAATGATGAAGTTCTTGGACATTTTGGGATTGTTGATATTTCGAAAAAAAATGAAAAAAATATATCCTTTTTTGATAAAGAAAAGCCCATATACTCTACAGAGTTGTACTCTTATATGTTTACCTTAACAGATGATAGATATGATGGGGGAGGGGTTTTAGGTTCAGTTGTTTTGTATTCAAATGACTCTGTTGTCTTTAAGCGAGTTAAAAACAACTTCATTTTTATCATTGTAAACTCCATAATAAAATCACTGGCCTTGTGGATAATATTTTTAATCTTTGCCAAAAAATACCTTACCAAGCCATTCTTAGAAATTATTGATTTCACAGATAATATAAACTTCGAAAAACTAAAAGATACAAAGTTTGAATATCAAGAAAAAAATAGAAATGAATTTGAAGTTTTGAAAAAAACATTTAATCAAATGTTTGAAAGGCTCAATATTTCAAATTATAAATTTGTGAAACTCAATGAAGAGCTAGAACATAAAGTAGAAGAGAGAACCCATGAACTTGAAGAATCAAATGAAGAATTGGAAGCCACAATACACAACTTAAAACAAACCCAAAAGCAATTGATTGAATCGGAAAAAATGGCAAGTTTGGGTTCATTGGTTGCAGGAGTGGCACATGAAATAAATACTCCTATAGGTGCAGGGTTGTCAGGGATTAGTCATTTTCAAGAAAAAACAAATGAGATTAAAAAAGATTATGAAGCAGATACTATGAGTGTTGAAGAGTTTGAAAAGTACTTGGCAACTAGTTCTAGATTAGCTGAGCTGATTAATATCAATTTGGAGAGAACAGCACAGTTGGTTAAAAGTTTTAAACAAATAGCAGTTGATCAAACCAGTGAAGACAAAAGATCCTTTGACTTCAAAGAATATTTAAGTAAAATTATTTTTAGTTTATCCAATATAACAAAAGTAAAAAACGTTCAAATTAATATTTCTTGTGAAGATAATCTGGTGATAAATTCTTATCCAGGATTATATTCTCAAATAATTACAAATTTAATCGTAAATTCTATCAAACACGGTTTTAAAGAAAAAAATGATGGAGTCATAAGTATTGAGATTATCAACGATAATAATAATTTTAAAATAATTTACAGAGATAATGGAAAAGGAATAAAAAAAGAATATTTAAGTAAAGTATTTGAACCATTTTTTACTACAAGTAGGGATAGTGGTGGTACAGGTTTGGGAATGAACATTGTTTATAATATTGTGACTAATAATTTAAAAGGAAACATCAACTGTAATAGTACAGATGAAAATGGTGTTGTTTTTGAATTAGTAGTCCCTTTGACTTAAAAAGAAGTATTATGGGAAAAATGAAATTTGAAACAAAAGTTGAACCAAATAAAAGTAACCTAAAAGTATTTAAAGTACTAATAGTTGATGATGATATTAATATTCATGAAATTACGAAATTTATTTTAAGTGATTATGACTATAAAGATTATCAATTGGAATTTGTAAGTGCTTATAGCGGGAAAGAAGCCAGACAAATCATCCAAAGTACTTCAGATATTGCTGTAATATTATTAGATGTTGTTATGGAAACTTCTGATGCTGGGCTTGAAGTAGTTAAGTATATTCGAGAAGAGCTAAATAATCATTTGGTGAGAATAATCATAAGAACAGGGCAGCCAGGATATGCTCCTGAAAAAGAGGTTATTCTTAAATATGAAATCAATAACTATCTTGAAAAAACAGACTCAAAATCCATGCGACTTTTTTCTGCAATGGTTACAGCACTGCGCTCTTATCAAGACTTGACAAATTTACAAAAACAAGATGATATTATTAGGCATCAATCAAAAATGGCTGCTATGGGAGAGATGATAGAATATATTTCCCACCAATGGAAACAGCCTTTATCTTCAATAGCCGCAATTGTCTCAAATATGAGTATAAAAAATATGATGAATAAACTGGACCCTGAAACAATATCTTCGTCAATAAAAAAAATTGAAGGTGTTATTGGCTATCAAGCACAAACCATAAATGATTTTAAAAACTTCTTCCTCTCAAACAAGTTTGAGAGTCATTTTTTATTGAATGAAACTTTTGCAAAAATATTAAACTTATTGGAAGGCCAGTTTAACGCATATAATATAAAAATTGTCAACAATATTACTCATGTAAATGTCCTTGGCTTGGAAAATGAGTTAATCCAAGTGCTGATGAATATTCTAAACAATGCAAAAGATGAACTGTTAAAGAAAAATGAAAAAGTAAGAGTTATTGTTTTAGATGTCAATACATCAAATGAAGAGCTGGTCATTTTGATTAAGGACACAGCGGGTGGTGTTCCTATTGAGTTAATAGAAAAGATATTTGAATCTAGGTTTACTACAAAAGACAAAGATAAAGGGACAGGACTTGGATTATATATGAGCAAGATTATTATTGAAGATCACATGAAAGGAACCCTTGGTGTTAGTAATGTTGAGTTTGAATATGAAGGAGATAAATATAGGGGTGCTGAGTTTAAAATAACTTTGAATGTAAAAGGTAAATTAGCATAAATACGAATTTTCAAGAAAAGTCTGTAGTGATTTAATACTACATTTATTTTCTTTGTATATGATTACGTTCCCAAAAAACTACTCAGGAACTTTATGTTTAAACTTTTATCTCTTTTTACCCTTTCAATATTGTGCCTTACAGCTAATCAAAAATGGATACCCCTAGAATCAACAAACAATTCAAGTTTTGCGATGAGTAAACCTTACTCATATAATAAAAATAGAACCACTAGAACATACAAAGCAAAAAGAAGTAAGGGAATCAGACTTATAGATCAATCCTTATTAAATTCTATTAAAATTGTTCAAGACCAAGTGAAATTGACACCTTATAAGCGAAATCAATAGTTTTTATACCTTTACTCTTCAAATGGAAGTACGATTAAAAACTGCGTTCCTTTTTGCCTTTGACTAGTACAAGAAATTGTACCCTTAAGTTGGCTGGTGATAATATTGTAAATAATATTTAAACCAAGACCTGTACCTCCATTGGCTCTTTGTGTGGTGAAAAATGGCTCAAAGATACGACTAAGGTGTTCTTCTTTTATTCCTTTACCATCATCACAATATTTCAGTGTAATATTATGTTCATCTTTTGATAAATAGATTGATATAAGACCTTTTTCTTTGTTCTCATAGGCATGTCGTATGGAGTTGATAATTAAGTTTGTAATGATTTGAGAATATGCACCTGGATACGAAGTGATAAAGATCGTTTCATCAGATGTGACTTCTATATCTAAATTTGTTTTTTTGATAATATTATTTAGACTAAATATAACATCCGTTAAATAATGTTTTACTTCAAACTTTCTCTTTTTTTCACTGGTTTGATCAACAGCTACTTGTTTAAAGCTGCTTACTAAGTGTGCAGTCCTCTCTAAGTTTTTATTGATTTGACTTGCTAGTTCACCGGACTCTTTTAAAAATTTCTTGAAAACATCTTCAGTCATCATATCATTTTCGTACATATGTAAGATTCGATCATTTATCTCAACAAGATGGCTAACTCCTGTTAGGCTTATACCCACAGGTGTATTTATCTCATGGGCAACACCCGCAACCAGCTCACCTAGACTTGCCATCTTTTCAGATTCTATTAGTTGGGTTTGGGTTTCTTTTAAGTTCTTTATTGTTAATTCTAAGGTTTCATTGGACTTGCTAAGTTTTTGGGTTCGCTGGGTGATTCTATTTTCTAGCTCATCAATGTGCTCTTTGATTTTATCTTTCATAATAGAGAAACTATTGGATAATTGGGTGAGCTCATAACTTCCGTTTATTTTTACTTCACTGCTTAAGTCACCCTTGGTTATTCGCTGTGATGCAACAATGAGTTTTTCTATGGGGGAAAGGAAGTATCTCACAATTAAGATGATTAATATAGAAATAAGTAAAACGATAAAAACAGTAATCATTAAAAATTTATTTTGAAAGTCTTTGAGTGCTACATATTTTAAATCTCTTGGCATAGAATATCCAACTATCCAATCCCATCGTTTAAAATACTTAAATATGACCCACCTT
>Ga0209081_1001079_pt1 | contig 16314 bp, 11 predicted proteins | sample GOMGulsemesocosm_4_FD_184636 | JGI IMG/M metagenome (GOLD analysis project Ga0209081, IMG submission 184636) | Methane-oxidizing microbial communities from mesocosms in the Gulf of Mexico - GOM15B Gulf of Mexico (SPAdes) (version 2) | ecosystem: Environmental > Aquatic > Marine > Cold seeps... | reverse complement strand
GTTTCGTGTGTTCACTCGTTCCTGAAGAATAACGACTATCAACAGTAATTGTTAGATGGATAAACATAAATTATCGATTTTTAACCTGGCTCGTTTGTAGTTCTATTTTTCTAAGGAAGAGCATTGCGCTATTTTGATCGGCGGCCCGTAGTTTGTGTAAGGGATTAATCAATGCGTCGCTACCAGTGACTGATACTGCCAGCAAAGCGGCGCTAAATTCCCGGGTTGCTCTCTGAGAGGTCTAATGAACGCAGGAATTCCGAGTTCGCGAGACATATTTCGATATGGAAATAAACAACGGGACTTACAGAATATTTAGATTAGATGATCTGGGCGCCAAGACGGGTAGGAGGGGCTTCTCTTCTATTGAATAGTGATTTTGAGCTGGAAGAGGTATAAGACGAGCCTATACTACAAAATGTCGGCTACAGGTCGTGCGGGATTGTTCGGTTGTATGGCTGATTGAAGTGGTATCTGGTTACATCGATCTATAAGCCTGATTTATCTTGTACACGCGATGGCCTATACACATTTTTAATCAGCCATAACTTACTCGTCGTTGATTAAATAGCCGTTGAGGGTCTGCTTCATCGCTTTGCGCTGCATAGCTCGAGCTTCCGCCTCACTCCAACCAAAGGAGTTAGAGAGGTAGAGGGCTGCTAAGCCGGTACTTTGTGCGAGCAGTGATACCGATATATCGTGAGCACTGCCGTTTTTGAAGTAGCCATCGTGCATGCATTCGCGAACCCGATCCATCAAAAATCGAAATGTTGGTGAGGATTCCTTGCGAATAACATCTCGCATTTTTAGATTGTTCATGGGGTTTGTGGACAAAAAAATGAGCTCGAAATAGGCACTCTGTTTAGCTGCAAAATCAAAGTATCCATCCACCGTCATATGGAAGCGCTCTGTCGCATTACTCCCCTTCAAGCCGGTGTACAAATAGTCTGAAAATATTCGAAAGGCCTCCATCAGTAACTGCGTTTGCAACGCCTCCTTATTCTCAAAGTGTCGATAAATCGCCATCGGTGTGATGCCAACCTCTTTGGCAATGTTGCGCATACTTAAGCCCTTGTCGCCAGACTCAAGATATTTTTCACAGGCAACGCTCAAAATCCTCTCTTTGGTGTTTGTTGCACCCTGATTTCGTGTTTCATTCACCATAGTCGGTCCAACAATATTTGAGCGAAGAGTAAGTATCTAGTGGCACGGGATTTTACCGGATATTAACCAATTTTTCTGCTCTTACAGCCCCTGTAATTATTAGGCTCCTTAGGCGTGAAGATGATTCTAGTTATTATCGCGATAAAATCCCGCAATTGGCTCAGTCGATCGGTCTGGCTCTCACCTCCGACATAATATTCTCACCTAGGACGCTAGAGCACGTAATCACGCCAGCCATGAGTGCACTGATCACGCCATCCGTAGTGATATCCTGCCCAGTGAGGTAAAGGCCCGGAATTGGAGTCTCCGCTCGCAGCCAATCTTGCTGAAATCTCTCGGGTGACGACTCAATGCCCATAAAGTTACCGCTGTCTCGGCGCAGGAAGTTCTGGTAAGTGACCGGGGTGGATACCTCAAAGTAGTCAATGTAGGGCTCAATCTGCGGAGCCGACTTGAGTAGTTCTTTGAGCATTCTCTGGCCGATATCGTTTTTCAAGGCCTCGTACTCTGGCCCACGTTTTTTCCACGCGCTGCCAGACCATTGCTCAAAATGCACAAAGTCTGTCGCGCAAAACATTTCAATGGTGGACTTTCCTGGAAAGCGTTCATTCCAGGTTTTATCTTTGACGGACGGGAAGGTAATAAAGCTCCACGGGAAGGGCTCGTTGAAGTCGTTTTTGTGTCGTTCAACGTTGCCGTCGAGATCGTTACTTGGGTGTGCCCAGATATTGGCGCCATGTAAACCTAGGGCCTCGGCATCCTTGTTGAGGCCAATGTTTAGCCCTACTGCACAGTAGGCTTCCTTAACGCTATTGAGGTTTTCTTTTAGTGCGGATTTACCAGAAAATTCATCGGGAACCAACTTGCCATAGGTGTTGTTGACGCCTGCGTTGCTTATTACAACGTCTGAATATATTTCATCGCCATTGCTCAATCGAACGCCGACTGCGCGGCCCTCGTTCAGGATGATCTCCTGAACTTCTGCTTGATAAAGTACTTGGCCGCCAGCATTTTCGATTATTGGCACAATGCTCTTGGCAATAGAGGCGGCGCCACCAGCAGGGTAAGCGGCGCTCTCGATGTAATGCCTTACCAGCATCGCGTGCATGGCAAACGAGCTTCGCTTCGGCGGAAGGCTGTAGTCGCCGTAATTGCCGCAGATAACCGCGATAAGCTCCTCATTATCGGTCAAGGAGGAGAGCACCTCGTAGGTTGTTTTACCGGCGTATTCCATAAACGGGGTGGACAGTGCTTCGCGCTGACTTTCGAATTGCTTAGAGGGCATTGCTTTCAGCGCAAAGAAGGGCTGAGAGGTCTTTACCGCAAGGTTAGACAGTTTCATGTATTGGTCGATCGCATGCTCTTCAGCTGGGAAGTACTCTTTTAGTTTTGCGATGTAGTTGTCAGTACCCTGATAGAAAGGGTATTCCTTATCGCCAATCATAATTCGGTTATACACCTCGGGCATGGGGTGCCATTCAATGCCTGAGTCGGTGACAAAATCAAATAGCTTTCGAGTCGTCGTCTTCTTGTGGTGAACGTCTCCTATATAGTGCAGCCCGATGTTCCACTCATATCCTTTTCGGCTGTATGCATGAGTACAGCCACCAATGACATTGTGTTGCTCGAGCAAGAGTACGCGTTTTCCTTTCTGAGCCAGTACCGACGAGGTGCTCAGACCGCCCATGCCCGAACCAATAACTATTGCATCGTACTGCTCTGCGCATTTGGATGAATCATAGTGGTTGCCGATGTATGTCATAACTGTAAATCCTCGAGGTTATTGATAAATTCATCGTATACATGTGTATACTTAAGTTCAACAGGTTTATACCTATAGCACCGTTCATATGATTTTATTAGAGTATTAATCCAGTTTTTATAAGATTATGTGTATATGGCCGTATACTTTTGTTGTTCGATGCTTCAGAATTATCTGTGTCCCCAAGGCTTTAGGCTGTTGTCGAGTACCGCTTGCCAGTCTCTGGCGCTAGGGGTGCGTCCTGCTAAATCGCATTATTACTATTGTGAGGAAAAATCGAATGACGTTTAAAATGAGTATTTGTTACGAGAACTCACCGAGCCTTTCGTTTGACATGGAATATTTCTTGGAAAAACACATACCTCTGGTAAAAAGCCAGTTCAGCTTGCACGGCCTGCATAAGCTTGAGGTCAATGTACTTCAGCTCGGTTTTCAAGGTGAAGAACCGCGTTACCACGCTATAACCGAGATGTATTTTGAAGATTTGAATGCAATTAAGTCATGTATGAAAGCGGCTGGAGGAGAGGTTGGGCGCGATGTAAAAAACTACACCAATGCTAAGCCGTTTAGCTTTATATCCAAGGTCATCGACTAGCCAGTAGCCGAGCTGAATTAAGGGGCGCGGCTCAGGCTCGACAGGCATGTTGATGAAGGTCTGATCAGAGCGTTGAGTTGAACCCGTCTTGGCTACACCGGAAGGCCTGAGTAGCATCAATCGGTTGAGTGAAGTTATTCGTCGGTATCGCTTTAGCGAAGATTTGTGGGCTTAAATCGCAAAATGATTCCACAGGTCGAGTTGTCTCTGCAGTACATTTTTATTGCCGAGTATTAGTGGTAGATATTGCGCAGGGCATGAGCCAGTCGTGGGGGCTGTTTCGGGGGCGGTATTGTCGGCCACTATTCGGGTTGTTGCTGCCATGACTTTGTCAGATATTCTCTCTCTTTGATCAATCGATTTAATTGTTCCGCTAGCGGTGCCGCCAATTCACGATGGCGAACATTGAGGTACGGATACAATCCTAGCTTGGTCAGAGTTCCCGCTAAATAAACACTATCATGTAGGTGGTACTTATCAACGGCAAAGTCAATCAGTGGCGCGATACCAATGAAAAGGTCAAGCCTGCCGCCGCCGAGCATTTTCATTCCCATACCTACATCGACAACTCGAACGCTCTCAAACTGGGGTTGGGTTTTCAGGTAGTCGGCAATCCAAATTGAGCCGCGCTTGTGTCCAACTTTAGACGGGTTAGTGGCTGAAGTGTTTTCAGGTAAGTCGCCCATGGTGTTAATCGCGACGCCAGGCTTGCGACTCCAAACCTCGACAGTAACATCAGCCACTCGCGATTCGACGCGCATAAGATTGGGCGTGCCGCTAATCTCATTGTAGTTATAAACGCGGCTGCAAACGCCGTCGGTGACACCGGAAGCCGCATCTACTACAGAGCGTAGATCCGCCGACAGGCGCAAATCAAAATCATAGCCCAGCGCATCGAAGGCCTCGGTGAAAATCTCATGGGAGAGTTCCTTCAAAGGAAAGTCTGGAGCCATTGCGCAAGTAAAAATAATTTTCTCGCGGGCAAAGCCAAGGCTAGAGCAGCACAGTAGCAATACGGCCGCAGTGTTGATCGCGATCTTTTTGAGTTTCATGGGAAACGTCGATACCTAAATTTCTACTTTAGTATAGACGATGGAGGCTTCGCAATACTCTTGTTATCGATATAGGTCGTGGTTGTCGGGCTCTTGAGTACGAGCGCGATATTCTCTAGGAGTCTCTCCGGCTTGGTGCTTAAACGCATGGGTAAAGGCGGCTGCCTCGGAGTAGCCCAGCGACAGCGCTATCTCTGAGATCGAGCCTTGCCGCTGGCTCAGTAGCCGCGACCCGAGCCGAAAACGAAGTTGGCTGAGTAGCTGAGAAAAATTGGTGCCACGGTGTTTTAAGCGGGCCTGCAGTTTGCGTGGCTGCAGTTCCAACTTGCTGGCTAAAGCCGCTAAGGTTGGAGTATTAGCCAGAATGAGCTGCTGCAAGGTGAATTCGACAAACTCAAGCCAGGGGGCATGATGTGAGCTTTGGGCAAGATTGAGTTCCGCCTGATAGCGCAACGTGCGGTAGAGCAGGCTATCGGCGTGGTCGTTTTGCCGACGCAGGTCGCTGTCTTTAATGATCAGTGCGTTAGCCGGTTGGCCATAGTGGATGTTGGGTCCAAAAATACGTTCCAGTAATGCGCGGTGCGATGGTCGCCCGTGCTCTAGGTGTAGTTGATCTGGCTGCCAGCGACGCTGCCGTAAAGCGGCTCTAATAATGTTTGAAACCCAGGCAAGCCCCTGTTCGTTAACTTGTGGGGCGGCGATGGATTGCTTGTTCATCAGCGAGAAAGACAGCTGCCATTGTTCTGCTGGCAGCTTAATCAGATCAACATGAAAGCCCTGCAACAACAGTGGTAAAAAGCGAATAAAGTCGTTAATAGCATGTTCAAGATCCGGGGCATTCAACGCCAGATAACCCAGTAGTCCGGCATTTTTGGGTCGGGTAATGGCCCCAAACTGTGCCCCAAAAGCACTCAGGTTATAGTCGCGTTGAATGGTTTCGTAGAATCGTAGGTAGCAACTCAATGATATTTTTCGGTCGTGCTTACCAATGCTGTCTGGCTCAATACCGCAGCTGCGAAAAACTTCATCGGGATCACATTGCAGTCTGCTCAAGGCAAGATCAAGTCCGGTCATCGCCACGCCGCTAACGGTGGGTGTGCTTGAGTTTGGCTCTTCTGGCATGGTCGGTGTCAGTGGTTGCTTTGTATCTATTGTCAATTTTCATGTTCTTGAGGTCAAGAAATTCCCGCTAAACCGCCTTATCATTGCCTGAATTTTGAGCGCTATCCGTTCGTCGGAGATTCACCGATTTCGGGATGCTCGAACACCAACGCAGGCGGGAAACAAGTGGGAGATATGATGAAAGTCCATGACAAGGTATTTATCGGCGGGCAATGGCGTAAACCGCAAGGGCAGAACTCGATTGAGGTGATCAATGCCACCACTGAGAAGGTGATGGGTTCGATTCCCGATTGCAGCTCGGTCGAGGTCGATATGGCGATGCATGCCGCCCGTGAAGCGTTTGCTGGCTGGTCAGCAACCAGTACCGAAGAGCGAGCGCAATGGTTGCTTAAGATCCACGAAGGCTTGGCGCGGCGCAGCGATGAGATTGCCGAGACTATCACCGCAGAAGTGGGTACTACGATCAAAATCTCCAAAATGGTTCAGGCGGGTTCACCCATCCGTCAGTTCAAATCGGCGGCTAAGTTGTTGGCAAACTACGAGTTTTCCGAACAGGTAGGGCACTCATTGGTCGTTAAGGAGCCCATCGGTGTGGTGGGTTGTATCACTCCTTGGAATTATCCCCTGCATCAAGTGGCGGCAAAGGTCGCGCCAGCATTGGCCGCGGGTTGTTGCGTGGTGCTCAAACCCAGCGAAGTGGCGCCATTGTCAGCTTTCATTTTGGCGCAAGTGATCGAAGAAATTGGCTTGCCTGAGGGTGTGTTTAATCTGGTCACGGGTACTGGCGCGGTGGTTGGGGAGGCAATCGCCGAGCACGTTGAAGCGGATATGGTTTCTTTCACTGGGTCAACTGGCGCAGGGCGGCGTGTATCGCAATTGGCGGCGAAAACAATTAAACGTGTGGCGTTGGAATTAGGCGGCAAGTCGGCCTCTTTACTATTGGCCGATGGTGATATTAAAGCGGCCGTCAAATCCGTTTTCAATAGCTGCTTTATCAACGCCGGTCAGACCTGTAATGCCCACACCCGACTGCTGGTACCCGAAGATAAATACCCAGAAATAAAAGCGCTACTGGCCTCAGAGGCGGCTAAGTGGCAGGTGGGTAATCCCATGGACGAGGGCTCAAGAGTGGGGCCGCTGGTTTCAGAAACTCAGTGGGGTCGAGTGCAAGAGTTGATTGCCCAAGGCATTGAAGACGGCGCCGAGTTAATTGCCGGTGGTTGTGGTTTACCCGAAGGCGTCGAGCGGGGCTATTTCGTGCAGCCGACAATTCTTGGGCGTGTAGCGCCCACTGACGCTATTGCCGTTGAGGAGGTTTTTGGGCCGGTGTTGTCGGTGCTTACGTTTGCAAGTGAGCAGCAAGCGGTGGCCATCGCCAACGACTCGATCTATGGATTATCGGGAGCCGTTTGGAGCGCAGATTCTGAGCGCGCGTTGAGCGTGGCACGCGCGCTGCGCACCGGCATGGTGGATATTAACGGCGCGGCGTTTAACCCCAACGCACCGTTTGGCGGTTACAAGCAGTCGGGCAACGGACGTGAGTTTGGGGTTTATGGTCTCGAGGAGTTTTTGGAACTCAAGGCGATTCAGTTGTGATCAATTTTGTGCTCTTTAAGAACGAGCTAAACCAATATATTGAGGAGTAAAGCCATGTATATAGAGGAAAGTTTCGCTACCGTAATTACGCGGATGACCCAAGCTGCTGCAAAAGGTGATGGCCAGGCCGTCGCTGATTGCTTTACCGAGGATGGTATCTATCACGATTGTTTTTACGGCAGCTTTCAGGGCCCATCGATCGCAGACATGATAGAACACTATTTTCATCGAGACGCTGAGAATTTCCTCTGGGAAATTAAAGAGCCGGTTGAAAATAATGGTGTCGGTTACGCTCGCTACATGTTCAGTTATGACTCTCGTTTACCGCAGGCCGAGGGGCGTCGCGCGCTATTTGAGGGTGTGTGTATCTGCCGTATGAGTGAGGGAAAAATCGAAGAGTATCGCGAAGTTGCCAATGCGGGAACGGGTTTACAGCTCATCGGTTTTCCGCCAGAGCGACTCGCCAAATTTATGGCTCGCGAAGCCCGAGAATTACTGCAGCGCGCCGAGAGTGAAGCTCATATTGCCGTTCAAAAGCCGCAAGCCGAGTTGAGCCCGTCATAGACTGAATAGCAGACCAAGAAGAGGTAATTATTGTGATAGATCTGATCATCATCGAAAAGGATGCTGGCGTACTGCGCCTGCGTATGAACCGAGCAGATAAAAAGAATGCCCTGACAAGGGACATGTATACCGCGATGGCTTACGCCATCGAAACGGCTGAGCACGACTCCGAGGTGCGCGTCATTTTGTTTGAGGGCTCAGCGGGGTGTTTTAGTGCCGGCAATGATCTAAAGGATTTTCAAGAGCAACCGCCGCGCGACAAGGCGGCACCCGTCTACCGGTTTATTACCGCCTTAGCGCGTTCGACGGTACCCATGGTCGCCGCGGTCGATGGCGTCGCTGTAGGTATTGGCACAACCTTGTTACTGCATTGTGATCTGGTTTACGCCACCGATCGCACTCGTTTCCAATTGCCATTTGTGAATCTAGGTCTATTGCCTGAGGCGGGTTCAACCTATCTATTACCTAAATTGGTGGGCGCGGCTCGAGCTTCAGAGTTGTTGATGACGGGTCGGCCTTTTAAGGCTCAGGAAGCCCAAGAGCTGGGCATCATTAACTGGATTTGCGCAGCAGAGGAACTCACCGATCGCGCACTGGCGTCGGCTCGGGAGCTTGCAGAAAAACCACCACAAGCCCTGAGGCAAATTAAGAGTTTGCTTAAATCTGATCGCGGCCGGGTAGAGGATCGCATCCAATGGGAGATTCTCGAATTTAGTGAGCGCTTGGATTCCGATGAGTGCAAAGAGGCGCTGCTGGCATTTCAGGAGAAGCGCAAGCCTGACTTTAGCAAAGCTCAACACTCATCCTTGTAGCGCGAGAGTAAACAAGTAAATCGGCGGTTTAGGTTTAGGTTTAGGTTTAGGTGCCGAGCCGCTTCTTTCTGTAGTCGCGAGGGCTGCAATCCATGTGCTGGCGAAAGCAGCGGGTAAAATACAGGGGGTCGCTGTAGCCCACGATTTCCGAAATTTTATTGATGGCGTCCGGGGTCTGTACCAGTAGTTGACAGGCTCTGGACATTCGCCGCTCGTCTCTCCAGCGCATGATCGTTGATCCAGTCTGTTGCTTGAACAGGGTAGAAAGACGAGTCGGCGAGAGGCCAATTTCACCGGCGAGAAATTCCACCGAAAATGTTTGGTCGAAATGTTGAGCGATGTAATCCATGGCTCGTCTGATGCGCTTGTCGATAGCTTCTAGGGTGTGTTGAGGGGCTACTTGACGGCAGCGAATTAGAATCTGCTCTAGCAAGTTTTTGGTTAAGGCCTCTGACAGTGGTGATGGTGTGTAATAGGCCGTAGTAATCTGATCGAACAGTGTTTTCAACGTATCAAAATTTTCGTCTTTGGTGCAAAGATGATAGATGTTGGGGCCAACCTCGGGCCATTGCAATAACGCCAGCCAGTGCTCTTCTTGTGGAAAGTAGACCCATTGATGCTCCCACAGTTCGCAGTCATCTTCGCGGCTATAGTCGTAGAGCGCGTCTGGAGACAGCAGCACCAAATCGCCGGGCTGAGTGGTCAGCGTACTTCGAACGCAGTTATAGCTACCGGTTCCTTTAGTTGTTAATTGCAGGCTCCAACCCGACTTAATATTGGGGCGCTTGGTGATGAAATCACTAATTTCATTTCGCTTATTGCGGGTTGTTCCGGGGCTAATATGATTGGTGAAAACCGAATCAACCTCTTCCATAGAGTTGTAAATTGCGACCAAAAACTTGGTCGCATCGAGCTTGCTTAGGGCATCAGGGTCTATAAACGCCGAAGCCCATGCATCGATCAAGTGCCCGGTATTGGCCTGCTGCTGAAACAGCGAATGGGTGATGGTTGCGGGCAAGTCTTTGGTGAGCATCTGGTAAGGGCTGCCGTGATGATCTCCCATAACGATGCGCATACAGAAACTAAACTCTTCCCGTGAAACCGTCTGATCATTGAGCATCCGCCAATGTATTTCGGCCGCGCGCTGAATGTCCATCATATGGTGATTTTATCCATGTTTTGGTGGGGTTTTCTGTATTTTCATTAGTCTGCTGTGCTGTAACAATAGAGTCAAGCGTATAAGTTTGAAACACGTTCTCGCTTAAATACTCAAAAAAATCCTTAGTCCAGTGCTTGAATGGGGGCTTTGGGGAAGCAGTCGAGGCGAGTTGGTAGTATCAGGTTATTACAGAGTGCTTTGTGAAAGGTGTTTTATGTATATAGGTTTTGTCTATATTTAATTCACCCTCGTTCACTTGCCGGCCGGCCCTAGAGTAGGGAGTGAAGGTTGTTAAACGATGTTCGAAGAGAATCTACATGAAAAAGAAGTTAGTGAAATGCATTTTGTTGTGTGGCGCGCTGTGCCTGCTACCGCTGGCATCCCATTCGACGATGACGAGCGCTGAGATGGAAACTGTTCGAAAATCACCGACATCCATAGAGGCTCGCGTCAGTGAACTGATGTCAAAGCTCACGCTGGAAGAGAAAGTTGCTCTGCTTTCTGGGGCCGACTGGTGGAGTACCGTCGCCATTGAGCGACTGGGCATTCCATCGATCAAGGTGACAGATGGTCCCAATGGCGTGCGCTCTAATAATAGCGAGCCGACAACGCTGTTTCCCACTGGGGTGGCGATGGCGTCAACCTGGAATCCCGAGCTGATCGAGAATGTGGGAGCGGCGATGGGAAGAGAGGCGCGGGCCATAGGCTCACATGTTCTATTGGGCCCCAACATCAACATTCAGAGAACGCCGCTGGCCGGGCGCAACTTTGAATCCTATTCCGAAGATCCTTATCTGACTGGCGCTATTGGCGTGGGATTCGTTAGCGGTGTTCAGAGTGAGCGCATAGGCACATCTCTCAAACATTTTGTCGCTAACAATCAAGAGCATCAACGCACGACTGGCAGCTCAAATGTCGATGAGAGAACGCTGCGCGAGATATACCTGCCAGCGTTTGAACGGGTGGTTAAGGAGGCAAAACCGTGGACTGTTATGGCGGCCTATAACAAGGTCAACGGACAGTTTATGACCGAAAACAAGCAATTGATTCAGGATGTTCTCAAAAAGGAATGGGGCTTCGAGGGCGTCGTCGTCTCCGATTGGGGCGCCCTACATACGACTGAATCTGCGGTAACGGCTGGGCTCGATTTGGAGATGCCCGGCCCTGCGGTCCAGTATGGTAGCAAGTTGGTGGCAGCTGTTAAGCGCGGCGAGGTTGACGAACAGGCACTGGATAATAATGTCAGGCGTATGTTGGGTTTGATTCTTAAAGCCCAGCTGAGCGAAGCCGATGCCTTCGTTAGTCAAAAATTAGTCAACACCCCAGAGCATCAGCGCTTGAGTCAAACGGTGGCGGAGGAAGCCATAACGCTGTTGAAGAACAGCCGCAATCTTCTGCCGATCAACCCAGCCAAAGTGACGTCGATTGCCGTCATTGGTCCCAACGCCGACGCGGCAATTATGCAAGGCGGGGGCAGCTCGCAGGTGGTGCCCTTTCAACAGACAACACCACTTGAAGGGCTGCGCGCACAACTGGGTGATACGGTGGATGTCCGCTATGCTCAAGGGGTCGACAATGAACCCGAACCGGCCACCTTGGATGCCCGGTTGCTGAGCCCGAGTATCGATCGAGTGATGCAGGGTTTACGCGTAGAGTATTTTGAAAATCAACGTTTTGAAGGGCCGCCGGTAAAAGCCGCAGTTGATAAACACTTCTCCAAGTTGGGGTTTGCCGATGAGCTGGCGCAATCTGCTCGCGATTCATTTTCTGCACGCTGGTCAGGTTTTTTCTGGCCCAAGGTCAGCGGCACCTATGAATTTGAACTGGTACACCTCTCCAGCGCAAGTTTAACCGTCGCCGGTAAAGAGATAATCACCGATAAAACGGAAAAAACACACACCAGCTTTTTGGAGTTCCTGAACGTGGGGGCTCGCGCTGCCAGTATTGAACTGACCGCTGGCGAAGCTTATCCCATAAAGCTTGATTACATTGCGGGCAAAGTGCCGCTACCGATGAATCTGTTGCGCCTTGCAAGCCGCTCGCCTTCGGGAAAAATTGCCGAAGCCGTGGCGTTAGCGGAACAATCTGATTTGGCCATTGTTATCGCCGGTGTATCCACCACATCAGAGAGTGAGGGAAGAGACCGTGCAGATCTGGAGCTTTATGGTGACCAGAATGCATTGATTGAAGCCGTTGCCAAAGTCAATAAAAACACCATTGTTGTGTTAAACAATGGCGCGCCACTGACCATGCCTTGGATTGACCGGGTCGATACGGTGGTTGAATCTTGGTTGCCGGGTCAGGAGGGTGGGGCTGCTATCGCGAATATTCTGCTAGGCACTGCAAATCCCTCTGGAAAATTACCGGTATCTTTTCCCAAGCGCTTGCAGGACAACCCCAGTTATATTTTCTACCCCGGCCACCGAGATGCCAATTATGGTGAGGGTATTTTTGTCGGTTACCGCTACTACGACAAAAAAGAAATTGAGCCACTATTCCCTTTTGGCCATGGCCTTTCCTACACTACATTTAAGTACAGCGAACTGGCGCTTTCCGGCGAGAATTTTGGTGCCGATGAATTAATGGTCTCGCTGAACGTTGAAAACACAGGCTCTCGATTCGGCAAAGAGGTGGTGCAGTTGTATGTCCGCGATGAGGTGTCTTCAGAGGTTCGACCGCTGAAGGAGCTAAAAGGGTTTAAAAAGGTTTCCCTTAATCCAGGGGAGTCCAAAAAGGTTAGTTTTAAGATAACCAAACGAGATCTGTCCTACTACGATATACACAGTCAATCATGGGTCGCGGAGCCCGGAGAATTTAAACTGTTGGTGGGTAGCTCTTCCCGCGATATCCGCCAGCAGTTGGTTTTTGTTTTAGAAGATGACCTCGTATCACTCGCTCATTAATTATTGTAAAAATTGAATCAGCTAGAGAGAAAGATGAAGCCATTTAAGCGTTCAAAAATGTCTGTGAGTCTGGCGACAGTGATCGCTTGTATGCCACACCCATCGCTGGCCATTGCGAGTGACGACTACGCCATTGAGGAGGTCGTTGTTACGGCGACCAAGAGAGCGGAGAGCTTGCAAGACGTTGCGGTGGCGGTAACCGCACTGTCCGGCGATACCTTGGCCAACAGCCGTATTTCGCGCTCTGAAGATTTGGTGAATTTAACCCCCTCGCTGAGCTTTCAAAGTGGCGGCAGTGATAATGGTTCGTCATTTAATATACGCGGGATTGGTACGCAATCGTTCAGCTCCGGTGTAGAGCCCAGTATCGCTACGGTAATTGACGGGGTGGTTATGGGGCGCTCTGGCATGGCGTTTACCGAGCTTTTAGATGTTGAGAGAGTCGAGGTATTGCGCGGCCCGCAGGGCATGCTATTTGGTAAAAATGCATCGGGTGGGGTTGTTCATATTATTACCAACGATCCGGGCAATGAATTTGAAGCTTCAATCAACGCCAAAACGATATTATCCGGCACCGATGAGTACAAGTTGTCGGGTATGGTGTCAGTGCCGGTCACCGATACATTAGGGATTAGAATCGCAGCATTCACAACGGAGCCCGATTCACACATCAACAATATCAACAGTGGCAAAGAACTCAATGGGCGTAAAAGCGAAGGCGGTCGGATTAAGCTAAAGTGGCAACCAACCAATGAGCTGACCGCAAAATGGAGTAGTGACTACAGCGAAATCAATGGCACTTGTTGTCAGTTTCAATCCCGCTCAGCAACCGCGATAGAAAGCACTTTTCTGGGTGATGTGACGGCGAGTCACAACAACGACGCGGTGAATATCAGTGCCGACATTTACAATAATTCCAGATCTTGGGGGCACTCGTTAGATCTTGGTTGGGATATTGGCGAGTATACGTTCACTTCGATTTCTGCGTATCGAAACTGGCAGTCTAGTGCCAATACCGATGTCGATGGTACGCCACTCACACTGCTGGATGTTAATGCTGGCCAGTCGCAGCAAAGACAGCTGACTCAGGAGTTCCGCTTGAGTTCACCCCAAAACGAAGCGTTCTCCTATGTGCTGGGCCTCTACTACTTCGAGCAGAATATGACGCGTGAATTCGAGCGCGTTTATCACGACCTTTTTGCTAGCATCCTGCCAGCTACTATCCCTGTCGAGGCCAGAAAATTGGGTTCTCAGTTCGAGGCGTCTGTGGATAGCTCCAGCTATGCAGGCTTTGGTCAATTCACACTAAATCTGAGCGATGATTTTCGCCTGATCGGCGGCGCGCGTTACACCCAAGAAGAGCTGGAGTTTGAATTTGAACGAGAGCAGGCGCAAGGCGTGTTTAGTTCACTGGCTCCCGTGCAGGCGCCTTATTCTGACGCGACCAACGATACAGACTGGTCATTTAAGTTGGGTGCTCAATGGGATATCAATGCCGATAGTATGGGCTATCTGACCTGGACTGAAGGCTACAAGGGACCAGCGTTCAACGTTATTTTCGAAATGACACCCGATAATACCAAGCCGGTCGAAGCCGAAGTCAGTGATTCGTTGGAGCTGGGTGTTAAGTCCAGTTGGTTGGATAACCGCTTGATCGTCAATGCCGCCTTGTTTCATAGCCGCTACGACAATTTTCAAGCGCAGGCCCAAGATGCTAACTCGGCGCAGTTCACTTTGTTGAATGCCGGTGAAGTTCGCACCACCGGACTGGAGCTGGATTTCATCGCTCGTCCACTGCAAGCGCTGACGGTCAGTGGCGGTTTTGCTTATATCGATGCAGAAATATCGGATTTCAAAGCCGGCCCCTGCAGCCCTAGGCAAAGCGCCATCAACGAGAATTCTTGCGCCCTCGGCAGTCAGGATTTATCTGGTGAGAATCTGCCCAATTCATCGAAGGTGAAATTTAACTTGTCGGCAGACTACGTTATCGCGCTCAGTGACCGCCACGAAATCGTGCCGCGCGCTACTTACCGCTGGAAGGACGATGAGCTATTTTCCATGGATCAGGATAAAGAGAAATCACAAGATGGCTACGGCATTTTGGATTTGTCATTAAGTCTTCACGCAACCGATGACAGCTACAGCGTGACGCTGTTTGTTGATAATGCTCTTGATGAACAATATGTGGATGCAATTATCCACAACAATATTTGGCCCGGAGCCTATGATCATTATTATTCGATCAAAAGCGAACGCCGCATTGGACTGGATCTTCGCTATAGCTGGTTTTAACGCTGCGGCGCTAATGTGCTAGTAATTTTTTCTGCGAGAAAGTCGTAACCAGCGCGAATTATAGCCCTTAACGGGTATCGAAAAGAGAGTTAACGTTTTATGCAGTTTCGAAACATCATCTGTTGGGGCATGAGCCTTTTAGTATTTTCGTCTTTAGCGACAGCAACAGCAACGGCCATTGAAGATACCGCCTCGGCGGCAGTGACTAACCACAGCCAGCCATCGGCATCAACTTTGACGCAGGTCACCAAGCCGGCTCAACCCAATATTGTTTTTATTTTTGCTGATGATCTTGGTTATGGCGATATTGGTCAATATGGATCGTCGACTATTAAAACACCGAACATTGATCGGATGGCTAAAGAGGGCGTGAAATTCAATGAGTTCTACTCAGCATCGCCAGTGTGCACGCCTTCTCGGGCAGGTTTGTTGACCGGCCGTTATCCGATTCGCCAAGGTATACACGACGTGTTTTACCCTGAGAGTTTTCAGGGAATGGACCCAGAAGAAGTCACCATAGCTGAAGTGCTAAGACAGGCCGGTTATGCGACCGGCTTGGTCGGCAAGTGGCACTTAGGGCATCACGAAAAATACATGCCTTGGAATCAGGGCTTTGATGAGTTCTTTGGTTTACCTTACAGCAACGATATGGGCGGTCTTTATTATTTCCGCAATAAAGACATACTGTTTGAGGAAGTCGATCAACGTTTTCTGACCAAAACCTATACCGAACAAGCGCTGGAATTTATTGACAAACATCAGCAGCAGCCGTTCTTTTTGTATTTGTCTCACAATATGCCGCATGTTCCGCTATACGCGTCGCCACAGTTTGAAGGCCAATCCAAAGGCGGGCGCTATGGCGATGTGGTTGAAGAACTTGATTGGAGCGTTGGCCAGATTCTAGATCGGCTCGATCAGTTAAACCTCGCCGATAATACTCTAGTGATCTTTACCAGTGACAACGGCCCTTGGAAAGTGATGGGCAAAGCTGGCGGTTCTGCGGGAGAGCTGCGCGAAGGTAAGCAGTTTACCTTTGAAGGTGGAATGCGCGTGCCCGCGGTTGCCTATTGGCCGGGAACCATTACTGCGGGAACGGAGCCTGCAGGCATCGCCACGATGATGGATTGGTTGCCTACTTTCTCACGCCTTGCTGGCGCGACATTGCCCACTGATCGAGTCATTGATGGCAAAGATATCACTGGCCTGTTAACCGCGACGGGGTCACGCGAAAATCAGCAGCTATTTTATTATATGAGCGGTGAGTTACGAGCTTATCGAAACGGCGATTGGAAG
>Ga0209081_1001072_pt1 | contig 16372 bp, 14 predicted proteins | sample GOMGulsemesocosm_4_FD_184636 | JGI IMG/M metagenome (GOLD analysis project Ga0209081, IMG submission 184636) | Methane-oxidizing microbial communities from mesocosms in the Gulf of Mexico - GOM15B Gulf of Mexico (SPAdes) (version 2) | ecosystem: Environmental > Aquatic > Marine > Cold seeps... | reverse complement strand
TACGTGGAAAAGCCAATCTCGCACATTTAAAATCGATGCTATCGTAAAGTGTGGGGATCAGTTAGAATACTAATTCAAATTACGCGCCCGTAGCTCAGCTGGATAGAGTACCGCCCTCCGAAGGCGTAGGTGTTTAAGATAACTCAATATATATCAGTCGATTATAATGATTTTTATTTATTGGTAATGGATTGGTAATAAATTTGGTAACAATATTTGGCTAAATTTGCGTCAAAAATCTATTGAAATTATCTATTTTTATCTTAAACCCACTGCCCATAATTTAAAATCTTAGCTTCCAATCGTTCGGCTAAAAATTCATTCGCGTCCCTCAGATTTTCAAGAATTAAAATAGCCTCATTTCGATAATTTAAGATTTTTGATTTATCCCATTTTTTTGGTGGTGGCTGTAAATTGGTAATTCTGAATTTTTGGATAATGCCAAGACACCATCAGCTACTTCAATCCCAAATTCATTTTTAATGGTCTTCATATGTAGTTGAAGTATTTTCATTTGAGTTGTGTAATAAAGCACATTAAACCAATAATTCAGGGTTATCTACCCCACCATTAGCTATAGCCGCCATTGATTCCATCGCCACCAGTCCAAGGTGATTTATATATGGAATATCAGAACTTGGGATTAATTGCCCGTTGTGAACATTACTGGCAAAATTTCATGCTTTTAAATATTTGTCTTGATTTATCATTTTCATTTTTACACCCTCTATGCCGACTTTCCCAATTCATACAAGTAACCTCGACTGATTCCCCATTTTCTCGCAAGTTCAGCCTTATTTGTAGAGACTTTAAATTCATCTTTAATCAGTTTTAAATCATCAGTAGAAAAACTTGACTTCCTGCCTTTGTATTTCCCTTTCTCCTTTGCAATGGCAATTCCTTCACGTTGACGATCCAGCATCAAATCACGCTCAAAAGTTGATATAGCAGCTAACATGGTTAACATCAACTTTTGGAATGGGTCATCATTTTTATTTCCATCAAAGAACAAATTCTCCTTATGAAACTTAATAGACACTTGTTTGTTCAAGATTTCATCAACCAATTTCAATAAGTCTTGTGTATTTCTAGCAAGTCTTGATAATTCATGACAGTTAATAATGTCACCCTTGCGGATGACCATTAGCAATTTCTGAAGTTCTTCACGGTTGGTATCTTTACCAGATACCTTTTCAATAAATTCCCTGTCACACTCAATATTTTTTAGCTGCCTTTCTGTATTCTGTTGAACTGTTGAAACTCGTATGTAATTAAATATCATCGAAATACCCCATATCTGCCAAAAGTGTCATATTTACATTATAGATTAATACATGAGAGTGTCAATTAATGACTATACCGACTTATAAATGACACTTTCTGAAATGACTGTTTAGACTGTGGTCAAATATGACACATTAGATAATTACAATGCATTACGAGTTCGATGAATTCTGATTTGTATAAATATACAATGTAAGACAATTAAAATTACATGGAGTAAATAAAATGAAAAAATCGTATTCATTTAGATTAAATGAAAAATTTGCTTTAGCGTTAACGCAACGCGCAAATATTGAGCAGGTAAGTAGAACACAATTACTAGAAAATATCGGCTGGGATTATTTAAGATGCCTATATCAAAACGATAAGCTAGATCTTGAGAAATTTAATAAACTATTTAAATAATTACAAATAATAACGCCAACTACCCCGACAAGAGAAGTTGGTATTATTCATAACAAATTGACAGCATGGCATAGGCATGATTGACATTTGCTTCATAGTATGGTATGGTTGTCAAGTTTTTTAATTAATCATTATTTATATTTAGTAGTGGTGGTTATATAAAAATCTAATCGAACAGGAGTTTGATTATCGTAACAATCAAGGAAGAGTTTATGTATACCACTAACAATATTTATACAACCCCAACTATCGATTTTGTTTCAGCCGCTTGCGGTGCATGGAAAACGTATGCACTAATGCAGCATATCTTGAAAAATCAAGAAAATGACAATCACATGATTGTCTTACCATCTATCAAATTAGTTAACCAAATAACTAATGATTTAACCTGTTTGAAACTTTCTAATATCCGGTCAATCACTTCTGAAAATACCGATCAAGTTAAATCTAGTATCGTTAAATTTTTAAAAGATTGTCAAGGTTCTGGGGAAATTCTTATTATTACTTGGGCTGCATTTGATGATTTACCGTATTTTCAGAATAAGAATAATTGGAAAATATTTATAGATGAAGTCCCTCAAGTCAATAATCTCTATACTTTAGATGTTAGTAAAAATCCACAACTAATAACCGACTTTATTGAATTAAAGCAATCCGTAAATGCTGATATTGCTCAGGTGGGTATTAAAGAAGGTTGTAAAAATAAATTAACACTTGCATCAAAAAGCAATGATGATGGATATGAAGCATTTAAACCATTTTATCGTGCTTGCCTTTCCGAAAATAGAGATGTTTTTGTTGGTATTAATGAATGGAATAATGTTATTGGAGGCAAACGAACAGGGAGAAAATCTGGTGAATTAACATTTGCAGCAATGTTGAACCCGAAACAATTTACCAACACGACAATTCTTGCTGCAAATTTTGAAGACAGTCTATTATTCCATTGGTTTAAAAGGTTTCATGATGTAAATTTTAGAAGCCATCAAATAATCACTAAAAATCTTCGATATACAGCTCACGACAAAAGAACGGGAAACCGTGTAAATATCAAGTATTTTCTTTCTGATAAAAATTTCAGCAAATATACACGAGATAAACCAATGGGTGACAATTCAACCATTGGTCAGGAAATGGATAAATTAACAGTTAAAATATTTGGAAATGACAAGTTCTTGTATGTTGTAAATAAGGATTACGCACCTGATCTTGGTGATAATGGCACTCAATTACCTGTAAAATCGCATGGTCTTAATGATTATCAGGATTGCCATAATATTTATTTCAATATGGCGTTGAATTATACACCTAATCAGCTGGCATTAATGGAACATTTAGGTTTTACAAGAGGTGAGATTTTAATGGCCAATACATTTGAAACCATTTATCAGAATACAATGAGAACGTCCCTAAGAAATTATAAATGTAATGAACCGGTAACCATTATAGTTCCTGATATTAACAGTGCAACACACCTACAAAACATATTAGGTGGTGGTTCAATTGAAAAAATTGAAGATTTTGATATTCAAGAAAAACCAAAAGCATTTACGCCAATCCAACGTAAGAATCGTTCAGAATTCAAATCTATCACTGATGAATTAATGCAAGGCAATCAGTCGTATGATAGTAAGTTACAGATATGCACGCATAAGAAAAAATTAGATGAATATTGTGCATTAGCTGATATGAATGAGAATCAAATTCCTGTCACGCTTCATAAATCTATTGACCAGTATAAAACAGGAGATTTTAAGCCATATATTTTTTCAGCTAAACATTTTATTAGTTTTTTAAGTGATGCCAGCAAAAACACTATAACCAATAAAGATGAGTTTATGATGATTAATGCAGGTGTCTATGATGGATCGATTGATACAGACGGTCTCAGAAGACAATCTAATTTCATTCAAAGTCACTTTATGATTTTAGATTTTGATAATGGTAATTTGTCACCTGAGAAATTTGAGGATATTTTTTTTAAAAAAACATCAAAAACTGAAAAACGTTCATTTATTATTTGCAACTCATTTTCAAGGTGCGCCGAACAACTCAATAGATTTCGAGTGTTTATGTTTTACAAGTCACCTGTTACCAGTATTCAACAGCATAAAACAGTGTATTCTGATATTTGTAAAACACTGAATAAACATGGCTTTACTGAGGTATCGACTTGCTTAGATAACGCTTGTAAATCTGGTGTCCAATCATTTTATTTACCATGTATTAATCGAAATGAACAAGACTATTCATTTTTTAAAAAACATGGATTGAGTAGGACTGATGATATAAAAAAATATGGTATTGATGTTTCTACAATTATTAGAACTCAACCAGCATTATCTAGCGACATTATTATTGATAGAAACCCAAGTAATCATGATACACAACAGAAAATAGCTATTTTGATAACTAAGGTGAAATCCATGAAACAAGACAGGCATCAACCATTTTTTGATGCAGCTTTTGAAATGACAAAGTTAGGATTATCATTGCTTGAAGTAGAAAATAATTGTTATGAAATAGCAGGTTCTGAAACTAAAATGAAAGATAAAGTTCCAAGTATTATGAACAGTATTAGGAAATATCAGGTTCATTAATTGGTGTAGCATTACATGCCACACAAGCATTCGCTGAGCTCTTGCTTATTATAATTTTTTACATTTTTAGTAACGTTTTTCTTTAATCATATAAGGATAATTGTTACTAATTTTGTAAATTATAAACCCCCCAATTAATCTTATATTTAGTGCGAATATTTTCATATCTAATTTATTATCAAATAAATTTACCATTAAATATCAATAATTTAAGTCGGTTTATGATAAAATATAATCTTTAAGGAGTCTTAAATATGAATGATTTTTCAAGTATACCAAAAGACCCAGATACTAAAATTATCGAACAATCTGAAATAAAAATTAATGATATTCCAGCAATAAATCAAAAGTGGAGTTGGGATGGAATCAAGGCAAGTAGTCTTGTATTTCATTCTAAAGATGTTGAAGAATTCAATGATGATGAATTACTCGAACTCATTAAAGAATCTGGAATTGAAATAAATTCTAGTGTTACCTTCAGTAATAAAAGTGAGTTTAGGTTTGTAAATTATAATTTTGAAGTTAGCTAAAGATAGATAAAATACCATTTATAAACAATTATCTATGGTAAATTTTAGGTATTTTCAAGTGGTATAATATATCTAAGTAAAAATTTAACAGGACGTTAAATTACACTCAATAAAAGGAATTATTAAAATGAAAAATAACCATAAAACAATAGAAATCCAACCTGCTGTTTCAGATTCAACATTTGATTTTGAGTTTGACCCAAGCAGCCTGATGATAAAAATGGATTATAAGATCGTTGGTGATGATAACGTCTATCAATATCTAACCTCTCTAAATGAACCAGAACACATCAATGGCGCATTGGCATTACTAGATGTAGGTGAAACGGCTAAGATTTGTATGAATAGCAGTGATAAATGGTTGTATGTAATGTAATTGAATATTAGCTATCACTTCCAAAATTAAGGGTTATATATTGCATTTTTACCGTCAAAGAGAGTGGTTAAATGGCTAAGTATCTAGTTAAATTTGTTAATAAAAAACACATGCCTGATTTTGATAATTTAGGTGATTACAATATAAGACTTGGTTCATTTTTGGACTATAAGAAAACTGAAGATTTAAAGCGTCAAGATAGAAGTGAGGGACAAAGAGGTCTTCATCTAACAATAAAAAGACCATGTGAAAAATTAGCTGAATTTATTAAAAAAGAGCAAATACTAGCTCCAGAATATACAAGTAATGAATTAGATGAAGATGGTAATTTTATTCCAGAAGTTAATATTCTTTCTCATGAGCACTTGGATAATTTTAATGCATGGATTTTTTGCTGTTCAATAATAGATGATTTAAATGATATTGAGGAAATTAGAAATAGATTTGATGTCGATAGTTATTATTTTATATCCGACATTAATAAGTTTATTAATGAATTTCAAGGTTCTCTAGGAAAAAATTTACAAAAATGTCCAAATAATAAAAAAGGGATGCCAAGAATTAAATACCCTAAATCTAAAAAAGTTTATCTGGATGGATTTTACAGCCCAGTTAATTATAGTAATGATAGTAAATATATGAATTTCATCTACAATACCCTAGAAGATTTTCTTGCCAGTAAAGACAATAGAACCATTGATAAAAATTTATGGCTTAGAAAAGGTAAAAAATTCGAGGATGAAAAAGAATTTAGATTTATGCTTTATCCAACATCAGGTAGATCTGAAGATGCACATTATAGTATTGATGAAGAGTATTGTTTTTTAAACATTAATTTAAATGAATGTATTTCTGCAACCCCTATTGATATAAGCCATCAAAAAACAGGGGCTGAAGAATAACAATGAAATGTCATAAGTGACTATTAGTATTGTTTAACACTCAATATCTAACCCACTAACCGACAATTCTTATCAAAAACCAAAGTTTCACCAAAATTCCGATGGTAACGAAAACCAAGTTCACCAGAACCCCAATTTGAAGGTGATATATTTGTTACTTTTTTCTTAAAATCTAAATAAACATTACAGATAGCCTTTATCTCATCCTCATAACTTAATTCGCTGATATTATTAGGTATTTTTAAGTTCAACAGTTTCATTGTCATCAATAAACTTGGGTAATATATTGGGATGACGAAAATAGACGGAACAAAATCTTTACTCAACTCAACATTAATTTTTTCTGCTACTGCTGAATAAGCCAAGTCAAAATCACCTTCTGAAATATTCGAATTATTTAGAATTAAATTACGAATTTCAGGATTAGGGGATTTCAGTGTGATTAGGTATTCATCAAGACGTTTTAATCCTTTAGAAATGTTGGTGTATCCTAATTGCTTTGCGAAATTGGCGCGTGAAATATTTTGTGATTTTAGGTAATTTGAAATTAAACTTTGTAGTGCGTTCATTTTATGTCTCCACCCCCAAGAAAACAGCATTATGTGATACTGCTGGGGAATGCAGGACACGTTTTAGCCAATTTATAGATCGCTGGCAAGTAGTAGTAAATTAGCGATTTTGTAACCATAAATAAATCAGATTACTTCTTAACTATAACATTAAACTGTAATGATTGTGGAACACCTTTGAGCAATCTGTTTTTTGGTTTTGGTGTCATAGATGAAAAAATCGACAGTTCCCAATTTAGTTTGATTCCCCGTCTCCATATCAACCAATTCACCATCATATATAGCGGCATTTAAAAATTCATAATCATCAATTGTATGGAATATAGTATCCGAAAACGTGGAAAGACGTGATGTTGAATAGACTATTTTTTTATTATCAAATTCTGAATCATTGACTTCAAATGTTATTGGAATATCTGGGTAGCTTACGGCAAGAATTGATATATATCTATGTTCTGGGTTACTTGGAAATCTTGGGAGATCAGCGTCTAACACAGCTTTTAATTCATTTTTGACGTTTGATGATAAGGGAATAATATTCTCAATTTTTGATACATTTTCATCTAACTTATTTCTATCATTTGATGCAACAATGTAATTATCATTATCCTCAAATATTTCGGGGTCTATCAGGAATTCAGAGTAAATTGGATTGTCACACAAATTCTCGACAACTTTGGCTGTATCAAAGTTGTCGAATGAAATTGACTCATCAAAATATCCCATTATGATCTCGTGGACTGTTCCAACAATCTCAACCTTTGTTTGTTTTGTATTCATTACTAACTCCTAATATATGTCGTTAGTAATATTTATACAGCTTCGAATTGTGCTTAAACTTATTATGAAATTGTTACCCCTCCGTTAACTCTTCAGCCAGCAATTCACTCTGCTCCAAAACCCTATCAGCCTCAAGTCTAGCAACATCAGGTGGATATCCGTATTTCACCAATACCTTTCTAACCAATAATCGTAATTTGGCTTTAACGTCATCACGTTTATTCCAGTCTACCGTTGCATTTTTACGGATAATTTCCACTATCAAATGAATCAATTCTTTCATCTTATGGTCTTCTAAGAACTCGGTAGAGCTGTTTTCAGCGAGGATGGTGTAGAAAGCGTATTCTTCAGGAGTTAACCCCAGTTTAGCCGCATTACCATCCTCCAACTTCATTTCCCTAGCTATTTCAGATAATTCTTTAATCACCTGCGCGGTATCAATTTGGTTGTTGTGATACCGTTTGACTACACTAGCCAACATATCAGAGAACTTTTTACCTTGAGTCTTATTCTTACGTTTCCTTACTTTTACATCTTCATTCAATAATTTCTTTAATAATTCAAATGCAAGGTTCTGATGTTTCATGTTCTTAACTTCTAACAAGAACTCTTCAGATAATATATCCAGTGATGGCGCACTAACTCCAGCGGCTTCAAATATATCCACTACACCTTCACTACTTAACGCATCATCAACTATTTGCTTAATAGCCGTATTAACTTGAACATCAGTTTTACCACTGCTCGGTTCAAATTTATTAACCCTAGCCTTAATTGCTTGAAAGAATGCCACCTGATCTTTTATTTCTTCTGATGCATCACTGGGCACAGCCATCACGTAAAGTTTAGATAATGCGGTTGTTTCTGCTACAAACCTATCTTTTAACTTTTCATCGTTAAGAATGAAATTCTGTGCGGCTAATAATATTTTAAGCTTCTCGCCTGTTGGTGCAGAAAAATAGTTGTGATAATCAAAACCATGAAACATCTGATGCACCACTTCAAACTTGGCATTCATAGCTTCAATGATTTCTTCAATATCAGGTGCAACATTACCCACACCACCACTTTCGGTATAAGTCTTCATCGCTGAACGCAAATCTTGGCCTATACCGATATAATCGACAATCAAGCCACCGGGCTTATCCTTATACACTCGATTTACACGCGCTATTGCTTGCATCAATGCCGCACCTTGCATTTTCTTGTCAATATAAAGCGTGTGTAAAGGTGGCGCGTCAAACCCTGTTAACCACATAGATTGCACGATAACCAACTTCAATTCATCATGCGTATCTTTTAATCTAGCGGCTAATAATTTACGATCTTTCTTATTGGTATGATGTGGCTGAAATTTAGCGGGATCATCGGATGAACTGGTCATTACGACTTTAATTGACCCTTTAGCTAAATCATCACTGTGCCATTCAGGTTTTAATTCAATAATTTGAGCATATAAATCAACCGCACAAGAACGGGTCATACTGACAATCATGCCTTTGCCTTCAAACACCGCCTGCCGTTTACTAAAATGCTCAACGATATCTTTAGCAATATCTTTTAAACGGTCTGGATGACCAACAACGGCATTGATTTGGGCATTTTTCTGTTTCCCTTTTTCAATTTGCTCTTCAGTCGCATCACTAATCCCATCGACTAAACCATCAACTTTTTTACTGACAGCCTCATTCAATTTAATCTTAACTAATCGACTTTCATAACTCAGCGGAACGGTCGCACCATCTTCTACCGCTTGGGCTATATCGTAAATATCAATATAGTTCCCAAATACCTTTTGGGTATCTCGATCTTCTTTTTCTATGGGAGTGCCAGTAAAGCCAATATAGGTCGCATTAGGTAATGCATCACGCATATATTTGGCATTACCATATTTGATATTACCTTTTTCATCAATTCTACCCGTAAACCCATATTGGCTACGATGTGCCTCATCTGCAACGACCACAATATTCCCACGCGCAGATAACAGTTCAAAGGTTGAGCTATCATTTTCGGGATAAAATTTTTGGATAGTCGTAAAAATAATACCGCCCCCCGATACTTTTAATAATTCTTTAATATGTTGGCGATTATCTGCTTGAACAGGTGTTTGTCTTAACAAGGCACTGCAATAACCAAAGGTAGTAAAAAGTTGATCATCTAAATCATTTCTATCTGTCAGTATCACGATGGTTGGGTTCTCCATCGCGGGTTCTGCAACCAACTGTCCAGCATAGAACACCATCGATAACGACTTTCCACTCCCTTGGGTATGCCAAACTACGCCAGCTTTCATATCACCTTGTGGTTGGTCTTTAATGGACGTTAAACCATAGCTTTCAGGATCTTCATTAACTTCAGATGTCACACCATTAATATTAATCGCTCTTAATGTGGATTGAATGGCTTTTTTTACTACATAATATTGATGATACGCTGCAATTTTTTTAATCTTGACCAGTGATAATAAACCAGTAGCATCATCTTTGACTTCTTCTGACTCAAACACCGTATTAAATCGGATTAGGTTTAATAACACCTCAGGTTTAAGCATCTGCTCAACCATAATCTGCGATTCAGGCAGAATACCATTATCAACTTTCTCAGGTGATTTCCATGTTAAATAACGTGAGTATGGGGCAGAAACAGAGCTAGAACAGGCATCAATCCCATCAGAAATAACACATAACGCGTTATAGTAAAAAATAGAGGGAATTGCCTGTTTATAATTTTGTATTTGGGTATAAGCGCGTTCTAAAGTCGCTTTTTCACTCACCGCACTTTTAAGTTCAATCACCACCAGCGGCAAACCATTAACATACAGCACCACATCTAACCGCTTGGATTGATTATTTTCCTTAATAACCAACTGATTAACCACCCAGAAGGTATTATTATCAAACTGTTTAAAATCAATTAGCTTAACCATCGCGCCAACTGATTGGCCTTTTTCAAATACCTCGACATTAATACCATCCGTCATCATTAGATGGAATCGTTCATTATTGGTCATAATGTCATTAGAACCCAAAGAAAGAACGTGTTGGTAGGCTTCAGTTAATGCGCTATCGGGTAGTGTTGGATTCAATTTTTCTAATGAAGACCGAAACTGATTCTCTAAAATAACACTATCCAATTCAGCTCTTTGTGGATTATCACTATTAGGGGCAATAGTAGAGCCATGAAAGTATTGATACCCTTGATTGACTAACAATTCAATCAAGTTTTGTTCAATCGCATCTTCATTTAAATCATTCATAATATCTGCCAATATCCTGTTTTATCTGAACCTACCCGTTGCAACCGCTCACTCTCTTGCAATGTTTTAATGGCTCGACCAATCGTGCGAATATCTTTACCGATTAACTCCGCCATTTCTTTTCTGGTCAGCTGTGGGTTAGACTTTAACAACTCAATAATCGCATCAGTGGTTTTCAAATCATTAATATTTACAGGGGCGTTTACAGAGGCATTTGCAAGGACATTTTGATCTAAGGTTTTAAGAATCGCTTGCAACATAAACACAATAAAATGCGTTGAATCCGCTAAATCATCCGCTTGCCCTAAGGCATCATAATAATCTTGCTGGTTATCCTTAATCACACTTTCTAAAGGTAACGTGTTAAACAGCGGTTTCCAGCGTGATAATAACAAGGTTTGCCATAATCGTCCCATACGCCCATTGCCATCAACAAACGGGTGAATAAATTCAAACTCGTAATGAAATATACTGCTACTAATTAAGGGATGACAATCTGTTACTTGTAACCAGTCAACCAACTCAGCCATCAGCCCTGATACCTGATGAGCGGGAGGAGCAACATGAACGACTTCTTTACCCTTATAAATACCGACCGATTTTTCCCTAAATTGCCCTGCACGGTTTAATAAATCCCCCATCATTAGGTTATGTGCCTGCAATAAATCATCCAATGATAACGGGTTAAGATTTGCTAACTGTTCATACGCAACAATAGCGCCTTTCACTTCGGCTAATTCACGCACCGATGCCATCACACGTTTACCTTCTAATATCCCAGAAACTTGTTCTTCCGTTAAAGTATTTCCCTCAATCTGTAAGGTGCCAGTAATGGTTTTAATGCGGTTTTGTTTACGCAATTGGGGCGATGCACTGCTAAAATCGCGTTGCACTTCACCAATTTTCTCACTGATTTGACTGACTAAATCAATAATTTCTGAGGTGATGGTGAAAGGAGGTTGATAACTCATTAGCTGACTCTAACCTCTCCACTCATGAGTTTGGGTAATAGCGTGTCTCGCGTTTTTGTTAGGGTTTGGATTTGAGATAAGTTAAAAGTTGTTTTTTCATAAATATAATTATTTAAATCAGAAAACCTATCTAAAAGTTCACGACTAGGTAAGATAAGTTTAATCTGTCTTAAATGCATTGGTCCAAAATTGAGCTGCACGCTTCCTGAGGCAAGACTTTGAAGTTCATGTAAAAAGTATCTTGATTGCAAAAATTGATACATGAAACTATATGATTTTTCATCCTTAGGCCTAAATCTAATAACAGAAGTGTTTAAAATTAAAGGCAAATGCTCTTTTCTAACGATAGCACCTTTTCCAAGCGTTCCTGATGTTGATAATACAAAGTCCCTTTCCTGCAACTGAAAATGGCTATATTTTCCGTTAGCTTCTTCATCTGATACAAAGTTAGAATTAGCAACTAAAATATCCCCACTTTTAATGAGTCTAATATTAATGAAACGAGTTCCAGTCTCTGTATACTGCCAATTTCTAATTCCTGGACCTTCTAAAAAATCAAAAATATCTTCAATTCCCTTGATACCCCACCCTTTAGGAATCTCACCCAATTCACTATCCACCATTTCACCCGTCGCATCAGGATAGTTAAAATTAACAAACCATTCTTTAAAAATTGTTTGTGCAAGGGTTTTTAATGTTTCGTTTTGTTCTCGTAGCAGTTCGATTTTTTCATCAAATGATGAGAGGATGTTGGCTATGGATTTTTGTTCTGGGATTGGTGGCAATATAATTTTTACATGTTCAAATTCAGAACGTTTAATTCCTTGAACTGTGCTTCCACTAGCTCTTGAATGTAATTCATACTGACCTCTTTTAGAAGTTAAGAAATACATAAGGTAATCATTATTCAAAACTCCATTCTCGCCCCTTAAAGTGAGCAATCTTTGAGCTACAGAAACATCACTTCTATCTAATTTAGCAATACATCCTAAAGGAGCCTCAGTTGTCATTAAAATATCTCCTTTTTTAGGAAAACCTCTAACCATGAATGCATCATAGGTTTCCTTGGAGATATGATAGGCTTGAGCGTAATCAATCGCTCCCATTTTTACACTTTTTGCACTAAGTGTTTTAATACCAGAACTAGACTTTTTTGGTGTTTTTCCTCTGTAGTCAATAATTTGTTCAAGACAACTGACTAAGTTTATTTCAACCCACCCATCAGGCAACCCACTCATAACGCAAACCCAATCTTAGCCAATTGCTCTTTAATCTGCTTATCGAGCACTTTTTCTTTTTCCATCTGACCAGCTAGTGTCGCGGTTAAATCTGCCATTTTATCTTCAAACGGAATACCATCATCCACTTCATCGGGTATCCCCACATAACGCCCTGGGGTTAGCACATAGCTATGTTTTTCTATTTCTTCCAGTGATGCGGATTTACAGAAACCTTTAATATCCTCATAGCCTTCATCTTTACGCCAGTTATGGTAAACCTGTTCAATTTGCTCTATATCGTCAGGTGCAAATTCACGATGCACTCTATCCTTCATAAATCCCAGTTCTGAGGCATCGATAAACAATGTTTGATTTTGTCTAACTTGTTTACCTCGTCGCAATATCCATATAGTGGCAGGAATCCCCGTGTTATAAAAAAGCTGTTTAGGTAATGCAACTATACAATCAACCAGTCCCGCTTTTACCAATGCCTGACGTATATCACCTTCACCTGAGGTATTGGAACTTAATGAGCCATTCGCTAAAACGGTTGCCATCACTCCATTAGGTGCAAGGTGGTATAGCATGTGTTGCATCCATGCGAAGTTAGCGTTGTTTTTAGGTGGAAGACCATATTTCCAACGTCCATCTTCCTGCAATATTTCCTGCCCCCATTCAGATTGATTGAAGGGTGGGTTGGCTAAGATGTAATCGGCTTTTAAATCAGGGTGAGCATCTTTTAAAAAAGTGCCTTCGGTATTCCAGTTAACAAATTGTGAATTAACATTACGAATCGCAAGATTCATTTTGGATAACTTCCATGTGGTCTGATTAGACTCTTGACCATAGATAGTAATATCTTGAATATTCCCTTGATGTTCTTCAACAAATTTCTCACTCATCACGAACATACCACCCGAACCACAAGCGGGGTCATACACGCGCCCTTTGTAGGGTTCTATCATTTCCACCATCAGTTTAACGATGGATTTTGGTGTATAGAATTGACCGCCTTTTTTACCTTCTGCATTGGCAAATTCACCGAGAAAGTATTCATAAACACGCCCTAATAAGTCCTTAGAATGCTCATTCTCGGCTTTTAGCTCTATATCAGAGATAACATCAATCAATTGTCCTAATGATGTTTTATCAAGATTAGGTTTTGCGTAGACTTTAGGTAAAACGTGTTTAAGTTCGGCATTTTCCTTTTCGATAATACTCATGGCATCATCAATAGCCACACCTATTTCTGGTGATTTAGCCTGAGCTTGTAGACCACTCCATCTGGCATCTTTTGGAACAAAGAAGATATTTTCTGCAATATATTCATCCCTATCTTCTGGATCTGAATATTCATCACCCTCTAACGTTTCATATAATTCTTGAAATGAATCTGAAATATACTTGAGAAAGATTAACCCCAGCACTACATTCTTATACTCGGCTGCATCAATGTTTTTTCTAAGTTTGTCAGCTGTGTTGAATAGTGCTGCTTCAAAGTTATGTTCTTTTGCCATTGTTAGTAAAAATAGATAAATTTAGATTAATTCTATTTTAGTTGAAAACAGGAGAATGTTGGGATTTATTCAATCATTTTCTAACATATCACATAATTGGCATTGCTTGGTTGAAAAATAGAGACGGTTTTTATGCGATTTCTAAGTTTTTAGGTGGATTGGCGGGATATTCATCCCATAAAATTTCTTAATGTGCCAGTAGGTGCGGAGGCAATACGCATATTCCTGAAGGTGTTCGCTAGGTCTTCTAAATTGTTTTTTATATAATAAGATTGCAGCATTTCAAGTGACGTTCCTGTGTTCTTTGAAAGGTGCCATATATCTATGTTTTCTCTTACTGCATGTTCACAATAATAGTGTCTTAATGAATAAGGTGTCCTTGTTTCATCCTGTCCATTTTTCAATAAATCATAATGAGTTAAGAATGATGTGAACGACTTGGTAAAGCTTTTAATTGCTGTTCCATCCTTATTAGCAAATATAAATTCATCATCTGATTTAGGGGCTACAAATTTCTTAAAGTCCGTTAAAATTTTCTTAATACCTAAATTAGGTATTACTTGTCGAGACCCTGTTTTTCCACTTACAGGGACATTAATTAAAAACTGTTTAAATTTGTATCCATCCTTATTTCTTAATGTTGGTTCATCGAAGTGTTTCCATGTTAGCCCGCTGACTTCGCTCATTGGTCTAATTCCTGAGTTCCCCAATAGTAAAATAAACACTTCTAAATAAGTTCTCGATCTTATATGTGCTTTATTATTGCTTAGGTTTTTCCACTCTGCTAAATGACCAATAATTTCTGACCATTCCTGTTCAGAAAAGGATGGCCGTGGATTTTTACTTGCAATAATAGTTGGAAGTTTAAGGTGTTCCTTGGTATAAGAATTGCTGTAGGCGTATCTAAAAAATTGATTTAGCACACCAAATTCCCTGCGTAATGTGGCATTTTTAGGCGGGGGGTTGTCTTTATAAGCTTCTTGGCTTTTTCTATATATAATGAATTTTTCGAGATCTCTATCAGAAAAAGATGAAAGGTTCTGTCCTGTCCAGAATTTTTTAGGGTATTTTAGTTTCTCAAAATCATCTTTGGGACGTGTTAGTAAAAATTCATCAAGAGCACTGTTAAATGAATATGATTTAGTTGTTCCTGATAATTGAAGTTCTTTATAAAGGTTGTCGGCTAGTTGGTAGGCTTTGTGTTTATCTTCTGTTTTAAGTGATTTTCTGGTGAACCCAGATTCACCATCTAACTTTATAAATACATTCCAAGTGGGTTTTTTTCTGTCCCTTCTTTTATATATATAGAAATATCCATAATCTCTTCTAAATTCTTCTCGGTTGAGTTCAAATGTCATTCAGGTAGCCTGAGAAATAAAGTTGAAAAAGGTTCTTGTCAAAAATAGTTTTAAAAATCATAGTAAATTTCTTGTATAATAATCAATCAAATTGCGCCCGTAGCTCAGCTGGATAGAGTATTGGCCTCCGAAGCCAAAGGTCGGACGTTCGAATCGTCTCGGGCGCGCCATTTTGACACATATGATGAATATTTTTATTCACGGGCAAAACCAGAAATTCAATGTTTAATTCCCTGTCAACTCAGGAAGTCGGTGTTGTGCTTTTTAGTTAAAATGGTAACAATTTGGTAACATGTATTTTAGGCTTGTTTTTAAGGCTTGTAAATAATTAAATGCATGATATATAAGTGTATTTTTGGTTTTCATCTTGGACGGTAATTTGCCCTCCGAAGGCGGTGGTCGGACGTTCGAATCGTCTCGGGCGCGCCATTAACTTGTTGAATTTAATGGATGATTTGTTTTTCTGAAAATTGATTTTACTGCTGATTTATTTTTAGTTGTCATGTAGTTGCCAAATGAAATAAACACAAAGGCATTATTTTGTAATCGTTAGGCATAAAAAAGCCGCTTTGATGTTATCGCCACGGCTTGAAATTTAATG
>Ga0209081_1001067_pt1 | contig 16388 bp, 18 predicted proteins | sample GOMGulsemesocosm_4_FD_184636 | JGI IMG/M metagenome (GOLD analysis project Ga0209081, IMG submission 184636) | Methane-oxidizing microbial communities from mesocosms in the Gulf of Mexico - GOM15B Gulf of Mexico (SPAdes) (version 2) | ecosystem: Environmental > Aquatic > Marine > Cold seeps... | reverse complement strand
TGATTCTACCCACCCTACAGAGCTGTGTGTGTTTACACAGGTACGTAGTGAATAAGAGTTATAGATCTTTTTGTATATGAACATCCATTTGTGGATAAGGAATATTCAAGCCTTCTTTAGCGAAAGTTTTGTAAACATTCTCGTTCATTGCAAAGTAAACCCCCCAGAAATCTGCCGCATTGACCCAGGCTCTAACGGTAAAGTTAACAGAGCTATCAGCTAACTCAGCAACGGCAATAAAAACTTCTGGGTCTTTTAAAATTCTAGAGTCTTCATCACATAGCTGCTTAATCACTGCTTTGGCTTTATCTAGATCATCACCATAGCCCATGCCGATAGTCCAATCCACTCTTCTTGTTGCTTCGGTAGAAAAGTTAGTCATTGAGCCCGATGATAAGCCGCCATTAGGGATAATAATGGTCTTATTATCAGGTGTTTTCATAATGGTATTGAAAATTTGAATTTCTTTCACGGAGCCAACAAAACCTTGTGCATCAATAACATCACCGATTTTAAAAGGTTTGAAAATCAAAATCATCACCCCGCCAGCAAAGTTCTGCAAGGTACCTGAAAGCGCCATACCAACAGCTAAGCCTGCGGCACCTAATATCGCAATGAATGAGGTCATTTCTATGCCCAACATACCGAGCACGGTAATGACTAACATTACTTTTAATAGGCCGCCAGCTAGACCTTGTAAAAAAGGCTTTAGCGAAGGGTCGGTTTTTGTCTTAGTCATTGTTTTACCAAGTACACCAACAATTGCTTTAACAACCCAAGAACCAATTATCCATACAACAATAGCGCCTAATACTTTAGGGCCATAATCAAGGCCAAGTTGCGTCACTTGGTCTAAAATTTCTTGCGCGTCTAAGACTTTTGCTTGATCTAACATATCTTCGGGGTTCATAGTGCTTAATATCCTTATATAAAAATTAAAAAATACATGTGTTAATAGTAATTTATACCAATATTTTTCTTATGTTTGTAGGTGGTTTAGTTTTCTTCTTCTTTTTCAAACCACTTATAGACTAATCCTGCCAAAATAGCGCCTACAATAGGAGCCAGCCAAAATAACCATAATTGAGATAGTGCCCAATCTCCCTGAAATATAGCAACACCTGTGCTTCTTGCTGGATTCACCGATGTATTTGTAACAGGAATGCTGATGAGGTGAATAAGAGTAAGGCCAAGACCAATAGCGATAGGAGCAAATCCTTGAGGTGCTCGTTTATCAGTTGCGCCTAAAATAATCATTAAAAACATAAAAGTCATAACGATTTCAGTGACTAGTGCAGCCGTTAAGCTATAACCACCAGGTGAGTGCTCTGCATAACCATTTGATGCAAATCCAGCGCTAACATCAAAACCAGCTTGCCCAGAAGCGATAATATATAGCACTGCTGCGCCAACGATACCACCCATTACTTGTGCTGCTATATAGGGGCCAAGTTCTTTAGCTGGGAATCTTCCGCCAGACCAAAGGCCAATAGAAACCGCTGGATTAAGATGGCAGCCAGAGATATGGCCAATAGCAAACGCCATGGTTAATACGGTGAGCCCGAAAGCAAAAGAAACACCTAATAAGCCAATACCCACACCTGGAAATGCAGCTGCTAAAACTGCGCTACCACAGCCGCCAAGAACTAGCCAAAATGTACCAAGAAACTCAGCACTTAGTTTTTTTGTTAATGTCATTTTTACACCTTTGTATAAAGTTAGTTAAGGAAAAGTAGTCTATTTTTGAGTCTACAGAAACTCATGCAGGCCTTAGGTGGGAATGAACTGCAAAGGGGGATGCTTCAGTGTAATGATTATAGCTACTAGTCTTTGTGAGGACAAGCGCAAGACGATTTAATTAAGCCTGAAATTTTCGGTTAGCTTAGGGTTTCTTGGTGATTTTCTTAGGCATTATTTTAAGCTTATAATTTTTTTCAATGACTTTTTATTAGAAGCATGACACTCAAAAAATCAGTATTTTTCAAAACCCATAAACTATTAATTTGCTTGTTTGCTCAGAACCTGATATTTTTCTGTGCTGGCACTCGCACTGCTACAGTGCTAATTATTTTTTGAGGCTTGTGTGACAAAACCACCGGAACTAAACGAACGCTCGCAACAACTATTAAAGACTCTCGTGGAGCGCTATATTCATGATGGGCAACCTGTAGGTTCGCGTGTTTTATCTAAAGATTCTGACTTAAAACTAAGTCCAGCGACGATACGCAATGTTATGGCGGATCTTGAAGATTTAGGTTTAATTCATTCGCCACATACATCGGCAGGACGTGTCCCTACGGTTAATGGCTATCGCTTATTTGTGGATACTTTATTAACGGTTAAACCTCTGCATGAGCAAGAGTTGGATCGTTTACATAAAGGCTTAGATAAGCGCGAAGATGATGACTTGCTGAGCATGGCATCGAAGCTTTTATCTGATACCACGCAAATGGCAGGAGTCGTTACTTTGCCACGTAAGGAGCTGGTTTGTTTGCGGCATATTGAGTTTTTACCCCTATCTAATACCCGTGTTTTGGTTATTTTTGTCACTAACGAACACGAAGTGCACAATCGTATTATTCATACCTCAAAAAAGTTTTCTGCTACTGAATTATTGCAAGCGGCGAATTATTTAACCTCGATTTATTCTGGAAAAAGTCTCGCCTCAGTACGTGCGGCAGTTTTAAAGGAAATGCAAGAAGATCAGCAACGTATGAATCAAAGTATGCTTGATGCGGTCAGCATGGCACAACTAGCTTTTAACAAGGATGAAAATAAAGAAGAAGATTACGTGCTGTCTGGGCAAACGAATTTAATGGGCTTTTCTGAACTTTCAGATATGGATAGGTTAAAAGGTTTGTTTGATGCCTTTAGTCAAAAGCGTGGCATTATTCATTTATTAGATAAGTGTCTGGCTGCTGATGGTGTGCAAATTTATATAGGCGAAGAATCGGGCTATCAAGCTTTTGAGCACTGCAGTTTAGTTACCTCTTCTTATGCGGTGAATGACGAGGTAGTGGGGGTATTAGGCGTTATTGGGCCAACACGTATGGCTTATGAACGAATTATCCCTTTTGTCGATGTGACGGCAAAATTATTGGGTGCAGCCTTGAATACAAAGTAAGCGACCCCATGATAAAAAATATCTTTTTTGAATACACCTTGGTGTAAACATTATAAATTTTTGGAGCAGTAGATACATGAGTGATAAGCAGAACGCATCTGAGTCTAAGTCGGATAGTGAATTGATTGAAGAAGTGCTTGAGCAAGTTGCTGAGCTAGATGGCGAAGAAGTTGAAGTGATTGAGGCGGAAGATGCTCAGGAAGCTGATGTTTCTGTTGCAGAGTTACAGGCACAATTAGCTAAAGCAGAGGCAAAAGCTACGGAAAACTGGGACAAAGCCTTACGTGTTCAAGCTGAAATGGAAAACTTGAAACGCCGCACACAAAAAGATTTAGACAGTGCGCATAAATATGGCTTAGAAAAATTCGCTAAAGAGTTATTAAGTGTTATTGATTCTTTGGAGTTGGGCATACAGGCAGCAACTAGCGATGCGCCTGAAGTCGTTAAACTAAAAGAAGGCAGCGAATTAACCATTAAGCAGTTTGAGGCTGTATTTGCTAAATTTAATATTGAAGCGGTTGATCCAACAGGTCAGCCATTTAATCCTGAATTTCATCAAGCGATGACTATGTTGCCTTCTGCTGATGCAGAGCCGAACACAGTCATTAATGTTTTTCAAAAAGGCTATGTATTAAATGGCCGTTTAATTCGCCCTGCAATGGTAGTGGTTTCTCAAGCAGTTGCTGGAGATTCAACAAAAGTTGATGACCAAGCTTGAAATTCAAAATTATAACCACATATCAGATTTAACTTTTAAATATATAAACTATAAACCTTTTTGGAGCATTCAATGGCTAAAATGATTGGAATTGATTTAGGTACAACTAACTCTTGTGTAGCTGTACTAGAAAACGGTAAATCTCGTGTTATCGAAAACAGCGAAGGCGCACGTACTACACCTTCAATTATCGCTTTTACGAAAGACGATGAAGTATTAGTAGGTCAATCTGCTAAACGTCAAGCGGTAACTAACCCTGAAAATACTTTATACGCAATTAAGCGTTTAATCGGTCGTCGTTTTAAAGATGCTGCGGTACAAAAAGACATCAAAATGGTGCCTTATCAAATCGTTGAAGCAGAAAATGGCGATGCATGGGTAGAGTGTCACGGTAAAAAGATGGCTGCCCCTGAGATTTCATCACGTGTTTTGATGAAAATGAAAAAAGATGCAGAAGCCTTTTTAGGTGAAGAAGTGAATGAAGCAGTTATTACTGTTCCTGCTTACTTCAACGATTCACAACGTCAAGCAACGAAAGATGCGGGGCGTGTTGCTGGTCTTGATGTTAAACGTATTATCAATGAGCCTACTGCTGCTGCACTAGCATTCGGTATGGATCAAACGCCTGGCGATTCTACTATCGCAGTTTATGACTTAGGTGGTGGTACATTCGATATTTCAATTATTGAAATTGCTGACGTAGATGGCGAGCACCAGTTTGAAGTATTAGCGACTAATGGTGATACTTTCTTAGGTGGTGAAGATTTTGATTTAAGAATTATTGATTTCTTAGCGGGTGAGTTTAAAAAAGACAATGGAATTGATTTACACAATGACCCATTAGCTTTACAACGTTTAAAAGAAGCCGCTGAAAAAGCAAAAATCGAACTTTCTTCTGCTGAGCAAACTGATGTTAATTTACCGTATGTCACAGCGGATGCATCAGGCCCTAAACATTTAAATGTTAAACTAACACGGGCTAAATTAGAGTCTTTAGTTGATGATTTAATTGAGCGTACTAAAGGCCCTTGCTTAACTGCACTAAAAGATTCTGGTATGTCTGCTAAAGATATTGACCACGTTATTTTGGTCGGTGGTCAATCACGTATGCCAAAAGTACAGGAAATGGTAGAAAGCATTTTCGGTAAAGAGCCACGTAAAGACGTTAATCCTGATGAAGCGGTTGCTTTAGGTGCGGCGATTCAAGCGGGTGTATTAGGCGGCGATGTTAAAGACGTTCTATTATTAGATGTAACTCCACTATCTTTAGGTATTGAGACTATGGGTGGTGTTATGACTAAGTTAATTGAGAAAAATACGACCATTCCAACGAATGCAGCGCAAACATTCTCAACAGCTGAAGATAATCAAACAGCGGTAACTATCCATGTTTTACAAGGTGAGCGTGAAGTTGCTTCAGGTAATAAGTCATTAGGCCGTTTTGATTTATCAGATATTCCACCAGCACGTCGCGGTGTACCACAAGTTGAAGTATCTTTTGATATTGATGCTAACGGTATCTTAAATGTATCGGCAAAAGATAAAGCAACGGGTAAAGAGCAATCTATTATCATTAAAGCTTCTAGTGGTTTATCGGATGAAGAAGTAGATCGTATGGTAAAAGACGCTGAAGCACATGCTGAAGAAGATAGGAAAGTCACCGAGTTAGTTTCTGCACGTAATGCTGCAGAAGGCATGATGAATGCGACTGAAAAATCAATGGAAGATTTGGGTGATAAAGTCAGTGTAGAAGAAAAAACTGAAATTGAAGCTGCGGTTGAAGAGCTGAAAGAAGCGGTTAAAGGCGATGATAAAGAAGCAATCGAAGCTAAAACAACGGCTTTAACTGAGTTATCAGGTAAGTTAGCTGAGCGTGCTTATGCAGAGCAAGCTGGCGCTGGCGCAGAAGGCGAAGAAGGTTCTGCTGAACAACCATCTGCAGAGGAAGACGATAGCGTTGTTGATGCTGAGTTTGAAGAAGTTAAAGACGACGATAAAAAATAAGTCATTTTTTACGCCGTTTTAATAATGGATAACACGCCTCGGCACAGTAAAATCTGTGGCGAGGCGTTGTTGTAAGTAAATATAATGAAAATAGTTTTTGTCACGGGCCTTTGAGGCTGTTGAGTTTTGCTTGATAAACCTCTCGAGTGACAGGATTTATAAAATAATTTTAGCAGGGGTTAGACCCTGACTTAGTTAGGGTACGGACTAAAAACATGGCAAAAGAAGATTTTTATAAGCTACTAGGTGTTGATAAAAACGCAAGTGAAGCAGAGATAAAGAAAAGTTATCGCAAAATGGCGATGAAATTTCATCCTGATAGAAATAAAGACAAGCCAGAAGATGCTGAAGCACAATTTAAATTAGTGAAAGAAGCATACGAAGTTTTATCAGATCCACAAAAGCGTTCAGCCTACGACCAATTCGGTCATGCTGGTGTTGATGGCTCGCGAGGCGGTGGTTTTGGTGGTGGCGGTGCTGAAGGATTTAGCGATGTTTTCGGAGATGTCTTTGGTGATATTTTCGGTGGAGGTGGTGGCGGAGGTCGTCAGCGTAGCAGCGTGCAACGTGGTGCAGATTTACGTTATAACCTAGAATTAACACTAGAAGAAGCTGTTGGTGGTACAGAAGCTAAAATTCGTGTACCGGTACTGACGACTTGTGGTGAGTGTAGCGGCACAGGCGCTAAAAAAGGCTCTAGCCCAGTGACCTGTACAACCTGTCAAGGGCATGGCCAAGTCAGAATGCAACAAGGTTTCTTTTCTGTGCAGCAAACTTGCCCTACTTGTCATGGTGCTGGCCAACAAATTAAAGATCCTTGCCGTAAGTGTCACGGGCAAGGGCGCGTACAAGAAAATAAAACCTTATCAGTTAAAGTGCCTGAGGGTGTTGATACTGGGGATCGTATTCGTCTAGGTGGTGAGGGTGAAGCGGGTGCTCACGGTGGACCATCTGGTGATTTATATGTACAAATCCAAGTAAAAGATCATCCAATTTTTACTCGTGATGGCGCTAATTTGTACTGTGAAGTGCCGATCAGTATTCCAGCTGCTTGTTTAGGTGGCGAATTAGAAGTACCTACATTAACGGGTAAAGTAAAATTAAAAATACCGGCTGAAACGCAAACAGGTAAATTATTCAGACTGCGTGGTAAAGGCGTCAAACCTGTACGTGGTGGCTCGGTGGGTGATTTGATGTGCCGTGTGCAGATTGAAACACCAGTTAAATTAACTAAAGAGCAAACTGCATTACTTGAGCAATTCCGTGATTCATTAACGGGTGGCGGCAAGAAACACAGCCCTCAAGAACATACTTGGATAGGTGGTGTGAAAAGCTTTATCGATAAATTAACAGGATAATCAAGATGATAAGAGTTGCAGTAGTTGGCGCTTCAGGGCGTATGGGCTTATGCTTGATTAAAGCGGCAGAGTTAGCTGAGAAAACCAGTTTAAGTGTTGCCATTACTCGATCTGGTAGTGCTTCTTTAGGTAAAGATGCGGGTGATTTAGCCGGCATCGGAGCAATTAATATTACTGTACAAGATGACTTATCCAAAGTCTTGGATCAGTTTGATGTACTGATTGATTTCACTCGTCCTGAACCGTCTATGCAGTATATAGAGTTGTGTCGCCGAGCAGGCAAGCAAGTGATTATTGGTACAACCGGCTACTCTGATGAGCAAAAAGCACAAATCGCAGTAGCTGCTAAAGATATTGCTATTGTACTCGCACCTAATATGAGTGTAGGTGTTAACTTATCGCTAAAGTTGTTAGAAATGACCGCGAAAGTGATGGGTGACTATACCGATATTGAAGTGATTGAAGCGCATCATAGGCATAAAGTCGATGCGCCATCAGGTACAGCTTTACGTATGGGCGAAGTAATTGCTAATACCTTAGGTCGCGATTTAAAAGATTGCGCTATTTATGGGCGTGAAGGTGATACTGGTGAGCGTGATCGTAAAACCATTGGTTTTTCTACGATTCGTGCCGGTGATATTGTTGGCGAACATACGGTAATGTTCGCGGATGAAGGTGAGCGTGTAGAAATCACCCATAAAGCCACTAGTCGCATGACTTTTGCTAATGGCGCTGTAAGAGCTGCCGTATGGCTAGAGGCACAAAAAAATGGACTGTATGATATGCAGGATGTTTTGGGCTTAAAAGAGATTTAAGCTAATAAAAGTAGGGCGGACTTCAGTCCGCTTTGCACTTTGCGGTGTGTGGGTAGCTGGTTCATAACTTTCATAAGGAATAGTGATGAAATTCACTTTGTTTTTTTGCTTATTATTTCCCTTTGTAACGATTGCTGATAATTTAAGTGATAGTAATAAGTTGTTTGATTTTGCGGAAATTAATTATCCAGAATTTTTTAGTCAAGCAGAAGGGCCTACTTATGAATTAGGTGATTATTTAGTTCGACATTACCCAGAAAGTGGTTATTATCTTGGCACTAAAGATGGACAAGTTTGGGGTTATGGGGACATTTTTGGCGGACTATTAAAGCTTGGTAATATCTCAGATTACGTTGAATTAGAGCCGAAAGGTGATGATGTTTTAGCTGAATTGTTTGCTGATGGTCTTAGTAATGTACAGGTGCAAGGCGTAGGTGAGGTGATTGCGATTTTATCTGATGATCTTCAGGGCTCTCGGCACCAGCGCTTTATTATTAAGTTAGTATCAGGACAAACATTGTTAGTCGCACATAACATCGATTTAGCACCACGAGTTGCAAGGTTGGCTGTTGGTGATCGAGTTGAGTTTTTCGGTGAATATGAATGGAATGAGAAGGGTGGTGTCATTCATTGGACGCACTATGACCCTGCAGGGAATCATGTTGCTGGCTGGCTGTCGCACAATAATATTGTTTATCAGGCATTATAAATGAATCAACAGCTCTGTCTGTGAGTTTCTAGGTAAGTAGAGCTTACTTACCACCTATTCCCAAGCTGAACTTTGGAACGAATGAGACAGCTTAGTCCTACATTTTTAATTTTGAGAAACTTGCGCCTGCTCAAAAGTCGCCATTTGCGAGTGTAAAGCACAGGCAGAACGTAATAACGGAATCGCCAAAGCCGCACCGCTGGCTTCGCCTAAACGCATATTAAGATTCAATAAAGGCTTTGCTTCTAAAGCATCTAAAATAAGTTGATGACCTTGCTCTTGAGAGCAATGTGCAAATATCAACCACGGCTTTATATCTGGATTAATGCGCAAAGCTACCAAAGCCGCGACACTACAGATAAAACCATCGACCAATATGGGCAGTTGTTGTTGAGCAGCGGCCATATAGGCACCAGTTAATGCGGCAATTTCAAAACCACCTAAATGCTGTAAGACCGTCAGTGGCATAGGGCTAATATCTTTATGCTTATCTAATGCTTGTTGAATAATGTCTGCTTTGTGTTGTATGCCTAGACTATCTAAACCAGTGCCAGCCCCGGTCAATTGCTCGGCGCTTAAATTAAGTAAGCTACAAGCAATAGCTGTTGCGCTACTGGTATTGGCAATGCCCATTTCCCCGCCAATAAATAGTTGGCTATTATTAGTTAAGGCCCTGATAACTGCCTCTTTGCCTACTTGTAATGCACTTTTTAGTTGCGTTTCGGTCATGGCTGACTGAGTTAGAAAGTTAGCTGTACCAAGGGCAATTTTCTGATCAATAATTGCTAGTCCTGTTAATTGACTAGCAACCCCAATATCAATGATTTCTAAGTGAGCTTGGTGCTGCTGTGCGAGTACACTGATCGCAGCGCCACCGTGTACAAAATTTTTCACCATTTCCGCGGTAACAGCTTGTGGGAAAGCTGATACAGCAGCCTCGGCAATACCATGATCCGCAGCAAAAATACTGATCCACACTTTATCGACACTAGGCTTATCGGTGGCTTGCATGGCTGCAATGCGTATGGCAATTTGTTCAAGTTCACCTAAAGAGCCAGCGGGTTTTGTTAGTTGCTTTTGGCGGCTGATCGCGGCTAATAGATAGCGTTGATCAGGCGAGGGAATAGGGAGTGTTAGCCAGTTCATTAGTGTTTTAACCGTTGTGCTAGTCCAGCAGTGATAAGTGTTACTTGTGGGCAAATCTGCGCAACTTGTTGATGTAATCGTCCAGCTTCATCAACAAAGCGGCGGCTCATGCTATTCATAGGAATAATGCCTGAACCGACTTCATTGCTCACCAAAATGACATCTGCTTGCAGCGTGGGTAATGCGCTCAGAAAGGCTTGCTTTTGTTGTAAAAAAACATCTTCCTGATAGCCGCCTTGAGGATCAAAGAGAATATTTGATAACCATAAAGTTAAGCAATCAACTAATATGAAATGCCGTGTACTGTCGTATTCTGCTAACTTATCCGCTAACAGGAAAGGTTCTTCTACTGTTTGCCAATATCTAGGGCGGTCTGTTTGATGTTTGTTTATACGCTCTTGCATTTCTTCATCGCCAGCAGTACCTGTCGCAATGTAAATAACCTCTTTGTTACTAGCTTGGGCAAGCTGTTCGGCATGGCGACTTTTACCAGAGCGAGCACCGCCTAAAATAAGGTGTTGCATGAGTTTAATTCCCTTGTAGGCGAACGGCTAGAACATCGCATTTTGCATGATGTAAAACACCGTTAGCGGTTGAACCAAGTAATAAGGCTAATCCATGTCGACCATGAGAGCCAACAATAATCAGGTCGGCATGTTGCTCTTCAGCAGTCTCTACAATCTCTAGGGCTGTACTGCCCATTTCTAAAAATTGCCGATCTGCGGGTACCTCCAGTTTTTTGGCAATATCAGCCAAACGTTTTTTTGCCGTATTTATTAGCTCTTCGTTTAAATCAAGATCGAAGGGAATGACTGGGCCATAAGCTGCATCAGTTATAGGTAGGTAGTCGACTATATGAATAATACTTAATTTAGCATTATATTTTGTGGCTAAATAATGAGCTTTTTGAGCGACGACTTCGCCATGTTCGGAAAAATCAGCAGCTAATAGAATGTGTTGATAATTGTTCATGAAAGCTCTCCTAATTTGTCGGGGTTATTGCTGGAAATAATACGCCCATAATTTGATAAGCGCTAAAGATATATAAAAAAGCAATGCCTAAAGCGACGGAAAAGGACTGGCTCAAGGCATGACGAATAATATGTGCGGTAATGAGCCAATGCCATACCATTAGTCCGAGCATTGCTAAAAAGGCCTGCGCATTGTTCGGGTTAATGCTCAATGTGGCAACCGCAGGCATGGCACCAAGGCTGATCAGTGCATCTGTGCCGAGTAGAGCGCAAGTGGTTTGTACAAAACGCTGAGGTTTTTTAGCAATCGTTAGCGCTAAGCTGGAAAAGCTTAGAATGATAATAAGCTCTACAACTACTTGAAGCAGGGCACTTAGTTCACCAACGGATATCTGAATGAGCATAAAGCTGATGATGGCATAGCCAATAAGAGACCAGCGTAAGGTGGCTTGTGAACAAGCAATGTCTTGTGGGCTTTTTTTGAATAAACAGATATTAGAAATCAGCGCTAGGTAATCGTACATGGTGTGTTTTATATAGGGTTAGTTTTTTAATCTATACGGAATGTTTTGTTTTTATTTTATACCATTAACGAGGGTTGATGTATTTCAATTGCACCTGCCTTGTGCCCTTATGGTTTCGCTAGTTTTTGTGTTGACATTGAATTTTCTAGTAACTAGACTGGGGAGAGATAGGTGGGCTATTTTTCTGGGTATTACTAAATTATCAGCGCTTGGTGTTGCTCCTTCAATAGCTTCAGCACTATCTGAGTTTGATGCAGCAAATCTTGTGGGAATGCCCGAGTTAGAGTACTCAGCTTACATGCAAGATAAAGCAATTGTTTCACGTGGCTATGCTTTATATATAAAGAAATCAAGTATCAAATTAAGGCGCACCGTCCCAGTGGAAAGCTAGGAAGTAAGCATTACAAACGCAGGAAAGGTAAAAAATTATGAGTGGGATGTTTTAATTTGGATTAGGTATAACAAAGAATATGTTATTCAAGAAGCATGGGCGTGGGGCGTGATCAATGCATTGAATCATTTGGCGACAAGAAAGGTGTTACACCAAAATATATGTGTTGCGGAAAGCAACTTATATAGTAATAGGCCCGTATACAGGGCATTTGTAATGCTGATCTCCCGTATTCCGTAAACTGTATACGGGCTACGAGAGGTTTTATAATTTTCAGGTGTGCACGCTCAGAAATTAATTAATAGGCAGTCATAAGGGTACATGTCATGAAGAAAATCGTTATTTTATTAGTGGGCTTTTTGTTTGCTGAAGTTTTATTGGCCACACCTGCAAAGCAACCAACTATGGCCGTTTTACCGTTTCAGCTTAGCCCCGTTATCGACACTATGAATATTGGTGAAACTGCTATAACGCGAACGATGGCTGAGCGTGAGTTTTCCAATCAATTAATTGCATTTTTGGCTAAGTCTAGAAAGTTTAATATGCTCAGTCGTACGCAAATTAACAGAGTCATGGATGAAAATCGTTTGACGGAATCAGAGTGGGCGCTACCTGAGCAGATAGAAATGATGGCTAAGTTATTGGTGGCGGATTACCTTGTTACGGGCGTTATTAATCGCTTAGAAACGGTCGCGGTTAGTCAAAATATCGCGATAACGGGTGAAACCACGCCGAGGCTGGTGACTACTTTTAAGATTCAATTTCAAATTCTACAGAGTAGTACAGGGAAAATTGTTTTAGCTGATCAGGTGATTAATAAATTAAGAAGTGATGAGGTGCGTCGTGACATTCCTGCGATAGAGAGAAGATATTGGACAGCGGCAGACTATAAAGATTTGCTATTTACCCGTACAGCAACTGAAGTGGGCAATGTGATTCTTGCGGGAATATATCCTATCAAGGTTAATAAAGTCTCTAATAATAAGGTGGTATTGAATCGAGGTAGTGGCGCGGGAATTGAAGTCGGTCAGTATTATTTAGTGCTGAACCAAGGAGAAACGATAACAGATATTGATACGGGGGAATTATTAGGTGGTGCAGAAATTCAAGTGGGTATGATTGAAGTTACGTCTGTTTCAGCGAAGCTGAGTACAGCAAAAATAATCTCGGGGAATGGGCAGATTGTCATGGGTGATATTTGCCGTTTACAGAAATCTATTAAGACTGAGGTTGATGCTGCTTATCCTAGGGTAACTCCTGGCTGGTAAAGGGCAGACTTTAGACCGCAATAAATATTGAGCGACTTAAAACAAGGATAATTTTTGACTCTATGCATAAATATTTTTACCCATTATTAAAAAGAGCAGGCTCATTGGCAGTAGTTATTATTCTGACTTCTGGGTGCTCCTCGGTTATTGATGCAAGAAAGCAAAAAAAGTCGTATATGGAGGCTTATTATTCGGGGGATGTCACACGTGCTGCGGCTGAGTTAAGCGAAAAAAGTGATGATCGTGCTGATACTGGGGATGAGTTGGTGTGGCTTTTAGATGCGGGAACAGCTAATTATACGGCTGATCAATATCAAAAAAGTCTTCAGTTATTTGAGAAATCTGAAGGCCTTATTCAAGCATTTGATGCTAGAGCCGTAGTTAATGCGAGAGGTGTTGGTGCAGAAATAGGTTCGACAATAACGAATGCCAATGCTTTGCCTTATCGTGGTATGTATTTGGATAGAATCATGCTTAATGCTTATAAGGCACTCAATTATTTTGCTATCAATGATGCGGCAGGTGCTCATGTTGAATTACGCAGAATGAGAGAGGCGCAACAACAAGTTGTTAGGAAATTTGAGGATGAGCTTCGGGCTAGTGAGCAAGAAATTCAGGAATATAACCTTCAAAATCAACAGAAAAGTCGGTCTCTTGGAAATAAAAATACCACTGTGCCATTCAGTACTATTATCAAAAATCCTGTGGTAAATGAGGCTTATATGGTATCAGAGGCTAAAGCAAATAAGCTTTACGGGAGCCTAGGCAATCCGTTTGTTAGTTATTTTTCGGCTATGGGGTATTTAATGGAAAATAACTATGGTGAAGCGTTAGTGGATTTTCGCAACCTCTATAAAATGGCCCCTAATAATAAGTTAGTTCAAAGAGATTATGTGACAGCTGCAAAGCGAATCGGCAGTGAAATTCCAGTAGAGATTGAGGATATTGAGCCTTTTGCTTATCCGCTCAATAATAAAATAGTGTATGTGGTTTTGTTTAATGGGCGTGCGCCTGCATTAAAGCAAGAGAAGTTTCAATTGATTCTGCCTTATGTGGGTTACACGGGGATAGCCTTTCCTCGGTACGAATATTTCTCTCCGCAATTGCAAGGATTGGACATTGCTTATAAGCTGAATAATCAACAAGAATCTGTCAAAACCGAGCAGGTTGCAGATTTTGATGCCATTATGTCGCAGGAGTATCATAATAAGCTGCCGGCTATGGTTACCCGGCTGGTTGTTTCTACGTTAGCGAAAGAATTGGCTAGCTATGCAATTGTGCAAGCAGCTCGTCGATCTAATCAAGCTAATAATGGTGCTGAGTTAGGTGCATTAGTGTTAACGGGTATGTTTAAATATCTGTTTAATACGGCAGATACTCGAGGCTGGGAAACTTTACCTAAAGAAGTGCAAGTGACTCATTTTCCTATTCCTGATGATGGACGGTTAAGGATTAGTTCAGTTAGCATGACTGGTAGTGCAGCGCAGGGTAATTTGCAGCAAGGTACGGAAATTGTATTGAACAAAGAGACGAATATCGCTATTGTTTATGTCAGGGCTTTATCAGGGGACAAGCCTATTTATAAAGTGATTGAGCTGCAATGAAGCCAGTTATTAAGTTAACTGTAAGTGCAGAAAGTTAAAGGTTGATTTTTCTTTCTCTTAATGACGTAGGCTGTTAAATTTGCTTAGAAGCTAGTATAAATTCAAAAAAGGAGCTAAATATGAAAAAACTAATGATTTTTGCACTGAGTTGCATGATGCTTTTCGGCTGTCAATCAACCGTTAATACAGTAGATAATAAAGATAAAACGATACAACAAGATCCAGTAGATATTTCCCGAATGTCTACTGATGGATTTCTCGAAAATCGATTAGAAATCGTCCGTGTTGATAAAAGAGAGCAAGCGGATGGTTTGTTGAGAGTGCAGGTGACGATCAAAAATCTTAGGTCGGGTTTTTGGGCTCAGGTAAGTTCATGGTTTATGGGGGATAACCCTTATCAGATTGCTTATCGATTTACATGGTTGGATATTGATGGCATGGAAGTTGAAACGGCTACTAGTACGTGGGTACCTTTGACCGTAGTGCCAGGTGATACTCTTAGATTAAGGGCTATCTCACCAAACCCAAGATGTAAGGATTTTACTTTGGCAATAAGAGAGAATGATATGGCTAGGAGTTGACTTGTCTATAGGTGATTGGCCAGAATAACTCATGCCTCACGAAGAGATGAGAGGCGAAGTATTCTATATACTGATAAACCACGGCTACATTGAAATGCTTAGTTTATATTTCAGCATAGACGGGTATATAAGCAACAAGACTGAAATAACAACAGAGATTAATTATGACTAAAAAAATCCTTTCACTGATTGGTATTACAAGTACAGCTATTTTCCTAACAGCTTGTGGTACATCCCCACAGCGTATTGATGCGACAGGCAATGAAGGTATTGTCTCCATAGATCAAGTAAACTTTAAAGACTGGCAAATTGCAGCAGAAAAAGGCATTACTTCTTTACTAGAATCTGGCGTATTAAATCGTAGCGACGGGCGTAAAAGTATTCTGATGATCAGTACGGTAAAAAATTCAACGACTCAGCATATTAATACCCGAATACTTACTGATAAAATTAGGCAGGCATTACTACGCTCTGGCAAAGCCTTAACTACAACAGCAGTTGGTGGAAATGGTCCTGATGATGCTGCCAGTAAACAAGTACGAAGATTGGAAGAAGATGATATGTTTAACCAATCTACCGTTCAAAAAGCAGGAACGGCAATTGCTCCTGATATGAGTCTTTCTGGGGAGATTGTGCAACAAAAAACAACGCAAGGTAGAGTGAGTGAATCTTATTTTTTCTTTCATATGGCGATCACAGATTTAACGACCGGCTTAGCCGTTTGGGAAGATAATGTGGAAATTGCCAAGCAAGGTAAAAAGCCTGTGTTTGGTTGGTAGTGAAGTCTTGAGTTCAGGTTCTTTATAGGCTGTATTTTGTGGTGGAGGCGGTTCTATTTAACAAGAGGCTTTACTTAGCGGAGGAGAGCATACTCGTTTTCATAGGTCAGTTTCTATCAAAGTTCACTCGTTGTTAGCTTTGAGTGGGCTAATGGTCCGCGGTAGGTGACAGAGTTGTTGCTTACCGAAGAGTATATGAGGCAATGGTAGGGCACTTAATTTTAAAACACTTTTCAAGGTAGCTGAAGCTTGTAGATAACTAGCCAAAAGTAAAAAAAGACTCTATTTAATCTTCAGCTTCCTCAAGCTGCTCACTAATTTTCATCCATTCCATTTTTGCTTCTTCTAGCGCTTTATCGACTTACGCTTTCTCTTGCAGTATTTGTTTCAAACGGA
>Ga0209081_1001065_pt1 | contig 16397 bp, 13 predicted proteins | sample GOMGulsemesocosm_4_FD_184636 | JGI IMG/M metagenome (GOLD analysis project Ga0209081, IMG submission 184636) | Methane-oxidizing microbial communities from mesocosms in the Gulf of Mexico - GOM15B Gulf of Mexico (SPAdes) (version 2) | ecosystem: Environmental > Aquatic > Marine > Cold seeps... | reverse complement strand
ATTCAGAAAGTGGTGAATCACTACCGACACCACGGATTAACTCAGCTCTATAGAAGACCTAATCAAGAGACGTAACTATGAAGATTTATGAAGCCAGTACCGCACCTAATGCCCGCCGCGTGCGCATGTTTTTGGCCGAAAAGAATGTTGATATAGAATATGTTCAGCTCGATATTGGCGCCGGTGAAAACCTCAGCCCCGAAAACAGAGCCAAGAACCCGACCACTAAAATCCCATTTCTAGAATTGGATGACGGCACCTGCATCGGCGAAACGCTTGCCATCTGCCGCTACTTCGAAGAAACCGTTGGTGCCAACCCTCTAATGGGGCGCAGCGCGCTAGAAAAAGCGCAGGTAGAAATGTGGCAACGCCGAGTAGAATTTCACTTCATGATGCAAGTGGGTATGTGCTTTCAGCACTCCACTGGCTATTTCAAAGATCGCATGACACCTGTTCCTGAGTTTGGTGCGGTGTCGGGCAAAGCCGCTCAAAAATACCTTGATGATTTGAACAGCCAGCTGGCCAATTCTCAATACCTAGTGGGTGACTATTTTAGCGTCGCCGACATCAATTTGATTTGCGCCCTTGACTTCGCCCGCGTGATGAAAATAAAACCAACCGAAGAGCACACTCACCTGCAGCGCTGGTACAACGACGTTTCAGCGCGCGCCAGTGCCAAAGCCTAGGTAAACAAAGCTCGCGCTCCGCTCAGTGGAGCGCGCGCTTTCAATAACCTCCCCCTTCAATTTGATAGGACACCTCATATGATTGATCTATACACAGCCTCCACCCCCAATGGCTGGAAGGCCTCGGTCGCACTCGAAGAGATGGAAATCCCCTACGAGGTTCACGCCATCAGTCTGGCCGAAGGTGAACAAAAGCAACCGGACTTTCTCAAGCTCTGCCCCAACGGTCGTATTCCTGCAATTGTCGATCGCGACAACGATAATTTTGCAGTATTTGAGTCTGCGGCGATCATGATCTATTTGGCCGAGAAGTGCGGTAAGTTTCTTCCCACCGACGCCAAAGGCCGCTCGGAAGTGATGCAGTGGGTTATGTTTCAAATGGGTGGTGTAGGGCCAATGATGGGACAGGCCAATGTTTTCTATCGTTACTTTCCAGAGACCATTCAACCCGCCATAGATCGCTACCAAAATGAAGGGCGCAGGCTGTTTGAAGTGCTCAACACGCAACTCGCGGATCGCGAATTTTTAACCGGAGACTACACCATCGCCGATATGGCTAACTGGTGCTGGGTTAGAACCCATGAATGGTCAGGCATCAGTGTCGACGGCTTAGACAACCTAAAACGCTGGATCGATACCATTGCTGCCCGCCCGGCCGCGCAAAAAGGTATCGTGGTACCTGCCCCTATCAATATCGATGTCGACAATAAAGTCAGTAAAGAAGACTTTGTTAAAGGCGCTCGAAAGATGTTGGCGTAGCCTGAATCGAAAATGTTGCTCCTGTTGCTTTGAACAACAAGGGCGGCATTGCCTTCATTAAAACGGTTTGAGTTAACGATACCTTTTAGCTCAAACCGCTTTTTGTTTTGATAAATTTTGTTTTGATAAACAAAGGATCTTAATTTCTAACCGCGTACAGCCGACAACCTTACTCACTAAAGCAAGCTTCAAAAAAGGCACCAAAACCTAAAACGACACCGATTCAGCGGAGGTTTCTATGTTGAGGTTTCAGGTTGATCACTTACAGGCCAGTAGCCGGCGCCTTCTCACCCCCTTGACCAGTCGAGCTGACGTCAAACCTAAACTCAGCGCGCTTATCTCCCCCAAAGACTTAGCCCTACCTGCGCCAGAAAAGAGCGCAACGCCCACCGTGCTGCAGCCCTTACACCTAGAAGCAGACGCCTATTTTCGAACCATGATCGCGATGGTTGAATACCTGTCAGGTAAATCGCTAAGCCACTACCGCCAGAGCTTTTCTGCCAACGCGCAACTGGGGGAAGCCAATACGCCGACCACTACGAAAGTCAGTTTTGATATAACCTCTGAAGCTTCTGCGCAGCAAGCACCGCGCGACGAACCTGTACAACGCTACCAAGTCGAAGTGCGTGACGCCGAAAGACTGGCCTTCAGTATCGTCGCCGATGTCACCACCAGTGACGGCCAAACCCATTCGCTTCAATTGTCTGAGACGCATGAACGTCAAAGCCGACAGACGCTGAGTGTCAGTGCCAGCGAAGCGTCGAAGCTTATCGACCCATTGATCATTAACCTTGAAGGCAGCTTAGCGTTTAGCCACCGCAGCACCGAGTTTGATCTAGACAGTGACGGCAATAAAGAACAATTTCGGCAACTCGGGCATGGCAGTTTCTTTTTGGCCTTGGATCTAAACGGTGACGGAAAAATTAATAATGGTAGCGAACTGTTTGGCACACAAAGTGGAAATGGCTTCGCTGATTTACGCCATTACGATGAAGACGGGAACGGCCTTATCGATAAAGGGGATAGCGTTTTTCAATCACTGCGTTTATTTCGAACGGACACTCAAGAATTGGCCAGCCTAGACGAAAAACAAATTCTTGCCATCGGCCTAAGTGCGACTGATACCCCCTTTAGTTTTACCGACTCAAAGGGCAGCGTTTTGGCACAACTGCGACAGAGCAGCTTTTATTTGAGAGAAGGCGGGAGACACGGCAGCGTTCAACATATCGATTTAGCGGTTTAACGGTTTCGGAGAAATCAATACCTCTTCTACCGACTGCTCAAAAGAGGCTTACGTGCGGAAGGATACGCGCCAATCTGTGATTGACCAAGTGCACAAGCCCTTCCAATAGCGCGCCTAAATATAGGTGGCGCCACTGACGTGTCGAATTCATCAAAAAACCACATCAGATCCAATGGCGAGATGACTGATTAACCAACCGTCTGGGTGACGTTCAAATACAAAATCATAGGGGGCCGTCAAAAACGGTGTCACCTGATTGTCCTGAATATTCATGATCAGCACCATGGCAGATACTTCAGCTCGATCTCCGTCGAGCTTACGCACAACCAAGTTGGTGAAATAGTGACGACGGACAAACCCACTCTCAACCTTTTCATTCATTCGCGCCTGGGTAAAACGCATAAAGTTGTCATCGTGTATTCGCCCCATCTGGCGGTTATCACCGCGGATCAACACCGAGGTGGCCTCGGGAGTAAACAGCGCCGCCAAGCCCTCCAAGTCATTGTCGTCATAGCGATAGCCATAGCGATAAACCTGCTCGATAATATCCAGCTTGTCGTCGGCGCGACTGTCCCCTAAGGTATTATCACTGACGTTAACACAAGCGGTCAGTGCAACTGCACTCAATGCGAGTAAGACAGTGCGGACTATAAAGTTACAGTGTGTTTTCATTACCGGCCCTCTGTGTTTATTTATTCACAGGGTACAGGCGTCCTTCTAGCACCGTCCCCCAGATACCGACACCGGCCAACTTGGACTTGCGCACCTTGTAAGGATCGCTTTCCAATACCGTGAAGTCGGCTTTTTTACCGGCGCGAATGCTGCCGATTTCATTCTCCAAGCCCAGCATATAGGCGGCATCGATGGTGATCGCCCGCATGGCTTGATGCACAGTCAGCGCCTGACGCTCACCGATGACACCTCCAGCCGCGTTCTCTCGGGTCACGCTGATCCAGGCGTTGCGCAGTGGATTGGGCGGCGCGACGGGCGTGTCAGAGTGCAGCGCGAGCTTCATCCCTAGGCGTAGAACCTCTTGATAGGGGAACGCCATTTCCATGCGGTCATGACCAAGAACTTTTTCAGCAAAAGGTTCGCCCATGGAGTAAAGCGGGTAAATCATACCCGACACTGAAGCTCCCAGGCGCGTGGCCCGGTCGAGCGTCTCGATACTGGCTTGGCCCATATGTTCGATGACAAAACGATGATCGAAGCGCGGCTTGAGTTCCTGCAGCGCCGCCAGAGTGTCGATGGTCTTGCGGGTGCCACCATCGCCCTGCACGTGAACGTGGATACCGTAACCGGCCTCCCAAAATTTGACCATCATGTCGTCAAACAGCGCCGGCGGGTCGATACGCATACCCTTATGACCATCGATATAACCGGGAGCATCGTAGATACCCAATTGATCGACGTAGGAGCCGTCATAGAGAAACTTGATCCTCTTCGGCAAGACCTTGAGCCGCTTGCGGCTAACTCTGGCCAGTGAATCTACATAGGCAACCAGCTTGTCGGCATCCTTTACGTGTTTACTGCTGGCGTAAGCGCTGGGAAATAGGTAGGTGCGAAACGGAGTGTCATCCTGATCAAGTACTGACGCCATCATATTCATTTCTTTGATCAGGTCGCCACCGCCGGCAACCAAACCCGTGCCTGGTTCTGCCATGGTGGTAATACCCGCACTGTGTGCCATATCGCGCAATAGACTCAGCCCCTTTTGCAGTCGCTGCGGGGCAAACATGATCGGCGCCAAACGCGGTGCCACCATTAGAAAATTAGCCGATTCGGCAAATATTCCGTTTTCATAATCCAGCTCATGCTGCATGGGGTGCGCATCTGCTAGCTCGGCCGTCACACCTAACACTTCCAGCGCTTTGTCGTTGAGAATCATTGAGTGCGTCGAGCGACTACTAACGGCAATGGGGCGTTCGTTACTGATGGCATTGAGGTCGGCGCGAGTGATCTTTCCGTGCGCCGCTTCTGCCCAACCGAATATCAACAACCACTCGGTGCTGTCTATCTTTTTCCGATGGCCCTCAGACACTCGCTGTAAGAATGCCTCGCGACCCACCACGCCCTCGACGACTTTATCGGGAAAGTGCCAAGTATCGGGGGCGGCAAAATCGTGAGGTAAAAACAGTGCGGCCAACATCGGGTGCAAATGTGGATCGATAAAACCCGGCATTAAGACTTTGCCTTTAAAGGTGTTATCGATGTGATGTGGGTAGCGATCCAACCAAGGGGCCAAGTCAACAAGATTGCGACCGACCGAGAGGATCTCGCCCGCGCGCACCGCCACCACTTTCGCCTCGGGGTATCGCGGATCCATAGTGATGATTTTTTTGGCGGTATAGACGGTGATCTCATCCAAATCACTTGCCTTGGACGAGCCTAACGCCGCCGATACCGACGCACTGAAACAGACAATACAAGACAGCAGTACCGTAAAGGTTTTGCCCATGATCCCGGAAAGGGTGATTTTCATGACAGGTCTCCAAACTCAACTTATAGATTTCAATGATCAAAATAGCATCGTTAAAAGCCTACGGCTTGACATTTAAAGACAAGTGTTCGAGAGTGAACATCACACAATGTCAGCGAGCAGATAAAGCTAATGACGCAACCAACTCCTGACGCCTCCATAGCGGTAGTGCCCCCCCTACTGGTTCGCTGCGAGCAACTGCAGGGCATCGAAAGTTTGATCAATAAGCTCGGTGGCAACGCCACCGCTTTGTTGCAGCAAAGTGCGATTGACCCTACCGCGTTGAGTAATCCAGAGAGAAAAATTCCCTTTCGATCATTTGACTCGCTGCTGGAAAACGCCGCCGCGACGTTGCAGTGCCCTCACTTCGGTCTGCTGCTGGCACAACAACAGGGGCTTTTACCTCTGGGTATCTATGGCCAGATGATGCGGCGAAGCCCCAACTTACAAACCGCCTTCCATCTCGCCGACCGGCATAGCGGTCTGCACCAATACTCACTCTCTTGGCAGCTTAGTGTCGAGGGCTCATTCGCACAGATCCGGTTTCACTACGTGCAACCTCAACATGCCCCAGTCGTACAACATCGTCTGTTTTCCATCGCCCGCGTGTTTATTTCTCTGCGCGCCTTAATTGGCAATGGCTGGCGAGCCAGCTCAGTGACTTTTATTCACGCGTCCCCCAAAAAGAGCGCGGGTTATCAAAACTTGTTTCACAGTCCAGTTGATTTTAGCCAGCCCTTCGATGGTTTGACTTTTCCTGCCAGCGACCTTCAACGTCCGTTTCAGGAATCGGACAGCGAACTGTTAGCGCTACTCAAACAGCACGATGCAGCGATGAAAATACGCTACCAAAGCACCAATGACATTGTGTCATCGGTTCGAAAAATGATTCAGCAAACACTCGGTACCAGTAGCTGTAATATCGAGTCGGTGGCAACCTTGTTACAGCTGCCGTCGAAAACACTGCATCGACGACTTCGGATTCAGGGCTCAACATTTAAACAGCTGCTCAATGAAATCCGTCACGACACCGCTATCTGGTATCTGCAACGCTCTCAGCTCCCACTGACACAGCTGTCTGAAATTTTGGGCTACAGTGAACTCAGCGCCTTTTCCCGCGCCTTCAAAGGTCAGTGCGGTTTGGCGCCGGTACTGTGGCGGCAAGAGCATACTCACTGACCGCTGGGTCTCCCGTTAACGCCAACTATTCAAGCTAAATAGACTCATATTAAGTAGAGTCGATCACACTGCAAATTTGGCCGAATAAGGCGCCCATTGATCCTTCCACGGGCGCGCCTGCTCCAATTCAAACGCCAATTCATAGAGCATCGCATCAGCGCCGGGTTTGGCAGAGAAGTGGCTGCCGATAGGCAATCCCGATTCGGCCGACCAGTAGAGCGGTACCGACATCGCCGGCGCGCCCCAGCCATTGGCGATGGGGGTGTAACTCATATACTGCTGGCAGTCCTGAAGCGTCTCAAGGAAATCGTCATCAGGAGAAAAGCGTTCAAGTAAAGGCGGCTCCACGGGGAGTACCGGCGTTAACCAGACGTCCACTGATTGATGAAAAGCCTGCATATCCACTGTCATTTTGGCGAAATACTGCAGCCCCTCTAGACGATCATTTTCGGTGTAATTCTGAGCGGCGCGTCCCATGGATACCGTCATCGGAGTTAACAAGCCAGAGGCCTCGGCGCTGACACCAGATTGACGCTCTACCAACGTCAGCAAAGCGCTCATTTTGGCCATAAACATAGCCCGATAAGCCCGATAGAACTGCTCGCCATTCACTGGGTTAGGCACCTCGACCACCTCATGCCCCAGACTCTCGCACAACTTCACAGCATCCTCAAAAGCCGCCATCACCGTCGCTGATGGTGAGCGCCCAAAAAAATTGTTTGCCGTTACTCCGATACGCAAACGCCTTTCCCCCGGCGCGGTGATCAAACCGGTCGGCTGGTAGTGAGCGCTTCGAGATTGATCCTGGGTCGCGGTAAACAAAGCCGCACTGTCGCGCACGGTCCGGCTAATGCTCTGATGGGTGCGGAAGTAACCGTGGGTTCCATCCGCCTCCCCTGACAGCATTCGATATTTACTCGGTTTCATACCAAACAAACCACAGCAAGAGGCCGGCATGCGGTTGGATCCACCGCCGTCGGTGCCATGGGCAATAGGCACATAACCTGCCGCCACCGCAGCGGCGCTGCCGCCACTGGAGCCTCCCGCGGTGCGATTCAAATCCCACGGATTGTGTGTCGCGCCAAACGCATGATTATCGGTTATCGCCAGCGAGGCCAGCTCCGGCGTATTGCTCATACCGGCAATGATCAAGCCCGAAGCTTCAAGCGCCTTGATATAAGACGAGGAAACCTTGCTGATGTTGTTGAGCAGCAAGCGCGAGCCATCGGTGCGTGCTACCCCCTCCACATTGGCCAAGTCTTTGATCAGTGTTGGCACTCCGGCAAACACCGATTCCGATGACACATTTGACAGGGCTCGCTGGGCTCGATCGAAGGTATTATTGGTCAGCGCATTAACTTTTGGTTCCAGCACCTCGATTCGAGCCATGGTGACATTGAGTAACTCCTGTGCCGTTATCTCTCGCCGCCGAATGAGCTGTGCCAGCCCCAAAGCATCGTAATCGAGTAACTCTGACGAGCTAATGCCTGTGTGGGAAGCTGAATGGGAAGTCTGGCTGGCACAGCCGCTGAGCCACGCCGGCGCCGACATCACAGCCCCGCAGCTCATTCCCGATTGCAACAACTTGCGCCGCGAGACACTGTTTTTCATAATTCTGTCCTTCATATTATCCGAGCCACTCGCCGCCCAACTGATCCCAGCTGCCCTGTCGCAAATCATCTTTGGCTTTCTTCAGCTCCTGCTTGGCCACTTTTTGAGTGGGCGTGTAGGGAAACTGTGAGACATACTCGACAAAGCGCGGAAGCTTAAACTCCGCCAGTTGTTTGCGGCAGACTTCGATAATTTTCTGTGGCGGTACCGTAGCCGCAGTTTGACCTTCCTCCAGCAGCACATACGCCTTGACCTCTTCACCGCGATAGTCATCCGGTACGGCAATGGCGGCGGCTTGCTGAACGCCCGGCACCATGGTCAGTGCCTGCTCAACTTCCAGCGCCGAAATATTTTCACTGGAGCGGCGAATCATATCCTTAACCCGGCCCACCATTCGGTAATAACCAAATTGATCCTTCAGAAACAAATCCCCGGTTCGAAACCAGCCATCAACAAAGGCTCCTTCGGTGGCTTGAGGGTCGTTATAGTAGCCTTCAAATACACCGTTGCCGCTTACCAGCAGCTCACCGATCTCTCCCTGCGCGGCTTCAGTGCCATCTTCGCGCCATATTTTGCACTGGCGGTGAGGGGTTGGCACACCACAACTGCCGTAAGCGCGCTCATCCTCGATGTCATCGGGTAAACACAGGCCGAGTCCGATCTCTGTCATGCCGTAGCCGTCACGCACCAGACACTGAAAACGGCGCTCTACATTGCGCACACCATCGGCACCAGCGGCCACGGCAAAGAGTTTTTTCAAATGAGTTTGCTGATCGGATACCTGCCCAGTCTCGCCAACCATCGGTCGTGGAAATAACGACAATTCAACCTTGTGGTCTTTAACACGCTGTACAAATTTTTTGATGGACAGTTTTTCCGCGTAATGAACAGTTGCTCCAGAAAAAAGCCCCATCACCAACAACCACTGCGGGTCCATATAAAAAAATGGATGATCGGAGAGGATGTTTTTAATCGAATCGGAACACTGAGCGACCGTGCAACCCATAACGATCCAATATTTTTGCAATTGCATACAGCCCTTGGGAAAACCCGTGGAACCAGAAGTATATTGAATGTTCATCAAATCTTCGCCGCTGATATTCCACGCGGGGCGATAATGCTTGTCGCCGCGATCCATCAGCGTTTGCCAGTGGGCATAGGGGCTCGTTAACGAATTTTCATCGAACACAATCACGCGCTCGTCAGTTAACTGCAGCGGGCGTTGACTCATGGCTTCGAATGCGGGCAAAAGATCAGCATCGACAACCAAAAACTCCACATCCGCATCATTCAACTGATAATCGAGTTCTGCCGCGGTATAGCGAGTATTGACCGGTACCATCACCGCGCCCAGCACCGCCAGTGCCAACCAGGTCACTGGAAATTCAATGCGATTGGACATCATCACCGCCACATGAGTGCCTTTACCAACCCCCTGCTCAGCCAGCTGGCCAGCCAACTGATATGCCTGATCCTGAGTTTCGACAAAGCTTAACTGACGTCCCTGATCAAAAAAGTTAATCGCCGTTTGTTGACCGTAGAGGCTTGCGGCTCTTCTCAAGAGTTCGCGGAAGTTTTCTGGTAAATCGCCGGATGCTTCAAGCTTAGCTTTGTCCCGCCAGTATTGCTGCAGCAATGAATTACTCACGCATCATCTCCACGATTGGTGCTCTTAAACAAATCAATCGCCTCCCCAGCCTCAGCGCGATGCAAACGTCGCTGGGTAATGTACTGCCCCGTGGCGTATTGAAGTGCGTCGGCACGTGACAACTCCATGCCTCGGTGCAGACAATCCACCTCTGTCTGTATTGACAGCAACGAGTGAGAGGCAATGGTCTCGGCAATCTCCAGCGCACGCTTCAACACCATGTCGGAGTCAACTACTTCATTAACCATAAACAGGCGATGAGCCTCAGCCACATCAATTTTCTCTCCAGTAAGGCCGAGATAGGCTGCCGCCACTGGCGGAATGTGCATGCCCAAACGCAGAGCGCCGCTGGCCCCGCCCATGCCATAGGCTATTTCCGGCAAACCAAATCGGGCGCTGGTACCAGCCACTCGAATATCGGTGAGCAGCATCATGTACATCATTCCCGCTCCCAAACACCAGCCGTTAACGGCGGCAATCATCGGTTTGCTGCGCCTGTGCCCCATGGTCACCTCATCCCAGCGCGGCTTATCGCGCGAGCGCAGCGGAGTATCGGATTCTTTCAAATCATCTCCGGCGCAAAAATTGTCCCCACTCCCAGTGATAACCGCTACTTTGGCCGTCTCATCATTGAGAAACTCGAGATAGCGATGATGAAGTTCCTTATGCATATCCATCGTGCACAGATTCAATCGACCGTTGTCTAAAGTGAACGTTGCAACACCGTTGTTGAGCTTATATTGAACTGACATAGTGAGTTATTTCCAAAATAATTAGTGAGTAGGCACAATCAGCGGTCGACTTGACTCAGACTCAATCGGAACCAGCTGTCGAACAAATCCAAGAGCCAGAGCGCTTGCGCTCAGCCCCAGTAAAATAGGCTCTACACCGCTATCGAACACACCAAAGGTTTTGAGTATGTAGAGCCCAGCCGTGACAATTACGCCAGCGAGTGCCGACACCAACGCCGCCGAGGAGCTAACCGCGGGTAAAAACAAGGCCGCCATAATCGGTATAAACAAACCGGAGACAAAGACTGCCAACAAAATTAGATTAAGTTCAAACAGCGAGCTTTTACCCAGTGCGAAAATGGTTCCCAGCACGCCGGCGATAAGAATCACCCAGCGACTGATCGCCAAACTCGATTGTTCAGAGGTCTGCGGACGAACAACCTGAATGACATCTCGACTGATGGTGGTGCCAGCGATTAACAGCGCGGTATCGGCTGTCGACATAATGATGGCGATGATTGCAGCCAGACACAGGCCCTTCACCACCACCGGCATCTGCGCCAGTATCAGCTCTGGTATCGCCGCATCCGGCGACGACAGCTGCGGTAAGATATTGAGCGCGACCACGCCCAACGCAACCACAAGGACACTCCACAATGCATAGATCGCGGCCGTGGTTAACATAGCGGGGCGCACACAGTCGGCATCCTTGGCCGCCGCAATTCTCTGCCAAGTGCCGGCATCGATTAGAACGAAGGCCATATAGATAGGGAAAAATGACGCAATATAGCCCCAGTCCATTTTCACTTGAGAGGCCTCCGGGACGGAAAAATGCAACACCTGCCAACCCTGTTCAGCACTGCCAAGATCGAGCGCTAACAACGCTGGCAATAACAGCCCGATTCCCACCAGCATGATCAGCACTTGAATCAAGTCGGTGTACGCCACGGCCAATAAACCACCAAATAGGGTGTAGAGTACGATGACCAGCGCGGCAATCAATACCGCCACCTCGTACCCCAAACCTGTACCGGAAAATACGTCACTAAACAAACTCTCAGCGATAAGCCCACAGGCTATCAACTGCGCCCCGAACACGCCGAGCACGGTAACAAAAACGATCGCAGCGGCAGTAAGCTGCATGGTATTGCCGTAGCGACGGCGCAAAACGTCAGGCAAGCTGGTGATTTGAGCGGCTCTCAGTTTCGGCCCCAAAAAGGCCATACACAGGTAGCCAAAAAAATAGGCCAGACTCGCAAACAACACTAGATAACCGGCCTCGTACGCCTTGCCAGCCTTACCCATGGTCGCCGCTGCACCAATGGTTGAGCCGACTAAGGTTCCGGTTAGTACCGGCCGAGACAGGCTTTTCCCCGCCAGTGCGTAGTCCTCACCAGTGGATATATTCCGACTGGCGTAAACACCCACCGCAACCAATCCCAACAGGTAGATCACAATAATTAAGACATCAATCAACGCCATTTATCTTGCTCCACAACACCAGCGCGCGAGCGCGTAAAAGGCCCCGCGAGCGAGGCCTAAAGAGAGTCACCAGACTGTTAAAAACTGACGATCAAAAGCTATAGCGCCCTTGAAGAGAAATGGTGCGCGGCGGCTCCGTCATCACACCATAGGCGCCGCCACCAAAAAAACTCACATCGGCGCCATAGTTAACCGTGCGCTTATCGGTCAGATTTTTCCCCACCAATGCCAGCTCCCAGCTATCGTCGGCGTGACTCAGTGCAATACGGGCATCGATTTTAGTATAAGCCGATTGCTCCAACGTGGGATTAAGGTCGGCGGCCACATAGTGATTGTCCATAAAGGCCAGATCGACGCTCGAACGCAGCTCTAGATCAGCACCTAAAGACACCACATGTTCGGCGCTCACAGCTGCACTCCACTCTGGCGTATAGGCATTTTCCCGCCCTTTCATATCGCAACTACCGTCGGCATCCATATTGGTTGGCGTGTGAATCAAACTGTTAAAACACTTGGCGCCGGAGAACTCATCCCACTGAAAATCAAGATAGCCAAGAGATCCGCTAAACGACAGTGATTCGCTCATACGCCAGCGGCCGTCAATCTCGAGTCCAACCGAAGTGGCTTTACCGGCATTCAATACGAAGTAACCGGCACCGCCGTCATAGGTGCTGGTTTGCATGTCATCAAACTGCATCCAAAAAACAGCGACATTTAATTCTGCCTGGCCATCGAGCAAACGAAACTTGCCACCGAGTTCACCGCTGATGACATTTTCATCCTCGAACTCAAAGTCTTTGGCGATGTTAGAGCGTGCATCAAAACCGCCGGCCTTAAACCCTGTTGTCGCAGTTGCATACACCATGGAATCGCCAATATCGTATTGCAGGGTAAATACAGGAGTCAGACTCTCCTCAGTGCGCTTGTCGCTAATCGTATGATTAAACAACCCAAAAGACGGTATGTCCGGCAGCCCTATGTCGGTTCCGGCAGTAAATAATGACAGAGCCCGATTGCCCTCTTTTTGTTCTTCGGTGTAACGCAAGCCACTGACAAGGCGCAAGCTTTCGGTCAGATTCCAGCTAGCCTGACCAAACACCGCCCAGCTCTTGCTGCTGGAGTCAAAGTCGCGATCGGCGTCTAGGCCAAACCCGGGTAAACGCCCCAACTCGATATAGTCGAGTTCACTGGTCTGGTAATACGCCCCAACGATGTAGTCCAAAGTGTTCGTGCCCGCGGAGGCCAGGCGAACCTCTTGGCTAAACTGACTGAAGTCCTCTTCCAGATTGACCATTTCCAAGATCGGCAGGTTTGAATAGTCTCCGTCTTGTTGGCGCTCAAAGCTGTAATCACTGTAGCCGCTAACAAAACTCAAGGTATGATCGCGCAGTTCGTAATCAACGCTCAGGGTCACACTGCTGTTATCGGCCTTGTTGCTATCGGGGTAATTTCGAGACACATCACGATCGAGTTCACTCGAACCAAAGAACCCCGCCACCGGTGCTTCGGCGACGATCTGCCACAAGCGCCCTTTCGACTCCACCTTACTGTGTTGTACTTTGAGGTTAGCACTAAGGCGTTCAGAAGGGTCCCATTGCAGCGTCAAGCGGGCCAAGTCCTCATCGCGCTGCATTTCATCGCGATCCAGTAGGACATTGTCCAGATAGCCGTCTTCTTGCGTATGGCGATAGGCCAAGCGGGCAGCAAAGGTTTCACTCAGGGGGCCCGAAATTACTGTTGTCACTTCACGCCCCCCCGTCTCTGGAGTCAAAGAGGCGCGCACTTCAGCCTCAAAACTATCGCTGGGGCTGGCGGTGGTCAGGTTGAGCGCTCCAGCAATGGTATTTTTGCCGAACAAAACCCCTTGAGGGCCTCGTAACACCTCAATACGCTCCAGATCCATAAAACCGTTGCGAATCGAGTCGCCTCGGCCAAAGTAGACACCATCGACATAAACACCAACCGACTGCTCAAAGCCTTGGTTGACACCTGAGCCCATACCGCGCATATAAATCTGGTCACCGACGCCGGCTTGAGCCACGCTGAAATTAGGGACAAACGCGGCAACATCTTCCATGCGTAAAATACCACTTTCAGCAATTTTGGTACCGTCCATCGCGCTAATGGAAATAGGGACATCCTGTAGGCCTTCAACACGTTTCTGCGCCGTGACCACCACCTCTTCCAATAGAAATTGCTCGTTCGCCGTGACGGTACTGGCAGTCAGGGCGATTGCGCTGGCAATAGTCGCAGCCAGTAGCGTCTTGGGGTTTGTTATCATCATCGAAAAGCTCCTCAGCGGCTTGGTATAGCAAGCCATTATTGTTATTCGTTGTTGTACTCAGTGAATAAAATGACTATACCGAGAGCCTATTGATTTGATAAATTAATATTTAACATGTGAGCTATACGTTTTTTAAATCATTTAGCGGGATTACTAAAGAGGCTTAAGGATGAATTTACGCAGCGTGGATCTCAATCTACTGACCGTGTTTGATGCCATTATGGCCGAGGGCAATATGACTCGAGCGGCAGAAAAAATTGGTATGAGCCAGCCGGCCATGAGTCTGGCTCTGTCGCGATTGAGGCATCTAGTGGATGACCCTCTATTTGAGCGCCAGGGTCGAGGGCTTAAGCCCACGCTAAGAGCGCAGGAGTTGGTGCAACCGGTTCGCCGGGCACTGGACATTGTCAGCAATGCGCTGGAGTCCACTGCCGATTTCGATTGCCAAGCTTCCGAGCGGGAGTTCAATCTGGTGCTAACCGATTACGGTGAAATCGTCCTTTTACCGCGCCTGATGGCTTGGCTTAAAAATCAGCACGCCAAAATAAACATCAATCTGCAGCCTCGAGCACAGCAGGATTTTAAAAAAGACATGCATTTTGGCAAGCTTGATTTATATTTCTGGCACATCCCCCTTCTAGACGATGAAATCATCTCCGAGCGCTTGGGTTCCTTTTCTCACTCATGCCTAGTGCGTGAAGATCACCCGCTCATCAATGACAGTATTAACCTAGAACAGTACTGCCAGCTGCAGCATATTACTTTCCACGCCCCCGGAGAGAACACCTCCATTATTGACCAACAAATACGTGGAGCGGGCATGGAGCGTCAGGTCGGCATGCGCATACACACCTACTTTGATGTCCCCAGAGTCTTAACCGCCACCGACATGATTTGCACTCTGCCGACACCAATTGCTCACAGCTTTGCAGAAATACACAAACTCAAAGTTCTAGCCCTGCCAATGGATAACGTCGAAATGCCACTGTATATGATGTGGCATCGCAATCAGGATAACGACGAAGTTCATAAATGGCTGCGCAATTTTTTGATCAGTTTGTGCGCTAGGATATAACCCCTCCCACACAGCGTTTTATAATAAGCCTGCGCTTTTGATGGCGATAGAACTTACCCATAAACGTGATCCAGATTTAACCCGATATATGTTGAAGCGCAGGTGGGCGTGTCACTAAATAGTGGTCTCCAAGAACACCCGTTCTCAGCTAGACTATCCAAATGAGATTTCTAGCCGTTGCACTTACAGCTTTCATAACATCTGCTTCTTGGGCAGCTCCTCAAACCATCCATTTTGGCTGCATGGCCAAGTTAGATAGTCCTTTATTTCTATCGATACAGCGTATCTACAAGCGGGCATTTGAAGCGCTGGACTACGACTTTCTAATGAGTCACGCCCCTTCGCTGAGAGGTGCGGCGAATGCCAACAGCGGGCGGACCGACGGCAGTTGCGCGCGAAGCCTAACCTTCATGAAAAACCGAGGGAAAAACTTGATTGTTATTGATGTCCCTCTCACCAAGGCACGCTATTGGGCCTGGAGTCACTCGCCTGACGTCAAGGTCGCCAGTTTTGACGATATCGCTCGCCATCACTACAAAATCGCCTTGCGCAACGGCATGTCGCCTATCGAAATTCCACTCGGCCAATACCCAGAGATCAACTCCATCCGCGTCATCAACTCTTCGCAAGGGTTAAAACTACTGGCCGCCGGTCGAGTTGATCTCTATATCGATGAGCGCGAACTGATTTTACAACCCTTGCAAAAGACCAATATCAGCGCGCCGCTTTATCATGCAGGGCTGCTCCATGAAGAAACTGTGTTTCCGGTTCTTCACCGAAAACATGCCGCTATTGCCGATGCTTTTACCCAAGAGCTGAGAAAACAACTCAATCACGACAAAACCTACCTTCTGCCGCTCTCCCAATAGACCGCTAAGAGCCTTTTCAACGGCTTAGGTGCCACTAATCGCCACGCTCAGCCAAGGGTAATCGCAATACAGCAAGGAGTGAAGACACCGCCTATGGCGATACCCGCCGGTGCTCCCGATCACGCACTGCCTCGCTAAAAGCTAAGAACACTCGACGTCGCGGCCACAAATCCCTATAGTACGCGCTCTTTTTTCTGTGCAATTTTTAGCCGTAGGACCTTCCCGTGATATCCACCGCAAACATCACCATGCAATTTGGCGCTAAGCCGCTCTTTGAAAACATCTCCGTGAAATTTGGCGACGGCAATCGCTATGGCTTGATCGGTGCCAACGGCTGTGGCAAATCCACAT
>Ga0209081_1001064_pt1 | contig 16405 bp, 18 predicted proteins | sample GOMGulsemesocosm_4_FD_184636 | JGI IMG/M metagenome (GOLD analysis project Ga0209081, IMG submission 184636) | Methane-oxidizing microbial communities from mesocosms in the Gulf of Mexico - GOM15B Gulf of Mexico (SPAdes) (version 2) | ecosystem: Environmental > Aquatic > Marine > Cold seeps... | reverse complement strand
AAAGGTGGTCCAGGTATGCAAGAAATGCTTTCACCTACTAGTATGATTATGGGAATGGGTCTTGGTGCTTCTGTTGCACTTATCACTGATGGAAGATTCAGTGGTGCAACAAGAGGTGCTTCTATTGGTCATGTTTCTCCAGAAGCTGCTGAAGGTGGAATGATTGGATTACTTAAAGATGGAGATACAATTCACATTGACGTTGATAAATACATCTTAAATGTTGATTTAAGCGATGAAGAAATTGCAAAAAGAAAAGCAAACTTCGTACCTATTAAAAAAGAATTAACTTCTAGATGGTTAAAACAATATAGAGCATTAGTTACAAATGCAAGTACAGGTGCTGTATTAGATCCTGATCAATTAGGTTAATATAACTTTTCATATCAAGTAGTAAGTCTTTCAGACATTACTACTTGGCTGTTTCTCTACACAATTTCTTCACTAACTATTAATCATTCGTTTACTCTTATTCTTTATACTTATACCACCTTAAATAAAAAATGATGACTTAAATAGTACAAGTTGTGTTTCATAGTTCCTAAATTCTACTTAATCATATTGAAATATGTTTAAGTAGAATTTAGGAGCTAGGGAGTGCAAACTGTACTACCTTGTAGGAAAATACCTAAAAGGCATCTTGAAAAAGAAATAAACTAAAATTAGCCACGGCTAGTTTTAATTTATTTCTTTCCCAACCTGCTCTTCTATCTATTTTTTTAAGTGTTCACTTTTTGTTTAATTTGGTATTAACATACATAATTTTAAAAAGGAATAATATGAATAAAATATTTTTAGTCTCATCTTTATTAGCTGCAAATTTATTAGCTATGTCAATTGATTTTGAAATGGCCCCTAAAAAACCAACCAGAGTTAGTCCCAGTCAATCAAATCAAATTTTATCTTTTAATAATGCGCTAGAAGACTCAATGAAAGCAGTGGTAAATATTTCCACAAAGAAAACTGTAAGTACTTCACCAAAAACCATCCCACCTCAAATGTTACAAGATCCATTTTTTAGAAAATTCTTTGGGGAGCAATTTAAAAACCAAATACCTCAAAATAGAATTCAAAGGTCATTGGGTTCAGGAGTTATTATCTCAAAAGAGGGGTACATTGTAACCAACAATCATGTGGTTGCCAATGCAGATGAAGTAACAGTTACCCTATCAAATAGCCCTACAGAGTACACAGCAAAAATAATTGGTGTTGATGCGGATAGTGATTTGGCTGTTATAAAAATAGAAGCCAAAAATTTAACCCCAATCAAATTTGGAAACTCTACGTCTTTAAAAGTAGGAGATGTGGTCATTGCCATTGGGAATCCATTTGGTATTGGCGAGACAGCAACTCAAGGAATCATTTCTGCACTGAATAAAAACAAAGTAGGAATCAATAGATACGAAAACTATATTCAAACAGATGCTTCTATTAATCCAGGAAACTCTGGTGGTGCACTAGTAGATAGCAGAGGTGCCCTTATTGGAATCAACAGTGCTATTTTATCAAAAAGTGGTGGAAACAACGGAATTGGGTTTGCAATTCCAGTTAATATGGCCAAAAATGTTATTGAGAAATTGGTATCAGATGGAAAAGTAACCAGAGGATATTTAGGTGTTGCTATTGATGACTTAAACAAAGAAACCAGCAAAATCTACAATCATAAGTATGGTGCCTTGATTTTAAATATAGGAAAAGATACACCAGCAGCTAAATATGGTATCAAAAGAGGTGACCTAATTTATGAAATCAATGGTAAGAAAGTCAAAGATAAAGTTGATTTACAAAACCAAGTTGCAAGTTTTAAACCAGATAGGAAAATTAAACTATCTATTGAGCGTAATAAAAAGAATATTACCCTTGATGTGGTATTAGGAAATAGAACAGCCATTGCTTCGACTTTTGATAAAAAAATCTTTAAAGGTTTGGACTTAGCTAACGTGACACCTACCCTTAGTAAACAATATAGACTAGCGGCAGGAACAACAGGAGTGCTCGTTCGTGCTGTAAAAATAAAAAGTAAAGCTGAAACAGTTGGGTTTCAACCAGGAGATGTTATTATTCAAATAGAAGACGAAGAAGTTAAAAACGTCAAAGATATTCAAAAAGCTGTTAAGATGAATAAAAATCAACACAAGCGAATATATGTAAATAGATATGGACAAGTAATACTACTTGTCATGAAATAAAAAGGATTAAACATCATAAAAGTATTAATGATTGAAGATGATTTAGAACTAGCTGACATCATCACACGATATTTAAGCTCGTTTAATATAGAAGTAACCAACATAGATAGCCCGATTCTTGGGCTATCAACCCTACGAACTAAGAAAGATTTTGAACTCCTTATCTTAGATTTAACCCTACCAGAGATGGATGGGTTAGAACTCATACCTGAAATAAGAAAAATCTCAAGTATTCCTATCATAATCTCTTCAGCACGTGATGATATTTTAGATAAGGTCATGGGCTTAGAGCGAGGTGCCGATGACTACCTTCCAAAACCTTATAATCCAAGAGAACTTGAAGCCAGAATCAAAGTCATCTTAAAAAGGCTCAATACCAGTTCAGCACCAGCTGTTTCAAAAGAAGAATTAAACAAACTTTTTCATTTGAAACAAGAAGACATGCAAATATCTTTTAAAACAAAGATATTAAGTCTTACCCTTGCAGAATATGATATTTTAAAACTACTTATTCAAAAAAACAATGGGGTAGTTGCACGTGAAGATTTCATTTACGATAGTGATCACATCGAAGATGACAGTAGTCTTAAAAATATCGATGTTATGATTTCAAGAATTAGAAACAAAATTTCTGATATTGATGCATCAAGTACCTTTATTAAATCTGTTCGAGGAATTGGATACCAGCTTATACAATGAAAAATATTTCTATATCAACCTTTATAAACATCGTTTTTATTATGGCATTTACCTCTATTACTGCGGTATTTGTACTGTTTTTAGAGTTTGATAAAGAAAAGCATATTGCGAGTCAACAACAGCGTTATTCACTCATTGCGGATAGTTTTTTATCCAAATTTCAATTCTTTCCCTCAGCTTCTGACTTACAAAAACTTTATAATCAGCTTTTAGTAGAACCCATTGAAGATAAAGCTGAAAAAGATGATATTGAAAAGAAATTTGGAGTATTTTATGAAAGAGATACTTTTTTAGGAAAGATGAAAGTCTATCAAGAAAAAGAAACCTTTTATATTTATATAAAACAGTTAAGTTATAACTTGATGTTAAAAGATTTGAAACCAAAAGTATTTAACAGTGAAATTGCTTTTACCATTTACATTTTTTCTGTTATTGTATTTATTCTTTTATATCTGATTTTGAGAAAGAAACTGCTTCCTCTTAAAATCGTACATGATAAAATTGAGCTGTTTTCCCATGGGGATACCAGTGTTAAAATTGGTCTTGACTCAACAGATGAAATAGGTGCTATCGCAAAGAGTTTTGATGAAGCCATCGTTTATATCAATAACTTAACCAACTCAAAAAATCTTTTTATGAGAAATATGATGCACGAGTTAAAAACGCCAATTGCAAAAGGTATGATTATTGCAGAAACCATTCCCGATGAGTTTCAAGACAAAGCTATACTACAGCGTGCCTTTGAACGAATGAACAATATTATCAAAGAACTCGCAACTGTGGAGCGAGTATCGTCAAATACAATGACTGTGCATAAATCTACACACACCTTTGAAGAGCTTTATGAACATACCCTAAATATTTTAATGACCAATGACAATCTAATACATACAAATATCAAAGATTTTGAGCTGACCATTGATCATTCATTGTTTATTATTGTTTTAAAAAATCTTTTAGATAATGGAATTAAGTTTAGTACAGACAAGGAAATTGTTTTAAAAGCAACACCGCTTCAAATAACAGTTATTTCTTGTGGAGATGAGTTAAAACATGATTTGGATTATTATACACAACCTTTTTCTCAAGAAGAAAAAAGAAGTGATGGATTTGGATTGGGATTATATATTGTTCAAACCATCTTAGATCTACATCAATTTAGATTTGTTTATAAATACAAAGCAGGATACAACCACTTTATTATCAAGCTCAAACAGGGCAAACAAGGCCCTAGATGATAGTAAAGTTCTATTTACTTATGAAAGTCGATAAATAGAGTCATATACTTTTTAACAGTCTCATATTTACCTTTGATGGTATTTTCTTCTTTATAGTTTAAGTTCTCAAAAGTATAAAAGTCACCCGTTTCTTCTAAGTGACTTGTACTCATTCCAATTTTAGGTCTCATATAAATTTTCGTTGTTGGTACTTCTTTATCCAGTAATGGTACTATCTCTAAAGCCCCATCTCCTAGACATAATGGTTTTTTTACACGAGCTGATGCTAAAGAAAAAGATGTCACACCAGGAATAACTTCACTGTTTTCATACAGTTCTTTTTCTTGAACTTCTAGAATATTTAATAAGTAGTAAACCGTACTATAAATAGCACTGTCTCCTAAGGTCACAAAGCTAACAGTATCGTGCTCACTTAAACTATCCAATAAAATATCCACTTGTTTTTGCCAAGCTTCTTGTGTGAAGTTCATAGGTGCATACACAGGTACAATTGGTTTGTCAAAACCAAACTCATCCATTAAGTTTTTGATAATTTTGTAAGTCATAGACTTATCAAAAGAGTTGTCTTTACTTTTAGTTGGTACACATATTACATCTGAATTTTTTAATGCTCTTAATGCTTTAATTGTAACTAGTTCAAAATCTCCAGGTCCTAGAGAGACCATATATAACTTCTTATTCTGCATTATAGACCTTGGCCATTATTTCATTCCAATCTTTATTAAAATTTCTTCGCACAAAGTTTACTTTGTGAGGAACTGTACATTTAGAACAGTCTTGGTGAATACCTTTTTTTGCTTTCATTTGCCCACCATTTTTATGATTAATACTACAATAGCTCAATATTTCACTGTCGTCATTGTTTAATCTAAAATAAGGGCACCCACAGGAAAAGCAATTTAAAGTTTCCATATCGTGGCATTTCTTGTCTCTTTCATATAAAGGACAAAAGTCAGGCTCTTTTTCTTTCATGTTTTCAAAATCGAAATACTGAATGATTTCCTCATCACTCATATCAACCAAACGATCAATGATTTCTTTATGTTTAGCTGCATGATCTCGCATCCAATCAAAATATGTCATATTATTACTCCTAGGGCTACACAAAATAGCATTAACAAATCAAATCTATTTCGTAGACCGATTGCTTTTAAAACATCACTTCGGTGAATTTCTTCACGTCCAACACCGAAATAAGGTTTGTCTTTTACTTTTCCAAAATATGATGTGGGTCCACCCAACTTAACACCCAATATACTCGCCATTGCAGCAATTGGATATCCAGCATTTGGACTATCATGAAGCTTACCATATGTAAAACTGTCAAGAAAAGCTTTATAACTACCAAATAAAAGGGCAATTAAAAAAGCAGTGATTTTAGCAGGGATATAATTTAAAACGTCATCAAGAATGGCTGAAAATTTTCCAAACTTTTCGTACTTTTCATTTCTATATCCAACCATTGAATCCAAAGTATTCACAGCTTTATAAATAAACAACCCACTTATACCAAAAAAAAGCAAATAAAACAATGGGGCAACCACTCCATCACTCAAATTTTCAGCATATGTTTCAATACAGGCTTTATTTACATCATTTAAACTCATGTCTTTTGTATCACGACTGACTAGCATAGAAATGGCTTCTCTGGTATTGCTACTATACATCACTCCATATACACTGTCATATAACATTCTAGAGGCAATTCCTGTGGAAGCTATCAACGCAAGCAAAATACCATTGGTAACAAAGAGTTCAATTAGATAAGTAACTGAAAAAACAAGAACCAGCAAACAAAGTGTTAAAACAAATCCACGAAATATAGAGTCTTTATAAAATATCTTTTCAAACCAGGAAATAAAATCTCCCATAAAAATCACAGGATGTTTGATAAATGAAAATTCACCAAAAATTCTATCAATAAAAAATGCCATGAGCATGATGTCAAGAAACACTATTTAATATCCTTGTAACATCTAAACGCTCACTGATCTCATCCACAAAGCTTTTGATTTTGTCTTTTTTATAAGATTGAAAATTAAAATCTTGATAATTCTCATTTAAGCTCTTAAAATAGCTATTAGTAAAGTTGTCATTATCAAAAATACCATGAATAAAAGAGCCTTTTATATTATCTTTTTCATAAAAAAGCTGTTGTTTCTTGGATACACCATTGTGAATCTCAAAACCAATCACCTCAAAACCTAAAATATTATAAGAAGTGTTTTTTAATACCTTTTCTTCTTGAAAGTAAATTTCATCTTCTATAAATCCAAAACCACTCTCTTTTTCTTCGCAAGAGTTTTCAACCTTTTTATCATCAACGATAAGATCAAACATCATTTGATATCCACCACAAATACCATATATAGCTTTTCCTCTTTTTTTAAGTGCAACAAAGAGACCAGTTTTTTTCAGCCATTTTAAATCAGTAATGGTAGATTTGGTACCTGGGAGTATAACAAGATCATATACTTCAAGATTAGCAGCCCCTGAAATAAAATCTACGTAGACCTGATCATTTGCAATGAGTGGCTCAATGTCATTATAGTTACTCATCTTAGGAAACTTAATCACAGCAATTTTTAATTTTGGATTTGATTTGACTTGAGAATAGTTCATTAAACTGGCAGAATCTTCAAAACCCAAGTTAAAAGGAATGTAAGGAACTACTCCAAGAACAGGAAGGTTAAATCGTTCTTCAATGATTTGAATACCTTCCTCAAACAAAGATAAATCACCCCTGAACTTATTGATAACCACACCAATAACATTCTTTTTTAACTGCTCAGACAATAAAGCGTAAGTTCCATAAATAGATGCAAATACTCCACCCTTTTCAATATCAGCTACTAGAATTATTTTGGTATTAAAGGTCGTTGCTACATACGTATTGGCCAAGTCTTTATCCATAAGATTTAACTCAACTGGGCTTCCCGCACCTTCAGCAACCACAACATCATATTTACTTTGTAAGTATTCAAAGTTCTTCTTGACAATTGGTTTAAGGGCATCTATTTCTTTGTAGTATTGTCTTGGAGTGGTTGTTTTAAGAACCTTTCCATCTACAATGATTTGGCTGCGTCCATTTCCTTCTATTTTTAACAATACGGGATTCATATGATATGAGGGTTCGATATTGACCACTTGCGCTTGGAAATATTGTGCAATTCCTATTTCACTTCCATCTTCACATACTTTAGAATTATTGGAAACATTTTGTGCTTTAAAAGGAACTACAGACAATCCATGTTCTTGTAAAATCTTTGCGATGACAAAAGTTAGCGTTGATTTTCCAGAATCAGAAGATGTACCAAAGATGCTTAGACTATTCATAAATATTCACGCAATATTGTTGTTGGGAATTTGTCACCAGATACCTTATTTTAATTAGAAGTTTTTTTTGATTTTACACAAAATATCACTAAAAGGCACTTAATTGGTTTGCTTCTATTAAGGACATTATGATATTATAATGTCTATTACAATTCATTTTTAATATTTTATATTCTCAACACTCAAAGGAATTTATTATGGAAGATAAAAAATACATCACCAGTGCATATGGAGTCAAAATACCCTTTCTTATTTATGGAACTGCGTGGAAAAAAAACTATACTGGGTTTATGGTTGAAAAAGCAGTTTTAGAAGGTTTTGCTGGTATTGATACAGCAGCTCAACCAAAACATTACAATGAAGCACAAGTAGGAGAAGCCCTTGCTAAACTTCAAGAACAAGGTATAAAGAGAGAGAGTTTATATCTCCAAACAAAATTTACTCCTCTATCAGGACAAGATCCAAACTTGATACCCTATGATAAGAACCTTCCAATAGAGGTACAAATTTTTCAATCCTTTGAAAACTCTAAAAAAAACCTACAAACTTCTTATGTGGATACTCTTATTCTGCACTCACCCATAGATCCCTACCCTGTTATGTTAAGAGCCTGGAAAGCTATGGAGAGTATTCAAGAAGCAAAAGGAGCCTTACAGTTAGGAATCAGCAATTGTTATGATTTAGAGCTTTTAAAACAACTCTATGCGGATGCTACTATTAAACCTGCTGTTGTGCAAAACAGATTTTATAAAGAATCAAACTATGACAAAGAATTACGAGAGTGGTGTGTACAAAACAATATTATTTATCAAAGTTTTTGGACGCTCACTGCAAATCCTCATATTTTAGGACATGAGTCAATGACAAGCATTGCTCAAACACACAATAGAACACCTGAACAAATTCTTTTCAGATATTTAAATCAATCAGGAGTGACTCCATTAACTGGAACCACATCAAAAACTCATATACAAGAAGATTTAAAAATACTAGAGTTTGAACTCAGCAGTGATGAGTTAAATAGCATAAGTGATTTATTAGATTAATAATTAGCTTTTAAAACTTATAATCCAAAGAGGTGATTGAAACTTTTTCATTGATAAAAGGGTCGATCACAGCATGGATATCATTGAGTTTATACTGCAAGGGAAAACCTACAGGAGAATGTTTAGCTGTACTTTCCAAGATATAAAAAGCTTGATTGTTTAAATATAAAGCTTTTTTGCCTATTACTTTTTCATTCATACCCACAACTATAAAAACATGTTCAGGAACAAAAACAAAATAAGCCTCATACCCTTGGGCATGTAACATGGAAATCAGAAGATTACTTTTATCATCACAATCTCCATAATTGTTTTCAATAACATTTTTACCACTTCGCGCAATAGAATGATTGATTTTATAAGGAATAACAGAAACATAATCTAACATTTTTTGAACTTCACAAAGTGCAGTAGTGCAATTTACTGTAATTTTTTTTGATAAGTCTTTAGTAAAAGTATCCGTACGTACTTGATTGATATACGTGCCACCATCAATGGTGATAAACTTTTTATCAACTAAATAAACTGAGACGTATGAAATATATCCTAGGGCACAGATAAAAACACCTATAAGTGCAAGAGAAAAACCATAAATATATTTATTATTAAACAAAATAAACCTTTTTAATAGAACTAGTTAATCACTCTTTTGACAGATGCCACATCATTACCATCTTTAATGATTCGCACTCTCTCACCCACAAAAAAATTCGTACCTTTAGAAATAACCACAATATCTTTTCCAGAATCCAAAGTAACCACCAATTCTTGAGCTGCTTTTTTATTTAACTCATTTCCAGCAACTCCTCCACCAACAGCGCCACCAAGAGTGCTTAAGGTATTTCCTCTTCCTTTTCCAATCGTTGAGCCAACAACACCACCAATAACTGCACCTAAAACTGTTCCAATTCCTTCACCTTCGATGGCTACTGCTCGTACTTCAATAATATCACCCACAAGGATTTCTTTGATTTGACTATAATTTTTACCACTATAAGTAGGAGTCCCAGAACTAGCACATCCTATAAAAATAAACAATAAAATAAGAGGTAAAGATAAGAGAAACTTGTTCATGATTCATCCTTTATCATGTTAAGTTTAACATAAAGATAATTTGTGAAAACTAAGAGATTGAAACTAATGCAAGCTGTAATTGGATAAGATTTTTTTCGCTTTTTACAGCAATTCGTACATAGCTACCATCAAGAAAATCAAAATTTGAACAGTCTCTAATAAGTATTTTAAAAGGAAGTAATTTTTCTTGTAGTTGTGCAGCTGTGAGATTTGTTAACTTAGCCAAAATAAAATTGGCATTTGATTCATAAATTTTTGAAAATAGTTCAGAGTCATTTAAAATTTTCTCTAAGAAAATACTATTTTTTGCATTAATAGATTTAGAGATTGATTTAAAAGTTTTATCTTTGAGTGCCTCTTGTAAATAAATTGAATCAAAGTGAGACAACTTCCACATGGGTTCATTTTTTTTCAAAGCAGTAATATTATTTTCATTTGAAAGTAAAGTTCCCATTCTAATCCCAGCACTACTATAAAACTTGGTCATGGACTTTAAAATATATAATTTATCATATTCTTTGAGATATTTCACCATAGACTCTCCATTGGTAAAATCTAAAAAAGATTCATCCACAAGGATAGTACAATTTCGACTTATCCAGTACTGCATTAACACATTGATATCATACAACTGCCCATCAGGAGTAGAAGGATTTACAAAAATCACAAAACTATTTTCTTCAACAATTTGTTCAATGATATTAAGTCTATTAATATGCGAGATTTTATATCCAAACAAATTTGCAGCTTTTTTATACTCTAAATAAGCTGGGGAATATAAAGTACAATGTTTTAAATTTAGATGTCTAAAAAGTGAGAAAATTGCACTGCTTCCCCCGTTGTAAAGTTCACATTGAGTTACTTCAACTTTATAATGAGATGAGATTGATTCATAAAGTTTTTTATAGGAAGGATAGGCACTAATATCAAGTTCATTAAAGTCCACATTGATTTGTGGTTTAATGAAATTGATATTGGAGGAGAGGTCAATGATTTCGTTTACTTCACAAGATAACTCTTGTGCGAAACCCTCAATATCTCCTCCATGTGTGTATTGATTCAAATAAGAATACCAATATTTAATAAAACGATTTCAGTAATAACCATTGAAAATCCTATACAATCTCCATTGACAAAACCAAATTTTGCATCTAGTTTATATAAAAGAACCAGAGTAATTACAATTGAAAAAATTGCTAAAAGTACTACATGCGCTACGGCTAAAGGAAAAGCCAAAAGACTCATATAAAATACTGTAGCAAAAAAGATAAGTCCAAACCCAGCAGAAAGACTTAACTTTATAGTATATTCTCCACCTTTTTTGAAATCAAATACTCCAAGTCCAACAATACCAGCAAATCGACTTAATACAATAGCAGCTAAAAACATAGAAGCACTATCATTTATCAACAGATATGTAATGGCAGCAAGTTTAAGGGCAACAATAACAGTAGTTCCAACAGCACCCACAGCTCCAACTTGAGGTTCTTTCATCACAACACTAGCATCTTTTCCACTTAAAGAGGCAAACCAAGCATCAATCACATCACTTACTGCTTCTAAATGTAAAAAACCATATAAAGATACATATAGGGCTGCAGATATAAAAGCAGCATAAGGAATTGCAACATAAGATGATAAAATATTAAAAAATAAAACTGAAATTAATCCTAAAACTAGACCTACAAAAGGCATTGTGAATAACATTACATTGTAAAATTCTTTGTTGGGAGTAAATCTTTTTGCTCCTAGTGGTAATACAGAGAAAAATGAAAAACTTTGTAAAAAACCATTTAATATATTTGCACCTTTTTCAGGTTGCACTTCTTCTTGACTCATTTAATTCTCCTTTGGATTCCATAATTAACTTGGTAAACTTCATCACATAAAGAAGCGATTTCTTGACCTATAATTCCGCTTAAATCAACAAACCTTCGGCTTACCTTGTCAAGAGGTATTATACCACTACTCACGTCATTCAAAATAAAAACCATATTGTTTTTACTCTTAAGTAACTTTTGTATTTCATATCTCAACACTTCTTCATCTTTTTCCATATTGTTAAGAATCCACATGGATACACAATCCATCAAATAAGTTTCATTTTCTTCTAATTTTGAAAAAACATCATGACCTTCTTCAATGGTAATAAAATCATCTCTGCGTTCATCCTGATGATTTTTAATTCTTTTTTTCATTTCACTGTCATTGTAAGTATCTAGATAAGTTGCGATATAAAAAGGCGTTTTTTCACCTGCGAGTTCTAGCGTTTTTTTGATAGATAAGGAGGTCTTGCCAGATTTCTGACCTCCAAAATAAAATATTTTCATTTTTAGCCTAAGTTGAGTATATTTTTGATTCCACTGAACATAATTTGAGCAGAAATTGCAGAAACAAACAGTCCCGTTATTTTTGAGATAACAACAAGACCTTGTTTTCCAATGAGTTTTTCAATATGAGTAGATAGGTATAACATCACTCCAACAGTACAAACAGCACATACTAAAGCAATACTTCCAAGTGTGAGTTGAACAAAAGAGTTAAACTCTGCACCCATTACCAGTAAAATACCTATGGTTCCTGGACCTATTACAATAGGAATTGCTAAAGGAACAACCGCAATATCATTGATGTTTTTTTCACCAACTTCTTGTTTACTTTTTGTACCACGTACAAGCTCAACAGCACTTAAAAATAGTAGCGCACCAGCACCAATTCTAAAAGCATCTAAGGTGATACCAAATATTGCGAAAATATGTTTACCAAAAAATAGTAATACCAAACAAGAAATTATTACTGCAATGGTCACTTTAACACTTAATGCACCTTTTTCTTTTTTACTTGCATCTTGCGTCATAGTTAAAAAAACAGACAACACAAAAAAAGGTGTCATAATAAAAAACATTTTTAAATATACTGAGAGAAAAAAAGAAAAAACATCCATGATTTATCCTAAAAAGTTTTCAACCTCTTTGACGATTTGTTCATCATTAAGGCCATTGATTAAGCCATAACATAAAGCACCACCAGCTCCAACACCCTCTTTTGCTTCACCTTTGTCATACAACGTTAAGGCAGGATGTTCACTTTTTTCAAAATTAAAATTAGCACTGTAAGCATGTATTGGAAAATCCAATAATTCTAAAAGCGCTTTGATATCCGAATTTTCATCCTCATATAACCATTTTGTTGTACATAAGGCTAGATTATGAGAGTTAAATTCTCCACCCATATAGTTCACAATAGCATTAGCAAGTAATAAAACAGCTGCCATTTGTGTTCCACCTGCAAGAATCAACTTCGTATTAGTACTTGAATTTCCTAAAACAAAACCTGCATTAAATACTAACATATTATCAGCGACCTTGCCAACTTTTTCAAACAAATCATCACCATCATTAATTGTATCTAAAGCTTGTTGGATAGTTTGGTTCTTAATGGAATCAGGAACATCTTTAAAGGAACTTGAAAACTTTCCATCACAAGCATATCCCAATGCAATGGTAGTAGCGTAAGCAGTTGTGGTACCTGAAGGAACACTTTCGCCTAAGATAATATAGTCATCTTTACACTCATACGTTTTTCCAAACTCCACACCTTTTTGGAAAATTTCCATGGCATTTATTTGGGCACCAGCATGAATAGATTCACTTGGACGCAAAGAAAATTCATGTAGTTTAAAAAAATCAAGTTGTGGTTTTTGACTCATACCTAAATCTAAAAGTTCAATATTTTTGAAGGGTTTTAAGACATGTACTGCTCTTGTAATTAAAGCAGGAGTTGGGACACCCTTAGGTGTTTCTGCTAAATTTTCTAAACTACGCACTTCACCGCAGCATACAAATTCACTATCTAAAGTTGGTGTTAGATGAATAAGTCCTGGAACACCAGCTTGTGTGATACCTTTGATTTCTAAAGTTTTTGTAGTACTCAAACTTAACATAAAAGTTGCGTCTTTTCCCCTTAAAAATTCAAGGTAATCTTTAGAGCCTAAAATAGTATTGATCTTAGAATTAAACGCCACTTTTTTTAATCTCTTCTTTGATATTTTGTAAAATGATGTCTGTCACATCTTTAATTTCTATTAAGTTAAATCTATCTGATTGAGTGATACTAGGAACTATACTCATTTCAAAATCTTCACTTAACTCGTCTTTGATTTCAAACATATCTTTTTCATAGTGATTTCCACTTACAAGTAATAAAGGTATTATTTGTACTTTTTTCACACCATCTTTTTTCATATTTCTAATAATCGTTTCTTTCATGGCATAAAAAGGAAATGAACCTTCAAGTGAGCAAGCATAATTAGCCTCACCAATATCTTCTAAAAACTTATGAGCATATGAAATAGAATCAATTCCTTGGGTTTCTAATCGTGGAGTTCCGTGAATAATATATAAGTTTGCTATACCATCTTTAGTAACTGCCTCATCGAGATTTTTTAAAAATAAAGTTGACTCTTTTGTTTTGGTTACAATTGCATCAGAATATCTTATATGTGAAAGAGAAAACTGATTGAAACCTTCTACAATATTTTGTAATACAGCATGTTCATCTGTTGGGAAAAGATTAATTGAGCTTACTACTATATGTTTATATCCAAGTAAATCAACGTCTGCTAAAACTTGAGGAAGGTTTTTATAATCAAGACCTTGTTTCAATAAAAATTTTAATACCATTCTTGAACTAAATGATAAAAAAACATCTGAATCGGGATATGTATTCTCAACTAATTTTTTTAATTCTAAGTATTTATCTTGTTCAATAACTGAACCGAAGCAAGATAAAATAATTGCTCTGTTTTTTTTGTAGTGTCTATATCTTTTCATAAATTGTTACCTTGAAGTGTATAAGAATACAAGATAGAAATACTCTATCTTGTATTTAATGATTTAGTTTTTTGCTGTAGCGTATAATCTTTTTTCAACAAAAGGAGTATTTGCCAAAGAACCAAAACTTTTTGCAAGTGCAAGAATTGCTAAGTCTAATAATGGCTCAATTAAGATAACAGACATATATGCTGCACCAAATAAACCAACAGAACTTAATGCCTCGGCACCAAATCCTTGTCCATAAACTGCCCAGAAAGCAACCCACACAACAATACCAGCTTGGTACGTGGACGAGAGTTTAAGTGCTTGAACATATGATAAATCTTTGTATGCTGTATTTGGAGCTATGATTTTTTTAGCCAATGCAGACATTGCTAATAAGGGAACGATTAATGTAGTTACGTTCATACCGTATTGCGGTAAGTCAAACTGTGCGAAAAATACACCTTGAACCAATAGTCCAAGAGCAAGTCCAATAGCAGCAGGTGCTAAACCAAATAATAAGAAGATAGTTGAACCCATGATTAAATGTACTTCAGATACACCAATTGGGTGATGAGGAAATACTTCAAAGAATACAAATACTGCAATAGTACTTAATACTGCTTTGATGATAAGTGATAACATTCCATTTTCTTTGATGTGATCAAATGCCATTTTTCCTATTAGTGCGAATGCACCACCTGCTGTTACGTACGAAAGCCCAATTTTAGAAGCTTCTACCATTCCTGGTTCTATATGCATATTATTTCCTTGTTTATTCTTTTAATTTTTTTATTATGAGTATTGAATGATTTGGTAGGGAGGATCTTTGTTTAAAGTATCGTATTCAAAGGCTTTTTTATGGTACATAAAATTAGTATCTATTGTGCACAGCTTATTGATTGTAGAATACATTGCTATGACAGATAGTTTATAATACCGTTTGGTATAACCTTTTAAGTGTTTCATATTGCGATTATATCGAAAATATTATAAATAATAGTCGCATATATATTTTAATACTTTCTATATAAATTTATTTAGCTATTTTTTATTTCATTAATTAAAGGTCCTCTAACATCTTTCATGAACTTTGATTCAATTGCTCCATATTTTTTGAAGTTACTTTTAGCTTGTTCTAAACTAACTTCATTTGCACCACCTATATACTTGAAATCATTATTCTGAATAGCATCGTCTTCCCAATAACATACGGGACATATTTCATAAGTACCAGAGAGTTTTTCAGAAAATGTCAAAAATTAGCAGTAGGGACAACTAAACATTTTAATCCTTTTAATTATTATATTAAATTGATTCTATAATACTGGATGATGACTATCTTTTCATGAAGACCTAAAGGTCTTCGCTATCTTACTTTTGTATTGACAAAAAGTAAGCAAAAGTAACAGCGGCTTCGAAGTCCTTCGGATACCTTAACTTATGAGTACTTCCTTTTCTGTAATTAAAAACTCACTAAATGTGCTCCAGCACATTTTTGACGCTCAAACAGTTTAATCACTGGTTTCGAAAAGAAAGAACTAATTGTTCAGCTTCTGCAGATGCTGCTGGTTGTCCCGCTTCTTCTATTTAAACAGCTCTCTAATCTTCAAACACAAAATACACCGTCATCCGCCAAGAAAAAATTGGAAAGTTCATGCTCTTTGGGTCTGCTTTTGAGAATGCCAGAACTTTATAAAATTTTTCGGTAAAGATGTTCAACTGTTTGAACGAAGAAATAGTACTAAATGTACTGTTACGAAGTGAGTTTTGAAGATCAGAAAATATTTTCTAAAGTTTTGGGTAGTCGAAGACCATTCTCATCTCGCAGACGAGGTTTTTTGTTTCATTTTTTGCGGTTAAAAAAAGAAAAGAAGTCATATAGAAGTATTTTACTAAACAAATATTCATATTTCAAAGACATTATTTATCATAAAGATATTACTTTTTATTAAAAATTAGATGATAACTCTCTAAAAGTAAAGTAACTCAGTAAAATTAAAAGA
>Ga0209081_1001062_pt1 | contig 16416 bp, 16 predicted proteins | sample GOMGulsemesocosm_4_FD_184636 | JGI IMG/M metagenome (GOLD analysis project Ga0209081, IMG submission 184636) | Methane-oxidizing microbial communities from mesocosms in the Gulf of Mexico - GOM15B Gulf of Mexico (SPAdes) (version 2) | ecosystem: Environmental > Aquatic > Marine > Cold seeps... | reverse complement strand
AAACAAAGAAATAATTGAGCAAAACTTGATTACTTTAATCAAAGGCTTCAAGTTACACAACTTGCCATTTATTATTAATGAACAATACAAAAAAGGTTTGGGTGAAACTTTACCCTCTTTGAGAGAGTTGATTGATGATGATCCTCATTTTGAAAAAGTAACTTTTTCTTGTTGTAAAAATGATTCTACTTTAGAAGCTTTAAAAAATTCTGGTAAGAATGTTGTAATTGTTGCAGGAATTGAAACGCATGTTTGTGTTTTACAAACGTGTTTAGATTTACTTGAAGAAGGATTTACTCCTGTGCTTGTAACTGATTGTGTAAGCTCACGACAAGACTACAATACTATCATGGCAATTGAACGAATGGTACAAGCAGGTGTGATTCCAACAACCTATGAATCAATTTTATTTGAATTAACTCTAACTGCTAAAAGCCCAGTTTTTAAAGAGATTAGTAAGTTAGTTAAATAAATAATCTAATGAATATAAAAAGAGATAATTAAGTTCTCTTTTTATATTATTTTCTATAAATCAAGTTTTTGGAGATGTCATGAAAACTATTTTAAAAATCGCTTTACTTATATGCTTAAGTTTTGTCTTTTCAAATGCCCATGAAAAATATTGGCTTGTTGATGAGTACTTAGATCTCCATCCTGCACAAAAAATTATTTCAAAAGATTTTATAAATTTAGTTAGTAATGAAGCTGTAAAACTCTCAATTAAACAAAATAAAGAAGTGAAAATTGTGATGGTATATCCAGGTAATCAAATTTCAGATTATTGGAGAAGAAGTAAAGTTTCTTTTGAAAAAAGGTTAAAAGAACTGGATATTTCTTATGAATTACATGACTATTTTACCAAACCTGGTATTGAGATTAAAAATCAAGCAAAACAATTACTTCAAGCAATCAAAGACGATACGGACTTTTTAATTTTTACTCTAGATGCTTCTAAACATTCACAATTTATTGAAAGAATTTTAAGTAGAAAAAAACCAAAATTAATTTTACAAAATATTACAACACCAGTAAAAAGATGGGGGAAACGACAACCCTTTTTATATGTTGGTTTTGACCACGTAATTGGAAGTACGCATTTAGCAGATTATTATATTGATAAAAGTAACTCAAAAGGTAAATATGCCGTATTATATGGTACTAGAGGTTATGTGAGTTATATGAGAGGAACTGAGTTTATTAACTATATGTCAAGTAATAGTGAGCTAAAACTTGTTGATTCTTATTATACGGATTTTAATAAAGAAAAAGCCATTAAAGCTACCACTCAAATTTTAGATAACCACAAAGACGTTAAATTTATTTATGCAGGATCAACTGACATAGCGTTAGGTGTAGTGGATGTATTAAAAAAACGAAACTTAACAGGAAAAATCTTAACAAATGGTTGGGGTGGGGGAAGTAGTGAACTTGATGCCATTGAAAAAGATCTTTTAGATATCACTGTTATGAGAATAAATGATGACAACGGTGTAGCAATGGCTGAAGCTGTTAAACTTGACTTAGAAAATAAAACAAAACAAGTACCAACTATTTATTCAGGTGATTTTGCTATTGTAAAAAAAGGTATTAATAAACAAGACTTGCAAAAGTTAAAAGATAAAGCGTTTAGATATTCGAAGTAGATAGTTAAAATAGATATTTAAAGACATGTGAAAGGGACTAGATATCAATCCTTCCCTTCCTTTTTATCTCTAATCCATAGTTCCAGCAGGAACGTGAACATTACCTTCCATAATAATTCTTGCACTTCTACTCATACTTGCTTTCTCAACTATATATTTGTCTGTATCTTTAGTGATTTTTGCACCTACTTTAATGGCACCAGAGGGATGACCAAAGGTGACAGTATCTCTTTGCCCTCCACCTGCTGCTAAGTTAACCAAGGTTCCTGGAATTGACCCTGCAACTCCAATTGCAACAGATGCTGTTCCCATCATGGCATGATGTAATTGTTGCATAGATAATGCACGTACGTGTAAATCCATCTCTGATGCTGATACTTCTTTTCCACTAGATGTTGTAAAATCTTGTGCTTTTGATACAAAGGCAATTTTTGGTGTATGCTGTTTGGTTACGGCTTCTGCTGGATCTGAAATAAGACCCATTTTTAGCGCACCTGCTATTCTTATTGTTTCAAATTTTTCAAGTGCATCTGTATCAGAGTTAATATCACCTTGCAGTTCAGTTCCTGTATATCCTAAGTCTTGCGCATTTAAGAAAATAGTTGGAATTCCAGCTGTTATCATTGTTGCTTTAAATGTACCAAGTCCTTCAACTTCTAAATCATCGATTAGGTTTCCAGTAGGGAATAACTTTTCAGATGGATCAACAGGAGCTACAAATTCCAACTGAATTTCTTGGGCAGCAAATGCAATACCATCAATCTCATAATCACCCATTTCTTTTACTAAGCCATTTTCCATGGTTACATAACAAAGGATAGTTTTTTTGATGTTTGCTTGCCAAATTCTCACACAACAAACTCCATTATCTGGAACATTATCAACCAAGCCTTCATGGATTGCAAAAGGACCAACCGCTGAGCTTAAGTTTCCACAATTACCACTCCAATCCATAAAATCTTTATCAATTGCTACTTGACCGAAATAATAGTCTACATCGTGACCTTCAACTGCACTTTTTCCAACTAAGATGGCTTTAGAAGTACTCGAACTAGCACCTCCCATACCATCCATTTGTTTTTTATAAACATCTGGACTTCCAACAATTCTTTGCAGTAATTTATTTCTTTTTGTTTGATCTTCTTGTGCTTCTTTTGGTAAATCAGCTATATTAAAAAATGTTCCTTTTGAAGTTCCACCTCTCATATAGGTTGCTTTTACTTTAAATTGTGGTTGGTAAGCCATTTTGTTTCCTTAAAATATTTTAGTTTAAATTCGTTTATCTCGTCTCTAAAAAAATCCAGTGATTTCTTTAGAGGCTTTAAAATAGAAAAACCCAAAGAGCTAAAATCTGCTCTTTGGGGTATTAACTAAAAAAGTTAATTTAAATGTTAATTAGCTACGAAATCTTTAGCGAATTTTTGTAAAATTCCACCAGCATTATATACTTCTACTTCAGCAGATGTATCTAATCTACAGGTTACTGGAATATTTACTACTTCCCCATTTGCTCTTGTCATAATAACTGTAAGATTACCTCTGGCTTCAATTTCTCCAGAAACTTCATACGACTCAGTTCCAACAATAGAATAGGTATGTCTAGTATCACCGTCTTTAAACTGCAATGGTAAAACACCCATTCCAACTAAGTTTGTTCTGTGGATTCTTTCAATTGATTCAGCAATTAATACTTCAACACCTGCAAGTCTAACTCCTTTTGCCGCCCAATCACGTGAACTTCCTTGACCGTAGTTAGTTCCTGCAATGATTATTAGAGGTTGTTTTCTTTCCATATATGTTTCAATAGCTTCCCACATTCTAGACTCACGAGCTTCTGGCATAATAGTAGTTAAACTACCTTGCTTAGTTGCACCTTTATCATCTTTAACCATTTCATTAAATAGTTTTGGATTTGCTAAGGTTGCTCTCTGAGCTGTATAGTGATCCCCTCTATGCGTTGCATAAGAGTTTAAATCATTAATAGGAAGACCCATTTCAAGACAATACTCACCAGCAGCACTTGTTGGTAAAATTGCATTTGAAGGCGATAAGTGATCTGTCGTAATATTATCAGGAAATACACCTAGTGGAACCATGTTTTTAAGCGCTGGTTTTCCCATAAACTCATCTTCCCAATAGGGTGGTTTATTGATATATGTACTTTGTCTGTTCCATTTATAAAATGGTGAAATTTCAATATTTCCTAATGCACCTTTTTCAAACATTGGATCATAAATAGCAGCAAACATTTCAGGTCGAACTGAAGCTTTTTCAACTGCATTTATTTCTTCATCAGATGGCCATAAATCTTTTAGTGTAATTGCATTACCATTTTTATCAGTTCCCAGTGAATCTTTTTCAATATCAAATCTAATAGAACCAGCTAATGCATACGCAACAACCAATGGAGGAGAAGCTAAAAATGCCTCTTTTACATAAGGGTGAATTCTTCCATCAAAGTTTCTATTTCCCGAAAGAACAGCAGTTGAATAAATATCATTGTCAACAACTTCTTTTTGAATTTCTGGATCTAATGCTCCACTCATACCATTACAAGTAGTACATGCAAAACCTACAATACCAAATCCCAATTTTTCTAGCTCTGGAAGTAAGTTGGCATCTTTTAAATACTCTTCAACAATTTTAGATCCAGGTGCTAAAGATGATTTGACCCATGGTTTTCTTTTTAATCCCAATTCATTTGCTTTTTTAGCAACCAAACCAGCTGCAATTACATTTCTTGGATTTGATGTATTTGTACATGAAGTAATTGCTGCAATTAAAATTGCCCCATCAGGCATTGTGTCTTCTTTAATTTCAACACTGGCATCTGTAATCCCTTCAGCTTTTAAAGTGGATGTTGGTACTAATTTGTGAGGTTTTGAAGGACCTGCTAAAGATCTTGTAACTTCAGTTAAATCAAATGTTAATACTCTAGCATACGTAGCATCTTCTAAATCAGTTGACCATAAACCATTTGCTTTTGCATAAGCTTCTACTAATTTAACTTGATCAGATTCTCTACCTGTTAAAGTTAAATAATCTAAAGTTTGTTCATCAATACTAAACATACCTGCACTTGCACCATACTCAGGAGTCATATTTGCAATAGTTGCACGATCGCCTAAGTTTAAGTATTCCATTCCTGCACCAAAGAATTCTAAGTATGCAGATATTACGTTGTTTTGTCTTAAAAATGAAGTCATTGCTAAGGCAATATCAGTTGCAGTAATACCTTCTGCTCTTGTTCCTATAATATTAACACCAATAATATCAGGCGTTCTCATAAACGAAGGATTTCCAAGCATTACATTTTCAGCCTCTAATCCACCAACTCCAATTGCTAATACACCCAATGCATCAACGTGAGGAGTATGAGAATCTGTTCCAACCAAAGTATCAGGACTTGCAATTCCGTCTATGTTATGAATAACAGGAGACATTTTTTCTAAGTTAATTTGATGCATGATTCCATTTCCTGGAGGAATAACATCTACATTATCAAAGGCTTCTTTTGTCCAGTTGATAAAGTGAAATCTATCTGCATTTCTTCTGTCTTCAATATCTCTATTTTTTTGGAATGCTTCAGGATCAAATCCACCACATTCAACTGCCAGTGAGTGATCAACGATTAGTTGAGTAGGTACAACAGGATTAACTTTTTTGGGATCTCCACCTTGTTCTGCTATTGCTTCTCTTAAACCTGCCAAATCAACTAAGGCTGTAAGTCCTAGAATATCGTGAGTAACAACTCGACTTGGATACCAAGGGAAATCTTTGTCTGTTCTTTTTTCAATAAGCTGAACAAGAGATTCTTTTAAGTCTGCACTTGGACATTTTCTGATTAAATTTTCTGCCAATACTCTTGATGTATAATTTAGTTTAGAAAAACTTCCTGGAGTAATGTCTTCAACCGCAGCTTTTACATCATAAAAACTTGTGTCAAAACCTTCTAGTTTTCTAAGATATTTAGTGTTTGTCATATTATTTGTCATATTGTATATCCATTTTTATAATTTAATAGGGGAGTGATGCGACTCAACTATTTGATATTTACCAATACAATTGATGATTAATTATCTTCATTGAACTTGGCACTAGTACATCTTTAAGTTAGCCTCAAAGAGAGTTTGAAGCTAACTTAAAATCGTATACGTTTATTTAATTAAGTAGTAACGTTAAAAAGGGTACCCGAAGGTAGAGCTTATGCTCTATCTTCGATAGTAACGAAATCTCTTGGCTCTTCACCATTGTAATCAGAACTTGGTCTGATGATTCTATTATTTGCTCTTTGCTCAAATGCATGTGCAGCCCAACCAGCAGCTCTTGACATAATGAATAGTGGCGTGTAATATAATCTTTCAATTTCCATGTAGTGGTAAATTAATCCACCGAAGAAATCGATATTATCAGGTAAACCTTTATCTGCTTTAACTTTATCTCTAACAGCCACTGCAATATCAAATAATTTCTTATCAGAATTTGGAAGTTCTTTTAACTCATCAGCTAAGATATGACCAATAGGAGATCTTGGGTCTAAGTCTCTATAAACTCTATGACCAAATCCCATGATTTTTTCTTTTCTAGCAAATAATGCATCAACTTCAGTTAAGGCATGTTCAACATTATCAAAACCAAGTACAAATTTAATTGCTACTTCATTAGCTCCACCATGCAAGTGACCTTTTAAAGTACCAATTCCTGTACTCATACAAGAATAAATATCAGATAAAGTAGAAGCTGTAATTCTATTTGCAAATGTTGAAGCATTAAATTCATGTTCAGCATATAAAGTTAACATAGCATTCATTGCTTTTACTTCTACCTCTAAAGGAGTTTTTTCTTTTAGTCTCTCTACGATATAACCAGCAATTGTAGTTTCATCAGATTTTAACTCAACTTCTTTACCATTTACATGCCAGTGATGCCAGTAAACTAAAAATGAAGGAAATGCACCCAGTAATCTAGTGATTTTGTCCATTTGATCAGAAAAATCTTCAGCTTCTGGTTCCATACAACCAAGTGCAGTAGTTGCAGTATTCATAACATCCATTGGATGAGATGATGCTGGCAATGCTTTTAAAACATCTTTTAAATTTTGAGGTAATTCTCTACCTGCAATAATTTTGTCTTGAAAATCTTTAAGTTGAGATTTGTTTGGTAGCTCACCTACTAATAAAAGGTATGCAACTTCTTCAAAATCTGCTTTTAAAGCTAAATCTGCAATATCATATCCTCTATAATTAAGACCATTTCCTAATCCACAAGTACAAATTGCTGAAGTTCCAGCTGTAATTCCTGCTAATCCTGTATTATTACTCATAATGTTTCTCCTTTTATTATTTTAATTATTTAGATTTTCCCTCTGAAAACAGAGCGTCCATTTTATTTTCATACTCATGGTAACCTAACATATCGTAAAGCTCCATTCTAGTTTGCATCGTTTCTAAAGTACCTTCTTGTGTACCTTTTTCTCTTAAATCTTGGTATACAGTTAAAGCAGCTTTGTTCATTGCTCTAAATGCAGATAGTGGATAAAGAACCATAGAAATCCCTACAGATCCTAATTCTTCAGTTGTAAACATTGGTGTTGCACCAAATTCAGTAATATTTGCTAATACTGGAACTTTGATTACATCTGTAAATTCTTTGTATTCTTTTAAAGTATGAATTGCTTCTGCAAAAATCATATCTGCACCAGCTTCAACATAAGCTAAGGCCCTATCAATCGCGGCTTGTTGACCTTCACTTGCATGTGCATCTGTTCTTGCCATGATAACGAATTCAGGATCAGTTTTTCCAGAAACAGCAGCAGTGATTCTGTCACACATTTCTTGTGTTGAAACCAATTCTTTATTTGGTCTATGTCCACATCTCTTAGCAGCAACTTGATCTTCAATATGAATCCCAGCAGCACCTGCTTTTGTCATTTCTTGAACAGTTCTTACTATGTTAAAAGCATGTCCCCAACCAGTATCAGCATCAACCAATAACGGTAAATCTGTAATTGAAGTGATTCTTCTAATATCAATACATACGTCTTCTAACATTGTCATTCCAAGGTCAGGTAAACCGTAACTAGAGTTTGCAACTCCTGCACCTGATAAGTATAATGCCTTGTATCCAACTTTTGTAGCTTGCAATGCACTGTAAGCATTTACTGCACCAACAATTTGTAATGGTGTTTCTGCACTTAGTGCTTCTCTAAATCTTTTTCCTGCGCTCATGTATATCCTTTAGCATTTTATATGTAATCATTATACTCCAATGAACTGTACTGAGATTGTATAGTTCTATAAAAGAAAATACAATTTTTAGGCACAAAATATATTTATGTACAATAATTGTATATTCTTAAAAATAATGGTACAATCACAAATGAGAAGAGGGGAATACTATGAATTATAAAAATGGACTTGATAAGTTAATAGAAATTTATAAAAGGTCGAATTTAAGTATATCAAAATTTGCAAGCTTAATCCAAAAAGACAGAAGGACGGTGACTTCATGGGTGGATAATGTGGCTCAGGTCGAACCTCCAATAGAGGTGAAAGAAAAATTGTGTCAGCTGTTTCGTTATCCTGATTTTATTTGGGAAGAAGGATGTAGTGGTGATGAGTTCTTAAAATCTATCACCCAAATACCTCAAAAAGAAATACGTATTATTGATGAAGGTTACCACGGTCGGCTTTCTTATATCATGGAACTTGAGGCCAACCGAAGATTTGTAATCCAAGCTCAATTCCCAGGACCTATGTATAGAGATACAGCTGTAAAAAGAATATATAGAACAAAAACAAGCAAAGAAATTGAAGAGCTTAAAGAAAAAAGAATTGATCAAATGCTTCGATATGATTATGATACAACAGAGTGGTATTCTATTAAATCAGTTCTTAGTTTTTGTTACTCTGAGATTGGAAATTTCTACACCAAAGAAGAAAAGATAAAAATATTAGACTTAATTTACGAGTTATTTCACAACAACTATAATAAAAAACTGTTTTTATTTGATTCATATTCACGAAAAATCTATGGAATGGAAACGACTTATATCTCAATAAACGTTAAGCAAAAAATTCTCTTTTTTAAATCTCCCATTGAGTCGGTTTTTATTGAAATAAGAAATAGAAAACTGGTTGAGCGAATGCATAAATATTATAGCTCACCTATTGAAGCACCACACCATGTGAACTTTTTGGAGTCAATAAAAATTATAAAGATTTTACGTGATGCAGTTAAATACAACAATACTTTGGTTCAAGCATATGAGAACATTAATAGAACAACTGATTATGGGGAGTTATTTTTTAACAACTTAAGTTTACATGTTCAAAAAGACGTTACACCTCCAAAAGATGGACAGAAGAGGAACTAAAATTGTAGTTGACTCATTAGTCAAGATTATGATAAAATCACTTCTTTACAAATAATAAAGGATATAAATAATGGAATACTCAATATATATGAATGAATTTTTGATTTATGCTTTTGCTATGTTTATGGCACTTCTAGCGCCTGGCCCTGATTTTGCAATGATATTAAAACAAAGTATAACTTATGGTAAACGTGCATCAATAATAGCTAGTATTGGTATTGGTTGTGGAGTGTCTGTACATTTGGTTTACACGCTTTTAGGTATTGGTTTGATTATTTCACAATCTATTGTTTTATTCTCCATCATCAAATATATGGGTGCTGCTTATTTAATCTATATTGGATATCAAAGTCTAAAGTCACGTGGTATGAAACTTGAAGACCAAGGCGAACAGAAACATGAATATATTAGTGATAAAAAATCCTTTATGATGGGATTTTTATGTAACGCTTTAAATCCTAAAGCAACGTTGTTTTTCTTATCAATGTTCACCGTTGTAGTTTCTCCAACAACTCCACTTGAAATTCAAGCAGCTTATGGAGCCTTTAGTGCAGTTACGGCAATCATGTGGTTTGTTGCTTTATCAATTATATTGTCATTAAGTAAAGTTAGAAACTTTTTTAACTCCTTTGGAAAGATGTTTGATAGAGCAATAGGTGCAATACTAATTTCTCTTGGAATTAGTGTTGCTTTGAGTAAATAGGAAAAGTATGAATACAAAAGACAAATTATTAGACGTTACATTTACTGAAATTTATGAAAATGGATACAGTGCTACTTCAGTGGATAAGATACTTAAAAAAGCGAATATGAACAAAGGTTCTATGTATCACTTCTTTAAATCGAAAAAAGCATTAACTGTAGCGATGATTGATGAAAATCTCAGCACTTATATGCAAAATAAATATGAACCCTTGTTAACTCTCAAAGAAAATATTATTGATGAAATGATTAAGCTGTTAAAACACAAGGATGGATTTAACTTCGCAAATGGGTGTAAACTGAACAATTTGGTTCAAGAACTCTCTCCCATTGATAAAGATTTTAAAAACTCACTTGAAAAAGTCTATCTTAATTTTGAAGGTATCTTTGAAGAAGCACTGAGCAATGCAATTAAAGCTGGTGAGATTAAACATGATAACCCCAAAGCTCTTGCGATGTTTATAGTAGCATCCTTTGAAGGCTGTTTAGGAACAGCAAAAAAATCCCAAGATGGTGAAGTTTTCCAAACATGTATTTCTCAATTAGACCTATTTTTACAATCCCTAAAAATATAAAAATCATTTAAATTTTAAAAGCTTGACTAAGTAGTCAAGTTTTGTTATACTTCCACTTGACTAAACAGTCAAGACGCATAAACTATGGATTTATACAAAGGAGTCAAAATGCAAAAGTTAATTGGAATAGGTATCTATACAGTTTCTATTATTAGTTTACTTGTAATGAGTATGAATGCAAATGTCTAAAACACAAACGGGATTTTTATTACCGCTAGGTTTTGTCATTTTGTATGGAAGTGGTTTTGTTGCTACAAAGTATGGCTTACAAAATATTTCTCCCTTAGCATTTTTATTAATTAGATTTTTTATCGCATTTATTTTACTTTTATGTATAGCCCATTTTTTAAAAGTATCTTGGCCAAAAAGCATAAAAGAATACCTGCATATATCTCTTGCAGGATGTTTAACAGTTGCTGTGTTTTCAATAGGTGTATATATATCTATTGATTTGGGTGTGAGTCCATCTATTAATGCTTTGATTATAGCTTTACAACCAGCAGTTGTAACAATACTTGCGATGAAGGTTTTAAAAGAAAAAATAAGTAAGAAACATTGGCTGGGTTTGGCTGTAGGATTTATAGGTGTTTCCTTTGTGGTTTTGGAAAAATTTGACTTGTCTTCAAGTATGTCTTATGGAATTTTTATGAGTATTTTTGCTTTAGTAGGATTGAGTGTGGGTAATCTTTATCAAAAGAAATACTGTTCAAATATGAATTTGTTTTCAGGTGGTGCCATACAGACTTTTGCTTCTGCTTTTTTGGTATTACCTTTGATGGTTTTCTATGAAGAAGTAAGATTTAATTTTAATATGGATGCAGTATATGCAATACTATACATGGCAGTTGCTGTGAGTATTGGCGCTTTGAGTTTATTATATATTATGATTGAAAAGGGTGAAGTTTCAAAAGTATCAAGTATATTTTATTTGATACCTGTATGTGCAGTTATTATGTCTTATCTTTTTTTTGATGAGTCAGTAGATTTAAGTGTTGTGGCTGGTATTTTGGCAATTCTTTTAGGGATAAGTTTGATAAATAAAAAAGGAAAAACAAGTGAGTAAAGCCTTAATTATTATTGATATTCAAGAAGACTATTTTGAGGGTGGGGCTTGTGAGTTGGTCAATCCTGTCGAAGTTAGCCTAGCAGCTAAAAAGTTGCTAGAGATTTTTCGTGAAAAAGATTTACCTATTTTTCATATACAACACATCAATTTAGTTCAGCCCCATGCAACATTTTTATTACCCAATACCACAGGAGTTAATATCCATAAAAATGTACAACCACTTGTGAGTGAAAAAATCATTGAAAAGAATTTCCCCAATAGTTTTTTACAAACCAATTTAGAAAGTCAATTGGATAAGTTGAATATCAAGGATGTTGTAATTTGTGGAATGATGTCACATATGTGTGTGGATGCAACTACCAGGGCTGCCTTTGATTTGGGCTTTTCTTGTACTCTTGCACATGATGCTTGTACCACAAAAAATATCGAATTTAATAATAAAGTTGTTTTACAAAAAGACGTACATCACTCATTTATGTCTGCACTGTCTACTTCATACGCACAAGTACAAACAGTAGACGAAATCATTAATGAGTTTTAAATAAAAGCATTTATAACTTAGAATGACTCCCATCACAATAAGGTGCAGTTTTACTGTGTTTACATAAACATAGGGCCTCATTACTACTAAGAGGCGAAGTGAACACCAAAGGATGAAATCCTGTTTTTTGATGTGATCCATCACAAAGTGGTTGTGTATTGGAATGTCCGCAAGTACAGTAAAAGTACTTTTTGTCCTTTTCAACTTTAAACATTATTGGATGAAGTGCTGCAATTCTTACATCATTATTCATTGAATACTCCTTGCTGACTAATTTTAGTCCCCTTTAACTGATAAAATAAATAAGAATTTAAATTAGTTTTAACTACTTATAGTTATGATAAAATAAATTTGCAAGGAGTTATTCGTGAACTTAAAAGATATTGATTTCAATAAATTGTATATGAGCCAAAAACAAAAAACAAGCTTTAAAAGTAAAGGTGTTGAGCAGTGGAATAAAAAAGCACTTAGTATGAATGCTCGTGTTCACCAAAGTATTTATAACCAAGAGTTTTTAGATGCCATGAATTTTGATAACTGTGAAAGTGTTTTGGATGTGGGATGTGGAGTTGGAAACTTGAGCTTAAAAATGGCAGAAAACTTGAAAGAAGTTATTTGTCTTGATTTTTCACCTGTCATGTTAGAACAATTAATAAACAATGCCAAGAATTTAAACTTATCAAATATAAATACTATTTGCAAGTCGTGGTATGATTCTTGGAATGAAGTACCTACTACGGATATCGTTATAGCTTCAAGATCTATGGAAGTAAAAGATATGCAGTTTGCCTTAGAAAAATTAAATGCGCAAGCAAACAAAAGAGTTTATCTTACCTATAAGGTGGGAGGTAGTTTTTTAGATGAAAAAATACTCAAAGCTATGAATAAAGAGATTACTAGAAAGCCAGATTATATTTATATATTAAATATTTTGTATCAAATGGGTATAAATGCCAGTGTTCAATTCCTAAGAAGTGAAGGTCGAACTTCTATGTATGATGATTTTGAAAGTTTTATAAGAAGTGTTTCCTGGAGTTTAGGTGAGTTAACACAAAATGAGATAACACAATTGGAAGAATATTTTTACGTATGTAACTCAGAAGAAAAAGAAAAGAATAAATATGCCCAATGGGCGTTAATTTCTTGGGAAAAAAACAGCTAAATTTTTAATATCCAAAGTAAGAAAAATTTAGTTGATCAAATGATTGTTTTGTTTTTTCGTCTAACTGCCAAGTACGGAGTTCTTTTCTAATTTGAAGAATATCTTTTTTTGTGATTTGTTTGTTAATTCTATCTATGATTTTTTTTCCAAAGGCATTTTTTCTACAGGCCATATATGCAACGGGATTAGGTGTTTTGCTAAATTCTTTAATCTTTATGGTTCTGAACCTATCTTCTTTTCTTTTATTTAAAATAGCTTCCCAGGTAACAAATACAGGGTGATCAAAGATCCAATCAACACGGCCACGTCTCATCATTTTGAGAAGACTTGTAAGTGGCGCACTGGATGAAATAGTATAAATATTTTTATTTTGAATATATTTTGTAATATCAAAGGGATAGTATTTGGCTGATTTAATATATCCAAATCTATAGTTTTCATTTTGCATTAATTCTTCCATGGAAATTTCATCAATATTATTTAATTCTTTTAGTTTTTCTTTGGTAAGAATAATTCTGGCTTTTGGCAAGGTGTAGACTGCTTTACTCCAATAAAAATGGGAAAGGTACTGTTTGTGTTTTAAGTTGGGACCAAAACATATGTTCTGATTTGTTTTGGTAATGATTTGATTTTCACGTGATGGATTTACGGGTAAGGAAACATGCTCGTAATCTTGCAGATATTTATTTTTGATAATTTCTCTTACTTTATCTCCATATCCTTGATCTTTAAAAGGTCCGTGGGATATTAGCCATGGGGGTCTGTTATGTTGTAACCAAATTATTTCATTGGACTCATTGGCAAAAGTGAGGGTATTTAAAAAAAGAGACAGAAGAACAAAAGATAATAGTTTTTTCATATGTGTACATCCCAATTTGATGTAATTATTATATAGTAAATAAAATTATCTTTAGGTCAAGTTTCTTTTATAGTTAAATTTAATGATAAGCGTAAATTGGTCTGTTTGTTATTTGAATATCTTTTTTCATTTGTTTCCCATACATGTCAAACACTTCTTTAAATTCTGTTAATTCAACAGTTATACCAGGATCTTTTACCCAAACTACATCTAGTTTTTTACCTTTAGTATTTTTACAAGTCAAAACATGTAAACCATTTGCCTCAGAATATTTTTCCACTTTACATAGCTTTAAAAATTCAAGCATTGTTTTGTAGGCATAAAAGGATTTTCTTTTTTCAAGGTTTCCTTTTGTAAGGTAAGTTAGTCCAAATGTTGAGGAGATGAGTTGAAACCAATAAACACCTTGGACTCTTTTTGTTCCTAAAGCTAAAAGATAATATCTTAACATATACATAGCTTGTTCATCTTCGCTAACAGCGTATTCATTTGCCTCTTTTTCACCTTTGATATGCCAAGACGTTTCACTCAATATAATATCATTTTTCGATTTTATGGCTAATGATGACAAGCCATACAAGGTATGGATTTGTTTGCTTAAATCAAAACTAAGAAACTTAGACTGCTCAGGAATGCCTTGATTGTCCACATACATTAAGGAAGAGATTTTATCAAACTTTATTTTAAAGGAATTAAATAATGCTCTCACATTATATTTCATTTCAACACCTTTTATTCCAGGACCTATCAAAGTATAGTTTGGAAACTTTTCATTTCTTACACTTTGAACAGTAGTATAAAATGCTAAATATTCCTTCATACTAAAGAATCCCCATTTAGACTGATTTACTGCATTTCCAATTTGATAAGAATCACAAATTCCTTTAAAAGTAGAAAATATTAGTTGTATGTTATTTTCTAAAAGTGAAATGTCTTCAATATTTTCTCGATCTTGAATGATATTTATGGTGATATTTTTATCTTTAAAGGACTCAGTAAATTCTTTATACTGCTCTATCTTGTTCATATCACTTAAAGGGACTCGTATAAGTAAATCATCACAATTTAACTCTTTAATAAGTTCAACTTGATCTAAGCCTTTGTCAAGGTTAACATTCATCCCAAAAAAATTATCAAAGTTTTCTTTTTTGCTTTTAAAGGCAAGACCCAAAAGCATACTAATAGGTAGAAAGAAAGCATTCACAGACATTAAAGGAAAAAAATCTGTAGTTTTATGTTTTTTGTTCATACTTTGTTCATATTGTTTGTCTGAGATTTCGTTGGGTTGATCTAATCTATTGTTCCATGAAAAGTAATTATTTTTGATGATTTAGCCTTTAATAGTTTTACTATTTTAGCATATGATACACAAAAGTTATGTACATCTGATTTCAAAAGCAACTGTAACTGGTTTGAATATGGTTTTGTAAATAAGAGTGGTTAAAGTTAGAATAATGAAGGGGAAGGAGGAAACCCCATCATCATATAAATTATTTGATTTTATTAAGTTCGCTTAAAATTTCGCTTGGCTCAGTTCTTAATGTATAGTTTTCACTAATAAAACTGTATACAATTTTTCCTGTTTTATCTACGATAATCGTAGCAGGGAAGGGCAACTCTTTGGATGTGATGTCATTAAACTTTTCTAAGTCAAACCCAAACTCTTTGTAAAGTTTGTCAATATGATCTTCTAGTTTAAAAACCAATCCAAGGTCTCTTGCATAGTTATTATTAGTATCTGTAAATACATCAAATTCTAATTCTAGCTTTTCTTTAAAGGAAAGTGAGCTATCAGGTTTTTCAGGTGAAATTGCAATTAATTTTGCCCCCTTCTCTTTAATTTGAGGAAGAATATCTTGTAGCGCTTTTAACTCTAAGTTACAATAAGGGCACCACGACCCTCTATAAAAGGAAATGACAGTAGGTGTATCAATAATATCTTCAATTTTTTGAGCTTTGCCATCTAGATTTAATAAAGAACCATTGGGTAGAACTTGATTGTTTCCAATAGCATTTTTAGTTAAATCAGCCGCAGCCATATCGTCTAAAGCTTTAAATAATGTATTCAATGTTTCTTCTGGCAATTGAGCTAGAAATTCTTGTTGTAACTTTCCGATTTGTTCTTTTAGTGTTGTCATTTTCTTTCCTTTTATGTTTGTATTTTATATTTGCTAACGCTTTTTTTAGTAAAATATGTTAATTAGTTTCGGTTACCAGTTTCTGTGTAAAGGTAAGCTAACTTAGCTTCATTTTCAACTGTTTGATTTGATACATAACCATTCCCTTGTGCATATAAAGCACTACTTGCTAATAAACTGATTCCTAATACTACTGATGATAACTTTTTCATTTTTATTTCCTATAAATTTTATTTAATTTTTTCTAGAATAATTATTCTATAACTGTCTGCTTTTATTAATGTACGTTGAAATTAGTTTTTATTACCAGTTTCTGTGTAAAGGTAAGCTATCTTTGCTTCATTCTCTACTGTTT
>Ga0209081_1001060_pt1 | contig 16429 bp, 15 predicted proteins | sample GOMGulsemesocosm_4_FD_184636 | JGI IMG/M metagenome (GOLD analysis project Ga0209081, IMG submission 184636) | Methane-oxidizing microbial communities from mesocosms in the Gulf of Mexico - GOM15B Gulf of Mexico (SPAdes) (version 2) | ecosystem: Environmental > Aquatic > Marine > Cold seeps... | reverse complement strand
ACCTCGTTAGTACCTGCTCCAATTTCAAGAACTTTACCTGTTCGGTATAGACGGTTAATTTCTGATTCCCACATAAAGCCCATACCCCCGTGGATTTGCACACCATTATCAAGAATTCGCATACAAGCGCGCCCCGCGTGTAAAGCAACAGCCGCAGTACGCATATGGATTTCTCCACGACCGCCGCCGCCTTGTTCTAATTCATTAACTTCTTTTAATAACTGGTAAGTCATACAACGCATAAGCTCAAGATCGGTATACATGTCCGCGATCATTGCTTGAACCATTTGGAATGCTGCAATGGGCTTGTTGAATTGCTGACGTTGTTTTGCATAATCAATGGAGATTTCCAGCGCTCGTTCAGCAATACCAATACAGTGTGAGCTAAGCACAACACGTTCAATATTTAAGCCACTCATCACAATACTAACGCCGTCATTTTCCTTGCCTACCAAGTTTTCAACAGGGACTTTACATTCATCAAAAACAAGTTCACCCGTTTCACTACCACGCCAGCCCATTTTCACGAGTTTTTGTGCAACAGAAAAACCTGGGAAGTCTTTTTCAACGATAAAAGCGGAAATACCGTGAGCACCTTTATCGGGATCTGTTTTTGCATAAACAAGCAATACATCCGCGACAGGGCCGTTAGTAATAAACATTTTACGTCCATTTAGCACGTAATGATCACCTTCAAGGCGAGCCGTTGTTGCCATGCTACCAAGTGCATCTGAACCCGCACCAGGCTCTGTTAAGCCAAGGGCACCAATATATGATCCATCACAAAAGCCAGGTAAGTATTTCTGTTTTAGCTTTTCGCTAGCATTACGTAAAATATTGTTAATGCATAGGTTATCACTGGCAAGGTAGTTACCTGCCATAGTGTGGTTCCAAACACTCATCGCTTCACAAGCAAAGGCTTGAGAAAAAAGGTCCATACCTGCGCCACCGTATTGCTCAGGAACGGTTAAACCCAGAATGCCCACTTCTGACATTTTACGAAATTGTTCTTCAGGAAACCAATCATCGTTATCCATTTTTCCTGATAGCGGGTACAGCTCGTCGCGAGAATATTTGTATACCATATCGTATACTTGTTGGTGTTCTTGAGTGAAACCGTATTTTTTTAAATCAACCATTTTAAAACTTCCTTTTTTAACTTTAAATATGCCGTAACTTGGCTCTTCGGTGCTTTCTTCAGTGAGGCACTAATAGCGACTATTTCGTCTTCACTTAAAGCGCTCATTTATAATTTCTTTTTGAATATAGTTCAATTTTAATCAACTTTCCCCAGAAAAAAGCAAAGTTCAAGGCCTGAACAAGAGTTATTATTTTAAATTTTTATTATTAGTACCTTTATTAATCTTTAACTATGTCTAGCTTAATTTATCCTCAATACCGATTAGATCACAACCAAGACCTAGCATCAAGGTTTAAAAATATATACCTCACGTTACCAACTCGAACTACTCTAACTGAAAAACTTCGTCATTACGTTGAATCAAATATTTCCAATAATCAAGTGGGGCAAACCATTGACGACCATGAGGTAAAAAAGGGGCTGTAACGCTTACGAATAATGATTATTGTACTTTGTCATGATCCTATTTTTATGAATGACTTTTCCTGTACAGCTTTTATCTGAGATGGTTTTTATCTATTGCATTTTCACTTTTTTATCCCTATAACTGCCTATGCGATTAAATTGTTTAGATTCAATTAAGATGACTTCACATAACGCCTCAAGCTCTATACATGAAAAGGTATCAAAGTCTCGGTTACGCAGTTTTTTCGTTTAATTGATATTTTATCTAAGCTTTCTGTTAGCATAGCAAAAATTTTTCAAGTCTTACTTTGAGCTTTAACAAATATGAAAATTATCTCTTTTAATATTAATGGTCTTCGCGCCCGCCTTCATCAATTACAAGCTATTATTGATAAACATCAGCCTGATATTATTGGTTTACAAGAGATCAAAGTGCACGATGAAGTGTTTCCTTTAGAGGCTGTTGAAGCAATGGGTTATCATGTATATTTTCATGGTCAAAAGGCTCATTATGGTGTGGCAATGCTTTGTAAAAAAGCGGCTCTTAATGTACAAAAAGGCTTTCCAACAGACGATGAAGAAGCGCAACGTCGTATGATTATGGTTGAAACAACCAATGATAAAGGCGAAAAAATCACGGTGTTAAACGGCTATTTCCCTCAAGGTGAAAATATTAGCCACGAAACTAAATACCCATATAAGCGTAGGTTCTACCAAGATTTAATGACTTATTTAAACGAGCATCATAATAAAGATGAACAAATAATCATTATGGGAGACATTAATATTTCACCACTTGATTTAGACATTGGTATAGGTGAAATCAATCGTAAACGTTGGTTAAAATCAGGTAAGTGTTCATTTCAGTTAGAAGAACGTGAATGGTTAGCAACACTGATGGACTGGGGTTTTACTGATACTTTTAGACAGCTTCACCCACAGCGCAGTGAAAGATACTCTTGGTTTGATTATCGTTCGCGTGGTTTTGATGATAATCGTGGTTTACGCATTGACGTAGTTTTAGCAACTAAAACATTAAGTGAAAAATGTGTCGAATCTGATATTGATTATGAGCTGCGCGGCATAGAAAAACCTTCAGATCATGCGCCAATTTGGTCAACTTTCGAAAGTTAATATCTCTAGGAAATTTATGTCTTCACCAGCAAGCTATCTTTGTCCACTTTGTCAGCAAGCTTTATCGCTTACCGATAAAACTTATCGTTGTGATAATAATCATAGTTTTGATCAAGCAAAGCAAGGTTATGTGAATTTATTGCCTGTACAGTTTAAGCATTCAAAAACGCCTGGGGATAATAAAGACATGGTTATTGCCCGTAGGGCTTTTCTCGACAAAGGCTTTTATCAGCCACTGGTTGATAAAATGCTTGAGTTATATCAAAAATATGGCGAGCCAAACGCCCCTGTACTTGATGCTGGCTGCGGCGAAGGCTTTTATACTCATCAACATAAAACGGCTATTAATAATGTTTATGGTGTCGATATATCTAAAGAAACAATAAAAAGTGCTGCTAAACGGTATAAAAGCTGTCATTTTAGTGTTGGCACCTTATCTAAATTAAGTTTTGCTGATAACACTTTTGCATGGTTAACATCTGTTTACGCTCCTATTTTAGAGGCTGAGTTTACCCGAATCCTTAAAAGCGAAGGCTATCTTCTAACGGTAACGCCTGCTGAACAACACTTATTAGCATTGAAAAAACTTATCTACCGACAAGCAACTGAACATGACATAAGCAAAAGTCCTATCAAGAATTTAACACTCATTGAAGAGCATAAATTAACTTATCCTATGCATTTTGATAACAGTGACGATGCACTAAATTTATTAGCGATGACACCCTTTGCTTTTAAAGCATCAGAAGAGTTGATAACACAACTAAAATCTATGGACAATTTCACTTGTCAGGCTGATTTTATTTTGCGGTTATATAGAAAGAAATAACACAAAGAGCTAATACAAAACGCTAATACTAAAGCTCCTGCCACTTTGACTTTAGTGATCTAAAACTAAAAGTTGTAGATAGGTAAACCTCTAATTTTTAGAAGAAAAAGTTAACTGTAAAAGTTGAGCTAAATCGATATATCGCGGTTTTGAAACCGTTAAATCTGTATAATTACCGTGTTTATTTTGCTCTTTCACTTTTTCTAAACCTGTGCGATACCATGAAGCTAATGATGGTGGTAAAAACTTATCCGCTTTAACACCTAAAACAACCAATGCTTGTACAGGAATAGTGAGTAATAATAGTCCGTAAACCAGTGCTTGTGGTAAAGCAATCATTACATTATTCATACTACCAACGCCTGAAATAAACCCAGAAGCAAAGTAAAGTTGCATGATAAAAGTAAATAATGCCAAGGCAGGAAAATAACGGCAAACAAAACGAGCGCTTTGTACCGCACGATAATCAGCAAAATATTGTGCTAATTCAATCTTTTCAGGCCAAAAGTTTATATACTTTTGACCTAATTTGATGAGTTCTACTACAGATAATTTCATCTAACAACTATAGCAGTTAAGCATTGCTTGGAAAAGCTAGTCAAAAGATAAATTTCAAAAATTCAAATAACACCCTAATTTTAAAACATAATTAATTTGTTTTTTTGCCTTGCATCAACATTTAACGCTCATTAGTAACTATAATGGTGGCATATTCTATATTTTATGTTAACAAGCCATAATCATTATGACTACTCAAAATGCACCGCAAACACTGACAAAAGCTCAAGCTATACTCGTTATTAACTGTGGCAGTTCATCAGTAAAGTTCTCACTTATAAAGCCAGAATCTGGCATGAGTTTAATATCAGGGTTAGCTGAATGTTTAACAACACCTCAAGCCAGTATTAAAATTAAACATCGTGTTAATAACACTAAAACAGAACAAAGTGAAACTCGCCCGCTATCTGCTCCATTTGATCACCAACAAGCTCTTAATACTTTAGTAAGTGAGCTTAAAGCATTAAATCTTGTTAAAAATATCATAGCCATTGGCCATCGCGTGGTTCATGGCGGAGAGCATTATTCAAAACCAACCTTTATTAATGATGAGGTAAAAAAGACGATTGAAAATCTTGCTAAGCTTGCACCTTTACATAACCCTGCCAATTTAATGGGTATTAACGCTTGTCAAAAGGCTTTTGCTAATCTGCCTCAAATAGCTATATTTGATACTGCTTTTCATCAAACTATGCCTGAGAAAGCTTATTTATATGGTATACCATTCGACCTATATAGTGAGCACGGCATTAGACGCTACGGATTTCATGGAACTAGTCATTATTTTGTTGCTAATCAAGCAGCTAAGATAATGAAAAAGCCACTAGCACAATGCAACTTAATTAGCGCTCATCTAGGAAACGGTTGTAGTGTAACGGTCATTAAAAATGGAAAAAGTGTTGATACCAGTTTAGGTATGACGCCTCTTGAAGGCGTTATGATGGGTACTCGCAGTGGTGATATTGACGCAGGCATCATTTTTCATTTAGTTGAACAACTTGGTTATAGTATTGAGCAAGTTGATACCTTATTAAATAAAAAAAGTGGCTTGCTCGGCGTATCACAGTTAAGTAATGATTGTCGTACTTTAGAAGATGCGATGTTAGATGGCGACAATGAAAAGTCTATACAAGCTAAATTGGCTTTAACCGTATTTTGTTATCGAATTGCCAAAAGCATTGCCTCATTTAGTGCCTGTTTAACTGAGTTAGACGGTATTATTTTTACTGGAGGCATTGGTGAAAATTCGTCATGGGTCAGACAGAAAATACTCAATCAACTAGGGTTATTAAACTTTCGTGTTTGCGAAGAAATGAACTCAGCCACTCGTTTTGGTGCTAATGGCAACATTGCGACCAAAACATCACGGCCTTGTTGGGTTATTGCGACTAATGAAGAGTGGGTTATTGCACAACAATCAGCTCAACTGCTAAGCTCATATTAAAAATTTAGCTTAGATAAAACATATAATGTACGAGTAAATAATCCAAGAGAAATAACTATGTCAGAGTCAGAAAACACTTCTTCTTTAAAATCAAAAACTGATAAAAATCAGTCTCACCGAATCATGTTAATTCCTGTTGGTTTTGGTGTTGGCTTAACGAGTGTCGCCCTTGGATTACTGCATACTTGTGAGCAAAAAGGGATAAAATCAGGTCACTTTAAACCTATCAGCCAACCTTCACGTAACTCTCTAGCCAAAAAAAATAAAACGATAGATGCGATCAGCCTTTCTCAAAATAGCCATTATATTTCATTAAATTATTTTGAAGAAAAAATGGCCGAAGGCAAGCATGATATTGTTTTAGAAGAAATAGTCGCTAATTTCAATGCGTTTAATCAAGACCAAGATGTTGTTATTATTGAAGGGCTTATCCCAACAACAAGACAACCTTACGCTGCTCGCATAAACCGAGATGTTGCCCAGGCGTTATGCGCTGATATTGTACTTGTTGCCGCACCTGGTAATGATTGTGAAAAAGCTTTTGAAGAAAGACTTGAAGTCAGTGCTGAAACCTATGGCGGCACTAAAAACAAACATTTATTAGGCTGTATAATTAACAAGTTAAATGCACCTGATCAAGATGAATTTGGTTTACTGCCGCGCGAAGAGGAAATAAACACCGACTTTGATATTACACCATGGAAAAATTTAAATATTTTCAAAAATAATAATTTTGACTTATTAGGATCTATAACATGGGAAATGGATCTTATTGCTCCACGTATTATCGATATTAGTAATTATCTTGAAGCAAAAGTAATTAATGAAGGTGAAATGCACCACAGGCGCTTTCGTAGCGTCGCTTTTTGTGCTCGCAGCGTAAGTAATTTGGTAAGTTATTTAGTACCTGGACGTCTAATTGTTACACCCGGTGATCGAACAGATATTATTATAGCGACTTGTTTATCCGCATTAAACGGTACTAAATTAGGCGCTTTAATATTAACCAATGGCTTCGAACCATCAAAGCAAGTATGGGAATTATGTCAGCAAGCGCTTGATGTAGGCTTACCTGTTTTGTCTGTACCATGGGATACATGGCAAACTTCACGCCATATAATGAACTTTAACCCTGAAATTCCTCAAGATGATATTCAACGCCACGAAAAAGTAAAACAGCATGTTGCAGATAACTTATCAAAAGACTGGATTACTCATCTTTCAGCCAAAGTAGAGTCAAATTACTTATTGTCACCACCAGCATTTAGACACAAATTGACTGAGCTTGCCAGACAAGCAAATAAATTGATTATACTGCCCGAAGGTACAGATATACGTACCATAAAAGCAGCATCAATTTGTTGTGAACGTAATATAGCGCGCTGTCAGTTAATTGGTAACAAGGAAGAAATTTTACGCATTGCAGAGCAACAAGGCATTAATTTACCTGAAGGCTTATTAATCACCGATCCTGACAATATTCGTGAAAATTATATAAAACCATTAATCGAATTACGAAAAAATAAAGGTTTAAGTGAAGTTGTCGCTAAAGAAAACTTACAAGACAATGTAGTACTGTCAACCATGATGCTACAACTAGGGCAAGTTGATGGTTTAGTTTCTGGTGCAGTTAATACGACAGCTAATACTATAAGGCCAGCATTACAATTAATTAAAACGGCACCTGGTAGCTCATTAGTTTCTTCCATTTTCTTTATGTTATTACCTGAGCAAGTACTTGTTTATGGTGATTGTGCTATAAACCCTGAACCAAGCGCAGAACAATTAGCTGATATAGCCATTCAATCAGCTGACTCTGCCACCGCTTTTGGCATACCCGCTCGTGTTGCTATGATAAGTTACAGTACGGGTAGCTCAGGCCATGGTGCAGATGTTGAGAAAGTAGCAAAAGCGACTAAATTAGCACAACAAAAAAGGCCTGATTTAATCATTGATGGTCCTCTACAATACGATGCTGCTATTATGGAAAATGTCGCTAAGAAAAAGGCTCCTAACAGCCCTGTAGCAGGAAAAGCAACCGTATTTATTTTTCCTGATCTTAATACTGGAAATACTACTTATAAAGCAGTACAACGCTCAGCTGATTTACTAAGTATTGGTCCTATGCTTCAAGGTATGAATAAACCCGTAAATGATTTGTCTCGTGGCGCACTAGTTGATGATATTGTTTACACCATTGCTTTAACCGCTATTCAAGCAACACAGTAAAAACAAACGTTAAATGTAAATAGAGTGATTTTTATACCTGAATAATAAACCAATAAATTCAACAAGTTAAATTTTTACCACCTAATTATACACAATGATGTCCACAGGAATTGTGGATATTATTGTTCTAGAGTTACCAACAGAAAATCGTTATAGTATGTGTATAAGTATGAGTATGAATCAACGTGTATAAATTTTCAGCGCCTATTTATTTTACGGCTACTTTACAACTAACGATTATCAATTATCATATAACTCAATAACGACTTTCCCCTTTCAGGCAATAAACACGAACATGACTAAAAAAATCACACTTTACGGAATTAATAACTGTGACACGGTAAAAAAAGCCTTAAAATGGCTTGTTGTTAATAATATCGACCATAATTTTTATGATTTCAAAAAGCAGCCATTAACAAAAGAATTATTAACACAATTTGTTCAATTAAATGATTGGAGTACTCTACTTAATAAACGCAGTACCACTTATCGAAATTTAAGTGATGAAATTAAAAACAATTTAACTAATGACGTTGCTTTTGAACAAGTTCTTGCCCAGCCAACCTTGTTAAAGCGTCCATTATTACTAATACAATCAGAGCTCATACAATCAAGTTCAGATGAATTAAATTTACAATTGCATTTAGGCTTTAAAGCCGATATTTATCAAAATATTTTTCAATAAAACATTCTAAATAAAAAATTAATAAAGGGTAAACATGTCAGAGCCAACCAGTGACGTTATAAAATTAGCAATAGATCTACTTTCTCGTGCATCTGTTACACCAGAAGATGCAGGTTGTCAGGAGTTAATGAAAAGGCGCCTTGAAAAACTTGGTTTTATTAACGAAACTATGATATTTGAAGATACCACCAATTTATGGTCTAGACGCGATGGTAATAAAGATGTTTCAAATAATAACGAACCTGTCTTTTGCTTTGCAGGTCATACTGATGTTGTTCCTGCTGGCAACTTAGAGCTTTGGCATACACCTCCTTTTGAGCCAACAATAATCGATGGCATACTTTACGGACGCGGCACAGCAGATATGAAAGGTAGCCTTGCTGCTATGATTGTCGCTACAGAACGTTTTGTTAATGACTTTCCACGCTATCACGGTGCCATTGCCTATTTAATCACTAGCGATGAAGAGGGACCTTTTATTAATGGTACAACACGTGTAATAGATACTTTAGAAGCACGTAATGAAAAAATTACTTATTGTATTGTTGGCGAACCATCAAGTACTAACCATGTTGGTGATGTGATTAAAAATGGTCGCCGTGGCTCTATTTCTGCTGATGTTAATATCAAAGGAAAACAAGGACATGTTGCCTACCCTGACCATGTGAAAAATCCAATTCATTTAGCGATGCCCGCATTAACTGAATTAAGCCAGTTACATTGGGATCATGGTAATGATTACTTCCCTGCTACGAGTTTTCAACTCTCAAATATTAACTCGGGTACAGGTGCAACTAATGTTGTTCCGGGGCATTTAACGGCACTTTTCAATTTACGCTATAGTACAGAACTAACAGATCAAATTATTGTTGAACAAATTGAGTCAATTTTAAATAAACATCAATTAGACTATGATATTAAATGGACTTTCAATGGTAAGCCTTTTATAACTGAACTAGGTAATGACACAGGTGACTTTCTAACTTCCGTAACTCAAGCGGTTACATCGGTCACAGGTATCAAGCCACAACTTTCAACATCCGGTGGCACTTCTGATGGGCGATTTATCGCACCAACTGGTGCAAAAGTTATAGAGTTAGGACCTTGCAACGCCACTATTCATCAAGTAAATGAATCGGTAGCATGTGAAGATTTAGATAAGCTATGCGATATTTATTATGCTTGCCTAAAACACGTTTTATTAGCAGAATGTCGCTAAAAGGTTAACCCTGATGGAATTAGCTAACGAGAGAGAAAATGGCGATATTTCAGCACAACTGCTTGGTTTAACTAACGAACACATTTATTATTTTGAGCAACCGCCTGTTCAAAAGGGTAAGCTATCTATTAATTCAAAAGCATTAGGTATTCACCATCTAATGCTAGCTGACTTTCAAGCATTAGTAGCAAGCGCCGAACAAGACAATATTACGATAAAAATAGCCAGCGGTTTTCGCTCATTCGAACGACAATTACTTATTTGGAATAATAAATTTACGGGTAAGAGTATCATCAAAAATGCGACTGGTGAGCAAGTACAAATAGCGCAACTTAACGATATTGAAATAATTGAAGCTATTATGCTGTATTCTGCTCTTCCTGGTGCAAGTCGGCACCATTGGGGTTGTGATATTGATATTTATGCTGCTAACTTATTAGGCTCAAAAGCACTACAATTAGAGCCATGGGAATATAGTGAGTCAGGCCCTATGGCTAAGCTATCTATTTGGTTAGCAAAAAATGCTCACAAATTTAGCTTTTATTTCCCTTATGACAGTTTTAGAGGTGGTATTGCAGCAGAGCCATGGCATTTATCCTATGCGCCACTTGCTAAACAGTATCAATCAGCATTTAGTATAGAAAAGTTACGAGAATGTATAGTGCAAATAGACATAGCGGGTAAAGAAGCAATAGTTGAGAATTTAACAGACATTTTTAAACGTTATATTACTAACGTCAATACGACTAATTAAATACACAGGAAAAATATGGACGACTGGATACCTTATATAATCATAGGAATTGCCGCTGTAATTATTATTGGCAATTTCAGTACCTTTCAAAAAAACACGCATCAAAAAATGCGTAAGAAAAATTTAAATGATTTAAAAGAGACGCTACCAAGATCTCAACGAAGCGATCATAAAATGCCAACTATTGAAAAAAAATAAACTAAAAAACACACTAAAAAATAAAACTTGAGATGAAAAAAACGCTGAAATATCAGCGTTTTTAATTTGAACTTGAATGTTAGCTAAGTGGTCAATTATCTTAGTAGAGATTTCTAAAAGATAAACCTACTTCCATTACGGGGAAAATGCGCTCTAATATTTCTAATGGTAATGGCTCACCATTAACAGTATAAATAGTGACAGACGTTTTTTGATTTTTATCATTTAAAGGTGCAAGCACAAACTGATACTTAGCATCACTGACTTCAACTACGGGTAACTCATCACCCCAAATACTATCCCAAATACTCGCTTCATATTTAGTAAAGTCGACATAATAGATCTTATTGGTTTCATTAAGATCTGTAATAGTAAAACCATGTTTTTCAAAGAAAACAGGCATATTATCCCAAAGATTATCTAATGCCATTTCAACAACATAAGCATTTTCAGATTCTTTATTTTCACCAATAGCTACAAGTTTTTGGTTTGCACGTATCAAACGGTTTTCTCGTTGTAACAATCGATAATTATAATCAACTTGCGCAATAATTTCATTGACCATTGCCATTTCAGCACGTTGTTTATCGACAGGATCAATAGTTTTAGTGCCTCCATTATGGTCAGTTTTCATATAATCAATTAAAGAAACTTTTAATGAAACACTACGACCATGAGGCTTGAGATAAAGTTCATAACGAAAACGCATGCTTTTTGATAATTCAATATCAGTAAACAGCCAACCTGTTTCTACTTCATTGTGATACCACTGAGACTCATACACCTCAGTTTTACCCTTTGATGAATTATCAGTATTAACCTTGTCTAAGCTAACAAGGTCGTAACTCACATTATCTGACATCAGTTGCTTAATAAGTGAACTTTTGATAACCGTTAATAAATCTTTATCCTCAAGTACCTTATCAAACCAAATGATTGCTTCATCAGATTCAAAAATGGCACGAGAGGCAGCAGCAACAGGTAATACTAGAGATGGTGCTCTAATATCCATATTTTTACCAACAGGGCCTTTATAGTTTATTTTATCGTTTATATGAAATTCTTTCTGCTTTGCTGGCTTATCTAAATTTTCAGGAACAATAAACGTTTTAGATTCTTGTTTTGTTACATAATCAAAATCTCCCTGAGCATGTTTGTTGTCAGAACTACTACATGCTGACAACGCTAAACTCAGCACAGAAAAATAAAACAATCGACGACTCATTAACACTCCGGAGAAAACTTACTTTGATATTATAAAATAGTATTTATTTGATGGTTAAAACACGTTTTGTGTTCAATCTTTTACTTCTGTTGCTGTTTTTGTTAGCAATTTCACAAAAACTAACATTACAAAAACCATCAATTAATTAACGCCCCATGGTACTTGCCTGTTTTTGCAAACACAAGAATATTATTCTAATTCGGCAAGGTTATTTTTGTCATTTAAATAAGCTATAATTATTTTGTATCAACTAGGCGTTTTAATGCCTGAATGGTTGCAAAACATACGATCTTGTTGAGTATTACCAAGTCCAATATACAAGGGCAGATCAACCTGGAATTCCAAAAGCAATAACAGCATTTTTTGCAACTCAATAAAAACGAAGGATTTATATGAATACCTTAACGGTTGGCGATAAAGCGCCATTATTTACCTTGAATGATGAAAATGAACAAGCGGTTTCTTTGGCAGACTTTATCGGTAAAAAACAAGTACTCGTTTATTTTTACCCTAAAGCAATGACACCTGGCTGTACTGTTCAAGCCCAGAACCTTAGAGACAGTCAAAAGCAATTAAATGATTTAAATACCATTGTTTTTGGTATATCGCCTGATGAATCAAAGCGTTTAGCTAAGTTTTGCCAACGAGACGAGTTAAACTTCACGCTTCTTTCTGATGTCGATCATAAAGTTGCTGATGAATTTGGCGTTTGGGGCTTAAAAAAGTTTATGGGAAAAGAATATGATGGTATTCACCGTTTAAGCTTTTTAATTGGCCTAAACGGGAAAATCACTCATGTGTTTAATAAGTTTAAAACAAAAGATCATCACCAAGTGGTGCTAGATGTATTAACTGAATTAGCTAAATAGTGCATATTGATTAAAACAAGCGGCAAGTAAAGTTTACTTACCGCTTGCTCTACAAAATGGCTTCAAAATCATCCTGTGTTGAAGACCAAGCATTAATCACGGCTTTTACTAATGTCGCTAACGGTATAGCAAAAAACACCCCCCAAAAACCCCATAAACCGCCAAATAAGATAACGGCAATAATGATAGTCACTGGATGTAAGTTCACCGCTTCTGAAAATAATAAAGGTACGATAACATTACCGTCTATTGCTTGAATAACACCATAAGCTAACATCACATAGCCTAATTCATTAGTAAATCCCCATTGGAACAGTGCTACTAAAAACACAGGTATAGTTACAACAGTCGCACCAACGTAAGGCACTAATACAGAAAGACCAACTAATACTCCCAATAAAACAGAATAACGTAAATCAAGGTATATAAAAGCAATGGTAGTTGAGACGCCAACAATTAGAATTTCAATGACCTTACCGCGAATATAGTTCAAAATTTGTTGGTTCATCTCATCACTTACTTGAGTAGCCATTCTGCGTTCTTTAGGTAAAAACCGAGTAAAACCTGAAAGTAAATCTTTTTTATCTTTAAGAAAAAAGAACACCATTAAAGGTACTAAAATAAGATAAACCATCAAAGCAACAAAATCCGAAATAGAATTAAGTGAGGCTTTAAGTGCTACTTCGCCCCATTCTAGGAACCTATCTTTTATAGTTGAAATAAAAGTTTCTATTTGTGATGCTTGAATAATATCTGGGTATTGTTTAGGCAGGGTTAATAGATATTTCTGCCCTTCCGAAATCATATACGGAACTTCTTGTAATAAATTACTACTTTGCTTCCAGATGATAGGCATTAAGCCAAATAAAGCAATTAAAGTTACCCCCACAAAAGCCCCTACAACCAAAACTGTTGATCCTGTTCGTGATAATTTTAAATTCACCATTTTATTTACTGGTAAATCTAATAAAAAAGCAAGAACTAAAGCGACTAATACAGGCATTAACAGCTGACTAAATAAAGCGATAAATAAAATGGAACACACTAAAATCACCACAAGTGTTACCGCATGCGGATCAGAAAATTTGCGGGTGTACCAATCGCTGAAAAACTTAAACATATATTTCCTTGATGAGGATTTAATTATTGATTACGCTGATATGGTAATTTCTACAACACCGTTGTCAATACAACTTTGGTTATAGCAATAACTTAACTTGGTTAATAATTTAGGTATATCGTCCTTAGAGCCTGAATCCTTTAATTTTAATATACAAATATCCCCTTGTTGCATTTTTTTTAAGATTAAACGTAAATTAACCAGAGGAAGAGGACACTTTTCTTTGCTAGCGTCATATTGAAAGATCATTATTTATTTCTTTTAACAAGGTAATCTGAGACAATCGTTTTACTACTTTATCGTAAGTACTATCATTTAAATAGCTAAATAAACAACTTAGCAAATTTGTAAACAGAGAAAATATAAAATATATCCGAACCTTTGATCGTTAATGAGGTCTACTTTTAGTAGCATTTAGGAAGGCGTTTATTCCCTATTTTTTAAAACGCTTCCTACAACCAATAGCTCCTAATTAAATAAAACATTCTGAGTTATCTATATTTATACAGCTACATTTTATTAAAAATAACAGGATATTATATTGTTTAACATAAAACCTTTATTGCTAAGCTGTACTATCACAGCAATAGTAGCCAGCACTTTCACTTTTAATGTTAAAGCCAATAATCAAAATAATAAAAATAAACTTCCTGATATTGGTATTTCAGGTTTTAGCGTACTTTCATTAGATAAAGAACGACAAATTGGTGATGCCATGATGCGTCAGCTTCGCGCCAGTCAACCGATAATTCAAGATCCCGTTTTAACAGAGTATATCAATCATTTAGGCAACCAACTTGTTAAGAATGCTCAAGATGTTAATTACGCTTTTAAGTTTTTTTTAATAAACAATAACGAACTTAACGCCTTTGCTTTTTTTGGTGGGCATGTTGGTATTCATAGTGGCCTACTAACTACGGCAGATAATGAAAGCGAATTTGCCTCTGTTATTGCTCATGAAATATCTCATGTTACACAACGTCACTTAGCTCGCCGTTTAGAATCTCAAAGTAAGAGTCAAGCATTAACAATGACAGCAATGTTATCAGGAATACTTATTGCCTTAGTAAACCCTGCTGTAGGTATGGCAGCATTAAGTGCATCTATGGCAGCTTCGCAACAAGCGAGTATCAACTATACTCGCAGTAATGAAAAAGAAGCTGATAGAGTGGGAATTGCCTTATTAGCAAACAGTAACTTTGATCCACAAGGTGCACCCAGTTTTTTTAGTAAAATGTCTGAAAAATACCGATATGCGAGCAAACCACCTGCAATGTTATTGACCCATCCATTACCTGAGTCAAGAATCACGGATGCTAGACAACGAGCTCATAATTTTCCCATCAGACATTTGCCCCCTAGCTTAAACTTTGAATTAGCTAAATCGAGAGTTCAAGCTCGTTATCAGCATAATGGCAAAAATAATATTGTTTATTTTAACCAACAATTGCAAAAGCAAAGTTATCGTATTAAAGAGGCTGCAAAATATGGGCTAGCATTATCATACTTTGAAAATGGTGATTATCAGCAAGCGAAAATAATTTTAGAATCCTTAAAAAAAGATGATAAAAACAACCTGTTTTATATTGATGCTTTAACTGATGTTTATCTATCTTTAAAAAAACCTGATCAAGCAATAACCATGTTGGAAAATTTGAATTCACTTATGCCTAATAACCAAGTAATCAGCTTAAATTACAGTAACGCATTACTTTATGCGAAACGTTATGACCAAGCTGCTACTCTTTTACAAGACTTTTTACTCGTTAACCCTGATAATTTCATCGCTTATGATCTTTTAACCACGGTTTATCGAAAACAAGGTAAAATAGGCTTGATGCATATAACTAAAGCTGAGGTATTAGCTTTATTAGGTGCATACAAAAAAGCCGTTGATGAGTTACAAACAAGCTATGATTTAGTAGAAAACCAACCTCTTATGCAAAAACGAATTAAAGCAAGAATCTTGCAACTTCAAGAACAAGAAAATAAACTAAAGCGTTTATAACTATTCATAACATAAAAACTATTCACTACATAAACTATCACTACATATCAAATAGAGAACAATTATCCATGTTAACAATTTATCATAACCCAAGATGCTCAAAAAGCCGTCAAACACTCGACCTCATTAAAGAGAACTCAACTAAAGAACTCAATATAGTTGAATACCTAAAAAATCCTATAAGCCAAGATGTTATAGAGCAACTTTTATTAGAATTATCATGTTCTCCTATTGAAATGATGAGAATTAAAGAAGATGAATTTAAACAGCAAAACCTTAAAGGCGCTGATGACAAAACATTAATATCTGCTATGGTTGCCACACCTAAGCTTATTGAACGACCTATCGTAAGTAATGGCACTATAGCTGTTATCGGTAGACCACCAACAAATGCTTTACCTTTATGCTAGTTTTATAGGCGCTAATTAACAAATGACAACTCAAAGAATTTCTACCCCTAATTTAAGAAAAATTGCATTGTTTGGCTATTTTTCTTTACTTATCTTTATGCCTTTATGGTTATTGGTGTTATCACCAAGTGCAAGTTTAAGTACATCAACAACATTGATATTATTCACTTTACCTTTACTTTTTCCACTCAAAGGTCTGAT
>Ga0209081_1001059_pt1 | contig 16455 bp, 16 predicted proteins | sample GOMGulsemesocosm_4_FD_184636 | JGI IMG/M metagenome (GOLD analysis project Ga0209081, IMG submission 184636) | Methane-oxidizing microbial communities from mesocosms in the Gulf of Mexico - GOM15B Gulf of Mexico (SPAdes) (version 2) | ecosystem: Environmental > Aquatic > Marine > Cold seeps... | reverse complement strand
TAGCCCATTACCAACAACGCTTTAGTCACATTTTAGTAGATGAATTTCAAGATACTAATGCCATTCAATATGCGTGGTTAACGATGCTTGGTAAAGCACAATCTAAAGTAATGATTGTCGGTGATGATGATCAGTCTATTTACGGTTGGCGCGGCGCTAAAATAGAAAACATTGAGCGCTTTACTAATGAATTTGACGAGGTAAAGACGATTCGCTTAGAACAAAATTATCGTTCTACGGCTAATATATTAAATGCAGCCAATCAACTGATCAGTAACAACAATAATCGCTTGGGTAAAAAGCTGTGGACTGATGATGAAGCGGGCGATAAAATTTCTATATACACTGCTTTTAATGAAATAGATGAAGCACGATTTATTGCTGGCCGTATTAAACAGTGGCGTGACGATGGAGGAAAGCTTGATGGCGTAGCTATTTTATATCGATCAAATGCACAATCACGCTTACTAGAAGAAGCACTTTTACAGGGGCAGTTGCCGTATCGTATTTATGGCGGTCAACGCTTTTTCGAGCGACAAGAAATTAAAGATGCGCTTGCTTATATGCGTATTATTAATAATCGTGATGATGATGCTGCCTTTGAACGTATTATCAACACACCTACCCGTGGTATCGGTAATCAAACTGTTGCACTAATACGTGATGCAGCTAGAAGTATGGAAGTGACTTTATGGCAAGCTTGTCAACAGATGTTACAAGCGGAACAATTAAAAGGTCGTGGCGCGAAAACTATTACTCACTTCATTAATTTAATTGATCAGTTAGAGGATGACTCTACTGACTTAGATCTTGATCAACAAGCCAATTTTGTTATTCAACACTCTGGTTTGAAAGCTATGTATAAAGCAGAAAAAGGTGAACGCGCTGAGCAGCGAATTGAAAACTTAAATGAGCTAGTAACTGCTTGTCAAACCTTTAGTAGTGATCCTGAACTGGTAGAAGAACAAAGCCCATTAACTGCCTTTTTAACGCATGCGGCATTAGAATCAGGCGAATCGCAAGCAGAAGAATTTGAACCTGCAGTACAGCTAATGACCATGCATTCAGCAAAAGGGTTAGAGTTTCCATTAGTATTTATTGCTGGCCTTGAAGAGGGCATGTTTCCATCTCAGCAATCAGTTGAAGAAATTGGTCGTTTAGAAGAAGAACGCCGTTTATGTTATGTTGGTATGACAAGAGCGATGAATAAGCTATATTTATTGCACGCTGAAAGCCGCCGAATTTATGGACAAGAAAAGCTTCATAAGGCGAGTCGCTTTCTGCGCGAGTTACCAGAAGACTGTATTGATGAAATTCGCATGCAAAACCAAATATCAAAACCTAAAAGCGTTGGTAAATTTTCTAATACGTTTACTTTAGAAACCTTTGCAAATACTGGCTTTAAGTTGGGACAAAATGTAGTTCATGCAAAATTTGGAGAAGGTGTAGTGCTAAATTATGAAGGTAGTGGTGCGCAAGCACGTATTCAAGTAAATTTTTCTGATGTGGGTAGTAAATGGTTAGTCGTTGAATATGCAAATTTACAAGCAGTTTAGAGAAATAGCACGAGGATGACGATGTGTGAACAGTTATGAAATCCCCGTTTATAAGAATTATTTTACCCGAACTTTTTACAGGTAATAAGGAAGCAATCAAATGACACAACGATTATTAGTGGTGGAAGACAGTAAACCTATAGCGACGGTTATTAAACAAATAGCACAATCGTTAAACTATGAAGTGGTACTAGCGACTACGTTAGCGCAAGTGGAAGAAATCCTTTCCGAAGATACTGATTTTTTTGCCGCTACCATTGATTATGCCTTACCCGATGCTAATGATGGTGAAGCGATAGCCTGTGTATTATCTAATGGTATTCCTAGTGTAGTAATGACAGGGAAAATGGATGATGAAACCAGACAGAAAATCCTTGCACAACCCGTTATTGATTATATTCCGAAAGAAAATAGCCAAGCTTTTTTGTATTTAAAGCGGGTATTGCATTGGCAGCAAACTAACAAAGATAATGCTATTTTAGTGGTAGATGACTCTTCTGCTGCTCGAAATCATATTGGTGAGCTATTAAAACGTCGCAATTTTACTGTTTACACTGCTAACAATGGTGTACAGGCCTTAGAAAAATTAAAGCAGCATAAAGTTATTAAAATGGTAATAACAGATCTTGAAATGCCCGAAATGGATGGCATCACATTAACCAATGAAATACGCAAAAAATATTCTCGTGAGCAACTAGCGATTATTGGTATTTCAGGTGCAAGCAATGGTATTCACTCGGCACGTTTTATTAAAAATGGTGCCGATGATTTTTTACGTAAACCTTTTTGCCCCGAAGAATTTTATTGCCGGATTACGCAAAACATTGAAAGCTTAAATAATATTGCTCAAATTCAACACGCAGCAAACACTGATTATTTAACTGAATTATCAAATCGCCGCGCATTTTTTCAGAATGCGAGTCAGCGCATTAATGAATATAATAAACGCAGTATTCACTATTGTTTAGCTATGTTAGATATAGACTATTTTAAAAAAGTAAACGATAACTACGGGCATGATGCAGGAGATCAAATATTAAAAGTATTAGCATTATATATGCGCAAACACTTCGGTACAGGGTTAACGGCTCGTTTAGGCGGTGAAGAGTTTTCTGTTTTATTACATGGTGTAGATTCTGATCAACTCTATAATAAGCTAGATGATTTTCGCCGTGATATATCTGTTTCAGCTTTACCTGCAGGTGACAATCAAATATCTATTACCGTCAGCATTGGCGTGGTATTTGACAGCCAAGAAGATCTATCTAAGCAAATGAATGAAGCAGATAATGCATTATATTTAGCTAAAGATAATGGCCGAAACCAAATAGTGATTTCGGGCGCTGAAGAAGAGTAATATTATTAACGCGTTAAACGCAAACAACAAGGGTAGTATCTAGCTAATGATACTAAGCACACAATACTAATTAAAATAAACGACTCTCTACAAAAAAATGTACGTCATTAGAGTAAAAAAATTAATTTTTGTTTACAATTTAAATTCATCACTTATAATAAAGGTGAGATTAAAATCTCGATAAGGGCAAATCTAGTGAAAGCTAGAGACGCAAAGTTACCGGTCTAACGGGAAGCCTATGACAGCGGAACTGCTAATTTAGATGTAGTGGGGGCTCTTCTATTTTAATAGTTCTCTGCCTATTTCCTCGGTACACTTTGCGTGCTTCCCTTCCTCTTATTTTTGTGTAATTTTGAAATTCAACAACATTCATTATTGAAACAATTAAGCTCCAACTTTTCTATAGTGTACTCAGAAAAAACTTTAATACCGTGTTCTTCAAGTAGTTGTGTCGTAATGCCTTTACCAGCAATTTTTTGATTTGTAAATGACCCATCATAAATAGTGCCACTGCCACAAGAGGGGCTTGATTCCTTTAGTAAAGCAAAGCGAATGTTATGTTTTTGACATAAAGCAAGTGCTTGTTGTGCTCCATGTTTAAATTGATGACTAACATCCTGCCCTGATACTGTTATTACTTTTCCTAACTTATTTTGTTGTTCTGCAGGTTCTCTAGGTACAGCTAAACCTCCACTTACTTCAGGACAAATCGCTATCAACCTTTGCTGTTGTTGCCATTGCGTAATGAGACCATGAATTAAAGGTGCTTTTATACCGTTATATCGAACTATTTCACCTAAAAAACAACTGCTAATGAGAATTTTATTAAACATAAAGTAGAATATTGAGCGCCTTCTTCGCTTTGTTTATTTTGAATACAAGTTAACTATTTGAACTTAATTACATCATTATTTGATGCTAATCAATGCTATTAAATTAAAATATTACCTATTTATACTACTTTGAGTATATACTTGTTTTAGAATTAAATAACCTGATATTTAAAGAGAGAGAACGACTATGAAAAAACTTACAATTGCTATTGCTGCAACCATAATGATGGCATCGCCAGCTTTTGCTGGTGATGTAGAAGCTGGCAAAGCTAAGTCAATGATGTGTTCAGCATGTCACGGCGCTGCTGGTGTTTCTGCTATTCCTATGTACCCTAACCTTGCGGGTCAAAAAGAAATGTATCTTGCCAAACAACTTAAAGATTTTAAATCAGGCAAACGCAATGATCCTACAATGAAGGGTATGGTTGCGGCTTTAAATGATGCAGATATAGCTAACTTAGCGGCTTATTACTCAAGCTTGAAATAGACAGTATCAAATATAAAAAATGACGATTTGTTTGTCGTTAATTAAAAAGCGCTAGTTGGCGCTTTTTTTGATCTTATCGGTAGGAAAAATATAAAAGTTATTGGCTATGTTCTTTAATTAAGGATAAAAAAGCCTGCCCGTAACGAGCCAGTTTTACCTCGCCAATACCGCTAATGGCTAACATTTGTGTTGCTGTTTTTGGTTGTACTCTAGCTAATTCAGATAAGGTTGCATCATTAAATACAATAAATGGCGCTATATCCTCACCGTCGGCAATGCTTTTTCGTAATTCTCGACATTTGGCAAATAAAACTCTGTCATAGTTCTTTTGTTGATTTTTATTTTGCCAATAACTGGCTTTTTGTAAGCGAGGGCTGGCTAGCATTAGTGGCTCGGTTGCCTTGAGCACACTACGTGAGGCCTGCGTTAAACAAAGCACAGATTGTTGCTCAATGTCTTGCTGTAAATAACCAAGATGAATAAGCTGGCCAATAATGGCAAACCAATACCCTGGGGTTTTACCGCTACCAATGTTGAAAGTAGAGACTTTATCGTGTTCAAGTTGCAATACTTTTGCGGTATTTTCACCACGTAGCACATCAATAACATGGTTGATGTCACCTTGTTGTTGTATACGAAACACGCAAGATAATACTTTTTGTGCAGCTTCTGTGGCATCAAATTGGCTAGGTGGATCTAAGCAAATATCGCAGTTCCCACAGCCTTGCTGGGTATATTCAGCAAAATAATTAAGCACCACTTGCCGGCGACATGTTTGTGCGTCAATAAAAGCACTCATGGCAGAAAATCGTTGCATTTCAACATTAACCCGCTGTTGATTTTCACCTTCACTGATACGTTTTTTAATACGAGCAACGTCTTTATCTGCGACTAAAAAAAGCGCTTCTGCGGGTAAGCCATCACGGCCAGCACGACCAATTTCTTGGTAATAAGACTCAAGTGTTCGTGGGGGCTCAAAGTGAATAACATAACGAACGTTTGGTTTATTAATACCTAAACCAAATGCTACCGTAGCGATAACAATTTGAATATTGTCTTTGGTAAAACCCTCTTGCACTAAAGCACGAATTTCATTTTCTAAACCAGCATGATAGGCGGCACAATTAATACCACATGCAGCTAAATATTTAGTTAACTTTTCTACTTGCCAACGACTATTACAATAAATAATACCAGAGTCATCACCTTGCTTGCGCACATAACCAAGCACTTGCTTTTCACCATCGTATTTTTGCGCAAGCGTGAAACGGATATTGGGTCGATCAAAGCTGTCTAACTGAATATAGGGATTATGTAAAGCAAGCTGCGTTAGAATATCTTTGCGTGTTGTTACATCAGCCGTGGCTGTTAACGCCATTACAGGTACTTGAGGGAAGTAATTTTTCAAACATTGCAGTTGCGTGTAAGCGGGTCTAAAATCATGCCCCCACTGTGAAATACAATGAGCTTCATCTATGGCAAAAGCACTAATGGTCAAGTCGCTTAAACCTTGTAAAAAGTAACGATTTGTTAAGCGCTCAGGAGCAACATAAAGTAGTTTTATCTCACCAGCGCTAAGGCGCATAAAAATAGCATTGATGGTTTGTTGATCTAATGAAGAATTAATAAACGCAGCATTAATACCTTGCCTTGTTAAGCCATCTACTTGATCCTTCATTAAGGCAATCAGTGGTGATACCACAATGGTCACTCCAGGTAATAAAATTGCTGGTAATTGGTAACATAATGATTTTCCGCCGCCAGTAGGCATTAATACTAATGAATCTCTGCCTTGTAGTAAATATTCAATTATTTCAGCTTGCCCAGGGCGAAAGCTGTCATAACCAAAATAATGTTTTAAGGTTTTAAGCAATAATTTTTCATTAGAGTGCGTAGCGGATAAAGCTGAAGTGACAGGATTTGACAAGGGTTTCTTCATTGGTTTAAGTAAATTAAGCAAAGCGTATTTTAACCTAGTAAGGCACTAAGTGTGATCATTATTTTTACCCTATTTGTTTTGATGATGTTAATATTCATGATTAACATCATTAGGGCATAAATAATGGATCATGAACAAGTAAACCAACATTTAATCGATCATTGGAACAATAACCTGCCTTTTAATAAACTGCTTGGTTTAAGGATTACACACTGTAATGCTCAAACATCAGAAATACGCTTTTTATGGCAGGATAAATTAATCGGTAACCCAGTACAAAAAATTTTACATGGGGGAGTAACTGCATCGGCACTCGATTTAGCTGGCGGCACAGTAGCAGCGGCTAATATTATTGAACAATTGAGTGATGTTTCACCAAGCTCTATTCAGCAAAGTTTGAGTAAGCTTGGTACCATAGACTTACGAACTGATTATTTGCGTCCAGGCCGTGGTGAAGAATTTATTGTTACCGCCCGTATTATTCGAAGTGGTAGCAAGGTTGCGGTTGCTCGTATGGAAATGCACAATGAAAAAGGTGAGCATATTGCTTTTGGTACAGGTACTTATATGGTTGGTTAACTACAGCTGTAGAATATAAGTTATATTTTATCTTTTCAAAATAGATATGTTTCAATTTAAGAGTTATTTAAATGCATAAAACTAATCACCCTGCACCTGTTAAACAATTATGCTCGGTAACTTTACTGGGTAATTTAGTAGCAAAGCCTGATGTTCGGTACCGAGCAAATCCAGTTTCGGCTATTACTGAAATCACCATAGCAACCAGTAGTAAATGGCTAGATAAAAAAAGCAATAAATACAAAGAGTGGACTAGCTATCATCATGTAAAAGTTGAAGGTGATTTAGTTGAACAGGCGTTATTAATGGCTGATAAGGGCGATATAGTGCTTGTTCAAGGCTATTTAAGTAATATCAAACCTGAGCAGGCGCTAAATCAGGAAAACATGCGTAATCACCCTCCGATTGTTCATGCTAATTTTATTCAACGTTTTAAAAAAGGCCATATTCAAACAGTAAATCAAATATTTTGTAGTGCCCAGTTGATGGCAATGCCAATACTAATAAAAACACAAAATAATAAAAGCTTAACACAGGTTCAAATTAAGATTAGCCAGCAAGTTTATTCAATTGATAAACAGAGCTGGCAAAGTGTGTCGGTAGAGAGATCACTGCATGTGTGGGGAAAGCAAGCGCAATACTTAGTTGAAAATGCAAAACAAAATGATAATGTAATGATTGAAGGAAAGTTGAGCTATTTAGCTACTGCAGATAAAACTCAAGTTATAGAAGCTAAAACAATCCATCTATTTACAAACTAATTAATCACTCAGTGCATTCATCATGACAATCAATTCAAACCGATTTTTTATATTTATACTGCGCAATTTAACGTTGTTATTTGTTTGTCTATTTACACTTGCCTTATTGGTAGATGCTTCTACTCCAACTTCAAGTAGTCATAGCGAAGATAATATTTTTAAGCTAACTAAAGTTGCTCAATTAAATCATAAAAATATTTCAGCAGAAACCTGGCAACAACTAGTTGCTAATCCTGCAAATAATCAGCAATATTTTGCCATTAATGAAGGAGGACTCTACTTAGTTGATGGCTCTGAAATTATTCCTCAGGCATTACTTGAGTTATCGAATGAAACGAGTAACCCAGAGTTGAAGGTGAAATTAACCGCTTTTGCTTTACATCCAAATTTTGCTTTGCGAGATAAGATCGGATATAGCACCTTTTATACTGCACATTTAGAAACCATTGATAATAAAAGTAAAATTAAAAAGATTCAGCCAGTAAATATCGATGTTTCGCTAGCTTTTGATGCGGTTGTTACGGAGTGGAAATTTAACTTATTAAATCACCAGAAAGTAGACTTAACAACTAAACGAGAAATATTACGTATTGCCGTGCCCGATAATAAAACAGTCATAAAGCAACTGGCTTTTAATCCTTTTATTAAATCATGGAATGATAATTTTGGCTTGCTTTATATAGCGATTGACGGTCAAAAAAAATGGTCACAGCCATTGTATTCTGGCGCTATATTACGTATTCACCCCGCCAAATTTGGTTTGCGTAGCTTTACCATACCTTTGAGTAATCCATTTTTAAATAACAATTTAGTTCATGACGTTATTTATCTTTTTGGTAGTCAAAGTATTAAAAAATTTATTTGGCCGAATAAAAGTAGTGATCAAATATTATTACATCATGAATACGACCGAAAGCAATTACTGTCATATAGCAAAGGCGGTAATAACTGGCGAGATAACGTCCCTAAAAATGTTTTACCACACGGTAATAGCACTATAAATGATATTTTTATTTATCAAGGACGTAAGTCACCACATTTACGTAACAAACTCTTATTGTTAAATCATCAAAATGAACAATGGAAGATTAGCTCCTTATCCTTGAAAACGAGCGATAATCAAAAAAATGATGAACCTTTGTTAAAACTTATTTGGCGACTGCCTGTAAATCAGTTATCTAATTCACAAAGTATAAAGATACTTAGCTATCGCTCAGGTGAAATGCTGCTTTTTGATAAAATGGGTGGCATGCTCTATCAATTATCTCAACAGAATATTGACTTTATTACTCCTGTAGCTACAGAATCTCAGTCAGACAATTCGAAAATTTATTTCTTTATTTTATTGTTTTTTGCTTTTTGTCTTCTCGGTTATTATTTTATTAAACGGAATAAGTTTTCAGTTAAAGCGTTAGTAAAACAGCAATTTTCTCGTCTTGAAATTAGTGAGTCTGAACTACAAATTAGCTTGTATCATCGACATGAAACAAGCACAAACACAGTAATTGATATTATTGACATTGAAAGCTGTGAGATATTTCTGAACGATCACAGTATTAATATTATCGATACTATTTCAGGTCATGGTTTTAATAATGAAAAAGAGCATGATTTACGCGCTACTTTTACCAAAGAGCATATTGATAAAATGGTTGATGGTAAAGTGAGAGTCATAAGTTTGCAGATAGTAGATAAGCAAAAGAAGCATTATGATATTTGTCTATATCTGCGTAAAGGTAGTAATCGAATGACTAAAAAAGGTTACTTCAACGTTATAGATGAATTGGTTGATTGGTGCTGGTTAATTGCTAAAAAAATCAATTCAGATAAACCAAGTATTAGAGCTATTAAATCAGTGAATAAAACTGCACAAGAAGATAAGGTTAAACGTGAGGCTGAGGCTAAAATTCCTTTGCATACTCAAGCGACGGCAATTCGTCCAGCGACTCACAAAGTTATTAAAGCTGAGCTAAATGAAGCTATTGCAGAGGTGAAAAATATTAAACAACCAGTAAATACACAGAGCTCGGATGAACAAAAAAGCAGTGCAACAAAAAACAATACAATAAATACAGAGGTGGTGGACGCCTTAGAAAAATTAGTAAGTCTTAAGCAACAGGGATATTTAACTACCGCAGAATTTGTCCAAGCAAAAGAAAAATTACTACAAAGTTTATTTGATAAATAATGTGGCAAATATTATTTATCAAATAAAAATGCCGCTAACCAAGGTTAGCGGCATTTTTAAATCTCTTTAAACATATTTAGGTAAAAAAATTACTTAAGTGTTAATAAGTATTTGATCAAATTTTGATAGTCTGCTTCAAAATTGTTTTTATCTAATTCAGAAATATTAATACGGTACATACCATTTACAATGACCGTTGGTACAGATTTTAATGCGCCATTTTTAGTCATTACATTTTGATTCTTCTTCATCAACTTAGCTTTGCTATTAACACTAAAGCTTTTCATTAACTTATCAAATTTATTACCATCTACGCCATTTAATACAAAAATATTACGGATGTCTTTTTCTGAAGTAATAACAGCACGTTGCACTTGAATGTAGTCAAATAGCGCATTGACTAGCTTAGTCTCCATTTTCAATTGCTCTGCAACCACCACTGCTTTACTTAACATCCCTTGTACTTTAGGTGACGCGGCACGAAGAAAGTCTACATGGTTACGTTCAAACTTGACCGCTTGTGGTAAATCTTTTTTTACCACTGCCATAAAGGGTTCAAAGCTACGGCAGTGAGGACAGTAGAATGAAAAGTATTCGCGAACTTCTTTTTTGATTGAAGTAACTTCGCTCACTTTTGTGTACTGCTTACCTTCAGTATATTTTTGCGCACAGGCGGTCATTGAAAAAGCTAAAAGTGGCATGAGTAATACCATAAATAACAGGTGCATTTTTTTCATTATTATTTTTCCTATATTATATCAAAGGGTATTATACCCATATATGAATATATCAATATGATGCAGGTAACAAGCTTAACGGCGGTTGCTGTAGCGCAGACATTTGTTCTTTTAACATTAAAATTTGCTGTTCCCAGTATTTCTCAGTATTAAACCAAGGAAAGTTACGAGGAAAAGCAGGATCTTGCCAACGTTTACACAACCAAGCCATATAATTTACCACACGCATGGTTCGTAATGATTCTATCAAAACAAGTTGCTTACAATCAAATGAAAAGAACTCTTCATAACCCATTAATAGCGTATCAATTTGTAATAATTGTTGTTGCCTATCGCCAGATAGCATCATCCATAAATCTTGAATGGCAGGCCCCGTACGACAATCATCTAAATCAACAAAGTGCGGACCTTCGTCACGCCATAAAATATTACCTGCATGACAGTCACCATGAAGGCGTATTTGTTGTTTTGGGTCACTATGCTGAGTATATTGTTGTGCCGCAATGGCGATGACTTGATCAAGTATGGTGAAAAAAGCTATTTTTAGTACCTGGGGTACAAAAGCACTTTCTGCAATAATTTCTCTCGCTTGATATAGCATTTCTTCGGTATTGAAACTTGGCCTATATTGGAATTCATTTTGCGAAGCTACCGCATGAATACGACCAATAAAGCGACCCATCCATTCAAGCTGATCTAAATTATCAACTTCAAAAATACGGCCGCCACGACATGGAAAAACAGCAAAATGATAACCTTGATGCTCAAATAAGCTTTTGCCATCAATTTTTAACGGTGCAACTATTGGTAATTCACGTTCATCTAATTCAAATGAAAAATCATGTTCTTCCTGAATTTGTGCCAGTGACCAGCGTTGCGGCCGATAAAACTTAGTGACGTACTTAGTTAAGCTTTCATCGTGAAACTGATAAACACGGTTTTCATAACTATTAAGCGCTAATAAGCCACTATCAACGCCAAAACCAGCACTTTCTAAGCCATCAATAATGGTGTCAGGTGAAAGTGATTTAAAGTCAAATTGTGCCATTTGCGCTCATTGTAATTACTACTTATTTTATCACTTATGCTATCACTAGCGTTTATTAAAAAATCGACTTTCATGTTCAATACTAACATCATCTTCAGGTGATATTTGTTCAACAGTAAAAGTGATATCAGTCATGTAGCTTTTCAATTCGTAAGGGTCAACAGAGATACTAATAGGTAAGGTGAAAACTGTTGCTGCTTTTACCGTTATCTCTTGTTTGCCATGCCACTGAGTATTTTCAATGCCCTTAACTGACAATTTATAAGTATTATCGGTTTGTGACATATTAAGTATTTTTAAGGTGAAAACATTTTCAATTTCACCATTAAAGTTTTCCTTCGATAATTCAGTTCTATCACGAATAATATCTAATGATAATGGCACACGGTTCACTATTTCTAGCACTAACAGTGTACTCATTATCATTAATATAGCGGCATAACCAATAAGTTTAGAACGCACAAGATGTACTTTTTTGCCTTCTAATTCATGTTCTGTGGTGTAACGAATTAAGCCTTGATCATACTTCATCTTAGTCATGACACTTGAACAAGCATCAATACAAGACCCACAATTAATACATTCGTATTGCAAGCCATCTCGAATATCAATACCAGTAGGGCAAACTTCAACACATAAATTACAATCAATACAGTCACCTAAACCCATTGATTTAGGATCTTGCTTTCTACCGCGAGCGCCACGGCTTTCACCACGGTCAGTATCGTAAGCGACTGTTAAAGTATCTTTATCAAACATAGCGGATTGAAAGCGTGCATAAGGACACATATGTAAGCACACTGTTTCACGCATCCAGCCCGCATTACCATAAGTGGCAAAGGTGAAAAAAGCTAAAATTATTGCCATAGTGGTGGTAGTGTCAAGGGTGACAATATTGATGAATAGTTCGTTCATCGGAGAGAAGTACCCAGCAAAAGTCATCGCAGTGAATAACGAAACCAATAACCAACCAGTGTGTTTAAGTGTTTTTTTCCATAGTTTTGTACCACTTATTTTTTGTTGATCAAGTTTGCGACGCTGATTAGCGGTGCCTTCTGTTCTTTCTTCTATCCAAATAAAAATAAAGGTCCAAACAGTTTGTGGACATACATAACCACACCACACGCGGCCTAAAAAGGTAGTAACAAAAAAGAGTAGAAAAGCGCCGAAAATAAAAACCAAGGCTAATAAAGTTAAATCTTGCGGCCATAATGTTAAACCCCAAAAAGTAAATCTTTGCTCACTAATATCAAATAATACCGCCTGATGACCATTATATTGTAGCCAAGGCAACATGGCAAAAAAGGCAAAAATAACTAGGTTCATTCGTTGTCTTAATTTTTGAAAAAAACCAATGTTTTTACGCACATAAATTTGGTCACCTGGTTTATAGCGTTCGTTGCTATTTTTGTCGGGTTGAGCTTTTATATTACGTACAGGAATTTCATTATTCGTTGTTGACGGCTTTTCGTTTGCTCTCACGATAAATCCTTAGAAGATAAAATATAGGTAGTTAGTATAAAAAAATAATCTATGTTATTCTCTTTAACAAGAATAACATAGATTAGCGCATACTAATATACAGGTTTAAATGAAAAACTTATTGATCTTAATCGTTGCTGCAGCATTATTTTTACATTTTTATCCTCAATCTGAGGTGACAAAATTTTATAATGAAAAAAAAGCAATGCTGCTAGATGGCTTTGCTGAATATACTGACACGAGTGTAAGTTTGAAAGCCGATAAAATTTATACTGATTTAGAAAGTAAACTTGCTAGTTTTTCGTCTGAAGAAATTACTCAATTAAAAGATCTTACCTCATCAAAAGATAACGTTAAGGTGTTTTATGGTACTTATTGCCAAAATACTAAACGACACGCTATTTTTCACCCTGAAAATCAGAAAAAAGTTTGTGCCACTATTTCTCACTATAGCAATTTTTTATAGTTATTTTTCAGTGAAACTTTTGCTTTGGATGGAAGGGTTTTTTTTTGTTACAATAAAAAATTAAATACTTAACAAAAAAAGATCTATGGATAATCAACCTTATAATGCTTTACATGGTATCACCTTGAAAGCTCTTGTGACTGAACTTGAAGCGTATTTTGGTTTTGAATCACTAGGCCAGCAAATTAAAATTAATTGCTTTACCAAAGATCCTAGTATTAAATCCAGTTTGAAATTTTTACGTAAAACCCCTTGGGCACGAGAAAAAGTTGAGCAACTTTATATTAAGAATAAGCATCAAATATCGCAGCATAGCGATTAACGACTGAATATAACTATATAAGCCATAAATAGCTGGTATTTATAAACAATATCCTTAATGATTAGCGCCTTACTTTTAAAAAAATCACATTATGACTACACCTAATCACTATATCCTTACTTGGCAATGTCCAGATAATACGGGCGTTCTAGCAAAAGTGTCCCAAAGTTTATTTGAACATGGTGCTTTTATCACTGAAACATCACAATATAGTGATCCTTACACTGAAACATTCTTTTCACGTATAGCGTTTGATGATAGAAATTTAACCGTTTCCGCAACTGAGTTTAAAGACGCTTTAGATAAATTAGCTAAACCCCTTCAAATGCAATATCAATTGCGTAATAAAAATAAAGTGATCAATGTGCTTATTGCGGTATCAAAAGACGATCACTGTTTAGTTTCTTTACTAACTAAATGGAAGTCAGGTATTTTACCCGTTAACATTGTCGGCGTGATCTCTAATCATAAAACTTGCCAAGCATTAACTCAGTGGCACGGCGTGCCGTTTCATTATTTCCCCATTACCTCTGATAAAAAAGCACAGCAAGAAGCGAAAATAACGGCGTTAATGAAAGTAACGAATACTGATTTATTAGTGTTAGCACGATATATGCAAATTTTATCTGATGATTTTTGCCAGCAGCTATCAGGTAAAGCAATTAATATTCATCATTCATTTCTACCTAGCTTTAAAGGCGCTAAACCTTATCATCAAGCGCACGCACGCGGGGTAAAAGTAATAGGCGCAACCGCTCATTATGTTACCGCTAACTTGGATGAAGGACCTATTATTGCTCAAGAAGTAAAACCTATTAATCATACTTTTACTATCGAGCAAATGGTACATATGGGCTACGATTTAGAAGCTACCGCCTTAAGCCATGCTGTGCGTATTCATGCAGAACAAAGAGTATGTATCAATGGTGATAAAACCGTCATTTTAGCTTAAGTTGCATGAACAAAGTTAATTGTAGTATAAATTCTAACCTACAAAGAGAGTTACTTTTTAGGTGGTAATAACGTAAAATAGCGATAATTAGCCGTTAAAAAAGTATTACATCATGTCTCGCAGCAAAAAATCAAGAAAGCCTGGCTCAGCGCCAACCGCTAAACCTAAGTTAAGTAAGGTTGAACTAGCCAATGTAGAAAAAAGATTACGCAAAAAAACGGGCAACAAACCCGGTAATCGTCAGCAAGAAGGTAACCAAGTAAAAAATCCAGAGCAAGCCTCCACTCAACATAAAGACCCACGTATAGGCAGTAAAAAGCCAATAGAATTGGGTGGCTTAGGCGATAGCGCTAGAACGCAAACAGACAAAGTAAAAAAACCTCAAATAACTAGCACCGCTAAAATAAATAAAACAAAGCAAGATAACGCTATTGCCGCAATTCGTGTGGCTGAACCTAAACCTGAGCATAAGCATCAAGTTGAAACTAACATTGAGCATGACTCAGTTCAAGATCTTGATTTAGAATTGTCGAACATTGAAAATGATGAACGCTTACAAAGCATTATGGCTAAGCAAGAAAATGATGGAGAGTTAACAGAGCAGGACGTTGATTATTACAATGATATGATGGAGCGTCATCAGCAGTTAACCGAAAAACTTGGACTTAGTGACGAAGATGCAGAAGATGAAATAAATCAGCGTAAAATGAATTCTGAAGATGATTTATGGGACAAACTCGATGGTTCATCCTTATCAGATGACTTTTCTTAGTTTAAGCTTAGTTTAAGTGTAGCTTAAATTTAGTTTTGATTTTATTTTAAATAAGGCACAAACAAATGAATGACTATTGGTGGTATGCCATTGCATTTGCCGTCATTATTATTGTTGGCTTAGTTTTTTATGCAGCCAAGCTATTAATAGCATTGAACAAACAAAAACAGGCGCAACGGCAAACAAAAATGGCACATGAGCAAGCGTTAGCGAAACACGATCATAAGGTGTTAGCTAGCGTTAAGATTATAACTCGTGCCATGCAAGAGCAACAATGCGATTTTGGTGAAGGTTGTTGGCGTTTATCCGTATTATTGTCATCATTGAAAATGAGCAGCGAATTAGCACAACAATTTCCTGCTATATTTAAGTTATATGATGAAATAAAAGGTTTTGCTATTTTAGAAGATCGTAAGCAACTAGAAAAAAAACAGCGTATGCAAGAAGATTATAAACGTATGACCGCAGAAGCAAAATTACATCCTAAAATAATGACAGATCTTGATCTACTTCAACAATACACTACTGAAAGAATGGGTATACTGGGTAAATAAAATATTTAACCAATACTACTTGGAATAAGGCATTTATCATGACTGAACAACTAAAAATACAATTTACTCAACGCATTGTTGAATTACAGCAAAGAATAGGCGCAATTCATCAAGACTTTGCCGATGGTAGAGATGCTGATTGGTCTGAGCAAGCGGGTGAACGTGAAAATGACGAAGTGTTAAATGCGCTTGAATCTGAAGCTAAAGTTGAAATTCAACATTTATCTAACGCTATTACTCGTATGGAAAATGGTACTTACGGTGTATGCCAAGCTTGTGGAGAAGATATTGCTCAACAACGTCTTAACGTTCTACCCGCAGCGGAAATGTGTATTAAGTGTGCTGAATAGTTTTATACCAATCAACACAAGTCCTATTAAATAATATATAATTTCCACTATTACACCAGTACTTTTGATAAA
>Ga0209081_1001058_pt1 | contig 16472 bp, 14 predicted proteins | sample GOMGulsemesocosm_4_FD_184636 | JGI IMG/M metagenome (GOLD analysis project Ga0209081, IMG submission 184636) | Methane-oxidizing microbial communities from mesocosms in the Gulf of Mexico - GOM15B Gulf of Mexico (SPAdes) (version 2) | ecosystem: Environmental > Aquatic > Marine > Cold seeps... | reverse complement strand
CGTAACACCATCACCATCGCATTCCAGCGTACATACGAACGAATCTTATGTTCTAACGAGGTATCTCCGACATACGGCGCTTGCTGCGCAATGGTAATCGTATTGATATACGCGGTCGCGGCGCTAAAGGGGATATCCGCGCCTGCCCAGCGGGCTTTCTCAATTAAGGTTTCAAGTAAATAGTGCGCACGCTCTTTGCCTTCATGTTCAATAACGGCCTCAAGCGCTTCCAACCACTCTTGCGTTTCTTGCGGGTCACTATCGCCCATCGCTAACAAAGATCTATTGCTCGTCATACTGGCTCCAAATATTAGATTGCAAAAAACAGCTTATCGGCGCTAGCAGCAAGCCCCCTCCCTAAAACTGATTTTCTACTATACTTTACAAAAAATGGTTACACTTTATTTTAAGCCTAGTCCAAGCCTCAACATAAGTACAGCCAAGCGACTGGCATAAAACATAACATCACTTCTATCAACCTAATTAACTGACGAGAGCCAGCATGGCATTGAAAACAATATCTTCGTTACTATTACTAAGTATCACCCTTACGCTCTGCGCAGCAGCCAGCGCAGGAAAACTGTATCGCTGGGTTGATGAGAGTGGCAGCTTTTCTTTTTCCGACAAGGTTCCACCAAAATATTCTCGCAAGGAACACACCCAGTTAAATGAGTCTGGCCGCGTCATCAAGGTAAAGGATGCAGCTAAAACCGCTGCGCAATTGGCATTATTGAAAAAAATCAATGCACTACAAAAAACTCAACAAAAATTATTAACCGCGCAATTGGCAAAGGACGCCGCCTTACTGAAGACCTTCCAGTCCACCGAGGATATTGACGCGTTAGCACGAAGTAAATCGGAGATGGTTCAGTCGCATATAGTCATCGCATCAGGACAATCAGCAACACTTAAGAAACAACTCATCTTGCACCAATCGGTTGCCGCCAATTTTGAACGAAAGGGGAAAAAAATCCCGCAAAAATCACTGGATAATATAGCCTCAGCACGCAGCCAATTTGATAAAAACCAGCGCGAAATATCGGAGTTCGAAGCACAACAAAAACACATCAACGAGCAGTTGATCAAAGACAAAAATCGTTTCGTGGTTCTTTCCAAGCAAGGCGGTGAAAAACCAAGTATTCACCCAGAAACTATTCCGAGTCTAGTGCTCGGCGAGTTGTCTTGCTCAGTGAAAAACTGCGAAAGCTTATGGCAAAGAGCCCAACAATTTATTCAACGACAAAATTCCGTGGTGATTTATAGCTCCGACGATCTACTATTAACAAAAACCCCTAAGCTCGGTAAGGATAGGGGCTTATCGCTAACCAAGCTCCAGCAAAGCGGGCAGACCACGATTATGTTGGACATACGCTGCGCCAACAGCCCCATCGGCAAACGCACCTGTAAGGACGACGTGAACCGCCAGCTCAGCGAAAAGTTCCAACAAATACGTCTTTAATCACTAACCAATAAGGTGCCCATACCTTTATCCGTCAACAGTTCGAGCAGCACCACGTGTGGCACCCGGCCATCGATAATATGCGCGCTATTGACGCCACCGTTCAAGGCTTCCATTGCACATTGAATTTTGGGTAACATCCCACCATAAATGGTGCCATCGGCAATCAGACTATTAACCTGAGGAATAGACAACCCCGTCAGCAACTCCTCTTCCTTGCTCAATAAACCCGCCGTATTGGTCAGTAATAAAAGCTTTTCGGCGCATAAAATCTCTGCCATCTTACCCGCCACCAAATCGGCGTTAATGTTATACGATGCACCATCCTCGCCTACGCCAATCGGTGCGATAACGGGAATAAAATCACCCTGTACTAACATGTTCACCACCGCAGGATCGATACTGTCTACGTGGCCTACGTGGCCCATATCGATCAATTCGGGCGCCTGTTCTGAACTGGCTTGTTGTGCCGATATTTTTTTTGCGCGGATCAGGTCGCCATCTTTACCGGTCAAACCCACCGCCGAGCCACCATGTTTATTGATCAGGCTAACAATCTCCTTATTCACCGAGCCGCCAAGCACCATTTCAACGACGTCCATCGTTTCACTGTCGGTCACTCGCATTCCGTCGACAAAACGGCTCTTCATCCCTAACTTTTCCAGTTGCAAACCAATTTGTGGGCCACCGCCATGTACCACCACGGGGTTCAAACCAACTTGCTTGAGTAACACAATATCTCGCGCAAAGCCGCTTTTTAAGACGTCATCAACCATCGCGTTTCCGCCATATTTGATCACAATAGTCTTACCTGAAAATTTCTGAATATAAGGAAGCGCCTCACTGAGTACGTGTGCGGTTTGGATGGGGTCAATTTTTTCTGTTGTCATTTAATTTTGTTGTTTAAGGCGCCAAGCTGGACTTAAAAGTTCAACTCTAACGCGGCATTAATTTTAAGCATTTGCTCTCTGAATAACTGTTTAATTCGCTCCAGACCTTGTTCATCATCGGCCTCAAAACGTAATACGAGTGATGGCGTCGTATTAGATGCCCGTAGTAAACCCCAGCCATCTTTGAACTCAACACGCAAACCATCTAGGGTAATAAGCTTCGCGTCTTCAAAAGACGCTTGTGCTTGAAACTTCTCGACGAAGCTAAAGTTTTCACCTTCGGCTAAGCTCATATTGATTTCAGGCGTCGCGATACTATCCGGTAATTCGGCAAATATCTCTGCGGTCGACCTAAACTCTGCGGTCAAAATTTCTAATAAACGCGCGGCAGTATACAGCGCATCATCAAAACCGAACCAACGCTCTTTAAAGAAGATATGCCCACTCATTTCACCGCCCAGCTCGGCATTATTCTCTTTCATCTTAGCCTTCATCAAAGAGTGTCCGGTTTTCGACATCACCGGCTTACCGCCGTGTTTGGCTATTATTTTTGCTAGGTTACGCGTGCATTTCACGTCATAAATGATATCAGCACCCGCTTGTCTAGAAAGTACATCAATCGCGTATAACATCATTTGCCGATCCGGCCAAATAATGTTCCCTTGCGAATCGACCACGCCTAAACGATCGCCATCACCATCAAACGCCAAACCAAGCTCGGCGTCTTCTTCACGTACCTTCTCAATTAAGTCTTGCAGGTTCTCAGGTTTGCTCGGGTCTGGGTGATGATTAGGGAATTCGCCATCGATCTCACAGTGCAACGGTATGACTTCACAACCCAAGGTCGACAATAGCATCGGTGCCGCCTCACCGGCCACGCCATTACCGCAATCCACGACCACTTTCATCATTCGTCCCAAACGAACATCGGCACTTATTTCGCCAATATATTCGGGCAGTATCAGCTGCTCTTGATAACTACCTTCGCCGCTGGCAAAGTCGTCTTGCTCAATACGTTGGTATAACTGCTGTATAGCATCCCCAGACAAGGCTGTCCCCGCAATAACAACTTTCAGGCCATTATAATTCGCTGGATTATGGCTACCGGTGATCATCACTCCCGATTGAGTACCTAAAGTATGGGTCGCGAAATACAACACCGGTGTAGGAACTTGGCCGATATCAAGCACATCGCAACCACAATCGCGTATCCCTTTCACCAAAGACTCGCTCAAGCGCGGACTGTGTAATCGCCCGTCGCGCGCGACCACAAGAGTGCTCTGACCCGCCGCCAATGCCTCACTAGCAATCGCACGCCCAATCACAAACACCCCTTGCTCAGTCAAACTGTCATCAATAATTCCGCGTATATCGTAGGCTCTAAAAATGGATCGAGGCACATCCAACTGAGTCACCACCTCAATCGCATCGTCCTTAATAAAAATAGGGTTCGTCGTACCTTTCGCCTGCGTCGTCTTTTCTTTAATCGACTCGGCAAGATCAATATCGGCCAGCTGCTCCGCATCTATAGCAGGCTCGGCCTTCGCCCTCGCTTTTGCCACTTGTTTCGCTTTTTTCGCCATTTGCATGGCCTTATACTTATCCCTAATTTCCTGCTGCCGTTCCTTATTTGTCAATACGCTAAGCGCACCCCCAGATAACAACACCAGTACCGCAGCAATGAATATATACGTTTGTAGTTCAAGGTAACTAAACGGCGATGTTTCAAGCTGTTTATGCAAGCCCATTTTCCATCGCGTACCCGGCACCGGTACGGCCTTAACTACAGGAGACTTTTGCTGTGACCGATCGCCTGCAGAAAAAACCCGTGACGTACCTTGTTTTAAGCTAAAAAAAGCCGATGACTCCGTTTTGATGGCCTTTTTAAAGACTTTTTCTAAGGCCGCCAACTCAAGGCTGATTAACACCACGGCTAACGTTTGTTCGGCCTGCACCACCGGTGCAGCTAAGGCAACCTGCTGTTGCTCACTCCCTAGCATCTGTATTTCTGGCATCTGAATTTTCTTTGAGGATGCTGCTTTTCTCAATAAATCCAAACCGGCATAACCCAGTGAGGGACTTTGTGAGTCATCTGTCTGCATTAGATCAGGCCGCAGCACTCTAAGCGCGCTAACCTCGGGGCTAGATGATCGATTCGCTGCCAACCATTCACGAATAGCATCCTCACCCGCATTCAAACTATCGAGCAAACCCGGGGCTTGCGCCAAGCTCATTAACTCCTTACGCCAGCGTCGTACTTCTTGCGAAATAATTTGTGCCGATTTATTCACTTGTATATTAAGCCGTGCAACCTCCATCTCTCTAGCCTGCTCGACATTATCCGTATACCAATAGGCCGTGATACTCGTAATAATGAACGCCAATAACAGGACTTGCGTAAGCTTTTTCATACGATAATTAGGCCTTGCCGGTATGCCCGAAACCACCATCCCCACGGTCGCTATCGTCAAACTGTTCAACTCGTTCAAACTCAACTCGCACAACAGGAACAAAAACGAGTTGTGCAATACGGTCCGCTACCTCAATCGTAAATTCGCTATCACCCCGGTTCCAACAGGAAACAAATAATTGGCCTTGATAGTCTGAGTCAATCAAGCCCACCAAATTACCCAAAACAATGCCGTGTTTATGCCCTAAACCCGAGCGAGGTAAAATAACCGCCGCTAAATTCTCGTCGCTAATATGGATCGCTATACCCGTAGGAATCAATTGTGTCTCCCCCGGTTTAAGTAATATCGATTGATCCACGCAGGCGCGTAAATCTAATCCTGCCGATCCGCTGGTTGCGTGTTCAGGCAGCGGAATTGTTTTCCCTATCCGCTTATCTAATAATTTAATCTGTATTTTTTTCATGGTATCTCTTTGCTATTAATGCGACTAATTGTTGTGCTAAAGCTGGTTTAGGCATACTCGATAACTGCTGCTCACCGCTGTCCCAATACACCGATAAGGCATTCTCATCACTATTAAAACCACCCTGCTCTCGCCCCACCCAATTGGCAGCAATCATATCCAATGATTTATTAACTAACTTACCTTTTGCGTAAGCTTCCAAGTCATCCGTTTCGGCGGCAAAACCGACACAAAAAGGCGCGTCAGGCAGTGCGGCCACAGTGGCTACCACATCGATTGTCTTAACCAAGTTTAGCTGCATCTGCGCAGATTTCTTTTTAATCTTATTATCAATAATCTCGGCCGGCGTATAGTCCGCCACAGCGGCCGCCGCGATAAAAACATCCGCCTGCTCAGACCGCGACAAGACAGCGTCAGCCATATCACTGGCACTAATCACATCAACTCGCTCCAAGCCCATTGGCGTCTCCAACTGCACCGGCCCTGCCACTAAGGTCACCTGTGCACCGGCATCAACGCAGGCCTGTGCCAGCGCAAACCCCATTTTGCCAGAACTATGGTTACTAATATAACGGACGGGATCAATCGCTTCTCGTGTTGGCCCCGCATTCAACAAGACCTTCAAACCGGCCAATTCGCCGGTATTAAAATGCTCAACCAAGGATGCCACCAATGACTCGGGCTCCAACATCCGTCCTAAACCGATATCACCACAGGCCTGAACCCCTTCTCCTGGCCCAAGAATGATCACCCCTTGGCCATTCAGCTTATTGAGATTTTGCTGCGTATTGGGGTCGTCATACATCGCGCGATTCATCGCCGGTGCTAACATCACCGTTTTCTCGCTGGCCAACAACAACGTACTTAATAAGTCATTCGCCATGCCGGAGGCTAGCCGAGCGATAAAGTCCGCACTCGCGGGAGCGACTAAAATCACATCCGCCCAACGGGCAAGGCTAATATGACCCATGCCTGATTCTTGCTCAGCATCAAGTAACTGCGTATGTACCGGAGCACCCGATAGCGCCTGAAATGTAAGCGGGGTAATAAATTCGGTCGCCGCCGGCGTCATCACCACCCGCACCTCGGCACCCAGCTTTTGGCATTGGCGCAATATCTCAGCCGCCTTATAAGCCGCCACGCCCCCTGTCACGCCGAGCAATACTCGTCTATGCTGAAGTCTATTCACAATATATTTTTTTTATATGATTAAGTATTAGTCTGCCATTATGGCATACAGCACAATATTTTCTAGGTACTTAGCTCGGCAGGGAGTACCGCAGCAGCAAGTATAGGGCCGTCTGCGTGGGCAAACTAGAGCGCATCAGCAATACACATTGCGCTCATGGAAGTAGGTTCATTAACATTATCAAGGATATGATTATGTCTATAAGCGACTGGCCTGAACAAGAAAGGCCCCGTGAAAAGTTACTCAGCCGAGGTCCCCACGCCTTGTCCGATGCCGAGTTACTGGCTATTTTCTTGCGAACGGGAACAACCGGCCTCACTGCCGTCGATTTAGCACGTCAGTTACTACAACAGTTTGGCTCGCTGAACGCCCTAATGCACGCAAGCCAAGCTGAGTTTTGCAAAGGCCACGGCCTAGGGCAAGCAAAATACGTGCAATTACAAGGCGTACTTGAAATGGCACGCCGTTATTTACACGAGTCAGTTACTCAGCAAAGCGCCCTCAACAACCCTGACGACACCAAACTATTTCTACAAAGTCAACTCGCCAATCAACAACGTGAGGTCTTTGCCTGTTTATTCCTCGATAACAAACACCAGGTGATTGCCTTCAACACCTTATTTTTTGGCACCATCGATGGTGCCAGCGTACACCCCAGAGAAGTCGTCAAAAGCACGTTGCAACACAACGCCGCTGCAGTTATTTTTGCTCACAACCACCCGTCGGGAGACCCGCAACCTAGCGCAGCGGACATTGACATCACCCAGCAACTCAGTAAGGCCTTAAAACTTATTGACGTCAGGGTCTTAGATCATATTATAATTGGCCATGGCAGCACTTGCTCATTGGCAGAATTAGGCCATATATGAACGAAATCCAAGCAAGCAAGTCGACAGCGAAAATAAGATTTAACTTTACTCTAAAGCTAGATTCTGGTATAAATTCGCACCGTTTCGCAGCAAACTGCAAATCAACTAAATTTAATTAGAGGTCTATCATGTCTAAAGTATGCCAAGTCACTGGCAAGCGTCCAATTTCGGGAAATAATGTTTCTCATGCGAAAAACAGAACCCGTCGTCGTTTCGAGCCAAATCTTCATCACCATCGCTTTTGGGTTGAAAGTGAAAACCGTTGGGTTCGCTTACGCGTTTCTGCTAATGGCATGCGTACAATTGACAAAAAAGGCATCGATGCCATTTTGACTGACATTCGCTCACGTGGCGAAAAAGTTTAAGGACTGAAAAATGAGAGATATAATCAAGTTAGTTTCTAGCGCAAAAACAGGTCACTTCTATACAACGACCAAAAACAAGCGCAGCATGCCTGAAAAGATGGAAATCAAAAAGTTTGATCCAACCATCAGAAAACACGTCATGTACAAAGAAGCTAAAATCAAATAAGCTTCCTGTAAGGTTACTCAAAAAAGCCCGTCACTTTGACGGGCTTTTTTGTATATCCAGTAGACGAATATAAGCACACCCCGCGCGCTCAATCACCGTCAGCGGTTTGAGAAATTGCCCACCACAAGGGCCTGAAAAGCACTCCCCGCTATCGATCATAAACATTGCCCCGTGTATTGAGCACTGAATATATCGACCAGAACGTGTTAAAAACTGATCAGGGGTCCAATTTAACGGCGCCCCCGTATGTGGACAGCTGTTCCTATAGGCCTGCAAGCCCCCAGACTCATCACGAACAATAAAACCACCGCTAGCACCTAGATCACCAACATCAATATGAAACGCCTTCGAACTCATACATGCTAAAGACTCCACCGCCAACACTTTTAGGTATAACTGCCCTTCAAACTCTACTTTTTCTTCCACCAGCCTTTTTTCCCCGTTGGCTCCTCTTCAGGAACAATAGCTTCCTCATTCGCGATCACTTGCATCGATAGAATCTTTTTCTTGAGTGCTAAGTTCATCTTCTCACTGCTTTCCAGCTTAACCTGCATCGCCACCACATCTTTTTCCGTTTGCTCACGCACCAAATCAAGCTCTGACTTAAGCGCCGCCAACTCATTACTCTCTTCATCACTAGGCCCATCGACTGTCTCTGCTGACGATGTCTCCAACTTTATTTCCAAGTCCAAAAGCTGCGTCGTTGCCGTATCCAGCTGAGACTCCAATTCAAGCACCCGCTTATCATTAGTGTCATCTTCCGCGGCGCTTGCAGCTAGTTTCTCCGCATTACGCAGGTTCTTCTGTAACTCTTCTTTTTCCGCATTGAATTCACCCAACTGGCCTTCTATCGCTTGCTTAGCAGATATCGCCTCAGCAGCCTTCCGCGAATCCTCCGCTGATTGTTGTTGCGCCTGCTCTAAAGACGACTCCAACTCAGCAAGCTTCAGCCTCAGCCCCTCATCAGGCTCGCCCTCTTTTTCTTGCTCAACCTTGAACCGATCAAGCACCCCTTCCAGTTCTAACCTAGCGTCTTCAGACGACTGCAATTTGGCATCCCAATCGATCAGCTGACGCTTAAATAACTTATCTTCAGACAAACGCTCTGCCGAAAGGCTATCAAAGGATTCCGAGAGCTCATTATAACGCTGCTCAGCGACCTCAAGAGCCTGCTGCACACCCTGCTCCTGCTCCGCCGGAATAACTGATTGAGCAGCCTCTTTTAACTGAGCCAGCTCCTCACGCAGAGCGGCTTGCTTATCATTTGCAGACAGCGTCTCGGCCTCGGCATCCGTCACTTTTACTTGCAAGCCTTCCTTGTCCGCCTGCAGTACACTTAACTCTTCATCAAGCTTAAGCCGTGACGCCTGCACCTCATGTAAGGTTTGCTCCAGCTCAACGACTCGTTTACCACTCGCACCATTTTCAGATAATTGATTCGTCGCGGCGGCTTCGAGGTCACTACAGCGAGCCTCTGCCGCCTGCAAAGAGCCCTGCATCACCGCACGAGCCTCCTCCGTTCGACGAGTCAATTCGCTCAACTCATCCTGCCCTTGTTTGAGCTGTGCCAGCAATTGCTCCTGACCATCCTCGCCACTCGCGAGCTGATCTTGTAATTCAAGCAGCTTCTGCTGTGCGCCTTCTTTTGCCGTAACCGCTTCACTTAACTTATCATCTAAGGCTATATAATCAGTTTTCGCCGTATCGAGTGCTTGCTCTAATGCCGAAGCCTGCTCCGCCTGCGTCGATTCGGCATCGCTAAACCGTTGTTGCTGCTCACTGAGCGAGCTATCTAGGACTCGATTGGCTTCAGCGGCTTGTTCAAGCGAGGCCGTCAACTGAAGTCGCTCGACCTCTCGTTCTTGTGAGCTTTCTTCAAGCTCTACCCGTAACTGGCCGAGCTGTGCCGTTAACTGTTCTTGGCCATCCACGCCACTCGCGAGCTGATCCTGCAACTCAAGCAGCTGTTGCTGTGCGCCTTCTTTTGCCGTAACCGCTTCACTTAATTTATCATCTAGGCTTTTATGATCCACTTTCGCCGCATCGAGTGCTTGCTCTAATACCGCGCTCTGCTCCGTGCTCGTCGATTCCGCATCGCTAAACCGTTTCTGCTGCTCATTAAGCGAACTATCTAGCTCTCGATTGGCTTCGGCGGCCTGTTCAAGCGAGGCCGTCAACTGAAGTCGCTCGACCTCTCGTTCTTGCGAGCTTTCTTCAAGCTTTGCCCGTAACTGGCCGAGTTGTGCCGTTAACTGCTCCTGACCATCCACGCCACTCGCAAGTTGCTCTTGTAACTCAAACAACTGTTGCTGCGCCCCTTCTTTTGCCGTGACCGCTTCGCTTAATTTTTCATCCAACGTTTGATGATCAGATTTCGCAGCATCAAGCGCTTGCTCTAATCTCGCGCCCTGCTCAGCATGTGTCGATTCAGCATCGCTAAACCGTTTGTGCTGCTCATTAAGCGAACTATCTAGCTTTCGATTGGCTTCGGCGGCTTGTTCCAGCGAGGCCGTTAACTGAAGTCGCTCGACCTCTCGTTCTTGTGAGCTTTTTTCAAGCTCTGCCCGTAACTGGCCGAGCTCTGTGGTTAACTGTTCCTGGCCATCCACGCCACTCGCGAACTGGTCCTGCAACTCAAGCAACTGTTGCTGCACGCCATCTTTTGCCGTGACCGCTTCGCTTAATTTCTCCTCCAACGTTTGATGATCAGCTTTCGCCGTATCGAGTGCTTGCTCTAATGTCGAAGCCTGCTCCGCCTGCGTCGATTCGGCATCGCTAAACCGTTGTTGCTGCTCACTGAGCGAGCTATCTAGGGCTCGATTCGCTTCAGCAGCTTGTTCCAGCGAGGTCGTCAACTGAAGTCGCTCGACCTCTCGTTCTTGTGAGATTTCTTCAAGCGCCACCCGTAACTGGCCGAGTTCTGCGGTCAACTGCTCCTGAGCATCCAAGCCACTCGCGAGCTGACCCTGTAATTCAAGCAACTGCTCATTACTTGATTGTTCCGCCGCAATTGAGCCTGCTTGCGCTTGCTCCAACTGGATATTTAATTCGCTTAAGCGTTGCTCCGCCTCCCCCGTTGCGCTAGCGGCTTGCGCCAGCTCAGACCTCAGCCCCGTTAGTTGCTGGGTTAATTCATCAGTAACGCCTTCCTTACTTGCAGCCAGCTCACTCAACGCCGCCTCGGCGTGCTCTAATTCGCCTTGAATTTTGTCGGCACCACGCTTGAGCAACTGCAAACTTTCGTCACCTTCATCCAACCGAGCTTGCAATTGAAGCGTTAATTCAGCAGACTCGTCCGCTGAAGCAGCAACCGTCTCTAGCTCCACCTGTAGCGCTACACCTTTCTGCTCTGCCTCAGCTAGCTGCGTGGTTAACCTCGCGCGCTCCTCTAGCTCTGAGTTCGCACTACCTTCTGCCGCTGCCAAGCTTTGCTTTAAACCATCGCACTCGGCAACAACATCCGTTAACTGACTCGCCGACTCAGCGCCTGCTTGCTGAGCAGTCGTCAGCGATGATTCCAATCCAGCCTGTTTCTCTTGGGAGCTTGCCAACTCAACATTCAGCTGATTAAGTTGCTGAGCAAGCTTATCAAGCTCTGACTCTTGGTCGCGCAGAACGGATGTTTGCTGCTCACGATCATTAGCAAAAACGCTTATCTCGGCTTCTAAGCCCGCAAGCCGCTCAGACTGTTCCGTAAACTCAAGCTGCTTTAATTCTAAGTCTGTCAGGAGCTGCGATGAAGATGCTTCGTTAGACGACATCGTCGACTCAAGCGTCTGCAACTTGGCTTGCAATTGAGCCTCAACGGTCGAGGCAGCCTCTTCACGCGTAACAAGCTGCTTATTGAGTTCGGACAACTGCTCATCCAACGCCTTAATCTGCGTATCTTTTTCTACTAGATGAGCCTCTGCCGTTTGCTTCGATTGCTCAAGTTGCGCCGTCATATCACTGCTTAACTGCGCATCCGTGCTCGCTTGCAATTGAGCCTGCTCTAATTCAATCTGCCGCGCCTCGAGCTCAGCCTTCAGTAAAGCAAGTTGCTCTTGCTCAACCTTTAAGGCCTCATCAAAACCAAACTCTCGTTTCTCAACCTCAGCCTGAGCTGTCTGTAATTGTTCATTAAGCGCCGAGGTTTCACCTTCAAGCTCGGCGCTCATTTTTTCTTGTGCTGATAGCTTTTGCTGTAGGTTTACGCTTTCTTGCTCAGCCGTCGCTAGCTTGTCACTGACTTCGGCGAAGCGTGTTTCAAGCTCAGACTGCGCGGGCTTTATTAAAGCCTCGTCATCCAACGCGGCTGGTATTGGCTGCTCTACGGCGCTCGTTGTCACCTCAGGTTTCGCCACTACCTTAGGTGTTGCTGGGCTTTTTTGCTTTACCTGCCCCTCCATACCACCTTTCAAAATAAGCGCATTAAAACCAAATTTCAGCAATAAAAAGGCAGCCGCTTCACTGGTACGGCCTTTCTCACAAACCAAAACTTGTAACTGATCGTGGCGTAACTCAGCCACCTTCATTCGTAACGAAAAAAACGGGATATTGACGCTATCATCAATATGTTGCTCGGCATACACATCGGGGCTTCTAACATCCAACCAGTTAGCACCCTCACCAACCCGTTGCAAGCCCTCATCAAATGACACATATTGTAGAACGGGCTCTTTAACCAACGAAATAAAGTTCTTTTTAGACAAGCGAAGCATCTGCCCCTTGCCTTTCATTTGCACCGTAACATTTCTTGGGTTACCCGATAATAACGCGTCCTCACCAAAAGCTTCACAGCTATGCAATTCGGCCAACTTTACCGGCCTCGCGCCCTCAGATGCCTGACGAATTAACTCACAATCTCCCGACTTGATAATGTAGTAATAATCAGCTTCATCACCCTGTTTAACGACAACCTCACCCGCTTCAAATGAAATCTCTTCCATTTGCATCATCACCTTTTGTAGGTTTGATGCCGGCAAGCGTTGAAAAACGGGAGACTGTAACATCGTCGTCATCCAGTCACCGCCCTGGTCTTCCGCCTCATCGACTGCATACGAAGAACCGCTGTCTTGTGGGTCCTCCATGTCAAGTTTATGCGTCGGCAAACGCACAATCCGCGCTTTCGACCTTGTTTCCGCCTTCACTTTACGGGGAATATGATGAGCAATAGCAAAGCGAGCCGCTTCCGAACCGGTCACGATGGTTTCCATTTCCATCTCGCCGGCAAACAAGGAGATCATCCCGCTAATCAAGTAGACAAATTCTTTGCTATCATCACCTTGCTCAAAGAGTACCGTACCCTTGTCACACTCCTCTACCTGAAGATCCGCACATATTTCTTCAAAACGCGCACTTGGCAAGGTATTCCAAGGGATAAATGTCCGAAGAATGTCTTGCTCTTTTTTACTGATTAATGCGTTCATATAGCTCGTTTGAATAAAGGGTGACCAGCGCTCTGTAGACTATAGTGTAGCCCAATGCAGCGAGATTATTTCAATTTGTCCACGTCATTACTGCTTATATAAAAGCGATAACCGAGTATTTTTCAAAGCCGCCTCCAATGTCGCCTTTTTCAGTTAGAATAAAGCTCAACAAAATCGGCACAAAAAGGACTTTAAATTGCAACGCAATCAATTCTCGTGGTCAAACTTCTCCATTCGCTTCGGTGTCGCACTGATATTGGTCTTTGCTAGCTACAACCCCGCCGGCCTATCGTATTACCACTGGGCAGTGCTAAACCTCACCGACATCAACCCCTTGATGGCGCTATCGGGCTTAGCTTTATTAATTGGCTGGGTGATCTTTATTCGCGCCACCTTGCGTTCGCTAGGACCGATTGGCATCGTTTTAGCGCTGGCTTTTTTTGCTTGTATTTTCTGGGCGATTATCGATTGGGGGCTAATATCAACAGATAACACTCCGGCAATAACTTATATACTGCAAAGCATTATCTGCTTGCTGCTCGCCACGGGCATGTCTTGGTCACATCTACGCCGACGCATGAGCGGTCAAGTTGACGCCGATGACGTAGACGGTTAAGCACGGAGAGACACCGCATGCTGATACTCAATAAGCTCCTTCTCGGCATTTTATTACTCGGCGTGCTTTACGGCCAAGCAATAGCAGCCATCCCGAGTGTATTGCCGGGGCAAGTCATGCCTAGTTTGGCACCCATCCTCGAACAAGTGACCCCAGCGGTGGTCAATATCGCCACCAAAAGCACGGTGCAACGAAATAAACGTCCGTTACTTAAGGACCCGTTGTTTCAACGTTTCTTTCAATACCCCACACAGCCTAGACAACGTTCATCACAAAGTTTAGGTTCAGGGGTCATCGTTGATGCCGAGGGCGGCCTAATTATCACCAACCACCACGTGATCGATAAGGCCGATCAAGTCACCGTGACCTTACGCGATGGGCGCTCCTACAGTGCAACAGTCGTCGGCAGCGACCCAGAATCAGACGTTGCGGTCATTAAAATCAATGCCGACAATTTAATTGATTTAAAAATTGCCGACTCAGACCAGCTGCGCGTCGGCGACTTTGCACTCGCTATTGGCAACCCTTTCGGCCTTGGGCAAACCGTCACCTCCGGCATCATCAGCGCTTTAGGGCGTTCAGGCCTCGGCATTGAAGGTTACGAAGACTTCATTCAAACCGACGCCTCAATCAACCCCGGCAACTCCGGTGGCGCACTGATTAATTTAAGAGGGGAATTGATTGGCATTAATACCGCCATTATTGCCCCCGGTGGCGGTAATGTCGGCATTGGTTTTGCCATCCCCAGCAATATGGCGATTAGCCTAAAAGACCAGCTCATTAAGTTTGGTCGAGTAAACCGCGGTCAACTCGGCATTAGCGTACAAGACCTCAGCCATGAACTCGCACAAGCCTTCAATTTAAACTTACAACGCGGGGTTATTATTAGCCAAGTCGCAGCTGACTCGCCTGCGGCAAAAGCCCCCTTATTCGCGGGTGATATTATTTTACAGGTTAACGGTAAAGCCGTTAAAAGCAGCTCTAATCTGCGCAATAAGATCGGCCTGCTCAGTGTGGGTGATACCGCTAGCCTACAGATTCTACGCCAAGGCAAGCAACACCTCGTCAACATCACCATCGCAGCCGTTCAACTGAGCAGTATTGACGGCGCGCAAGCCCACCACCAACTCAGTGGTGCAACACTCGCCAACCTATCGCCTAACGACCGTCATCGGCAACTTCAAGGTGGCATCAAGGTCATCGATATCCACCTCCATTCACCCGCGTGGAACAATGGTTTACGCAAAGGTGACATCATTGCCCGAGCCAACCGAGCCCCAGTACACAGCACGGCCGACCTTATCAAACGGGCGAAAGGGCGAAAGTCGCTCCTGCTTAATGTGCTTCGCGATAATAACGCTTTCTTTTTAATCATCCGATAAATCAATATGTCTAATAACGAACGCCAGCTTATCCCCCTTAATATCGCCGTCATGGTCGTCTCCGATTCCCGCACCGAAGAGACCGATACCTCGGGTAAAACACTGGTTGAAAGGCTCACATCTGCAGGCCATCATTGCGCTGAAAAAGCCATTATTATTGATGACATTTATCAAATTAGAGCAAAAATGTCAGCATGGATCGCCAACCCAGAGATCAACGTAATTATCACCACCGGTGGCACCGGTGTTACCGGCCGCGATGGCACTCCCGAAGCCGTACAGCCCTTACTCGATAAGGAGTTATCGGGTTTTGGTGAAGTATTCCGCAATATTTCATATGATGAAATTGGCACCTCAACCATTCAGTCACGCGCCGTTGCTGGGGTGGCGAATGGTCATTACATCTTCTGCGTGCCGGGCTCATCTGGCGCCTGCAAGACGGCTTGGGATAAGCTCATCAGTGCGCAACTCGATTATCGAACACGACCCTGTAATTTGGCGGAAGTCATGCCTCGCCTGCTGGAAAAATAAATTATGTCACCCCGCCTTTCTATCACCAGCGGCAGTATTCTTGCCGGCCTCGCCGTCGCATGTGGCGCCTTTGGCGCGCACGGATTAAAGAACACCTTATCCAGCGAGATGCTGCAGGTTTACCATACCGCGGTGGACTACCAAATGTGGCACGCCATCGGCCTACTTATCATTGGTCTGCGGCAACAACAAAACCCCTGTTCCTTGTTAAAAAAATCCGCTTATTTTATGCTCGCGGGCATCAGCTTGTTTTCTGGCAGCTTATACGCACTCAGTCTCAGTGCTAATAAAATGCTCGGCATCATCACCCCCATCGGCGGTGTCTGCTTACTCATCGCTTGGGCTTTATTGGCGACGGCTTCAATTAAATCTAATTAATATTATTCATTATGTCTAACACCGCACAGCAAACTATTTACTTAAAAGATTACCGCGTTCCTGATTTCTTAATCAGTCACACCAGACTACATTTTGACTTATCCGCGGACGATACCCGCGTCAGTTCGTGTTTAAGTATTCAGCGTAACCCAAGCAGCGACAATCAAGCTGCTGATTTAGTATTAATGGGCGAAGAGCTGGAACTGCTTGATATTCATTTAGATGGCGAACGGTTAAATGAAAGCGCCTACCTCTTGGGTGACAGCAGCCTGACCATCAAACATCTGCCCGATGTCTGCAAACTAGAGATAAACAACCGCATCAAACCATCCAGCAATACCGCCT
>Ga0209081_1001054_pt1 | contig 16488 bp, 10 predicted proteins | sample GOMGulsemesocosm_4_FD_184636 | JGI IMG/M metagenome (GOLD analysis project Ga0209081, IMG submission 184636) | Methane-oxidizing microbial communities from mesocosms in the Gulf of Mexico - GOM15B Gulf of Mexico (SPAdes) (version 2) | ecosystem: Environmental > Aquatic > Marine > Cold seeps... | reverse complement strand
TCAATTGAAAACAATGGTTGGTCTAGAAGCTGATAAGGATGAGGATTAATATGAAACGCTTATATGTTATTAAAGCAGTAATGATGTTGGTTTTATTAACCGTGGCAGGTCATGCGCTTGCTCATGGTGAAAGAAACCAAGAACCGTTCCTACGTATGAAAACGTTACATTGGTATGACATTAAATGGTCAGTAGCTAATGAAGGCACACTTCAAGTTAACGACGAAATGACAATGACTGGTAGGGTACATTTCCTCACTAGTTGGCCTGAGCAAATTAACAAACCTGATACAGTGTTTTTAGCTAATGCTACACCAGGTCCTGTGTTTACTAGGCTTGGTTCGTGGTTGAATGGCGTACCGATGATTCAATCAACAGGTACTGAGTTAGGCCGAGTTTATGACTTTAAGGTTATCCTTAAAGCACGTATTCCGGGTCGTCATCACGTTCATCCTATGTTTAACGTGCAATCAGCAGGTGGTCTTGTAGGGCCTGGAATCTGGGTTACTATTGCGGGTGATGCCAATGACTTCGTTCAGGGTGTAGAAACTAGAACAGGTCTTGTTATTGAGAACTTAGAAACTTACGGTGTTGAGAATGTTGTTAAATGGCATGCTTTTTGGGCTGTTGTTGCATTGTTTTGGATGGGTTGGTGGATAAAACGACCTTTACTTGTTCATCGCTTCTTATTAGTTAAAGACAAGCAATGGTCTGTTTTATTTACTAAGACTGATTACCTAGTAACTGCGCTGTTGATTGTATTTATTATTACAGTGTTGATTGTTGGTAATAAAATGACTAAAGCGGAATTCCCAAGAACGGTTCCTTTACAGGGTGGTAAAGTTTCAGTTGATTTCGTACCTAATCCGGAAGAAGGTCAAGTAACGGTTGAGAATCATACTGCTGAATACTACTTACCAGGTCGTACTATCACGGTTGATTTGACTATTACTAATAATGCTGATAAACCAATTCAGGTTGGTGAGTTTATGTCTGCAAACCTTCGTTTCATTAACAGAGGTTTACCTGCTGCATTAGCGGGTGTATCTGAAGGTTACCCAGCAGAGCTTGTTGCTAATAAAGGCTTGGTGATTAGTGATACCTCTCCGATCTTGCCTGGCGAAAGTCGTCGTATGCAAATTGAAGCGACTGACGTAGCATGGGAAACTGAGCGATTAAGTAGTTTGCTTAATGACCCAGATAGTAGTTATGGTGCATTAATGTTCTTCTTTGATGCTGATGGTCAAAGGTATATTTCAGAATTACAAGGGCAAATATTGCCTACGTTCTTTGATAAGTAATACACTTATAGCCAATACTATTAAAACAACTACCTCAGGTCTTGGGACAAGACCTGGGGTATTTGTCTTTATAGGGCTACTGTTTGCATTACTGTTGTTACCAACGACTTCCCTTGCTCATGGTGGAGCAAACGTTGAGAACGACAAATGCTCATTTCGAGCAGAAGGTCATATGATGCACTTCACTGCTTATCAACCATCTGAATCCAACCGTGAAGAGCTTTGTAAGGAGATCCCTACGACAGCTGAAACAATCTTTGTTTTAGATATTATTGATGAAATGTTGCGGACTGTTCCAATAAAGATTGATATTGAAAAGAAAGTTAATGAGCAATTTGTTTCTTTTATGTCAATTCCAGCTAAGGCGTATGAAACTGGAAGTGTGTTCTTTGGCTTAACGGATGTTGAACCAGGGAGTTATAGGATATTAGCCAGTTTAGAAGCTGCGGAAGCTCATTTACATACGGAAGAGCAGAAGCATCGACCTGGATTTATGGAATTTTCTATTAAGGTTAAGGATCGTACTGAAAAAAGCAGTTTTTTTGATACCTATGCTTGGTTGCTTTATTTACTAATAGGAATCACTTTAATATACTTTATTTTTGGTAAATTTTTTAAAGATAGATAAAACTAATCTAGTCATTAGATGTTAGGTTAAGCCCCCGCTAACTCAGTTAGCGGGGGCTTTTTTGTAGAAAATAATGCTCATATTTTTTATACCAATTTAAATACCTGTGCTACTAAAGGATAACTAGTAGAACCCGCTTTATTTTTCAAGGTGAGTGAGAAGTGTGCTTATTTTTTATTTTATGAGCTCGTATCCGTAAGGGCAGCGTTTGTGCTGGAGAGATGAATAAATATTAATAAATTAAAATTAGTAGCTTATCAAATGAGAGTAAGGGCTTTGCACGTGTACTAAGCAAACTTATAGCATTCGCTGTGCTCATGGGGCTGCCCTACTGAATCGGATATTTACTCTATAGTACCAAGAGCCGGTTTTATTAGAGGGACTGCCTCGGTAACTGCCCCTGCATAGCTCTATCTCGGATATTCGTGAAGCGCGTCATTCCGCGAGCTTTTGCTTGCCTGAAGTGTCTACTGCTGGTGTCTAAAAACGAAATTTTTTCCGTGCCAAGGCCTAACTTTAATATCCGTGAGGGTTCTGGCTTTGCCAATACCAACTGTCTTTTACCATATCGTCTAATTGGCGTGTTGCTTGCCAGTTAAGTTCATTTTTTGCTCGGCTAACATCGGCGTAGCAGGCGGCAATATCACCCGAGCGGCGAGGCTCAATTTTGTAGGGGACGTTAACGTTATTGGTTTTGGAAAAGCTGTTGACCATCTCTAAAACACTGATACCTTTTCCTGTGCCTATATTAAATGCTCTTACACCACTGATTCCATCTACAGATAATAGTTTATCTACAGCCTTAACATGCCCTAGTGCTAGGTCGACGACGTGAATATAGTCGCGGACACCTGTGCCATCTCTGGTATCGTAATCATCACCAAAAATTGCTAGCTTGTCACGGCGACCAATAGCTGTTTGCGTTATAAATGGCATAAGGTTATTGGGTGTATCGCTTGGGTCTTCGCCGATGAGCCCAGATTTATGTGCGCCAACTGGATTGAAGTAACGTAGGAGAGCTATGGACCATGGTTGTTTTGCCTTATTAATAGTGTCAGCGGCAGGTAGGTCGCGAAGTATTTCTTCGATAATTAGTTTCGAGCGTCCATAAGGGTTTGTTGCCGATAAAGGCATACCCTCGGTGAGAGGTAGCTCTTTTGGATTCCCATATACAGTTGCAGAAGAGCTGAAGACGAGATTTTTGCAATTAGCTGCTTGCATGACCTGAGTGAGAACCAAGGTGCTGTTAATATTGTTGTCGTAATACTCAAGAGGGATTGCACATGATTCTCCGACGGCCTTGAATCCGGCAAAGTGAATAACCGAGGTGATGTTATATTGCTGAAAAGTTTTTTTCAGTAAGTTTGCATCACGTATATCACCTTTAATAAAAGTAAATGTTTTCCCTGTGATTTTTTGTACGCGCTTGAGTGACTCTTCGCTAGAGTTCGACAGGTTGTCGATGACGATTATCTTGTAACCTGCTTGCAATAGTTCTACGCAGGTATGTGAGCCAATATAGCCGGCACCGCCAGTCACTAAGATCATTTATTCATCCATTAATAAAAAATCTCAGTATACAAGAAAGCGTTAAACGAGGTGGATTAAGGTACGAATGTTGAATGAAAAGTGGGTTATATAGCATAAGAAATATTTGAAAGTAGGATTCGTAAAACCGTACAATAGTACTTAGCCAATCAGAGTTGGTGTGAGTATGTTTTAGAAGGAAGCTACCAACAACAGTAACTAACAAGGAAAGTATATGATTCCCGTAATTATGTCAGGGGGCAGTGGTACGCGCCTTTGGCCTTTATCTAGAAAGCATAAGCCGAAGCAGTTTATTCCCTTATTTAGCGATAACACAATGTTTCAAGAAACATTACTACGCTTAAACGGTATCGATGGCCTGCAAAAGCCAATAGTGGTCTGCAATAATGATCATCGTTTTATGGTGGCTGAGCAGCTGCATGAACTAGAGGTGAGCGATAGCCACATTATTTTAGAACCATTTGGTCGGGATACAGCGCCAGCATTGGCTATTGCCGCGCTAAAGGCCATGGAATCGGGTGATGACCCTGTTCTTTTAGTGCTTGCCGCGGACCATGTTATTGAAGATGTTAGTGCTTTTCATCAGGCGATTGAGGATGCTAGGGAACAGGCTGAGGCGGGTTACTTGGTCACGTTTGGGATCGTGCCGACGATGCCTAATACAGGGTATGGTTACATTCAAGTGGAACAAAAAAACACGATAAGTTCTGTTAAAGCGTTTGTAGAAAAGCCAGATATGGCGACGGCGAAGCAGTATGTCGATTCGGGCTTATACTACTGGAATAGCGGTATGTTTATGTTTAAGGCATCAACGTTACTTGCTGAGTTAGAGGAATACTCTCCCAGTATTTTAGCGAGTTGTGTCGATGCGTTGGCGCAGGGCATTAGTGATATGGATTTTGTGCGTTTAAATAAGGAAGCGTTTGAAGCTTGTCCAGCAGATTCAATTGATTATGCTGTTATGGAGCAGACTAATAAAGCGGTGGTCGTTCCGTTGGATGCCGGTTGGAATGATGTAGGTTCTTGGTCATCACTTTGGGAATGTGCTGAGCAAGATGCCGATAAAAATGTATTACAAGGCGATGTGATGGTTCATGAGGTGAAAGACTCTTATATTCATAGTGAACATCGTCTAGTTTCAGTATTGGGCTTAGATCATATCGTAGTGGTTGAAACAGCCGATGCGGTGATGGTTGCGAGTAAAGACAGCGCGCAGGAGGTGAAGAGTATTGTTAACCGCTTGGTCGCCGAGAAACGACCTGAAGCCGAGAATCACCGTTTATGTTATCGACCTTGGGGACATTATGATTCGATAGATACGGGTGATCGATTTCAAGTTAAACGTATCAGCGTTAATATTGGTGCTTCATTATCCCTGCAAATGCACCATCATCGTGCGGAGCATTGGATAGTTGTAAGAGGGACGGCCGAGGTTACGTGTGGTGATGAGGTTATTTTGTTAAGTGAGAATGAGTCTACTTTTATTCCGCTAGGGACAAAACATCGCTTACATAACCCTGGCAAGGTTGTACTTGAAATGATTGAAGTGCAATCAGGTAGCTATTTGGGTGAAGACGACATTGTTCGTTTTGAAGATAATTATCAACGTAATTAACTAAACCATACCGTCTGCCCATAACGAATGGGCCCTTGGGAAATATAAATTAAGAGAATTATTATGACTAAGCAATTAAGCTGTTTTAAAGCCTATGATATTCGTGGGCAGCTTGGAACGGAGTTAGATGAAGATGTGGCCTACCGAATTGGTCGAGCCTTTGGCGAATATTTACAGGCTGAAAAAATTGTAGTGGGCGGTGATATACGTGAAACAAGCCCAGCATTGAAAGAGGCGGTCGCCAATGGGTTGAAAGACGCTGGAGTTGATGTACTTGATATAGGCATGGTGGGAACGGAAGAAATTTATTTTGCTACGAAATACTTGGGTGTTGATGGTGGCGTAGAAGTGACAGCTAGTCATAACCCAATCGATTATAATGGCATGAAATTGGTACGTGAAGATTCAAAACCGATCAGTGGAGATACGGGGTTGAATGATATTCAGCGTATCGCGGAAGAGAATAATTTTAAAGAAATTGATTTTTCATCAAGAGGAACTACCGAGCATATTTCAATTTTATCAGCGTATGTCGATCACTTACTAACATACCTCGATACCGATGGCCTGAAGCCATTAAAATTGGTGGTTAATGCAGGAAATGGTGCGGCAGGTCATGTAATTGATGAATTGGAAATACGTTTTCAGCAAGCATCGGTACCGATTGAGTTTATAAAAATTCACCATGAGGCTGATGGTTCTTTTCCTAATGGTATTCCTAACCCCTTATTAATTGAAAATCGCTCATCTACTGCCGAAGCGGTAAAAGCACACGGTGCTGATATGGGGATTGCTTGGGATGGAGACTTTGACCGTTGTTTCTTATTTGATGAGAATGGTGAGTTCATCGAGGGCTACTATATTGTTGGCCTACTGGCAGAAGCTTTTTTAGCAACAACGCCTAAAGCAAAAATCATTTATGACCCGCGCTTAACGTGGAATACGATTGATATTGTTGAAGCTGCTGGTGGTGAAGCTATTATGAGCAAGACTGGCCATGCTTTTATCAAAGAACGTATGCGCAAAGAAGATGCTGTGTATGGTGGGGAAATGAGCGCGCACCATTATTTCAGAGATTTTGCTTATTGTGACAGTGGCATGATTCCTTGGTTATTGGTGGCTGGGTTATTAAATGCTAAAGGCAAAAAGCTATCGCAATTGGTTGCTGAACGTATTGCTGCTTACCCATCGTCGGGTGAAATTAATAGTAAATTAAGAGACCCAGAAGGTTCAATTAACCGTGTTTTAGATGCCTATAAAGATCAGGCGAAGAATATAGACCAAACAGACGGAATTGGGGTGGAGTTTGATGATTGGCGGTTTAATTTAAGGCGCTCCAATACGGAGCCAGTGGTACGGTTAAATGTTGAATCTAAAGGGGATATTGAGTTGATGGGCACTAAGACAAAAGAAATTCTAGCGCTGTTGTTAAAATAAAACGTGAAAAACGTGGTTAGCTGAGCAGGCTTAGTTTTAATTGGTATGTTTATTTTTATATAAAAACCTGCTAAAACAAACAATTGTTAGAATAATCAAAAAAAATAATGGGAAAAGGGATAATGAAAAAAATAGTTTTCTTTTTAATGGCTACCTTGTTGGTGGCTTGTAGTGATGATAAAGCGGCGACTGAACCGGCGCCCAGCCAAGTTAACGAGGCTGCGGTTGTAGTACCGGAAAAAGAGGGGGCTACGGAACGTGTTGAGCCTGTTTCAGAGGCTGATGTGTCAGTACCTTTTTACGGCGTAGCACAAAACCTTCAACGTTTTGCTGAAGTGACACAAATCAATGATAAGAATGTACACAGTTTGAAGCCGGCATGGGTATTATCAATGGGTGATAACCGTGGTCAATCAACTCAGCCTATTGTGATTGATGGCATTATGTATGCGACGAATCATAATTCGACCTTTGCGGTTGACGCTAAAACAGGCAGACAGTTATGGAAGTCGATGATTGAATACCCAGCTGATACCGTGACCTGTTGTGGTATCACTAACCGCGGTGTGACTTACCATGATGGTGTTTTATACCGTGCAACGCTTGATAATCACGTATTAGCGATGGACCCTAAAAATGGTACGATCATTTGGGATGAAGTTGCCGCTGACGTGAAAGAAGGTTTCTCCATGACCAGTGCGCCTTTAGTCGCCAATGGTGTGCTGATTACCGGTATGTCGGGTGGTGAGTTTGGAGTTAGAGCTTTTATTGATGGCCGTGACCCAAAAACAGGTGAGCTATTATGGCGCTTTTACACCATTCCAGAACCCGGTGAGCCAGGTGGTGATACTTGGGAAGGTGATGATTGGAAACGAGGCGGTGGCCCAACTTGGTTGATCGGTTCTTATGATAAAGACTTAGACCTAGTTTACTGGGGCGTGGGTAATGCAGCACCTTGGAATGCAGCGATGCACCCAGGGGATAACCTTTATACCAATAGTATTATTGCGATTAGACCGACAACGGGCGAACTCGTGTGGCATTACCAATTTACCCCGAATGATCCGTTTGATTACGATGGTGTGAATGATCCGATGTTGATCGATATTGATATCGATGGAACGCCAAGAAAAGTGCTTATTCAAGCTAATCGTAATGGCTATTTCTATGTTATCGATAGAGTAACCGGTGAGTTATTAAAAGCGAATCAATATGTTGATAAGCTTAACTGGGCCGACGGTATTGATATGGAAACTGGGCGTCCAATTCGTGCTGAACGCGTTAAAAACATGATTGCTACTGGCGAGCAAACTGAAATTTGGCCATCCGCTTTTGGTGGTAAAAATGTTGCACCAATGTCATTTAGCCCAGAAACAGGTTTAGCTTATGCTAATACCTTCAATATTGGTTGGAAATATACACCGGTTCAACAAGAGTATAAGCCGGGTGTTTTCTATATCGGTATGACGTTTGAATGGTTGCTTCCAGATGAACCTAAAGGCTATTTGAAAGCGATTGAGCCAACTACCGGTAAAACTGTGTGGCAGTTCCCGTCAACGATTCCGATGAATGGCGGAACCTTGGTAACTAAAGGTAACTTGGTGTTTTCAGGTGCTCAAACAGGTGAACTATATGCCTTCAATGCAAAAACGGGTGAGAAGCTTTGGGAGTTTAGAACCAGTTCTGGAATCATTGCACCGCCAATTACTTATAAATTAGATGGTAAACAGTATATTGCCGTAGTGAGTGGTATTGGTGGTGTGTATAACGCATTCTCAGGCGATCCTAAGCTTAAAAATGTAAACGCTGGTGGTTCTATTTGGGTATTTGATTTAGGTGAAGGCAATAATAGTACAGTTGCTGCAGAGACAATCCTGCCTCCAGTTATTAAATCAGCTGAAGCGGAAGTTGTTGATGATGAAACAACATGGAGCGCTTCGGTGAAACATGGTGCGGAGCTTTATGAGCAAACGTGTTCGCATTGTCATGGTATTAAGATGAAAACATCGGGTACAACGTTTGATTTAAGAACCTTCCCTGAGGGGCAAAAAGAGCGCTTTATGAACTCAGTTTCCAAAGGTAAAGGTCAAATGCCTGCTTGGGGTGAGAAGCTCTCGCAGGAAGAGATTTCAGACTTGTATGACTATGTTGTTCACTAGCTCTGTAATATCCTAATCGTTTTTAACGATAAAAAGGCTAAGTAGCTTGTCTGCTTAGCCTTTTTTTATGCTGATGCGTTATCTGCTCTTCTAATATTGGGTCATGAGATATAAAGAGGTCGCAGTGTAGGTTCTTTTGGCTACAGGGCTATTTCAAATCACACAGAAGCATATAGTCACTTGTGGGTAATAAGAGAGGTTAAATAGAACTCATTATTTGGCCTCTTGAGTTGATGAGTCGATCGACTTCATACTCAAACTTCTTATGGTTAGCTTGAATCGAGGCCGTTTCTTTGTTACGTAAATCTGTTTCAAGTTGCTTAGTGGTGAATTGAAGGGCATTGGCACCACAATATGCGCAAGAACCTTGAACTTTATGGATGATTTCAGCAGCTTCCATAAAGTCACCTTGTTGTATATTTGACAGTATAGTGGTGCGCTGTGAGCTTAGTTCATTAAAAAACTTTCTTAAAATTATTTTAAGAAGTTTTTTGTCTGAATTCATGTTTTTCATTGCACGTGAATAATCAAATAAGGTATTTGATAGGCCCTCTTTTTGGAGAGGCTCGCTGGGTGTAAAAGGCGCAATGCTTTTGTCATGTTGGTGGAGGAGTCGTTCAATAAGGGAGAAAAACTCTGCTTGGTCAATGGGTTTTACAAGGTAACCATCGAAGGCGCTAATGTGGTCGGCACGCTCCTTACCGCTGGTAATATGTGCCGTTACCGCAATAGCCGGTGTTTTATTGTTACGAGAATGACTATGCTGACGAATTTCATATAAAACCTCGTTACCCATTCTAAAGGGCATTCTTAGGTCGAGAAGTAATAAATCAAAGTCTTGTTGATTGGCAATTTCTAAGGCTTGCCTGCCATCATTCGCGCAGGTTACCTTGGCGTGTTGGGTTTCTAAAAGGTGAGTTAATAATAAACGATTGATTTCATTATCATCGGCAACCAATACGCTGATAGTAGAAAGGTCGGGGAACTGCTCTTCTTCAAGAAGAGGTGTTGTTTGAATATTAGACTGTTGAGCCTCTATGTAAGGAATGGAGAAGCAAAAAACGGATCCTTCACCCAATGTGCTTTTTACATTAATTGTGCCATTGAGAATGCTCAGTAAGTGCTTTGTGATGACAAGCCCTAAGCCTGTTCCTTGTAGGTTGCTAGCATTGTCTAGCTGTGAAAAGGCATGAAATAATTTTTCAATGTGATTTTCGCTAATACCAACACCTTGGTCACGAACGCATATTTCAATGTGGTTGCTTTTAGGCTTATGAGCGGTTAAGGAGATATCAACGGTACTATTCGGGCTAAACTTTATTGCATTACCAACAAGGTTGAGTAATACCTGACCCAATTTCACACGGTCTTGGTTGATAAACTCAGCAGCCGTTGGGTCATGTTTGTAATTGAGGGTGACACCATTACTTTCAGCGAGAATAGATAGGGTTGATAGTGATTCTTCAATGCTTTCCTTAAGGTTAAAGTCAGAGCGGTTAATCTTCATTTTACCGGCTTCAAGTTGAGCTAAGTCGAGCACCTCATTGATGATAATGTGTAAATTCTTGGCGGATAAAAGGGAGGAATTAATAAGTTGTCGTTGCTCCTTATTAAGTGACGTTCTTTTTGTTGCATCAAGAAAACCAATAATACCATTGAGAGGTGTGCGGATTTCATGGCTAATATGTGAAATAAATTTGGATTTTTCTCGGGTAGCTCTAATGAGTTTTTCTTGTGTATCAAACAACTTATTGTTTTGTTGCCTTAACTCTTTCGTTGCGAAACTAACTTTTTGTTCCAATGTGTTTTGGTGTTGTTGAATCACTAAAGCCATGTCTTGGATACCCGATATGAGTGTCGATATTTCATCCGAGCTATGGTATTCAATAGGGCTTAAATTGAAATTTCTTGTAGCAAGGTTCTTTACATTGCTGGATAACTCAAGAATAGGTTTACCGAGTGAGTTGCTAAGACGCCTTGTTATAAAGCCAATGCTAATCAATAAGAAGGTGGATATATAAAAACTATTCAATAGAATATTGAGTTGGCGCTGTTGAAGAACTTTGTAGGATAAGGCTATTGAAACATAACCAATAATGTCATTACTTTGTTGAGATCTCCCAATTAACAGATCACCAAAATCATTACTATTATCAAATGTTTTAAGCTGGATGGCTTGTACGATTAATTTGTCAGGTTGCTTTGATGCGTTGAAGTGAGTGTATCTATTGTATATTTTATAGAGAGGGGCACCGAGCGCATCAGCTATGGTGATAGAGATCACGTTGGGTTCACTGTCGTGCTTAGCTAGAATTGAAGTGAGTCCAGCTTGGTTGCCAGTATAGACGGCATTTACGCTAGTTTCAGCGATGGATACGGCTAGGTTTTGATTTGTCTTGTGCAGCAAATCATACATGTCATTTAAACGAGTTGTCGTGAAGTAAATAGCTAAGGTAATAGCAATAGTGGCCGCAGGCAGTACACCCAGTAACAATAACTTACCTTGTATGGATAGTTTATTGTAGGCCTTCATGAACACTCAATTGTTGTTTTAACGCGTCGTCGCTGGGGAAATGTAGGTTTAAGCTTTTGGCAACACTTCGGTTGCTGATAACATCGAAATATTTTGGATAAACCACCTTGTTTTTTTGATATTCAGTTGTTGATAATAGGTTTTCACTTAACTGTTGAACCAGTTGTCTCAGATTGCTAACGGTACCGGCAATCGCTCCTGCTTTGATAAAACCTTTTGAAAACCCGATCACGGGCGTTTTGTGTCGGTAACTGGTGAGCAGTATTTGTGACAATGAAGATACGTTATAAATATCGGTATCAGCAATGGCTAAAATAATATCCGATTTTTTTGAAATCCCATCAATTTCAAAACGAAGGCTTGCTGAGTCGGTTAGGTATCGGCTGATTGTTTGTTGCCTTTTTTTAGAGAGGCTTGCTATGTCGTTTAAATGCGGAGCGGAGTAATGGGTAACAATGACTCCAACGTCTTTAAATGTGGGACTAATGAGCTGAATTAAGTCAAGTTGACGGGTGATAGGTTGATCTAAAACAAAAAATTGGTGTTGTTCTAAGCTATTTATGCAAAGGGGTAAACACGGTGCATAATGTCTAGCATTAGCCAGTGTTGTCATCGCATGGATTGTGGGTGTTGGGTGGTTCAAGGATATCAATGTATTAATACTATCACTGTCAAGGTTAACAAGTGTGTTAGTCGCGGGACTGTTAAGTGTATCCGTTGTTAATTGAGCGCTATCAATGGTGCTAATAATGAGGGTTTTATCAACCGATAACGCGGTGGAAAGTGCGCTTAGAAAACGGCTCTGGTATGAGCTTTCTGGGTTGTAAATAATACCGATGCTCTGTGCAAATGATGCGAGGGGGAAGGTGAGTAAGATGCTGAGCAATACAGCATACATTTTAGATCGCCAGTGTTTGATTTTTGGGCTTAACATTGTATTACTCTGCATGATAAGCAACCTCTAAAAAAAGAAGTGTCTCTGGATTGGCGTGTTGATGCAGGTCAATGTTTTTATCTAAGGCTAATTGGAGGTCAGCCCTGAGGTCAATTGAGCGGTTTTGAGAGAAATGAATTGTTTTCCCAACAGAAAGGTCTAAACGTTTAAAGGGGCCTTGAGGGTCATTCTGTGTGCCTAGGTATTGCATTGGACTTGAGTAATAAAGTTCTACCCCCGTGTGCCAACCCTCGCTATATTGGTGTGCAAATAATAGGCTGAAATTATGTTTGGGAATGGATGCTTTCAACCGAGAGTGACTGTTATGGTCAACGGTTGTATAGGCGTAAGCGAGGTGGAGGGTATTGTTTTGACTAGGGCGATAGTCTATCTCAAACTCAGCGCCATAAACTCTAGCGCTATCAACGTTATCAAGGACTTTTATCTGATTACTTAACGCATTATTAATTAGGTTTTTATAGCGATTATTAAAGAGCTTGATATCGCTGTTTAATGTGTTATTTAAGTGAATGCCGTGATAACCGGCCTCAATAGACTGAATTATTTCATGTTTTAGTTCACCGGTAGATGATTGGAGTAGTGAGCCAAATAAGTAAGTTTCACGGTACTGTTCAGAAATGGTGGGTGAACGGAATGCTTGAGTGCTAGTGATACGAAATGAGTGATGCTTAGAGCTAATATAATTGAGGGTTGCGCGTGGTGAAAACTGTGTGCCATTGAGTCGGTCGTATTCAATAAGCGCCCCTGTATTAAGAAAGAATTTATCCGCAAAGTGAGATTCTACATTGCCAAAAAGTCGGAGTCGGGTATTTGTTTTTTCGTGCGAGGTGTTCATCCTGAAGGGGAGGTAGACAGATTCGTGTGAGGCTCCTACTCCCCAAACGAGTCTGTTGCTCTTATTCAGTGTGAGTATGTGTTCAATATTCAGTCTCCAATCGGTCGACTCACCAGTGAGGTCGATCGTTGAGTTGGTGACCTCCTCAATATACTTATCTTTTCCATCAAAATGATGGAAGGAGAGACGAGTATTGAATTGTTGGTTATCCTTAGTTTGGTGTTGCCAAGCAATTTGTGCAAATTGGCTAGACTCGTTTCTATCACGTTTAGGATCAAAAAGAACATAAGCCGATGAAGGGTCTGGGAACTGTGTTTGTCGCTTAGAGTCAAGGCCAGAAAAATTAAACTGTAGTGTGTTGAATGGGTTTAGTTGTAGATCAAGTCGTGAAGTAAGTTGCTCTTTATGGTAGTCGTCTGGGATCTCTTTGTAGCCCTCTTTTTTTTCTGAACTCAGGCTTAAGCGATAGCTGAGCCGCTTATTTTTAGAGGTGTTGGAAAGGCGAAGAAAGCTACGTTCAGCCTTGTTATCGTTGGCTCTGAAACGGGCCACTAGCCCAGGTGTTTGAGACGCATGGCTGGTAGTGATATTAATAACGCCTTGGAAGGCATTTGAGCCAAATGATGAACTATTGGGTCCCCTTACAATTTCTATTCGCTCGATATCTTCGAGCATAATAGGCAACGTACTCCATATTGCGCCCCCCAGTAGTGATGAATAAACAGAGCTACCGTCAATAATGATCTGAACACCTTGTGAGAATTCAGATGTGAGGCCTTGGTAAGCAACAACAGGAAAGTTACCTCGTGAATTACCTACTTGCATGCCAGGAATAAGGCGAAATAGCTCGGAGATTTGAGTGGCCCCGGAGGCTTTAATCAGTGTTTGATCAATAATACTAACGCTAGCAGGTGCCTCAGTTTGTGGCTGCGGCAAGTTGGAGGCTGATAAGATTATCGGAATGTTTGGGCTTTCAAAAAGCAGATCATTACTCTGGGTGTGCGCAGACATCGCTGCCGAAGAAACGAGTAGGGGTATCAGTAGAATAAGAGGTTTAATTAAACAATCCATGTTATTAAGTTTTATTTGAAGGTGTAACTGGCTTCAATAAATGCGCGATTATCGACATTGAATTCGCGTAGAAAATCCTTATTCTTATCGAGTGCTAATTGCAATGTGAGGTTAATGTCTAGGTTTTGCTCAGTCGCTAACTTAAAGGATTGTCCCATGTTTAGATCTAAGCGGCGCATGGGTCCCAGAGGGTTTCCAGAGTCTAAGTACTCCATGCTGCCGGTGTAGTATAAGGCGCTGCTAACCCATAGTCCATCATCAAAGGTGTGTGCTAATAGGAGGTTGAAAATGTCTTTAGGTACGGAGCGTAAGATATTTTCAACCCCGTTGTTACCTAGCTGGCCAACGTTGACATGGTTATACGCATAACCAAAGTGTACTAAATTGTTTTTATTCGGACGGTAATTTAACTCAATTTCGTAACCGTTAATATTGGCGTAATAGAGGTTGTCAAAAACTTTTATTTCATCGCCAGCATCAATACTAGAAATAGGTGTGCCATTCATTGTGATGTAAATAGGGGTGTCAATATCGGTGGTGTCTATTAGCTTGTCATACTCATTTCTAAATAGTTTTAGATCAAGTGTTAAACTATTTTCGAAAAATAAGCCGTGATAACCTAGTTCAACGGAGTTGACGGTTTCCGCATCGAGGCCACCGGTGCTTCTTCCTGCAGGTAGTGTGAAGACTAAGCCGGGGGTTGGTATAGAGTTGAATGTAACGTCTGCATGAAAGCTTTCTTCAACATGAACGGGTGTCCTATTGGCATGAGAGGCTGAAAGCCGAAAGCTGTGATGGCTGGACATAAGGTAGTTAACGGCTAGTCGCGGTGATATATTGTCACCACTTAATTGATTGTGCTCCCAAAGTGCGCCCGCGTTGATAACGACCTTTTCAAAAGGTTGCCATTCGATATTGCTAAAGAGGCGTTGCAATGAGTTGTCGTGTTTTTTATTAGAACCTAACCATAGGGGCAGGTAAACACGGTCACTTCTGGCACCTACCCCCCATAAAACACGCATTCTTTCAGAAGCTTGGAATTGGTGTTCAAATTCAATGTCATAACGGTCGTAGTATTGACTGTAATCAAGTTGACTAATAGTTTCACCAATGGGGGCACCCAAGTCTATTATTGAGCTGACCTTGTCTTTTTTGGTTTGCTGGGTATATGAAAACTGTGTTGTAAATTGTTGATGGTCGCCTGTTGAATGTTCCCACTTAATATGGGCGGAATAATTGGACGACTCAAATTGGCGTGCAGGGTCAGAAGGGTCAACGGTATCTCTTGGGTTTTTGGTTTGTCGTAATGAATTAACAATCCCCATATCAAACTGTAACCTGTCATTCGCAGTCAGTTGATAATCAATACGTGTATTGAAAATACCTTGACGGCTACTATCATGATTTTCGTGATAGCCCGCATCATCTGTATTAGAAGCGCTTATACGAATGTTAAGGTCATCAAAATCATACCCTGTTCTTAATAAACTGCGTTGGTAGCCGCGTTCGCCCAATGTCGACTTTAGTTGGAAACCTGTTGATTGGACGGGGTGAGAGGTTGTTATGTTAATAACACTTTGGAAAGCATTGGAGCCAAAAGAAGAACCGTTAGCACCACGAATAACTTCAATTCTTTCAATGTCTTCAAGAAAAATGGATAAGTTTGCCCAGTCGACACCACCAAATAATGGGCTATACACAGAACGCCCATCGATTAACACCTGTACACCTTGAGGGTGTTCACTGGCGAGTCCTTGGTAGGCAACAACTGGGTAATTACCACGGAAATAGCCTACATGCATGCCTGGAACGAGGCGAAAAAGCTCAGGGATGCTTTTTGCGCCAGATAGTTTAATGAGCTCTCTATCAATAATAGTAATAGTGGCGGGAGCCTCGTTTTGAGGTTGAGCAAGTCGAGTGGCTGATAACACAATGGGGATTTCTTGCTCAAAGAAAGATAAGTCGACGCTATCCTTAGCTTTTACGGCTGGTGATGCTAACGCTGCTGAGCAAAAAAGAGCAGCGAGTGAAAGCGTATTGAGTAGCGATATTTTTTTCATTATGGCTTAAGCGAAGGCATGGTGTTTTAGATGAATTATAGCGGACAAATAAACAGGCAAGATGATTAATATTTAGTTGAAGTTAACACTGGCTTCAGCGAAGGTGCGGTTATCAAATTTGAATACGGTTAAAAAAATCAGTGAGACCAATAGCAGGCGCTTTAGGCAGCGCTGTATTGTCTAGCTTAGCCGTTATGATGAGGTCTCAAAATATTAGCCTAGTCAGCTAGGCCTAAGCACATAACGTAAAACTATTAAGGTGACCTGATCAGGTGTGGTACGGTGGCGCACTTATTTGATCCTTTTAGAGAAAACATGAACTACCCTACGATTGAAGACTTTGTTG
>Ga0209081_1001053_pt1 | contig 16488 bp, 13 predicted proteins | sample GOMGulsemesocosm_4_FD_184636 | JGI IMG/M metagenome (GOLD analysis project Ga0209081, IMG submission 184636) | Methane-oxidizing microbial communities from mesocosms in the Gulf of Mexico - GOM15B Gulf of Mexico (SPAdes) (version 2) | ecosystem: Environmental > Aquatic > Marine > Cold seeps... | reverse complement strand
ACAGTGATGTTGATAATACTTTATGTAATACCTTAAGTAGTACTTAAAGTACTACCACGATTCTACATTTTTCTTACATTATATTCTTTGTAAATACGATACGGTAAGGGCTGTGGAAATTACACACCAAGACCATATACATGGTATTTTTGTCAACTTTAACCAAATTTTAATTAATTTTAAGCTATATTATTGTCACTTTCACGAATATCAAATTAAACACAAAATAAAGGGACATGATGGGTTGTAATTTAGATTTATTAACTTCGTTTAAAGATAACTGTGGCTTTGGATTAGTCGCAAGTCTTAAAAACAAACCAACGCATTCTAATCTTGAAGATGCAATAACTTCACTAGAGAGAATGATGCACAGGGGTGCAGTAGCAGCTGATGGTAAAACAGGAGATGGAAGTGGTTTACTACTTTCAATGCCAGATAGCTTTATGAGAAATATTGCGAAAAAGAGTGGTGTTGATTTACCATCTATTTACGCAATTGCAATGATTTTCACAAGAGATTTAACAGATATTACTGTATTTAAAGAATACTGTGAATCAAATGATTTAAAAGTTGTTGTTGAGCGAGTAGTACCAGTTGATACTGATGCTTTAGGTAAACAAGCTTTGGCGTCATTACCTCACATGATACAAATTTTTGTAACACCAAATTCTTTAATGTCATCAAAACGATTTGATGCAATGTTATATTTAACAAGAAAAGAATGTGAGCATAAGTTACAAGATAAACAAGATTTTTATATACCTTCTTTTTCTTCTACTGTTATTTCATATAAGGGTTTAATTATGCCTACGCATATTAAAAACTTTTTTATTGATTTAAGAGATAAAGAATTTAAAATTTCATTTGCTTTATTTCACCAACGATTCTCAACGAATACTTTACCTCAATGGAGATTGGCTCAGCCATTTAGAAGTATTGCACACAATGGTGAGATTAATTCAATTGCTGCAAACAGATTAAATACCTGTATTAAGTCAGAGCAAATTAAATCTGGCGTTTTTAGTGAAGAAGAAATTGAGAGAATTTTTCCAATTTTACAAGTAGATTCAAGCGACAGTGCTTCATTGGATAATATGTTTGAATTTTTAATTGCAAATGGGGTAGACTTTTTCAAAGCTGCACGTGGATTAATCCCTGCACCTTGGCAAAATGCACCTTACATGGATGCAGAACTTAGAGCATTTTATGAGTATACTTCAACAGCAATGGAAGCTTGGGATGGACCAGCAGCAGTATCATTAACTGATGGTCGACACATTGGTTGTTTAATCGACCGTAACGGTCTACGACCTTCAAAGTACATCATTACTAAAGATGATAGATTATTTATCACAAGTGAATATGGAACAATCGATTTAGAAGATGATAATATTCTTCAAAGAGGAAGATTACAATCAGGACAAATGATTGCCTTGGATCTTAAACATGGTGTTATTTTAAAAGAGGGTGATATTAATAATTACTTAAAATCATCTCAAAATTATGCCCAGTGGTTAAATGTTTCTATGGAATATTTACAAGAGTTTATTGATGAATCTTTTATGGATATTGATGATTACAAATTTGATGATTTAGATAAAAAACAAAAATATTTCAATATCACTTATGAAGTACTTGATCAAATGATTGATCCGATGGCAAAAGATGGAAAAGAACCAGTTGGTTCTATGGGTGATGACACTCCTATGATTGCCTTCTCAGATGTAAACAGAAACTTTACAGACTTTTTTAGACAAAAATTTGCACAAGTAACAAATCCTCCTATTGATCCATATAGAGAAAAAATTGTAATGTCTTTAGAAACTGGTTTTGGAATGATTCATAATATTATTGACGAAAAACCAGAATATGCTAAGCGATTAAAATCATCAAGCCCAATTTTAATGAAAGAAAAGTTTGATGTATTATTGTCTTTTGGAAATGTAAAACATCCTAGATATGACGATTACTATAAATATCAAACGTTTAACACTACATTTACGACTAATTTAGAAGAATCATTAAAACAATTATCTGATGAAATTGTTGATGCTGTAAAAAATGACGGTGTAAAAATTGTTGTTTTAGATGACAGAACTTTAAATGATTCATGTAAACTTATTCCTATGGCATTGGTTGTTGGGTATGTAAATCAAAAATTATTAGATGCAGGTGTTCGACATGCTGTTTCACTAGTTGCAGTTACTGGTGAAGTCTATGATCCTCATATGGCAGCAGTTCTATTGGCATATGGAGTTACAGCTATATATCCATATATGATGTACTCTTCAATTGTAGCATTATATGAAAGACGAGAATTATCTAAATATGAAATGCAAGACAAATTAAAAAATTCACAAAATGCTATTAATGGTGGATTATTAAAAATTATGTCTAAAATGGGAATTGCTACAATTGCAAGTTATAGAAACTCTGCTTTATTTGATGTAGTTGGATTAAATGACAAAATTGTAGAAGACTGTTTTAGTGGTAGTTACAGTGACTTATCAGGATTGGAATATACAGACATTGAGAAAAAAATTGAAAAGTCTCACCTTAATGCATACTTTGAACAAAAACATATGTTCCCATTAGACTTAGGTGGATTTTATAAGTATGTGGATGGTGGAGAATATCACGATTATTCCCCTGCTGTTGCCCATGCTATGCACAATAAAAAAGCAAAAACAAAAGAAGATATTACTGATTTCGATGCTTTAAAAGAAATGGTACAAAATCGTAAAGGTCGGTTTATTCGAGATTTCTTTGAATTTAATTCGGATAAAAAAACAATCAGTATTGATGAAGTGGAATCAAAAGAAAGTATTTTTAAAAGATTTTCAACTGCAGCTATGAGTTGTGGTTCTATTTCTCCTGAAGCACATGAAGCAATGGCAATGGCTATGAATACTATTGGAGCTTCAAGTAACTCAGGTGAGGGGGGAGAAGATCCTGCTCGTTTTGGCACGAATAAAAACTCTAAGATTAAACAAGTAGCTTCTGGAAGATTTGGAGTTACCCCTGGATATCTAAGAAGCGCAGAAGAACTACAAATTAAAGTAGCTCAAGGTGCAAAACCTGGTGAAGGGGGTCAGCTTCCTGGTCATAAAGTTACACCAATGATTGCAGAACTTAGACACACGACTCCTGGGGTAACATTAATTTCTCCTCCTCCACATCATGATATTTATTCTATTGAAGATTTATCACAATTGATTTTTGATTTAAAACAAATCAATCCAGATGCAAAAATTACAGTGAAATTAGTTTCAACAATTGGTGTTGGGACAATTGCTGCTGGTGTTGCAAAAGCCTATGCAGATAAAATTATTATTTCTGGTGCTGATGGTGGTACGGGAGCTGCTCCTTTAACGTCAATCAAACATACTGGAAATGCTTGGGAGATGGGTCTATCTGAAGCACACAATGCTTTAAAAGCAAATCAGTTAAGAGAATTTGTTCAAGTTGAAGCTGATGGTGGTTTTAAGACAGGTCTTGATGTTGTAAAAGCTGCACTTCTAGGTGCAGAATCATATGCATTTGGAACAGCTTCTCTTACACTTCTTGGTTGTAAAATTTTAAAAGTTTGTCATACCAATAAATGTTCTGTGGGTATTGCAACACAAGACCCAATGTTAAGAGAATATTTTACAGGTACAGTTGATAGATTGATTTCTTACTTTACGTTTATAGCTGAAGAAGTTAGAGAAATTCTAGGAACTTTAGGTTATAAAACTTTAGAAGAAGTTATTGGAAGAAGTGATTTATTAAAAGTTATTGATGACGAATTTGCAAAAAAGTTCGACTTCCAAAATATCTTACGAAAAATTGATGGAATAGATACTTGTCAGAAAGCTACTAATGCGCCATTTGATGATAACCAATTTGAAAAAGATTTATTAAAAAAAGTTCACAGATCTATTGAAAAAACAAATAATCCAGTAAAAGTAAAAACTACTATTAGAAATGTCAACAGAAGTTTTGGTACTTTAATTTCTGGTGAAATTGCAAAGTATTATGGTGATGCTGGACTTCCTGATAATACAATTACTTTTAACTTAAAAGGAGTTGCAGGACAATCTTTTGGTGCCTTTTTATCAAAAGGAATGACAGTTAACCTTGATGGTGTTGCCAATGACTACGTTGGAAAAGGTATGAATGGTGGAAAAATCATAGTAAATGCTCCTCAACAAGGAAGTTCATTTGCTGGTGGTGGAAATACCTGTTTATATGGTGCTACTGGTGGTAAACTTTACATCAGAGCAGCTGTTGGTGAACGATTTGCAGTTAGAAACTCTGGGTGTATTGCTGTTGTTGAAGGAACAGGGGATAATCCTTGTGAATACATGACTGGTGGTATAGTTGTGGTACTTGGTAAAACGGGAATCAACTTTGGAGCTGGTATGACTGGTGGATTGGCATTTATCTTTGATGAAGAAAATTCATTCTTTGATAAAATGAACCAAGAATTAATTGAAGCAGTTAGAATTAATACCGATTCAACTGAACGTGAGAGATTATATCTTAAGAGATTACTGATGGATTATGTAAATGAAACTGAAAGTGAACAAGCGATGGATATATTAGATAATTTTAGAACGAATATTAGAAATTTCTGGATGGTAAAACCAAAAAATATGACGGTATTACCTCTAAATCCGGATGAGGGAGATTAGGATGTTAAATTTTACAGAAATAGATAGAGCCAATCCAAGAAAAAGAGATGTACTTGTACGATTAAAAGATTATGATGAAGTATATGAAGTTTTTGGAAGAAATAAAAGCTCTGAGCAATCTGATAGATGTATTCAATGTGCTGATCCATATTGTCATAGTAAATGTCCTTTGCATAACTTTATTCCTGCGTGGCTTAAAAAAACAAGTGAACGTGATTTGGAATTGGCATTTGCATTGTCAAATGAAACGTCTCCTTTCCCAGAAATTTTGGGAAAAATTTGTCCTCACGATGTACTTTGTGAAGGTGATTGTACTTTAAATGAAGGTCATGGTGCAGTGGCAATTGGTGCAATTGAAACGCATATCAATGAAAAAGCATTTAAAGCTGGAATGAAACCACGATTTGGAAATATTCAAACTGACAAAAAAGTGGCAATTGTTGGAAGTGGTCCTAGTGGAATATCTGCAGCAACTTTTCTTTTAAGAAAAGGTATTAATGTTGTAATGTTTGAGCGAGCTGATAAGGCTGGTGGACTTTTAACATATGGAATCCCTGGATTTAAACTTGACAAAAAAGCAGTTGAGAGAAGAATTGACTGGTTAATTGAAGCTGGTATGGAATTACACTTGAATATAGAGATTGGTAAAGACAAATCTTTTGCTGAACTTGAAAATGATTTTGATGCTGTTTTTGTTGGTATTGGTGCTACTAAAGGTAGATATGCTGGTATTGATGGAGAAGAAGCTTCAAATGTTCATTTAGCTGTGGACTACTTAACCAAAATTCAACAAAGAAACTTTGGACAAGATGTTAAAGACTTTATTGATGTAACAGATAAAAAAGTACTAGTAATCGGTGGTGGTGATACTGCTATGGATTGTATTCGTTCAAGTGCACGTGAAGGTGCGAAATCTGTTAAATGTTTGTACCGAAGAAATAAAGCGAATATGCCAGGTTCTAAAAAAGAGGTAATTAACTCTGAAGAAGAAGGTGCAGAATTTGTATTTAATGTTTCTCCTATTTCAATAGAAAGCTCTAATAAAGTAGCTACTGGAATTAATCTTATCCGAACTGAATTATCTGATGCAGATGCAAGTGGAAGACAAAGCGTTAAGGATATTGCTGGTAGTGAGTATGTTGAAGAGGCTGATGTGATTATCTATGCCTTGGGATTTGAACACGAAGCACCTGCATTTTTAAAAGACGCAAACATTGAGCTAAATTCTTGGGGTGGCCTAGTTACAAATAACTTTCAAACGTCAAACAAAAAAGTTTATGCTGGTGGCGATTGTGAAAGAGGTGCTCATCTAGCTGTTACTGCAGCTGCTGATGGTCGTGATGCTGCAAAAGCAATCATTGAAGCTATTTCTTAAGTAGTGTAATGAAAGCTTTTATAATTGAGTGTATAAAAGCAAACAAAGAGATTTATGAATACATAAATCACAAACTTAAACCTGATGATTTCTGCTACGAAGGTAGCAGAGGTGCAGGAGGAGACAGGTCGTTAAATATAGATTTATATGCTGAGTCTGTATTTGTAAAGTATTTGTCTTCTTTTGGTAATATTTATTCTGAAGAATCAGGTTATATTAAAACTTCAAATGAAAATCAAAAAAACTATACCATAGTAATTGACCCCTTAGATGGAAGTGACAACTTTGTTTCTTCACTACCTTATTACGGGACTGCTGTAGCTCTTGAACTTGACAGTAAAATGAAAGTTGGAGTTGTTTGTAATTTGGTTAATGGGTTTGTATATACCAAAAATGAAAAAAATATTTTAAAAACTTTTGATTTAAATGCCAATATCATTGATGACAGGGTTTTAGAATCAGGGAAAGCGAAAATTGGTTTGTTTGAACGATCATATGCCTATCCAGAACTTTGCTCACAACTTTCATCTTTGAAGCTTAAATATAGAAGTCCTGGTGCTGTTGCACTTTCATTAGCTTGCGCAAAATACTATAACTTTGTACTGTTTTGTGGAAACATAAGAGAATTTGATATCAAGGCATCCTTATACATTTGTAGTGATTTATATGTATATCAAACCAAAGATGTTTTACTCGTAGCTAAAAATAAAGATATATTTACTCAATTAAAGAATCTATTAAACAATAATAGGTTATAAATCCATATAATATTTACGAACGAGGAAAATTTTAATGTCATTGATAATAACTGATGAATGTATCGCATGTGATGCATGTAGAGAAGAGTGCCCAAATACTGCAATTGAAGAAGGGGATCCAATATATATTATTGATTCAGATAGATGTACTGAATGTGTTGGTCATTATGAAGAACCAGCGTGTGTGGAAGTATGTCCTGTTGATTGTATTGTTATTGACGCAGACAATCGCGAAACAATGCAAGAACTAAACTTCAAGTTTGAAAAATTACAAACAGAAGAAGTATAATATATGGCTAAAGTTACAACTATAATCGATATTGGGTCTAACTCAATGCGAATGGTTGTTTTAAAAAAAAGCAGTCGGTTTGCTTTTAACTTAATCAACGAAACAAAAAGTAGAGTAAAGATATCCGAAGGTTCTTATGAAAACGATGGGTATCTACAGGCTATTCCTATGCAAAGAGCTTATGACTCTTTAAAATCCTTTTTAAGTATTTCCAATTCATTACAATCGCGAAAGATTATTTGTGTTGCAACTTCTGCATTAAGAGATGCTCCCAACTCAAAAGAATTTTTAAAAAAGATTTCTACTGAACTTAAATTAAATATACGTATTATTGATGGGGTAAAAGAAGCTTATTATGGCGGAGTTGCTGCTTTAAATTTATTGCACACTAAGAATTGTATGACTATTGATATAGGTGGTGGTTCTACAGAGTTTTGTTTTATTAAAGATGGAAAAATTGAAAAATCTATGTCTTTAAATATAGGGACTATTCGATTAAAGGAATTGTATTTTAATAAACATGATATTGAAGGGGCAAAGGAATATATCCTTCATAACCTAAATCAGATTTTAGACTATACCAACGACATTCCTAGAACCATTGTTGGAATTGGTGGGACTATTCGAGCCTTAAGTAAATTGGTTATGAAAAGAACAAATTACCCCTTAGACGTAATCCATGGTTTTGAATACAATGTGAAAAAAAACAATGGTATTTTCGAAGAGATTCTAAGTGCTGAATCTAATGATGAATTAAAAGCAATTGGTATTAAAAAAGATAGATATGATACCATACAAGAAGGTACATTTATTTTTGAAACCATAGCAAACGCTTTTGATATTAAAAAAGTAGTTGCAAGTGGTGCTGGGGTTAGAGAAGGCTTGTACTTAACGGATTTATTAAGAACTTCTAATCACAAATTTCCTTCAAATTTTAACCCAAGTGTAAAAAGTCTTTTAGATAGATTTGAATTGGATAATAAACAAAGTGTTTATCTAGGTTCTAATGCTTCGAAAATATTTCAAGTCTTACAGCCACTTCATAATATTGATGAAAGATATGAAATATTGCTGGTGCTTGCTTCAAAACTTCATTCAATTGGTGTTGTTCTTAACTTTTATAATAATACAGACAATACATTTGATTTTATTTTAAATGGATTGAACTATGATTTTTTACATACTTCAAGAGTACTTATTGCACATATTATTAAGTTTTCAAAAAAATCCTTACCAAAACAAAAAGATATCGAAGTATTTGAAGACTTACTACCTTCTATTGAAATTGTTCAATGGTTGAGTTTTATGATTACGTTAAATTTATCACTTAATCAAGATTTCTCAAGACTAAACTATACTTATGAGTTAAATGATAGAGAATTAACTATTAGCTCTGATGACATTCCTTATATTGTTAATAGTAATGTTGAAAAAATCGAAACTCCAAAAAATTGCAAAATTAAATTAGTTAAAAGTTAAATCATGGGTGGGGGAGCTAATCATACAATTCACAAGATTGCTATAGTAAAACTCTCAGCATTGGGAGATGTAGTTCATGCTCTTGTTGCTTTGCAGTTTGTTAAAAAGAAATTTCCAAATATTCAAATAGATTGGATTGTGGAATCTTCTTTTGCTCCTGTGTTGGAAAACAATCCTGATATTAATGCTATTTATAAAGTCAATTTAAAAAAAATAAAAAAAGATAAATTCTCAATTTTTAAACAAATTAAACTGATCCGAAAAATTGCTCTTAATAATTATGATTTGGTTATTGATGCACAAGGACTTTTTAAATCTGCACTTGTTTCAAAACTTTTAAAATCAAAAACGGTTGGCTTTGATAAAAACTCCATAAGAGAAACAATTGCTTCTACTTTTTATAACCACAAAGTATCTATTCCTTATGAAGCCAATGCAATTGATCGAAATGTTGCTGTGATTAGTGAATCTTTAAATGTAGAAGTGAGTCATCAAGATATTTTAAATAAAAAGAGTTTTTTGTTCTATTTCAATGAAGATAAAAGTATATATGATTATTTATCACATGAGCAAAAGAATGTTGTATTTGTCATAGGTGCCAGCAAAAATAACAAAATGTACTCTAAAGAAAAATTTGCTAATATTATAAACAAATTGGATTGTAATTCTTTAATTATTTGGGGTAGCAAAGAAGAGAAAGAAATGGCAGAGTTTATAGCTTCCAACTCTGAAGCAAAAATATTACCTAGGATTGATTTAAATAGCGTCAAGGCATTAATTTCTAAGGCTGACTTGGTGATTGGTAATGATACTGGGCCTACTCATATGGCTTGGGCATTAAACAGGCCTTCTATTACTCTTTTTGGTAATACTCCTGGATATAGAAATACCTATACCACACCAATAAACCAGGTGATTGAATCAGATAGTAAAGTTGATCCCTTACGTTTAGACAAATATGATTTCTCAATTAGGGAAATTAAAGAAGAAAAAATTATTGAATTAGCAAAGAGTTTACTTGATGGATAATATATACTTATTTTTATTTTACAGTTTTAGATTTTTTATTAGATATATGCCTACTTTTATTATAAATGCCTTACTTCAGTTTTTTGCTTTTATTGCATTTACTCTTGACAAGAAACATAGGAGAATTGCTCGAGTGAATTTAGATTTGGCCTTTGAAAATAGAAAAAGTGAAAAAGAGAAAGAGCAAATCATAAAAGACTGCTACGTAAATATTATATACAACTTAGCAGAATTTGTTAAAAACCAAGGTATTTCTAAAGAAGAAATTTCAAGTAAAGTGGTTTTTAAAAATCAAGAAATTTTAGAGGATGCTATAAAAAATAATCGTAAGATCATCATCACCACAGCTCATTATGGTAACTGGGAACTTTTATCTTTAGCAATTGCAGCTAAATATTCTTCTATTTCTATTGTGGGAAGAGATTTGGATTCCTCTGTTATGAATAAAATATTAACAAAAAATAGAGAACAGTTTGATGTTGAACTTATAAGTAAAGATGGTGCTATGAAAGGTATGATGAAAGCTTTAAAAGCTAACAGACCTTTAGGGATTTTAGTGGATCAAAATACTACAGATAAAGAAGGTTTACTTATAGATTTTTTTGATAAAAAAGCAAGACATACACCTAGTGCTGCAATTTTAGCGCGTAAATTTGATGCTATTATTATCCCTGGATTTATTAAAACCTATGATCATAAAACATTTGAAATAACCTTTTATGATCCAATAGAGACAAAGTTAAGTGAAGATAAAGACGCAGATATTTTAAACTCTGTTAAAAAACAAGCTTTAATTACTCAACAGATAATAGAAGAAAAACCCAATGAATGGTTTTGGCTTCACAAGCGATGGAAAAATCAATACGAAGATTTATACAATGCTTGATTTATTTAAAAAAACATATGAACTCCCCTTTAAATATGAAATTCCTCACTATACCAAAGGGTATTTAGATAATACACCTTATGCAAAAAGATTCTTTAAGTTCTTTAGACGATATATGTATATTTTAGTTAATGGTCAAGCCTCTTTAGAATCACTCAGTATTAATGAAAATCACAAAAATATTTTATGGATTAATTTATCAGCTCCTAGTTTAGGTGACAGTTTAATGGACTTGTCAAGTAGAGCTTTACTGGAAAATAAAAATGTTGATTTGTATACAGATAGAAAAAATGCACATATTTATACTAATGATAAAATTTTTAACTCAATAATAGTTGATGAAAGTTTGCTTGAAAAAGAAAAATATGATTTGGTTATCATTGATTCCTATAGTACTAGAAGTTTAAAAGTTAAAATTAAAAATTTAAAAAAGACACAATTTGTTGGTATGTATGGATTTTATAATGGGCCTGAAGTCAATAGAGTTTTATATAGCTATCACCAAATGAATCATTTATTAAATTACAAATTAAGTGAAACTGATATTAACAAAAATGCCAAAGCCAATATGTATATATCTCCCAGTGATGAAGAGCAAATCGAAAAGCTCAATCTTCCAAAAAATTATATAGCTATTACTTTAGGTGGAGAGTGGGATTATCGCACCTTTAATAATTGGGAACAGGTAATTGAAGACATAATTGAAATTAATTCAAAAGTGAATATTGTATTTGTGGGCTCTTCTAATGGAAAAAAAATGGCCACTAAATTACTTGAAAAGTTTGGAGATTCAAATCTAATTAACTGTGTTGGACAGTATAGCTTTTGTCAAACAGCGCAAATTATTAAAAATGCAGAGGTATTATTAGGATGTGATGGTGGATTAATGCACGCTGCAAATGCAGTTGGAACAACAATAATACCTTTGTTTGCACATCTCACACCCCAAATGCAATTAAGTGATGCAATAAAAGCTTTTCCAATGTTTGATAAAACCAATGTAAACAATATTGAATATACTGATATTATTACTAACTATAAAAAATATTTAGAAATAAAAGACAATGAAACAAATTAATAAAATTCTTATAATAATACAACGTTCAAATGGGGATGTGCTTTTATCTTCTCCTTTGATTAACAAGTTGTATGAATATTATAATAAGCCTCAAATTGATTTGTTAATTAATGATGATACAAAAGCAATTGCGTCCACCTTGAATCATATTAATGCCTTTAAGTTATATTCTTATTCCTGGAAAAAGCAAAGTAAAGCTTCTAGAATTAAAAATGAATTTGCCCTTGTTAAAAAGATTTATAAAAAATATGATTTATCTATAAATTTAACAGCCAGTGATAGAAGTGTAATGTATTCAATTTTGGCATCTTCATATTGCATCAGTGCGGTTGAAAAAGATTCAAATAAGTCTTGGTGGAAAAAACTATTTCTAAATAAAAGTTATGTTTTTGACAGTTCAAAACATATTGTTTTAAATAATATCTCTGCTTTAAAACTTTTGGATATTCCAAATGACAAAGTTACAATGTCATCAAAATACAAAGATGAATCAAAAGTGTCTATGCAGAATAGATTGAAAGACTTGGGTATTGAAAAATTTATCATTTTTCATCCCTCCGCTCAATATGAATATAAGATTTATCCAAAAGATTTGAGAAATGCACTTTTGAAAAAATTGAATACTTTAAATATACCTATAATAATAACGGGTGCAAATACAGAAATTGATTTACAAATTAAAAAGCAATTGCCTCAGTTAGAAAATATACATGATTTTATAGGAGAGACCAATTTAGATGAATATATAGCGCTAAGTGATTTATCTTATTGTTATATTGGTATGGATACCTTAAATATGCATATAGCAGCATCTCAAAATAAAAGAGTGTTCGCAATCTTTGGGCCAACTATTTTAAATACTTGGTCTCCGTGGTCAAATAAACTTCAACGAGCTACGAGTAAAAATTTACCTAAACAAACTTATGCTAATATAACTATATTTCAAGCCAATATGGACTGTGTGGCCTGTGGGAAAGCGGGCTGTGATGACCAACATGGTTTAAGTGATTGTTTGTTTAACATTAACCCTGAAAATATATATGAAGAGGTGAAAACTTGGCTGTTAAAATAAGTGTAACAATACTTACAAAGAATTCATCTTTATATATCAATGAATGCTTATTGGCTTTAAAACTATTTGATGAAATAATAATACTTGATAATGGTTCAACTGACGATACAATTAACATCGCAAAAAATCACTCTAATGTTAAAGTATATGAGCATGAATTTATTGGCTTTGGACCACTAAAGAACATGGCACTCTCTCATGCTTCTAATGATTGGATTTTTTCTGTTGACAGCGATGAGATTATTAGTGAAGAACTAGTTCATGAGATTAGAAACCTTGTACTAGATGAAAACTGTATCTATTCAATTTCAAGAGATAACTACTATAATGGAAAGTTGATTCAAGCTTGTGGTTGGCAGAATGACTATGTACATAGATTATTTAATAAAACAACTACACAATTTAACGACAAACTTGTACATGAAAGTTTGATAAAAAGTAGTAACGTTAAAATGGTAAAGCTTCAAAACAAAATGAAACATTACACTTTTAACAGTGCGGATGAATTGGTTGATAAAATGCAAAAATACTCAACCTTGTGGGCTAATGAAAATAAGAACATAAAGAAATCATCACCTTCCAAAGCATTTTTTAGAGCAGCCTTTTCCTTTATAAAAAATTACTTCTTCCAAAAAGGTTTTCTATATGGGTATGAAGGATTGGTTATTTCCATTTCAAATGCCAATGGAGTATTTTATAAATACATGAAACTATATGAAGTGAATAAAAATGACCTGTAGTTTAGTTATTACTACATATAACTGGAAAGACGCTTTGGAGTTGGTTCTATTATCGGTTCAAAAACAAAGCTTGCTTCCTGATGAAATTATAATTGCTGATGATGGCTCACGTGATGATACCAAAGAATTAATCACTCATTTTAAAAATACATGTAATTTAAACATCATACACTCTTGGCAAGAAGATGATGGTTTCAGGGCCTCTGCTTCAAGAAATAAGGCCATTGCGAAAGCATCAGGGGAATATATCATCTTAATAGATGGCGATATGATACTGCATAAAGATTTTATTGAAGACCACGTTTGCTTTGCCACAAAAGATCATTTTGTACAAGGGAGTAGAATCTTATTAACGCAAGAAAGAACAAAGAGTATTTTTAAAAGTAAAATGTTTGAATTCTCTTTTTTTGATAAGGGTTTAAAAAATAGAAAAAATAGAATAAAAATTAAACTCTTAAGTAATATTCTCTCCAAAAGTAATAGAAACCTCAAAGGAATTAAAACTTGCAATATGGCCTTTTTTAAAAAAGATTGCATAAGTGTGAATGGTTTTAATGAAGACTTCGTAGGTTGGGGTAGAGAAGATAGTGAATTTGCTGTACGACTTTTGAATAATAATATTTTGCGAAAAAATATAAAGTTTTCTGCCATTGCTTATCATATATTCCATAATGAAAACTCAAGAGAAATGTTAAGTGTCAATGATGATATATTGGAAAATAGTATCAAATCAAAATTAATTTCGTGTAAAAATGGAATTGGTAAATATATAGGATCAATATGACTTGTAGTTTAATTATAACAACGTATAACTGGAAAGAAGCATTGGAACTTGTGTTAACTAGCGCCTGTAATCAGTCTATAGCTCCTTTGGAAATAATTATAGCCGATGATGGCTCACAAAATGACACCAAAGATTTAATCAATGAGATTTCAAAAGAGACGTCAATTAGTATTATTCATTCCTGGCAAGAAGATGAGGGGTTTAGGGCAGCTGAATCTAGAAATAAAGCAATAGCAAAAGCCAGTGGTGAATATATTATTGTTATAGATGGAGACATCATCTTACATAAAGACTTTATCAAAGATCATATAAAGTTCTCTCGAAGAAATCACTTTGTTCAAGGTATCAGGGCAAAATTAAACCAAGCCAAATCAGAAGAAATTATGAAAAGCAAACAATTCAAGTTTGCTGCTTTTGAAAAAGGGATTAAAAACAAACGTAACAGTATTAATCAAGGCTTTTTATCCAAGTTATTTTCTGGTAAACGTTACTTTAAAAAACTTGACATGCTGCAAACGTGTAACATGGCATTTTTTAAGGAAGACTGCATTGCTGTTAATGGATTCAATGAAGACTTCATTGGTTGGGGAAAAGAAGACAGTGAGTTTGGTTATCGTTTATTAAACTCTGGAATAAAAAGAAGAGACTTGAGATTTGCAGCGATTGGGTATCATATTCATCACGAGGGTAATTCGAGAGATATGTTAGAGGAAAATATTAAGATATTTCAAAATACTGTTGATAATAAACTTTGTGAGTGTAAAAATGGAATTAGAAAATATTTAAATTAAATCTTTGTTTTATAAAAAGCTTGAATAGTTTTTATGGATTAAGTGATATAATTCCATCAAATAAAATATAAATAAAATTAAAATTAAATAAGTAGGTATTCTTGAAAGTCAGTGGATTTACATTTATTAAAAACGGTGAGATACTAGGTTATCCTTTTATCGAATCTATTAAGTCTATTTTACCAATAGTGGATGAATTTGTTGTTAATGTTGGTGAGAGTGAAGACAATACCTTAGAACTTATTAAACAAATTGATGACCCCAAAATCAGAATCATTGAGTCAAAGTGGAATGATAGTATGAAAGACCGCGGGTATGTGTATGGTCAACAAAAGATGATTGCTCAGTTTAATTGTACTGGGGATTGGGCCTTTTACCTAGAAGGTGATGAGGTTGTTCATGAAGACGATCTTCCAAATATCAAAGCATCGATGTTAAAACATTTAAATAATGACGATGTAGAAGCGCTTGTCTTTGACTATTATCACTTCTATGGAAATGCAAATACTTATCTTTGGTCTCCAGGATGGTATAGACGAGCACCAAGAATTATTAAAAATTCTATCCGTTCTTATGCACCTGATGGGCTTTTCTGGGTTGTGTTAGACAAAAATAAAGTAGGTCGGTATCCAAAGGCTGCACTTGCTAATTCAAAAATGTATCATTATGGTTGGGTTCGAAGTGAAGAACAAATGAACTTAAAAAGTGAAAAAGTCCAAAAGTATTGGGATAAAAAGCACAAGCAAATTAATTATGCAGATATAGATTCAACAATATTAACAAAGTTTACGGGTACTCATCCCCAGATAGTTGAGAATTGGTTCCCCAAATCAGATGAATTGTTTCAAGCAAATCCAAAATATAAATTGACTAAAAAAGAGAAAAAACACAGATGGATGTTAGAAATAGAAAAAAAGTTTGATTGTGAATTGAGTAAAAAACATTACAAATTGGTCAAGTAAGCTAGTTAATGAAACTGTTAATTGAAGTACCCACATGGTTAGGTGATGCTATTATGAGCACACCTGCTATTGAAAATCTGCTAGAGTATTATAAACCCAGTTACGTTACTATTGTAGGTTCATACGTATCTACACAACTTTTCAATAATCACCCCCAGATTAATGAGATTATCATTGATGACACTAAAAATGCAACAAACAGATATCTTGCATTATATAAACTTTCAAAAAAACTTAAAGACAGTGATGTGTCAATTAGTTTTAGAAGTTCTTTCGCTTCAAAAGTTTTAATGTTTTTTTCACGTGCTAAAAAAAGATATTACTTTTCAAAAGAGTATAAAAATAAACATCAAGTATTAAAATATAATGAATTTATAAATACAATTGTACCAGATGATTTTGAAGCAAATGATTTGAAAATCTATGCAAATCCTTTTAAGTACTCAAGGCCAACCTTGGGTATTAATCCAGGGGCAACTTATGGTAGTGCCAAGAGGTGGTATCCTGAAGAGTTCGCAAAAATAGCCATTCATCTAGCTTCTAAATATGATATTGTTATTTTTGGTGGT
>Ga0209081_1001045_pt1 | contig 16564 bp, 10 predicted proteins | sample GOMGulsemesocosm_4_FD_184636 | JGI IMG/M metagenome (GOLD analysis project Ga0209081, IMG submission 184636) | Methane-oxidizing microbial communities from mesocosms in the Gulf of Mexico - GOM15B Gulf of Mexico (SPAdes) (version 2) | ecosystem: Environmental > Aquatic > Marine > Cold seeps... | reverse complement strand
ACGGTGTAAAATTGAAGCATTAGCTGCTGGGTGCATCTTTATTGTACTTAGATCTAGGTTTACAGGACGTTGTTTTTTCACAATTATTGCCTAAAGAGTTCGAAAGCCTTCAACTTTTATTGTTACTTATAAACTACCATTTAGCATTTAGCATTCGTTTTTTTACACAAACGAATGCTAAGGATATAACTAAAATAAGTAATTCCCAAAATGTACGGTAACTACCAGTTATTTTAAACAAATAACTTATCAGTTGTTTGTTTAGTTAACTGTGTCACGTAATAATAGCGAACTTAACCAATATTGGCTAAGTAATTATATTAATATTATTCATAATAAGAGAGGGGGTTTTCTTTATAAAAATCAATTATCATCTAATAAAAAACGTTTTACTTTTTCTTATTAAATATCATTCCGCCATAAAATAAAAAGACGTAATAAAAGAAAAAGCAGTTACAGAACGGCTTAATTATATAACCAATAATAAAAAATTTCAATTTTCCTTATTAGTTTATATTTATAGCCTGTTTTTCATACAAAAACATAAACTCTATCAAACTTTAACCTAATCGCTATTACATTCCATTGCAAAACTAGGGTAGAATGTCGTCGATCGATTTACTTAAAGCTAAATAAAGCTAAATAAAGCTAAGTCAATAAAACTGATTATTTCCATTATTCATTTAAATAAGGTCTATTCTTTATCTATAAGCATTAACTTAATAATCAGCAAACAAATTGAAAATTAAATATAATAGAGGATAAAACATATGGCTGAATCTAAAGCCTCGCTAAGTATTGACGGTAAAGAAATCACTGAATTACCGATTCTCAAAGGTACTGCTGGTACTGATGTAATTGACATTAGAACCTTAGGTGGTCATGGTTACTTCACTTACGACCCTGGTTTTTTAGCTACCGCTTCTTGTGAGTCAGCAATTACTTTTATTGATGGTGGTAAAGGGATACTACAACACCGCGGTTATCCGATTGATAATTTAGCTAAAGAAGCAGATTATTTAGAAGTTTGTTACATTCTTCTTAATGGCGATGCACCTAGCAAAGCAGAGTATGAAGATTTTAAAGAAATCATTACTACTCATACCATGCTACATGAAAAATTAGTACATTTCTTTCAAGGCTTTTTACCTGATGCGCATCCAATGGCAATGCTTTGCGGTGTTGTTGGTGCTTTATCTTCTTTCTACCACAGTGACTTAGACATTAACGAACCAGCTCAACGTAAACGTAGCGCTCATCGTTTAATTGCTAAAATGCCAACCATTGCGGCAATGGCTTATAAATATAGCATGGGACAACCATTTGTTTATCCGCGTAATGATTTAAGTTACGCTGAAAACTTTCTGCACATGATGTTCTCTGTACCTGCTGAAGAATATAAAGTGAGTCCTGTTGTAGCTAATGCTATGGATAGAATTTTTACACTTCATGCTGATCATGAACAAAATGCATCTACTTCTACAGTACGTTTAGCTGGTTCTTCTGGTGCTAATCCTTATGCATGTATTGCTGCAGGTATTGCCTCTTTATGGGGACCCGCTCACGGTGGCGCTAATGAAGCATGTTTAACTATGCTTGAAGAAATTGGCAGCTTAGATCGTGTTGACGAGTTTGTTGCTAGAGCAAAAGATAAAAATGACTCATTCCGTTTAATGGGCTTTGGTCATCGTGTATATAAAAACTTTGATCCTCGCGCTACAGTAATGCGTGAAACTTGTCATGACGTTTTAAAAGAATTAGGTATCAACGATCCTCTACTTGATGTTGCTATGGCATTAGAAAAAGTAGCATTAGAAGACCCTTATTTCATTGAGAAGAAACTTTACCCTAACGTAGATTTCTATTCAGGCATCATTTTAAAAGCAATTGGTATTCCATCAAGTATGTTCACCGTCATATTCGCGATGTCACGTACCGTTGGTTGGATTGCTCACTGGGATGAAATGTTATCTCAACCAGGTCAAAAAATTGGTCGTCCTCGTCAGAAGTATACTGGTGAAATAAACCGTACATTTGTACCTCTTTCTAATAGATAAGTTTAAACGTTAGAGATAAGTTACAAGTTATTTGATTACTAATAATTTGCAACGAAATAAAAAAGGCAGCAATAGTTGCCTTTTTTTATGCAAAATTTTTAATATTTTATTTTAAGACTTAATTTTACTGTTTAAGTTTTTAATTAAATGACCTTTCATTAAAGAACGTTTGATTTTCATTCAAACACAACAAAACCCTTAATAAAATACTATATATTTTATTAATTCGAGTACTTACTCGTTCTTGAATTCAGGGTTATAATAAAGATAGAATTTCACTAACAACGCTTATTTCATGTCAGATTACTCACTAAGATTTGGTGGCATAGCCCGCTTATATGGCCAAGATGGAGCAACAAGATTACAACAGGCACATTTTTGTGTTGTTGGAATTGGTGGTGTCGGCTCATGGGTAGCAGAAGCATTAGCTAGAAATGGCATTGGTCACATTACGTTAATAGATCTTGATGATATATGCATAACCAATATTAACCGACAAATTCATGCCCTTACTGACACTATTGGCAACAGTAAAGTTGATGTTATGCATGATCGTATTTTACAAATTAATCCTGATTGCCAGGTAAATGTTATTGAAGATTTTGTAACTGTAGACAACCTCGCTAACTTATTTGATGGTGCTGGTAATAGTCGTAATAGTTATGATTATGTTATTGATGCCATTGATTCGGTTGATATTAAAACGCGGTTAATAGCTTATTGTAAGCGTAATAAAACCCCTATAATCACCATAGGTGGTGCCGGTGGACAAGTTGATCCTTCACAAATTGCTATAACTGATTTAAGTAAGACCTATCAAGATCCTTTACTAGCTAAAGTAAAAAATCAATTAAGGCGTGAATTTAATTTCCCTCGAGCTGACATAAAAAAAGCCAGCAAACGTAAGTTTTCTATTGATGCAGTGTTTTCCACAGAGCAATTACGCTACCCAAGTAAAAATGGTGATGTGTGCTTAGCCAAACCTGATGTTAATGAAAATAACGGCACAAGTATGCGTTTAGACTGCAGTGGTGGTTTTGGTGCTGCCACCCATGTAACGGCTACTTTTGCTTTTTTTGCTGTTGCAAGAGCAATAGATAAGCTATTAAAAAAAGTTGCAAGATAGAAAAATTTAGAGATAGAAAGGATATGAGTTTCAAAAGCCAAAGTCGAATAAATTCACCGCTACAGAGCTAAGCTTTTAATTTTTTCTACTATAGCCAAAACACCATTACCTCGTGACGGGCTTAAATGCTGCATCAAACCTAATTGCTCAAAGTAAGTTTGCATGTTACATATCTGTATTTGCTGTGCTGTTTTCTTATTGAAAGCAGCTAAAACAATCACTAATAAACCTCGTATTATTTTCGCATCACTGTCTGCCTTGAAAAAGTAAACACCTTGCTCATTTTTAATTGCGACTAGCCAAGCTAGACTTTCACAGCCGCTAATTAAACTTTTTTCATTACGGCTATTTTTATCTAAACGATTTAATGTTTTACCTAACATCATTATTTCACGATGGCGAGCATCCCAGCTTTTAACCGTTGAAAATTGATCTATAATTTTTTTTGTGCTGTTTGTGCTGTTACTTATTTCTTCTGAAAATTGTTCTTTATTTATATTGGTGCTTATACCCAAACTGATATTAGAACTTATATTAGAGATAGCAACTTCTTGATTAATAACTTCTATCAAACAATCAATAAAGTAATCCACCTCCTCAATAGTGTTGTAAGCTGCCATCGACACTCTCAAACAGCCAGAAATATTCAAATATTCCATTAATGGCATGGCACAGTGATGACCACTTCGAATAGCAATGCCGACACTATCAAGTGCACTAGCAATATCATGATTATGATGTCCATTTATTGTAAAAGCAAGTACCGGAGTATCGGGCAACCCTTGCACAATAAATTTAACTTGTGGTATTTTTGTTAAAGCTTGATAACAGTATTGGGTTAACTTATGCTCATACTGTAATATTTCCTGCGGGTTAAACTGATTGAGGAATTTAATTGCCTGCGCAAAAGCAATAACACCTGCAATATTAGGTGTGCCCGCTTCAAATTTAAAGGGTAGTACATTAAATGTTGTTGGTTGATTGAAACTAACCCTTTTAATCATTTCTCCGCCAGCTTGATAAGGCGGCATAATTTCAAGTAAATGTTGTTTACCATAAAGTACGCCAACACCTGTTGGCCCATACATTTTATGCGCAGAAAAAAGATAAAAATCACAATCAAGCGCTTGTACATCAATACTAAAATGCGCTACAGCTTGTGCGCCATCAATAATACTTATCGCTCCTATATCTCTGGCTTTAGCAATAACAACATCGATAGGGTTTGCTTTTCCTAGTATATTAGATACATGAGTACAACAAATAATTTTAGTTTTTTCGCTAACAAGTTTTTCAAAGGCGGTAATATCAATACGCCCATCTTCATCAAGTGTCAGTACTTTTATTAGCGAACCTGTCCGCTTTGCTAGCAACTGCCAAGGCACAATATTGGCGTGATGCTCACTAACCGTAATGATAACCTCATCATTGGGAGAAAGGGTTTGATCTCCTAGCGTGTTAGCGATTAAGTTAATACTTTCGGTAGCCCCTTTCGTCCAAATAACTTCCTTTGTTGATTTGGCATGAATAAAATCGGCTACACCTTGTCTTGCTTGTTCAAATGCTGAAGTTGCTTTGGCACTTAACGTATGCGAAGCACGGTGCACATTAGCATTAAACTCTTGATAAAAAGATTGGTAAGATTCAATAACACAATGAGGCTTTTGTGTAGTTGCAGCATTATCAAAATACACAACAGACTGTTTTTCAACTTGTTCAGATTGTTTTTGCTTATGTATTTCACTACTTTTACTATTTTGATCCAGTAGTGGAAATTGTTGCCGGAATGCTTTAGCGTTAAAATTTTTCATTTAAAATGGGAAAGTGAAATTAATAGATAAGACATTTATATTCGGGAGTAATTTCATGACATTAAGTGCCTACTTTGTTCGCTTTTTTAATACGCATTAAATCCAATTCTAACCTTGCATATCTGTGTTCAACAAACTCATATACATTAGTACTTAGCGCTAATTTAAAAAAGTTTGCTGCAGCACGATGATAGCCTTTTCGTTGATTGTATTTACCTAAATAAAAATAGGCTTCACACAAACGCTCAGTTAACTTTTTATTAGACTTAATATTAACGGTTAACATATCCATAAATTGCGTTTGGTTAATTTCATTTAAATATAAGCGGATAATTTGTTTAGCCCAAGTACGATCAGAAATAAACACAGATCTTTGCTTTAAGTTACTTTTAGCACTAACCGCATCAAACTTTAATTCAGCAAAGTAGAGCCATAACAATCTGTAAGGATCATCCTTTTGTTGTTGATGAAAATTAAAAAAGTCTTGTGCTGCAAGCTCTGCTCTATCACCATAATACAATGCAACACCTCGATTTAAACGGGCATATTCTTGATTAGGATCTATCTCAAGTGCTGAATCAAACTTTTCATAAGCTTGAGAAAAATGTTGAGCTTGAGTGAAATGTACACCTAAAAAATTATAAGCTTTAGCCAGCCTTGTATCAAGTTGAACTGATTGACTAAAATCAATACGCGCTAAAGAGCGTAATCCAACACGGTCATATAGCACTCCTCGGTCAAATAGTACTTTCGCTCTTTGTTCATCGGTAAGTTTTGCTCTGATTAAAAAATCCGAGTAATTAGCGATAGCAAGTTCCGTTTTAAAACTTACTTGCAATGGCTCAGCAATAACAAGCTGATTTATAGCAACAGAATTACTTTGATGATTATTTGTTGAAGTACAAGCTTGCGTGAATAACGTCAAACTAAGAACAATGAGAAGCATGAATGACTTAAATGATAAACTCACTAAAACACCTTAAAATAAAATAATACAAAGTGGCAATAATCCATTAATTGTACTTTAAATAAGATCAAAAAAGGAGCCATCCGGCTCCTTTTTAACTAACTAAATTATTTAGTCAAAAACTACAGATATTATTATTCAGCAGCAGGCGTTTCTTGTGCTGGCTTTTCAATCGCTTCTTTGATACTTAAACGTACACGGCCTTGACGGTCAACTTCTAGTACTTTAACTTTCACGTCTTGACCTTCTTTAAGTACGTCACTTACATTGTTAACGCGCTCTTCAGATATTTGTGAAATATGTACTAAACCATCTTTACCTGGCAATACGTTAACAAACGCACCGAAATCTACGATACGCACAACTTTACCAGTATAAAGTGTACCTACTTCAATCTCAGCCGTTAAAGCTTTAATACGATCAATCGCATCTTGTGCTTGTTCGCCAGATGTTGCTGCAATTTTAACTGTACCATCGTCATCAATTTCGATAGTAGTGCCAGTTTCTTCCGTTAACATACGGATAGTTGCACCACCTTTACCAATGATGTCACGAATTTTATCTTGGCTTACTTTGATTTTGTGAATGCGAGGAGCAAACTCAGAAATTTCTTCTCTGTGGCCAGCAATCGCTTCATCCATTACAGATAAAATGTGAGTACGTGCGGCTTTCGCTTGGTTTAAAGCAAGTTGCATTATTTCTTGGGTGATACCTTCAATTTTGATATCCATTTGCAATGCAGTAATACCGCCTGTAGTACCCGCCACTTTAAAGTCCATGTCACCTAAGTGATCTTCATCACCTAAAATGTCAGAAAGAACCACAAAGTTTTCGCCTTCTTTAACAAGACCCATTGCAATACCGGCAACAGAAGCTTTAATTGGCACACCAGCATCCATAAGCGCTAAAGAAGTACCACAAACAGAAGCCATTGAAGATGAACCGTTTGATTCAGTAATTTCAGAAACCACACGTACTGCGTACGGGAATTCCTCAACACTTGGCATAACAGCTAACATGCCGCGTTTTGCTAAACGGCCATGACCAATTTCACGACGCTTAGGTGAACCAACAAAACCAGTTTCACCAACACAATATGGAGGGAAATTATAATGAAGCATGAAAGCATCAGTTTTTTCACCTAAAATACTGTCGATACGTTGAGAGTCACGTTGCGTACCTAAGGTAGCAGTAACTAACGCTTGTGTTTCACCACGCGTAAATACAGCAGAGCCGTGAGTACGTGGTAACACGCCAGTCATTACGTCTAATGCACGAATTGATTCAGGATCACGACCATCAATACGTGGTGAGCCTTGCGTAATACGACCACGAACAACCGTTTTTTCTAAATCATGGAATAAATCTTTTGCTTCGCCAACATCAAGATCGGCATCAACAGCTAATAACTGCTCAATTACGCCATTGCGAATTTCAGCAATTTTTTCATAACGAACCGCTTTTTCTGTAATTTGGTATGCTTCGTTTACCTGCGTTTCACTAAGTTCAGCAATTTTGGCGACTAACTCAGCATTTTTAACTGGTGCAGTCCAATTCCAAGCCGGTGTATTCACTTCTGTTTTGAATTCTTTGATTGCTTCAACAGCCACTTGCATTTGTTCATGACCAAACATTACCGCGCCAAGCATGACTTCTTCAGATAATACGTCAGCTTCAGACTCAACCATTAACACGGCAGAATCAGTACCTGAAACGACTAAATCTAATTGACTTGTCGGTAATTCAGACTGTAATGGGTTAAGAATATATTGACCGTCTAAATAACCAACACGCGCTGCGCCAACTGGACCATTAAATGGTGCACCAGAAATAGCAAGTGCAGCTGAAGCACCAATTAATGAAATAATATCAGGGGCAATTTCAGGGTTAACTGAAACAACGGTAATAATTATCTGTACTTCGTTAATAAACCCTTCTGGAAATAACGGGCGTAATGGACGATCGATTAAACGCGCGATCAATGTTTCTTCTTCTGAAGGACGACCTTCACGTTTGAAGAAACTACCTGGAATTTTACCCGCAGCGTAAGTACGCTCTTGATAGTTAATTGTTAATGGGAAAAAATCTTGACCCGCTTTCGCTTCTTTTTTAGCGACAACTGATACTAGTACACAAGTATCGTCCATGCTTGCCATAACAGCAGCTGATGCTTGACGAGCGATAACGCCCGTTTCAAGCGTTACGGTATGTTTACCGAATTGAAATTTTTTAGTTGTTGGATTAAACATTTATGATGTTTCCTTAATATTTTTACTTAGGTAAAAGCTTTATTAACTTCTACCAAATAGATTAACCAATCTGTACAATTATTTATCCACTTAAGTTACTGATTATAAAACTAAATAGAACAAAAAATTATACAGTTTGATTGATTAGTTTACTTACTTGATATTAAAGCCAATTTATGACAAAAATATTAAGCAGGCATATTATACTGACCTGAGCGGTATTTGCTAGCTAGAATGGGGAGTTACTGTGGTTTAATTGCTATTATTACTTGAATTCTGGTTACAAAAAAGTTCTATTTGCAGATCAAAATAAAACTATTGCGCTAAAACCAAACCTTCGCGGCGAGGATCTGTACCACCAACTAAGCCATTTTTGTTTATTTCTATCGCTTGCAACCCTGAATTTAAATCTTTAATTTGCACTTGGTGACCTTTAGCAACTAACGCAGCTTTTAATTTTTCAGCACTCGTGTCACGTTCTAACGTAGTAACATAATTGCGGTTGGTAATGTTAGGTAGGTTAATCGCCGCTTGTGGATCTAACTGCCAGTCTAAAACACCAATAATAGTTTGCGCTACATAATTAATGATTCGGCTACCACCTGGTGAACCAACAATAAGTTTCAAGGTATTATCTTGGTTAAATACCATGGTTGGCGCCATTGAGCTACGCGGGCGTTTATTTGCTTGCACCCTATTAGCAACCCACTTACCATCACTTTTTGGTGATAAAGAAAAGTCAGTTAATTGATTATTTAAAATAAAACCTTCCACCATTAAGGCGGAGCCAAAGCCATTTTCGATACTACTGGTCATAGATATAGCATTGCCATCGCCATCGACAATAGATATATGCGTAGTGGATGGTCGTTCGATAGCATTATCATTAGCATATGCCAAAGCACCTTGAGGTACACCTGCAATAGCTTTGCCCATATCTTTTTTTAGATCAATTAATTGAGCGCGCTTGGCTAAATAATCACTTGCTAGCAAGCCTTTAACGGGCACATTAACAAAATCACTATCGGCAACATAACGATTTCTGTCAGCAAAAGCCAAACGAGAACTTTGGCTAATTACGTGTGTGGCTTTTAAGGAATTAGGGAGATCTTTACTTAAATCAAATTTTTGCAATTGGGCTAAAATTTGAATAACAGCAATACCACCAGAGCTAGGAGGACCCATACCACAAACCTTATACTCTCTATAAGCACCACAAACAGCTTTACGTTCTACTGCTTGATACGATGCCATATCCTGCATGGTTAATAATCCAGGCGCTATCGCGGAATTTTGAATTTTTTCAACTATTTTTCTTGCCAACCAACCTTTATAGAAAACATCAATGCCACTTTTAGCGATACTACGATAAACATTAGCAAGCTTTTTATTAACTAAAACATCACCTGCTTTTAATGACTTTCCATTAGGAAAGAAATAGTTATTTATTTCTTTTAATTGATGAATACCAGGATTAAAGTTCATTGCTAACAATTTTTCTAATCGTGGCGAAACGATAAAGCCGTTTTCAGCTAGGTTAATGGCTGGTTCAAATAAATTTGCCCAGGGTAATTTACCGTATTGCTCATGAGTCTTTTTTAACATTGCTAATAGTCCGGGAACACCTACAGAACGTCCACCGACAACGGCATCAATCCACCTTAACGGTTTTCCCTGTTTATCGAAAAACAATTCACTCGTTGCTGCACTTGGTGCCGTTTCACGACCATCAAAGGAAGTTATGCTTCCCTTTTTATTATCCCAGTACAACATAAAAGCGCCACCACCAATGCCTGATGATTGTGGTTCAACTAAATTCAATACCAACTGTACCGCGATAGCAGCATCTACTGCACTGCCCCCTTGTTGCAAAATATGATAACCCACTTTACTTGCATAAGGATTGGCTGCTGCCATCATAAAACTTTTACCATAAACGGCCTGTTTAGCTGTTAACCCAGTTGCCGCTTCTGGCTCACGAGTTTCTTGCTTGGTTTGTGCTAAAACTATTAGGGTGGTGAATAAAAGAGAAGTGAATAAAATAAAAGTAAATAAACGTACTAACAAAATCACGGGGATACCTAAAAAGAAAGTTTAGGTTGAAAATGTATCACAAAAAAAGGAGCTATTAGCTCCTTTTTTTAATTTGTTTTTTTAAATACTTATTGAGCTTTAGAATTTGGCTCAGGTGACAACATGGTTGATTCATACCATTCTGTCATTTCATCATACATTTCACCCTTTAAAAGGTGGTAAGGTGATTTATAATAGATAAAGATATCATGGAAAGGGTCGGTGAGAATTTTACTTCCCCACACTAGGCTTGCTTGAAAACCTTTGATAAAAATAAGCTGAATCATTCTGAAAACAACGGCGCCAACACCGATCATTAACCAGATGTAAGCGATGTTATTTAAATAGCCGCTAGTATTGACTGCTGCGCTAAGCAAGCCAAAGAAAGTATTATCAAATACCAAAACAAACGGTGTTACTAACCAAATTGAAATTAGTACAATTTTTCGGTGTAAGTTGTAGCCAACCTTAACGCTTTCTTTGTATTCTTGGCTAGCTTGGTTAACGTCATCGTAAACAAGTGGTTCAAAAAAGAAGTGGCCCGATTGGCGCAATACCATCGCTAATAACCATCCCACCATAACCGCTAACACAGGGTTGGAAAAAATGAGTATATAACTGGTTAAAAAACAAATAGCACTAAGCAAATGCAAAAACTGATTAATACGGTTCTGGTGATAGTAGCGGTGGTCATCCCAGCGTTGTTGGCGTAGCTCTTGAGTAAATGTCATCGTATTGCCCTTTATAATTAAATACATAGTAAGTTTGCGCCATTAATATGACAGTTAGATTTCAGTTGTATGACGTATTTCTTTCAGTAGTGCTTGACCCATTTTAATTGCCTTTCCAGTCACAATATCGTCACATAATTGATACTGAGATGACGTAAAAATAATGATGGTAGAGCCATGCTGAAAGTAACCCATTTCGTCACCTTTTTCATACTGAGCAGAGCAAGCAATCTGGTTTGGGCCTTTATATTTAAGATCTAGCGTCTCGGTTAAGCAGTGAAACTTCATGCTGGCGACTAAAATAGCAGCAACGGGAACAAGAACAATGTGATGATCAGCCTGTTCTGTATTAAGTTTAAGAATGGCTCGTTCATTTTTACAATATAACTTTTCAATCTGTTTTAAGGCAATTGGATTAACGTTCCAAGTATCACCTGAAACATAATTAACCTGATTAACTTCACAGGCAACAGGGGCGTGAAAGCGGTGATACATGCTAGATTTAAGCCTAATGGTTAGGTAAGTGCCATTTTGAAATTTAGCCGCCAACTCGCTGTCTTGTAACAGTTCGTCTAAATCGTAGGGAAAGCCTTTTGCCTGATAGACAATACCATTTTTAACGGTTCCACAGGCACCGACAATACCATCGGATGGGCTGCTAACAATTTCTTTACGATGATCAATTGGCCGTAAACCGTCCTTTAACTCACGAATAAAGCAATCGTGCAGGCTATTAAAGTGATTTTTTTTTGCTTCTGAAAGGTCTAAATCGCTCGCAAATAGCCGCCAGACTTTAATTGATAACCGCGTTAAAAGTGGGCTGTTAATTTTGCTATACCAGCCCATAAATTGGGTTAACGTGCGGCGAGGTATTCTATTGGTCAATAGAAAATTTAGACGCTCGGCTGCACTTAGTTCAGTGATTCTTTTTTTCATATCGAGTAAGTAAAAATAAATCCTTAGGTAGCTATTTTAAGATCAGCGCTGACATCGTTTTCAACAAGACCAAGATCATGCATAAACTGACGCATAATAGGATCTGCTTGATACGCTTCACTACGTTTTTTTGCATTATCTTGGACAGTTTTTCGATTAAACGACTGCTCAAAATAAGCAATAATGGTGTCACTCATTTGCTGTTTGTCTTCGACTAAAAAACCACTTTTATTATGTTCAATAATCTCTTTTGGCCCCTTGCAGTTATAGGCAATAACAGGCATACCATGTGAAAAAGCTTCAAGCACCACATTACCAAAAGTATCAAAGCGTGATGGGAATACTTTAAGATCTAATCCGTTGTACAATTCAGCTATTCGGGGTTTATCAACCCAGCCCAAAAATAGCGCCTCGGGTAGTTGTTCTTTTAATGCTTGTTCGGCAGGGCCTGAACCTGCAATAACAAGTTTCACATTGGGGATAGCTTGTTGCACGGCTTGAAAAACATCTGGCAGATCAAAAATGCCTTTTTCTTTGCTCAAGCGGCTGGCAAATAATAAAATAGGGGTGTCTGAATTTGCCTCTGCAAACAAGCTTTTTTTATCCAAAGGCTTAATATTAGTACTGGCCGGCATGATGTGGTGAGCGGTTAAAAATACCTTGTCTTGGTCAAGTTGCATTTCGTGACCGGTTAACCACTCTTTATGCTGATTGTTGAGCACAAAAACACCGTCAAACTGTTGGTAGAAGAATCGTAGGAAACGCCTCGCACGATCAATTTCATGATTATTTAGCTCGGTTGTTTCTCGAATGAATTCTAACCAATCGGTGTGCATAAAGAAGTAGCTTGGCACATTAAACATATGCTTTAATAAAAGTGCTACTAATGCCATCGGCCCTTCAGTTGAGCAGACAATTCGATCATAACCGCCTTCATAAAATATTCTTGAAATTTCCAATACATCAGGCACACGCAGAGGTTGATCGCCAAATTGGCCAACGCTATAAGTGGTGAGTGGTCGAACTACATGTAGATGTGGCTCTGGTTCAGCATCAGCATGGCAGATAAGGTAGTCTACTGGTAGATCTAACCGTTGAATTTCCTTTAACTTACCTGATAAAGAATTAGAAACGCCATTTTTATCACGTAAAGTATCGGTTAAATATAAGGCGCGTTTAGGATGCTTGTGTTTGCCTAGATCATTAGCAAAATCATCTAAGAAACGCCTGTTTTGGTATAATAAACGGGTACTACCGATTGTAGTGCCTAATAAAATCATGCCAACTAAAATAGGAAATGATAGCTGGTCCATGATTTTACTCAGATTAATTCCATTATGCTTTTTACCTGCTTTATCTTCGCCAAATAACCGAGATAGTTGCAGTGGCATTTCAAATTTACGGGTAATTTCAGCGCTAGAAAACCCTTCCAGTTTATTGTTACTACCAACCAAAGGCGTTTTTTTTATGCGTTTTATAATCAGAAGGTTAAGCTGTTTAAATAAGATTTGAATAGAATCATTAACGACTTTAACGTAATTTTCTGGGCTAGTATTTTTGCTGTCTGCGATTTGTTCTAGATACTCAATGCAAAAACGATAATCTTTTTTAATTTTCCACTTAACAAGCTTAGAAGGTTTTTTACCACGCAAAGCCTGATGGATAAAGTTAAAAAACTTTTGGGTGTTCTTATGCTTTTGGACTTCTAAGAAGAAGTTGCCAACGGCTAAACAAGCGAGCTTATCAGAGACTTCACCACGGTGAAATAGCAGTCTTAATAGACCAGGGTCTTCCATTTTTGTGGCGACTTGAGAGAAGTAATCTAGTAAAGCAATGTTAAGCTTTTGGTTCTCTTCAACATGACCAAAAGGAGTGATATTACCTGCTCGAATAGCCTCTAGCGCAAGTTCAGATGCTTTTTGAGTTTTAAGTCTTTCTGCTAAATCAGGTATATGTAGGTAAGATCCGCATTCACCAGCAAAAACACCAATATGATCATCCGAGCCACCAGTCAGCACTTTTGGCTGGTTTGGATCGACCGCAAAATCACTTGGGTTTAAATTATGCTTTATCGCGTAACTATTAATTTTATCGGCTGTTAAACCTTGCGCCCAAGACAGTGTTAAAACGCTTTGCCATTGATCTCTTTGACCATTAAGCACTTCAAACCGTTGAAAAATAACGGCTAGCTTTTCAAAAAGCTCTAAGTTGATCAAGTCATTACGCGTATATAAAAATAGTGGATGCGGCAGAATAACAGGAAGATTTTGTTGAGCAGCATAGATTAAAAAGCTATAAACATCACTACGTTTGTTGTTTAGCTGCTGTTCTTGCTCTTCGTTAAACCCATAGGTAAGTACATGCATGAAAAGATTGTATTCATTGAAGTAACAAGTAAATTCAGCGCCAGGTAGCACATCTTCACCTGCCGCTTTTAAATCCCAGCATGAACGAGCATTGTTATGATTGGTAACAGTAAAAACATCGCAATCATTCTTTTTTAAGCACTTAATAAGGTCTTTCGTTTTCAACCAAGTTTCGGGTAAGCCTAATAAGCGCCCCCATAATTCATCAGGTATATCGCTGTTATGATCATGGCAGTGTAGATCTATTTTTAGGCAGTTTTCTCTGTCAACCTTTATCGATTGCTTGCTTAAATAGGTATCAAATTCATCGCGCAAGGATCGCCTAAAATCACTAATTTTATTGTTCGAGCTGAAATCAATCATAACGTTCCTTAATTAGGTTTATTGTTAGGTTTATTTACTGACTTGCATAAACGTGGGAAGTAAGCATTCAACATTCCTCTAACTATTTGTTTTTTAATCGACTTATCGCTTAATTGATCGTTTTTCCACCACCAGCCATCAGCTTTCATCTCTTTTGCGGCATCAATAAAACGGTTTGTGACCTGCTCAAAATCATCATCAGTAAAGTTATGGCTCATAATAATGCGGCCGCTACCTACCCAACTTAAAGCCAAACCATGTGCGCGAAGATAATACTGATACATCCAGTTGTATCGGCTTGGCTGGGTGTAAAGAATGGTCCAGATAGAAGAAAGATTGGCGATTTTTACTGGTAGCTTATTTTCTTCAAACAGGCTATTTAATGTTGCTACGCGCTTATTCCATGTGTCATCCAAAGACTGGTATTGCTGCTGAATATCATCTTCTTTAATACGGTTTAAAAACACATTCATGCTAGCCAACACATAAGGGTGCGAGTTAAACGTTCCCCGTGCAAAGGAAACATTAACGGGGCGATTAGGCTTAAAACGTTGCATCAGTGCGTGTTTACCGCACACTACGCCAACCGGCAAACCACCGCCTAAAGTTTTGCCATAGGTAACCATATCGGCTTGAATATCAAAGTATTCTTGAGCACCACGGTAGGCCAGTCTAAAACCAGTAAAGACTTCATCAAAAATAAGTACAATAGAGCGCCTAGTACAAACCTCGCGAAGCTGTTTTAACCAGTGAGTGTAAGCGGCTTTATCAAAGCTGGCCGAACGACTACTATTCACTAATGAAGCATCACCAGAAGCATCGGCATTTGGGTGTAAGCCTTGTAAAGGATTAATCAGCACACAAGCAATATCGTTTCGCGTTTCCAATACATCTAAAGTGCGTTCACTCATATCACTTAACGTATAAACATCATTTGTTTTGCGCTGATTGCCAATGCCTGGTTGCACACCATCCCACCAGCCATGGTATGCACCACATAATCGAACCAGATGTGTTTTCCCTGTGTGATAGCGAGCGAGCCTCACCGCTTGCATCACAGCTTCTGTACCAGACATGTGAAAAGAAACTTCATCTAAGCCCGATAAAGCTTTTAGTTGTTCCACATTATCTTTTATTATTGGATGGTACGGACCAAGTACCGGCCCTAACGCTTTAACCTGTTCAGCGCCTTGTTCCATACATGTTTTATAAAAATCATAACCAAAAACATTAACCCCATAAGAGCCCGTTAAATCATAACTCCAATTATCGTCAAGGTCTTTTACTTTAACGCCGCTAGATTCCACAACCATAGAGCCTAATTTCAAGTGTTGGCTTAGGTATTGTCGATAAGGAAAGGGAACGCGATAGGCATTGGTAAAAGCAATATCGGAAATACTGCCTTCTAATGAATTATAAAACTCAGTTGTTTTAGCAAACTTTTTATCCAGTAGTATGGTTAACTTTGTGAAAGCTTGTTGGCGTTGATCAATAACATCAGCAGGTGCATTATCACTACTAAAAAACTCACTTTCATCATAATCAAAAGTAGGTATTATTTTAGCTATTCGCCTAGACCATTTTGAATGTCCTCTTAGTGAGGGATGTTTTGCTTTAGAAAGTCGAAGTCGAACCCATATTTTTCGACTTAATAAAAGAGCGGTTATAACAATAATAATGGGTAATAAATAGGTTGCTATCATTTAGTCTTTAGAATCATTAATTTATAATGGGTTAAGACTAACAATCAAAAATTACAGTTTTAAGACAACTACATAAGTTTTAAGACAACTACATAAAAAGTAATCACATCACTTTATTGCCATAAACTCGTTGCATCCGTTTTTATAGTTATTTAAGAGCTAAAAAGATCAGGATAGGTGAA
>Ga0209081_1001044_pt1 | contig 16567 bp, 16 predicted proteins | sample GOMGulsemesocosm_4_FD_184636 | JGI IMG/M metagenome (GOLD analysis project Ga0209081, IMG submission 184636) | Methane-oxidizing microbial communities from mesocosms in the Gulf of Mexico - GOM15B Gulf of Mexico (SPAdes) (version 2) | ecosystem: Environmental > Aquatic > Marine > Cold seeps... | reverse complement strand
ATCAATGAAATTGATGTTGATCGTTACACCGCTGCCGATAAAGCGCAGACAAAAGTAGTCGCAAGCCCAGCAGCGGCTGTTGTAGCGACAACGGCTTTAATTCCTGTAAAAACAATTCGTGAGTTGAATTTAAACGGTGATATTAGTATTGATAAGCTAAAAGCATCGGGTGTGATATTAGAAAAAATCACACTTAATATACAGGCGAAAGATGGCGTGTTGCGTACCAAGCAGGCTATTAAACAGCTTTATGACGGCCAATATAGTGGCCAGCTGACTTTAAATGCAAAATCAAGAACACCTAAAATTGCTTTAAATGAAAAAGTGACTCAAGTACAAATAGGCCGTTTATTAAATGATTTTAAACCGGACCAGCCTGCTAAGTTAACGGGGGCAATTAACCTAGCCGCAAAACTGAATACACAAGGAAATACGGTGCCTCAGTTTAAATCAAACTTAGCGGGAAATTTGAGTTTTTCAGTGAATAATGGTGCTATTCAAGGCGTTAATTTCCAGCAGCTGATAGATATGGGGAAAATGTTTCAAGGCAAAACAATGAAAGATAAATATGCCAAAGAACAAACGGTTTTCTCGGCTATCAAAGGAACGGGAACGGTTCGCCGCGGCATCATTACTAATCCTGACTTCTTAATGAACTCGGCACAGTTAGTGGTGAATGGTTCAGGCACGGTTAATTTAGTGAATGAGGCTTTAAATTATAAAGCGAAAGCAACGTTAACCAATAAAAATACTAAAGACCGACCTGTGGGCATCAAAGTCGCGGGGACTATGAGTGAGCCAACGTATAAGGTTGATGTATTATCGATGATCAATGAAACCGAAAAGAAAAAGATGAATAAAGCATTAGATAAGGCTTTAGGTGAGGGTGGTGGTAAGGCGGTTAATAAACTATTAGAGAGCTTCTTTTAGAAACGCACAGAATTTTACACATTATCATCAGGGGCGCAGGTCTTTAGCCTGTATTTTTAAAGGCAGACTAAAGTTCTGCGCCCTATTGTGCTCAAGTTATTTCGTGCATATTTTTTAGCAAGTAAAGTTATTATCAGGCACAAAAAAGGGAGCGATATTAGCTCCCTTTTTTGTGCCTGTTTGACGGTTGTTTAGTTACGAAAAAACTTTATATTTATCCATGGCTTTAATAATAGATAAAGCCCGCGCTACTTTGATTTTTGCTGGCGCATCTAGCTCGGTATTTTTATAAACTTTATCTAACAAGCCTTCTGTAACTAACGCTTCTTTTACCCAGCGCTTAGTCATTCTATAATTATTAGAAACCTTCGCTTCTTCACCTGATTCAGGGTGAGTCATCATAACCGTGCGTAATTCAATTTTGGGGGCAGCCGTACGTCTTGATGATTTTGAGGTCGATTTGTCAGCGTTGCTGTCTTTTTTTGTGGAAACAATTCTTTTAGGAGCGACGTGCTCAGCAGCTGGCTTTGGCGCAACAACCGGTTTTTCCACTTCAGGCTTTACTTCAACAACTTCCGGTTCGCTAATTTCTTCAGCGATCACCTTGGGTGTAGTGGGTTCTTCTTTATGAGGCGGGATATCAACCAATGGTTTATAGGCCTTGTCCGCTGTAACTCTTACTTTCTTAGGTGTTTCTTCTTCAGAAGTCACACTATAAATAACATAGAAAGCATAGACGACCGTTAAAATAAACAGAGCATCTGACATAATTTCCCCTTCGTAAAACTTTTATTATTATTGTGATAGCATAAAATTTATACTAATACACGGAAGTATAGGCTAAAGTGGAAAAATACGCCAGAAATGGGCGCTAATTCAAATGCTTCACTGTTTAATTTCTAGGCTTTTAGTTATTGATTCTTCAATAAAGTTCCAACACCTTGATCGGTGAATAGTTCTAATAATACGGCATGCTCTACGCGGCCATCAATAATATGCACATGGTGTACGCCGCCGTCTAAAGCATCGGTTGCGCAACGTGTTTTAGGGATCATGCCACCCGAAATGGTGCCGTCAGCAATTAAGTTATCAATATCGGTAGTACTCAAGCCGGTTAATAACATGCCTTCTTTATCTAAAATGCCAGGAATATTAGTGAGTAGAATTAGCTTTTCAGAGTTCAAAACTTCAGCGAGTTTACCTGCGACTAAATCAGCATTAATATTGTAAGAGCAACCATCTACGCCAACACCAATCGGTGCGATAACAGGAATAAAGTCGCTGTTACTCAGCATTTCTATCATAGAGGGATCTATTGATGTAATCTCACCCACATGACCAATATCCACAATTTCAGAGGCTTGAGTTTCTAAATTGATTCGCGTCATTTCTATCTTGCGCGCATTAATAAAATTACCATCTTTACCTGTCAGTCCAACCGCTTTACCGCCCGCCATATTAATAAGGTTAACGATGTCTTTATTGACCTGACCGCCTAAAACCATTTCCACCACATCCATGGTTTCACTGTCAGTCACGCGCATGCCGTTGATAAATTCAGTCTTAATATTTAGGCGCGATAATAGTTCGCCAATTTGTGGCCCGCCACCATGAACAACAACGGGGTTAATGCCCACCAGTTTCATTAAGACAATATCTCTGGCAAAGCAGTTTTTTAAATTTTCATCAATCATGGCATTTCCGCCATATTTGATAACCACGGTTTTGCCTTTAAATTTTTGGATATAAGGTAAAGACTCAATAAGGATGTGAGCTATGTCTTTAGCGCTGGTATTTTTCATAGATAGTATTAATTAGTTGTAAATTGGGCTACTAGAATTAAATGTTTTTTAAGGAAATACAGGGCTAGTGCCTACCTGTATGGCCAAAACCACCTTCGCCTCGTTCAGATTGATCAAACTCAGTCACTAGCTCAAAATCAGCTTGAACCACAGGGACAAAAACCATTTGTGCAATGCGTTCAGAAATGGCAATGGTAAAAGCGGTATCGCCTCTATTCCAGCAGGAAACGAAGACTTGTCCTTGATAATCCGAATCAATCAAGCCAACCAAATTACCTAAAACAATACCATGTTTATGGCCTAAGCCAGACCGCGGAAGTAACATCGCCGCTAGGCTGTTATCATTAATATGGATTGCAATCCCTGTAGGAATTAAAATCGTTTCTCCTGGCTTAATGGTCACGTCCTGCTCTAAACAAGCGCGTAAATCTATACCCGCTGAGCCATCGGTGGCATAGCTCGGCATAGGGATCTCATTGCCTAGGCGTGGGTCTAATATTTTAAGCTGAATTTTTTGCATTATATCTCTCGGAAATTAAAGTGAGTAATTGCTGTGCTAAATCGGATTTATTACTCATGGGTAAGTCGCTAGAACCGCCAGGCCAATACACATGTAATGCATTGTTTGCAGAATCAAACCCGCCTTCGGCTTGTCCAACCCAATTAGCGGCAATCATATCTAAATTTTTACGTACTAATTTATCATGTGCATAGTGTTCTAAATTTTGTGTTTCTGCCGCAAAACCTACTGTAAAAGGCTTGTTAGCTAAAGCGGCAACGCTGGCAACAATATCTTGTGTTTTTTGCATGGCTAAGGCACTTTCATCACCTTGTTTTTTAATTTTATTAGTCTGTACTGTACTCGGTGTGTAATCCGCGACAGCCGCTGCTGCAATCATCATATCTTGCTGTGGAATATGTGCCATCACGGCGGTATACATTTCAGCGGCGCTTTCTACATTAATGCGTTGTACGTTATTCGGCGTAGCCAATGTGACTGGGCCGCTAATTAAAGTGACTTCAGCCCCCATTTTTTGCGCCTGGTCTGCTAAAGCGTAGCCCATTTTCCCCGAGCTGCGATTACTAATATAGCGCACAGGATCCAGTGGCTCGCGGGTTGGGCCCGCGGTAATTAAAATTTTCTTATTCAGTAATAGTGGCGCAGGCGATGTAATAGCGCAGACAATATCAGCGGCTTCGGTCAGTCGTCCTAGGCCTACGTCACCACAAGCCTGAACACCTGATTCAGGGCCGATAAAACTCACCCCATGCTGCATTAATCGGGCAACATTTTCTTGCGTCACTGTTTTATGCCACATCGCTTGATTCATTGCGGGCGCAATATAGGTGGGGCACTGCACGGCTAAATATAAAGTGCTTAATAAGTCATCTGCCAAGCCGTGGCTAAATTTTGCAATACAATTAGCGGTGGCGGGTGCAATCAGCATAATATCGGCCCAGCGCGCTAAGTTAATATGCCCCATTGCATTTTCTTCATGGGCATCTAATAATTCAGTATGCACTTCATGCCCGGATAATGCCTGAAACGTGAGTGGGGTAATGAATTCCTGAGCTGAAGCGGTCATTACTACACGTACATCATAGTGTTGCTGGCGTAATAAGCGAACTAATTCAGCCGCTTTATAGGCGGCAATGCCACCTGAAATGCCTAAAAGTACGTGTTTCAATGTCACTTTCCTCTTTTAAATAAAGCCGTTATTATGGCAAGACTTGAGCATTACTTCTAGGCTTTAATCAGCAGGCAAATAATGAGAATTAAAGATCAACCCACAGAAGAGCGACCGCGTGAGAAATTGATAGCACAAGGTGCAATGGTTTTAAGCGATGCAGAGCTGTTAGCGATTTTTTTACGTACTGGCACGCGCGGCTATTCAGCGATTGAATTAGCCGAGAATTTATTACTCGAATTTGGCTCACTACAAGCATTAATGCAAGCCGACCGTTTAAGCTTTACTCAAGCAAAAGGCTTGGGCGACGCTAAATATGCCCAATTACAAGCGGTACTGGAAATGGCGCGCAGGCACACTTTTGAGGTGTTAGATAGAGGGGGTGCATTAACCAGCCCAGAAGCAACACGTGCGTATTTAGTAGATAAGCTCAAGGCGTATGATCATGAAGTTTTTGCCTGTTTGTTTTTAGATAATCAGCATCATATCTTGAAATTTGAAGAGCTATTTTCAGGCACGATTGATAGCGCTAGTGTGTACCCTAGAGAAGTGGTAAAAAAAGCCTTGGCGCATAATGCCGCCGCCGTCATCTTTGCTCATAATCATCCATCGGGTATCAACGAAGCAAGTCATGCGGATAAGGCGATTACACAGCGATTGAAAAGTGCGCTGGAATTGATTGATATTCGCGTGCTAGATCATTTTATTATTGCGGATGGTAGACCGTTTTCTTTTGCGGAGCATGGGTTGTTATAACTTGTAAGGCAAGAGTAACAAAGAGGCCGTAATTTTAAAGGGTTGAGACATAGTTATAAAAACTAAGCGGCAGGGTATTTTTTATTTTACATATAGCTAAGGTCCATGGGGTCTAAGCAATCATTCCCGATAAGATAATTCAGGAATGATTATTGCGCACAGGCACAATGACTGCTTTCTATCGGCCGATTTTACACGATAGTTTTTTTGATAAAAGCGTTGCGTAGCTAATGTCCTCCATGTCTTACATCTGATTCTTCTTGCTCACGTTTGGTCAGGGTGAATTTCTTTGGGTTGTTTTTCATCTCTATGCCATCAAAACTGAGCATAATAAGTGTTTTATCATCTTTAATTTGTAGCTTTCTAATGCTTGCGCCTTTACGTGGCGTTAAAGTAACAAGTTTCGCATTTTTATCCCATTCATACTTACCCTTTTCATAGAATTCTCTAGTAGATTGCTGTGCTTTTTGGGTGACTAATAGATAATTGTTTTTATTTTTCAGCGATAGGGTTGTTGCAATCCCAGGACATGCTTTACACGGAAGAGCGCCATAATACACTCCCCGAAATTGCTGGCTTTTATCGGTGTGATTATTTGATTCTGCGAAAGCAGGGTTCAAAATAATAGCGAGGAAACTGAAAGATGCTAGTGTTAGTTTTAAAAATAATGTTAATGCATTCATATTGATTAATACTCGCAATTAAAAGGTAAAAGGACTGTTGAAACTGACCGGCTGGGTAGATGATAAAATCTACCCTGTAGTATATTAACACCTAATGATGTTAGTGGTTATTGTCAATTATACCGGTCATTAAAGAGGATAATCAGAGTGTAATTATATGGACTTTATTTTGCGTATGAATAATCATCTTTTATTGGTTTCGGGGTAAACTGCTATAAAATTTTCTAATCGGATAGAACCATGATAATAAAAAAAATAAGCGGTATCGTATTCTTTATTTCATTGCTGGCGGCAAATACGGTGCAAGCATCCTCTGCAAATACTCAGCAACTAGAGGTGCAAACTAGTGAGTCAAAAAGAACGGGGGAAACAGCCTTATCCTATTTGGTCTCGTGGCGGAAAGGCGAATCACGTATCTATAATGCGAACGGATTAACCTTTATAAGTGGCACAGAAACGGATGAGCCAACCTCAAGTGTTGATGCGGCTTATAAATTAGAAAAAGCTTTGAATGGCGCGATTGATCATGATTCGCCGCATTTGCGGGGCGCTGTGGCAAAGGCGAATAAATCCACCTTAACAGTGAGTAATCGTGAGGGTTTTGATTTAACACGCATTACCGTGCGTGATTATAGTAATCAAGCGTTAGAGTATTCTCTAGCAGGTAAGGATTTCGACGCGGAGGGGATTGATATTGCGCTTGATATCGTTTATTCGGCAGAAGTTGAGTATATGCGCGGCTTTTCTAAAGGCGTGAAAAAACAAGCGGCGGGTGGTTTTGTTAGTTTAACGGTGGATAGTAAAGCGCCGATAAAAATTGTTACCAATGGCAAAAGTACCGAGCAAATAGAAAAAGAGTTGGCGGCGGCTTTGGGTGCAAAAGCGCAGTTTTCAACATCACCTATTTATCTAAATTTTGAACAAATCCGTTCAAAGAATTATAAATCGTTTGATGGCGGGGAAACGCAGGTTTCAGGTTTAAAGGCGCGGCATATTACCATTGATGTGAATGATGCAGGTTTAGGTGTACTCACAAAATTTGACTTTACCAAGGTAGAAAAACCAGTGGATATAGCCAATAATTTACCGTATTTAGTTGTTTTATTAATGGCTGTGTTTGGTTATCTATTTTTTACCGCACGTAAAAAGAAAACTTAGCTGATTGGCAGTAATTCACGAAAATCTAAGATGGCAGGAAACTCGGTAACTGTTCTTGCTTGTTGTTGTGAGTCGGGTTTATTTATAGCAATGAGCTGTTGAAGGCCAAAGGTTTGTGCGGCACGCAATACAGCAAGGCTGTCATCAATCATTAAAGTATCGGCATTATGCCAGTGCTTGTCTTGCTGAAATAGCTTCCAAAATTGTTGATTCTCTTTTGCAAAGCCGTAATGATGCGAGCAAATAATGTCATCAAAAAAAGGGCGTAAACAGGTTTTTTCCATTTTCAATGACAAACTATCGGGATGGGCATTGGTGACTAAAAAGACTTGTTTATTGGCTTGTTGCAGGGCGCTTAAAAAATCGGTGACATGCGGTAATACGCTAATGAGTTCTGATATTTCTGCTTTTAAGCCTGCAATATCTAAATTCAGTTGTTCGCTCCAGTAATCAAGGCAGTACCATTCTAGTCGCCCTTCCATATTTTTGAATAGAGGCTGTAACACTTGTTTAGATTCGGAGAGTGATAAGCCATGCAAGTCGGCATAACGCTGTGGCACAAACTCTAGCCAAAAGTGATTATCAAAATTCAAATCTAATAATGTGCCATCCATATCCAATAAAACGGTGTTAATTGTGTTCCAGTTGAGCATAAAATTGATTATAGTAAGAAGAAAATAATATAGATACCCTATCAAAATGTCAGATAAACCAGAAATATTTCATCGATCTATTGTGGCGCAATCGCGATTATTTAAAGTTGAAGCCTTAGATTTAAGGTTTAGCAATAATGAAACGCGGCAGTATGAGCGCTTAGTGCGTGATAATGGTAATCGTGGTGCGGTGTTGATTATTCCCTTATTAGATAAGGAAACGGTTTTATTAATTCGAGAATATTCCGCAGGCGTGGACCGCTATGAACTAGGATTGCCGAAAGGCAAGGTGGATGAGGGTGAAAATTTTTTACAAGCCGCTAATCGAGAGTTAAAAGAAGAGGTCGGTTATGGCGCTAAAAAAATCCAGCAAATTAGTTCTTTTTCTTTAGCGCCTAGTTATATGCAGCATATGACGGAGGTCATCTTGGCGGAAGATTTATACGCAGAACGTTTGCCCGGTGATGAGCCTGAGCCCTTAGAGGTTATCCCGTGGAAGCTAAATAATTTAGCGGAATTATTTGCCTCAGGCCAATGTACTGAGGCGCGAAGTATTGCTGCCTTATACATGGCGCGAGATTATTGTGCGCAATAATACAGAAAAATAGTGGCTATATTTATGATTTATATAATAAATCTCGCTAAGTTTGAAAAACTAAGTTATTATAGAGGATGAATATTTGTTTTTTAAAATCAGGTAGCCACTATCTTGTGCCTACCACACGTAGGAACGCTTAATGACCTCAGAAGTATCATCACTTCCAATAAAATTTTCCGACTTAAACCTTAGTGAGCCTATTTTAAAGGGCTTAGAAGAAGTTGGTTATGAAACTCCATCACCTATTCAGGCGCTAACAATCCCTCTCGTAATGGAAGGAAGAGATGTACTTGGGCAAGCGCAAACAGGGACTGGAAAAACAGCAGCATTCGCCTTACCTTTAATATCTAAAATTGATATTAGCCAAAAAGATCCACAAGTTTTAGTTTTAGCTCCCACACGTGAGTTAGCGATTCAAGTCGCTGAAGCATTTCAATCTTACGCAAAACATGTCAAAGGATTTCATGTTGCACCGATTTATGGTGGACAAGAATATAGTGGCCAATTACGCATGCTTAGACGTGGCGCACATGTTGTTGTGGGTACACCTGGGCGTGTTATGGATCATATCCGTAAAGGTAGCCTAAATCTTAAAGGATTAAAAACATTAGTATTAGATGAAGCCGATGAAATGTTACGCATGGGCTTTATTGATGATGTGGAATGGGTACTAGAACAGTTACCAGAACAGCGTCAAATTGCGTTATTCTCAGCAACGATGCCAACACAAATTCGTCGTATCTCTAATAATTACTTAAAAAATCCTGAACATGTCACGATTAAAGTAAAAACGACAACGGCAGAAACTATTCGTCAGCGTTATTGGACGGTTAGTGGGCATCATAAATTGGATGCTTTAACGCGTATTTTAGAAGCAGAGACTTTTGATGGCGTTATTATTTTTGTACGTACAAAAAATGCAACGATAGAGCTAACAGAAAAATTAGAAGCGCGTGGTTATTCATCGGCGGCAATTAATGGTGATTTAGCGCAAAACCAGCGTGAAAAAACCATTAATCGTCTGAAAAAAGGTAGCTTAGATATTTTAGTTGCAACAGATGTTGCGGCACGTGGCTTAGATGTACCTAGAATTAGTCATGTTATCAACTATGATATTCCTTACGATACTGAAGCGTATGTACATCGTATTGGACGTACAGGTCGTGCAGGCCGTTCAGGTGATGCGATTTTATTTGTTGCGCCACGTGAAAAACGTATGTTGTCAGCGATTGAGCGTGCAACAAATAAACGTATCGAATTATTAGAAATGCCTTCGACAGAAGCGATTAATGATAAACGTGTTGATCGTTTTAAGCAGCAAATTACAGATACACTCGCAAAAGAGTCATTAGAGTTTTATAGCAATATTATTGAGCAATATGAGTCCGAGCACGATGTGCCTGCTCAAGAAATTGCTGCTGCTTTAGCGAAATTAGTACAAGGTGATGAGCCTTTATTATTAAAAAAAGCACCTAAAGTAACTGAAAGTAATGAGCGTGGACGTGATCGTAAGCGCCGTGAAGAAAGTAAAAGAGGTGGGCCAGAGCCTGAAATGCAGCGTTACCGTATTGAAGTCGGTAAAGAGCATGGCGCTAAGCCAGGTAATATCGTTGGTGCTATTGCTAATGAAGCGGGTCTAAATGGTAAAGAAATTGGCCAAATAGATATGCATGATGATTTTACCATGGTCGATTTACCTAAAGGTATGCCGAATGAAGTATTTAGTTCATTAAAAGCAACGCGTGTTGCAGGGCAAAAATTAGATATTTCAGTCGCTAAAGACGGTGAAGTACCGAGACAAGATAGAGATTCTGCACCGCGTAGAAGAAATAGTGGTGGTGGCGATAAGTCCAATAAAAAACCGCGTAGAAATCCGCGTAGAAGTAAGCCATCGTAAGTAACTTACTTTTGTAGCTTAAAAGGCGCTTAGTTGATTATTCAGCTAAGCGCCTTTTTTTATGTCTGCTAATTACAATTCAATTGTCGATAATAGTTAACTGAATGTTACGGGGCTACCATCAGCCATAACACTTACATCACCCTCTTTGGAAAAGCTGAGTGCCAAGCTGGAGTAGCTGTGATTGTCGTTTAATAAGTGACTGTATTTAGCGATGATATTGTTTACTGCGGCTTGAGAGTTTGCCCTGCTCATTTCTTCAGTAAAGGGAACGCGCTTTAGAATTTCAACATAATGACTGCTTAATGCGTTAATCGTACTTAACTCACGGCTCAAGCCAGGGTTTTCCTTGAGCGCTTGCTTTAGCTCGGTGGCGTAAGGGTAATTAGCGGGAAGGTGCATTTCTCCTGAAGTTCCATACGTCATTGATTGAGGTGCGTCAGGGATATTATAATCACTCAGCATTTGTTTAAATCGAGAAGAGGCGTGAGCAGATAAGGCTTTGATATTTTGTGCGGATGGCAAAAATATCGGTGGAAGCTCCTTTAGATTTGAGAATTCAGTGGGTGACTTTTCCCCAGAAAAATATTGATCAAGATCGATACCGAGAGTGCCTTTGTCAGTATTTAATCGTGTTTTGGGGGCTTCAGCTACAGTCGGCGGTTTAAGCTGAGTATTTTGGGTGGCATTATTTTTCCTTAGTGTGTCGCTTAGTATGTCGGAAAAATTCTGAGTATTAGCTTTATTTTTTAAGGCTGCATTCTTCTCTAGTGCTTGATGTGTAGTTGTTTTATGCGTGGAGTGATTAGAAAGTGATGGTTGAATCATGGCGGCTCCTTAATAAAAATAACGGTATGTATCTTCTAGGTAAGCAGTATTTGTGCCTAAGTGGCGCATTCTCGGTATTATTAGATCGTCTGGGTGATTGAGGGCCGTTTTGTGCGAGGAATGGGGGAAAGCTGTAAAATAAAGCTATTTTATAGTTAGGGTTAAGGTTTATGGCACCTGAAGAGTTTCAATTTCAGTTACTACAGTGGTTTGATGAGTTTGGGCGAAAAGACTTGCCTTGGCAGCACCCCGCAAGTGCTTATCGGGTTTGGGTTTCTGAGGTTATGTTACAGCAAACTCAGGTTGTAACTGTTATTCCTTATTTTAATAAATTTATTCACGAATACCCGACTGTAGCAGCGTTGGCGAATGCGCCACTGGATGATGTGCTCAGTTTATGGGCGGGCTTGGGGTATTATGCGCGGGCAAGGAATTTACATAAGTCAGCGCAATTAATTGCAGCTTCAGGCTTTCCTGATAACTTAGATGAGGTGGTTAATTTGCCGGGCGTGGGTCGCTCAACAGCGGGCGCTATCTTAAGTATTGCGTTTAATAAAAGCCATGCGATTTTAGATGGTAATGTGCGCCGTGTGTTGGCGCGCTTTCAAGCGATAGAGGGTTGGACAGGTGGGACGGCAGTTAATAATCGCTTGTGGGAACTTAGTGAAAAATACACGCCAAAGAGCCGAGTTGCTGATTATACGCAGGCAATCATGGATTTAGGCGCAACCTTATGTACGCGCTCGAAACCGCAGTGTGGCTTATGTCCTTTGCAAGATAACTGTTTAGCTTTGGCGCAAAATAAGGTAAAAGAGCTACCGACACCAAAAGTTAGTAAAAAAATCCCCGTTAAACAAGCTGTTTTTTTGCTGCTGATAAATAAGCAGCATGAGGTTTTATTAGAAAAAAGGCCACCTACAGGCATTTGGGGAGGCTTATGGAGTGTGCCTGAGCTTACTGAAAAACAAGAGCTGGAAGATTGGCTGGGTAGAAAAGGCTTCGCTGTGCAAGAAACAACCGAGCTGAGTATTAGGCGGCATACTTTTTCTCATTATCATTTGGATTACTTACCGATATTACTAAAGGTGGATAGCCTTACAAATAATGTGATGGAAGCTGATTTGCGAATCTGGTATAAACATAAAGATAATAACAAAGTAGCGCTACCAGCGCCGATTAAACAATTATTTGATGAGCTTAAAGAGGAAGACAATGGCAAAATTAGTTAACTGTGTGAAATTAGGAACGGAAGAAGAAGGTCTCGAAAGTGCACCTTTCCCTGGCGCAAAAGGGCAGTATATATTTGAGAATGTATCTAACAAAGCATGGCAAGAGTGGTTAACGATGCAAACTATGTTAATTAATGAGAATCGCTTAGCGAGCTTTGAGACCAAGGCGAAGGAGTTAGTTGAAGCAGAGAGAGAGAAGTTTTTATTTGGAACGGACTTTCAAATGCCAGAAGGCTATGTACCGCAAAAATAGTGGAAGCTAATCCTACAGCGCCTAATTTAAAACGCTGTAGGGTATGTTTTATCGCTTCATAGAATCAAAGAACTCAAGATTAGTTTTAAAGTCTTTTAGTTTTCCTAGAATAAATTCAGAGGCAGCCATTTCATCCATAGGCTGTAGAATCTTACGTAAAATCCATGTTTTTTGCAGCTCTTCAGGGCTGACTAAGTAATCCTCACGGCGAGTACCCGAGCGATTGATATGGATTGCAGGGTAAATACGTTTTTCTGCAATCTTACGCTCTAAGTGTAGCTCCATATTACCGGTTCCTTTGAACTCTTCGTAAATCACTTCATCCATGCGTGATCCAGTATCGACAAGTGCGGTGGCTATAATTGTTAAACTACCCCCTTCTTCTATATTACGTGCTGCACCAAAGAAGCGTTTTGGTTTTTCTAGTGCATTAGCATCTACACCACCCGATAGAATTTTACCTGATGACGGAGCAACCATATTATAAGCTCTTGCTAAACGCGTTAAGGAGTCTAACAAAATAACTACGTCGTGTTTATGCTCAACTAGGCGGCGTGCTTTTTCGATAACCATTTCTGCCACTTGTACATGACGTGTTGCGGGTTCATCAAAGGTGCTAGAGATAACTTCACCGCGAATACAGCGTTCCATCTCTGTTACTTCTTCCGGACGTTCATCAATCAGCAATACGATCATGTAACATTCAGGATTATTTTCAGAGATTGATTGTGCAAGGCTTTGCAGAATCATGGTTTTACCGGCTTTAGGTGGAGAGACAATGAGTCCCCGTTGGCCTTTACCAATAGGTGAAATTAAATCAATCACTCGACCGGTTAAATCAGCGCTGGTACCATCGCCACGTTCCATAATAAAACGTTTAGTAGGGAAGAGCGGTGTTAGGTTGGTGAAGAGAATTTTGTGTTTGGCGTTTTCGGGAGCTTCAAAGTTGATTTTTTCAACTTTTAACATAGCAAAATAACGTTCGTTATCTTTCGGCGGTCTTATTTTTCCGCTGATGGTATCGCCAGTACGTAAGCTAAAACGGCGAATCTGGCTAGGAGAAACATAAATGTCATCAGGACCAGCTAAATAAGAACTGCCGGGCGTTCGTAGAAAGCCGAAGCCATCTTGTAGAATCTCGAGTACGCCATCACCGAAGATATCTTCGCCACTTTTCGCTTGTTTTTTTAAAATGGAAAAAATGACGTCTTGTTTTTTTGTGCGGGATACATTATCAATGTTAAGTGATTCTGCGAGGGCGATAATGTCAGTAATAGGTTTTAATTTTAATTCAGTAAGGTTCATACAAAGGTAAGGTCAAGAGAAGGTTCAGCCCCATTAAGTTGAATAACAACGTAGGCTAGAGAAGATGCGGTTATTTTGATTTTCATGAAGGCTCTAAAAGAGATTAGAACCAGATGTGAATTATACGCAAATAATCAGGAAGTAACAAATAAACTTTGTACTTCCTGATCTTATATCTTAGATATTGTCGTCAATAAATTGAGCAAGTTGCGATTTAGTCAAAGCGCCCACTTTTGTTGCTTCAACATCGCCGTCTTTAAAAATCATTAGCGTTGGGATACCGCGTACGCCGTAATGCGCTGGTGTTGCCGCATTGTCATCTATGTTTAGTTTAGCAACGGTTATTTTGCCATCGTATTCTTTTGCAATTTCATCTAAAACTGGCGCAATCATTTTGCAAGGACCACACCATTCTGCCCAGTAATCCACAAGGACAGGTACACCTGCTTTTAAAACAAGTTCATCAAAGTTACTATCAGTTACATGAAGGACTGAGTCACTCACGCTATTCTCCAAATTAATTAACGAATGCCTAATATCGCTGGATAGCAAATTTTTGTCAATGTCTTTTGGAGATTACTTTTAGCTTATTCAACATTAACAGGGGCTTAATAGACTTAACTTGAGTGCAACTTAAAGTTTATTACTGTATTCTATACAGATGAAGAAAACACACTTAACAGAAACGCGCTTCATTAATTTGGAGCTCTCACGATCAATTTTACGTGGTTTAGATGATGCCGGCTTTGATCAATGCTCGCCTATCCAAGAGCAATCATTACCGATTGCATTAAGAGATAGGGATGTTGCGGGTCAAGCGCAAACAGGAACGGGTAAAACTGCCAGTTTTTTATTGGCGACTTTTCAGCGCTTATTGAATGACACGAGTGAGCCGAAACAGTATCCTAGAGCTTTGATTTTGGCACCTACGCGAGAGTTGGCTATTCAAATTCACAAGGATGCCCTTCTGTTAGGTAAACACCTTAATTTTAAGTTAGCGTTAATTTATGGTGGTACGGATTATCAAAAACAATTAAAAACGGTACAGTCTAATGTGGATATTATTATTGCCACACCCGGACGGATTATTGATTTTTATAAGCAAAAAGCGTTTTCTTTAGATAATATTCAAGTCATGGTGATGGATGAAGCCGACAGAATGTTTGATTTAGGCTTCATTAAAGATATACGATTCTTACTTAATAGAATGCCTAGCCCTGAAAAGCGCTTAAATTTGTTATTTTCTGCAACCTTGTCATTTAAAGTGACAGAACTGGCTTATGAGCACATGCATCAGCCGGTGATGGTTAAAATTGAAAGTGAAGAAATGACCTCCACTTCGATTAAGCAATTTGCATTTTGCCCCGCGAACGAGCAAAAAATTCCTTTATTATTAGGTCTAATAAAAGCACATAAGCCAGTACGTAGTATTGTATTTATTAATACCAAACGTAGCGGAGAAAATCTCGCCGATTATTTGGCGGCTAATGGGCATAAAGTGGCTTTATTAAGTGGTGATGTTCCACAAGATAAACGCGAGCGTTTATTAGCTGATTTTCAGGAAAGCAAAGTAACGATTATGATTGCGACAGATGTTGCAGCACGTGGTCTGCATATTCCTGATGTCTCTCATGTGTTTAATTTTGATTTGCCTCAAGATAGCGAAGATTATGTACATAGAATAGGCCGAACTGCACGCTTTGGCGCAGACGGTGAAGCGATTAGTTTCATTTGCGAAGAGTATGCTTACTCTATGCCTGATATAGAGCAATATATCGGTCAAAAAGTTCCCGTAGAAAAAATTACCGAAGATTTATTGCTTGAAATTATTAAGCCGGCCCCCCGCAAAGCAAAACCTAAATATCAAAAGCCTCGTAGCAGACCCGCACATAGCCCACGGAAATAAAATTTAAGTTTTATCTTCGCAACTCCCAAGGAAAGCTTGGGAGTTATCTAGCAAATTAAGCATAAAAGACTATACCTTTTCCCTGTGCAGTATTATTATTGAACGTATCCTCTGTATACCGAGATACTTATGTTTTCTTTAGATAATATTCCTGACGCATTACACGATTCAACTCAGATAGCACTACAAAAATTCACTGATGCACTACAGCGAACTAATTTAGACTTTCCTGATAATAAGCAAGTCATTGATTGCTTACCGAAAGTTTTTTGTTGCAGTGAATTTATTGCCTTACAAAGCGAACGTCAACCGCAATTACTCATTGATCTTATTAATTCGGGCGATTTATTTAGCGCAGACGTGCGCTCTGGTTATATAGAACAACTTAATAGCTATCAGTTTGATAATGAAGCCGCGCTAATGAAACAAATGCGCTGGTTTCGTAATCAACAAATGATGCGCATTGCATGGCGTGATTTAACCGAATGGTCTGATTTAGACGAAACATTATCCGACCTAACGGCATTGGCGGAAAGTTGTATACAGTTCACCTTAGATTATCTGTATAAACAAGCCTGTGAGCGCAGAGGAACACCGGTATTAGATGATGGCTCTGAGCAAAATATGGTGATCTTAGGCATGGGTAAGCTAGGTGCTTGGGAGTTAAACTATTCATCAGATATCGATTTAATTTTTGCCTATCAGCAAGATGGTGTGCTCGCAGACCGTAAAGAAACCACTTATGGCGAGTTTTTTAGTCGAATTTGTCGACAACTGGTGAAAATTTTAGATGAGATTACTGCCGACGGTTTTGTCTTTAGAACGGATATACGCCTAAGACCCTTTGGCGATAGCGGCCCTGTTATCATGACCTTTGATGG
>Ga0209081_1001041_pt1 | contig 16582 bp, 16 predicted proteins | sample GOMGulsemesocosm_4_FD_184636 | JGI IMG/M metagenome (GOLD analysis project Ga0209081, IMG submission 184636) | Methane-oxidizing microbial communities from mesocosms in the Gulf of Mexico - GOM15B Gulf of Mexico (SPAdes) (version 2) | ecosystem: Environmental > Aquatic > Marine > Cold seeps... | reverse complement strand
CTATTCCCCAAGTTCATAAGCGGAGCATTTATTTGTGAAATATTTCCTTTACTGTCGCGTATGACTTGCTCTGTAAAGCGATTGTAGTAGGCGCTTTGTTCTACCAAAAACAGCGCGTTAGCGGCAACCACATTTTCTTGTTGGATTTTAAAGTAATCAAGGCTAACGGAAATTGGCACGTGCTTAACTGTGGGAGTCCAAACTAGCCCCAGAGTGCGGCTAACAGATTCTTCAGGCCTAAGCTCTGTATCGCCCGCAAATTCAGTTAAAAATTGGAAGCGAGTAGGGTCAGATTGTTGACTGCAGCCCGGCAATACTCCGACGTTTGCTAAATCCGAACAGGGGTCGTCCATAAAAACCAAATTAAATGACCCAGATCGATGTAGTTCACTGATACTAGGTGCCCTGAACCCTTCAGTATAGGTGCCTCGCAGCAATAGGCTCTCTACGGGCCGGTAGCGAACACCCGCCTTTGGATTGATACTTGAGCCGAAATCACTATAGCTAGATACTCGTACAGAGAGCTCCAAATCTAGACTGTATGCAATAAGGTTTCTTTGGGCCAATGGAAATTGGGTTTCAAGGTAAAGCTCTGTAATTTCGCGACTTCCAACAGTGCTACTGATATCGTCGCCGCCAATAAGTTCGTCGCTTGGCTCATGATTCGCTGGAGATGTACTGACCTTCTCGTACCGCCACTCAAAGCCGGCCGCAAGCAACAATGGCCCAATAGGGGATGGCCAGCTTGTATCAAAATCGACATTGTATTGGTGTAGCTCAGTTTCACCATTCATTAAACTATAGGTACGGATGTAGTCCAGTTGCGCTGTATCTATGGAACCTTCTGGGCCAAACAGATTAAGCGGTACGCAAGCATCAAGGCTGGTCTCGAGGCAGTCGGAACTGAGCGCTTTTCTAATTTTAGCCCCGTCGGCTATATTGCTAGTATGTTGGCGGGATCTGGTCTTACTCCAGTTGGCGCTGGTTTGCCAGTTCACTCGTCCCCAGTTTGACTCGGCCGATAAGCCTAAATGCCAATTTTTGGTATTGTCGTGTTGTTGGCGTGGTGGAAGCTCTGTAATTCGACGGCGAATGTCGTCTATGGGAACTCCGAAGGGATTATACTGTTGGTTTGCGTCCACAATAATGGGCTGACGTTCGAAGGCTGTAAAAATGGGGGTTGAAGCAAAGGTAATAAGGGCTTCACTTTCAGCGTAGCCTGCAGTTAGGTCTAGCAGTGTATTATTTTGCGTGGTGTGGTTAGCGGTTAGGTAGAGATTGTTGTGCTGTGAAGGTGAAATGGTTGAAGTCGATACTGCATAGTCATAGAGTTCTCTATTTTGTGCATCTTCATAGCCCCCGTGACCATCAGGTGTTACCACACTGCCGTCCGGTAAAATTATTCTTGGGTCTGGGGTAGCGCTAGATCGCATATCTGCTCCACCTAAACTCAATGCATTCGCGCTACCTGAAACCGCTCGCTCGCGGCTGAATAGCCCTTGTTGTTCCATGAAGGAGGCCGACACTAACAAGGAACTAGAGAGGTTGCTTGCTCCCCACATTAGGTTGCTAGTATTGGTGCTAATGTCTCCTTTGCCTGATTGGCCGTAATATTGGTTAATGTGCAGCCCATCAAAATCGCTTTTCATTATAATGTTCACCACGCCAGCAATGGCGTCTGAACCATAAATGGCCGAGGCCCCATCTTTCAATATCTCAACGCGTTCAATAGCGGAGGGCGGGATAGTGTTCAGATCAACGGCGTCGCCACGGAGCCCTTTGTTGGCGATGCGTTTGCCATTCAGCAATACCAAAGTGTTGTTGGCGGGCATGCCTCTTAGAGTGACAGAGGCACTTCCGTCACCACCATTACTGACAGCCGTGCTGGTTGAGTTACCTGATACAGAGGGCACGTACTTTAGAAACTCTCCCAAGGTTTGAGAGCCACTAATGGCAATATCAGCACCAGAAATAATGTCTACCGGCGCGGAGCCTTCAACGTCCATTCGGCGCAGGCGCGAACCGGTAATAGGGCGCCCAATTACCGAGACTTCCTCCAGTAAATAGGTGCTTGTTGGCCTAATCCCCTCGCTGTTGCCAAGGGGTTTAATGGCAATAACCTGTTCGCTGATTTTTTCGAAATAGAGCTCTGAGCCCGCAAGCATTACTTTTAGGGCTTCCCGTGGGCTATAAGCGCCATGGAGCGCTGGGGCAGATAAGCCGCGAATTAGGCGAGCAGGTGCAATAATGCTGATGTTGGACTTTTGCCCAAGTTGAATTAAAGACTTTACCAGTGCTTGTTTTGGCTGTTGCAGCTTAATCGTATACTCAAAGGGCGCAGGCCGAACTTCATTACCCGCTGCCACGGCATTTGAGGAACAAATGCAAGGCACGGCCAAAAGACAGCTAGCCAGACACAATCTGGCGCTCATAAGTGTATGAGATAATCCCATAATTGCTCAAAAAGCCCTTAAAACAGTGCCTTTGGCACCCTCAATTTAATTATTTTATTATAAAATCAATGTAATACAAAAATTCTTGGTACTAATGTGCCAAGAATTCAAGGATTAAAGCTTATCATTGATTAGGGTGACAGGGTTCTTTTATTGTTGTCGCTTTCTAATATCGACAATTTGAACGAGCTCGCGATTGCGAGCAAAGTCTCATCGGGGGCGTCTGTGCTAAAGGTGCCAGAGACGAAAAGTTGGTGAAGGGCGGGATTACTGGCGTCCACTGCATGCGGTAGGTAGCGATTTAATTCTTCAATCGCAATTACCAATGAGGTGTTATTAAATACAAGTGTTTTGGAAAGCCAGGCCGTATTTTTAGTACTCAATACCTTGCTGACGCGACTCAGGCCGCGAGGACCTATGGTCACATGACCATCGCGCTTCACCAATATAGGGTTAGGGTTTGGTGTGGCAACATCGGGCTTTTCGGTGACTTCCACAATACCTTCCGTCACCGTAACCGCTATGTCCATAGCCTCTTTTCGGTAAATGTTGAATTCCGTGCCAATCGCGGTCACCTTGGCTCCGTCAATAGTCACTACAAAAGGTCGGCTCTTATCAGAGCTAACACTGAAGTAGGCTTCACCTTTAACGAGATTGATATTTCTTTGACCTTGGCTGTAGCTTACTTCCACTCGAGAATGGGTATTGAGGTCCACTACCGACCCGTCACTCAAGGTGACGCTGCGTTGTTCTCCTACGCTGGTGCTGTAAAAGTCTACACTTGTGCTGGTTTGTGGGCTCGGAGCGAGCGCAGTAAATAAGGCCACAGTAATAGCCACGCTGGCGGTGACCAAGCCACCCTGTAGTGAGGTAATACTATCAAACCACCGAGTCAGCATGTTTGGCTGTGAAGAATTCATTTGCGTGCGAGGGTTTAGCACTGACTGTGCGCTTGGTACATAAGCAGCTGCACCTAAGGTTTCCCATGCGCTAGCAGTATCATCAAAGGCCTGCTGATGGGCACTGCTTTGATTGAGCCAGCGAGAAAAGCGCTGTTTGTCATCGGAAGACACACGATCAGAGCGCAGGCGGGCAACCCAGCCTGCCGCTTCATCGAGTAGTGTGTCTTCTAGATGGTCCTCTGTGTTCACTTTTTTACAGCCTTAATGGTTGGTGCGTCAATTTGGTGCGAATTAACCGGTAAATCGGAACGCAATACGTCCGTTTTTTGGAAGTATTATTGTCTTCTAACAAATGAGACGAATGATAAGCCAAATCACTCAATAAAAATCGAAAATTCCAAACAAAATAACCAAATTGGCTAATAAATTGACTCGTTAGTACTCATTTAGTTCCCCTCCGCTGGCTTTAAGTGCTTTTCGGCATACTTTCAGGGCTTGTAGTATATATTTTTCCACACTGGATACTGAGACCGACATCTCATCGGCTATTTCGGAGTAGGAGCGACCTTTTACTCGATGTAATAAAAATGCTTGGCGGCACTTTAGTGGTAATCCACTGATTGCTTGTTCTATATGCTCCAACTGCTGCTTTGCCGCTAGTAAGCGCTCGGGTGTGCAATAGTCAGATTGGGAGAGATTGAAGCCAGTGTCATCCTGCTGCCAGGCACCTTCGGTCTGCAAATATCTATGATGGAGCTGGTCTCGTCTGATTTTGTCGATGGCCAAGTTTGAAGCCGTTTGGTAGAGGTAAGCTTTGGGGTTTTCTAGCTGCCCTGACTCGGCCAGATGCTGAATTCGAATAAAGGCATTTTGCGCAATATCGCGAGCGTCTTCGGTGTTGTTCAGTTTCCGGCTTAAAAAGCGAATTAAACCCGGCCCTTGGCTGTCAAATAGCGATTCAAATAGTGATTGCCGCTTTGGTTTAAGGCTCTGCTTGGTGTCTTGTTTGTTATCCTGAGCCATAAGTTTTTATAAGTGCCGTTGTCGCGTCGCTAGATTCCTTTGCGGAGTGGCTTTATAACATAGGCCTAGGGTAGACAACAAATGCCTCAAGAGCAGTAAGTTTACGAATACCTGCTAATATTTAGGTGATGATTTCCTATTGACGGGTGGATAAACGGACTGTTAGGAGTAGATGATTATTCACAAGTTGTCAGTAAAAACTATCTTATTGATTATGCTGTGCTGCGGTGTAAGTGCCATGGTCAGCGTGCAGCTTTTAGTGCGAGCCTATGTAGAGCGACCCCAGCTTGAGCGCATTCAATATGCAGCTGACCTGAAAGACGTCCAGCGAATTGACCGCGCCTATGAATTCACGCTTCAGGAGCTAGCCAATCGGGCAAACGACAATGCGGGGTGGGACGACTCTTATCGATTTATAGTTGATTTAAATGAGGCGTTTATTAAGGCGAATATTGTTGAAAATACATTTACCGACAACAATATCGACGGTATCGCGTTCTTTGATTTGACCAATGGGCTGCGTTTCTCAATGGCCTACGACGCTAAATCCCGTACGATGGAAAGTGGCCACCCTTTCTCTCCTATTCAGCTCCAAATTGATATTTTGCTTGGATCAAAGCTAAACGGCGTCGACCGGAGAGGTTTTATCCGTGATGGCCGGGACCGCATACTGGCGTTTGCTTCCAAACCCATTCTGCCCTCGAGCGGCGATGCCAAGGCGCGCGGTACGCTGGTTGTATGGCGTGTGTTAGATGAGACATTTGTCGCTCAGCTTATACGTCAAACTGGCTTGAATTACGAAATGGGGCCAATATCAATGCCCGAAATGACGAAGGGAGACTCGCGCCGGGGTTTAGGTCGAGCCCTCGAAACTATAGAGCCTAGAAACGAACTTAATCAAATAGCATGGTATATGTATGGCCTTAATGAGATGCCTTTGCGGCAGCACTTGGTCACCTTCGAATCCAGCTACTTCGCACCAAATTTGTTCTCTGTATCTGTAATGGCAGAAATTTCGGTTGCTATTATTTTACTTGCCTTATCGGCGTGGGTTATACATCGCGTGTTTATTCGGCCGCTTTCACTCATAACTCACAGCACTCGTTCTATCGCCCAGAGTAAAGATTATCGCACTGAAATTCATATGGTGGCGGCGGTAGAATTTGAGCAACTGGCGGTGCAATTTAATGAGTTGATGCGCACTGTTTATGATCAGGAAATGGTTTTACAAACACAAAACCTGAAACTTCGTTTGGAAAATATTAGAGACCCTTTAACGGGTATTTCTAATCGTCGTTACTTGGACGAGTATTTGGAAAGTTGTTGGAAATGGTCGCTAGAAGAGAGTAAACCCTTCGCTATTGTGTTGATGGATGTTGACTCCTTTAAAGCCTATAACGATTTCTACGGTCACCCTGCAGGAGACAAGGTGCTTAAAGCCGTAGCTAGCCTGCTAAAAACCTCAGTTGATAGCGCTCATGGCAATGTCGCGCGCTATGGAGGGGAAGAATTTTGCGCAGTTCTGATTGAGCAGAGTGAGCAGCAGGTACGCTGGTGGTGTAATGAGGTGCTCGAAGAAATTGCACTGTTAGAAATTGAGCATGAGAAAACGGCATTAGGGCAGTTGAGTATCAGCATCGGCGTTGCCTACGGTATTGCAGCCGATTACCGTCAGTTGCGTAACTTCTTTCAAATCGCCGATCAAGAGCTCTATCGAGCTAAGGGTGCGGGGAAAAATTGCGTTAGATTTTCAGATGTGGCCTAGGGTAATTTTGATATGTCATAAATTATGTTGTTTTACGCGCCAAAGCTCTTATGTTCCCCTCGATAGCTCACATAATTCAAGCTAAACGATGCCTGTTTGTATGACTAAAACCGGTATTAGGCTACTATTGCCCTTGGTCTTACATCAAGGTATTAAAAACAATAATGAGTCACAGTCTTGGATTTTTTGCCCCAAAGCTAGGCGTTACGGTCGTTGAAGTGCGAGCGGCCTATCAAGCCTGCAGAAAAGGCCTACCAATTGATTGGCCTGCAGGCGAAGAGCTGTCTCAATTTATTCAGGCCTTAGAAAATCGCTATCCACAGTCTATCAATGACGATGCATCTAATGATGGTGGCAGCCCGTGGGCGGCATCAGCCTTAAGAAGTAAAGGTTGTTTTATTGTGGACATGGGGGTGCATGCGGCCGATGAAGTGGGTGGATACATTTGGGAGTTGTTACAGCAACACTACTTAGTTGTTTACGATCCTCAGGCTGATCGCGCTTACGTGGGGATTGACGAACTTGCCGACAGCTCAGGAGGCAAGCAGTGGTGGAAGTTCTGGTCATAGTTGTGCGGCCCTCTCTCGGTCCTTAGGCCGACGCCAACAAGAAAAAATCGAACTCAGTTCCTTGGTTCTCCACGCTGTTTACACGAATGGTAGTGTTGTGCAAAGCCAGAAGTTTTTTGGTGATAGCAAGGCCTAAGCCACCGTGAGCATTGTTACCCCGCACACTATTTGCTGCTTTATAATGCGCGTTAAAAATGTAAGGTAGGTCAGATCTTGGGATGCCAATGCCGCTATCTTTCACTTGAACGAGGACGCGCTTCGTTTCGTTGGCTAGGTTAATTGTAATGTGATCACCTGGCTTGCAGTGTCGCAAGGCGTTGCCTACTAAATTGGTAAAAACTCTGTCCAATTTTTCGATGTCGGCCATCACCATTAATGCGGGATCTTTTGGCGAAACGTCCAGGACAACTTCTCTTTGTTCTGCCTCTAAGGAGAATTTTTGCAGCACGTCCTGCACAAGCTCAGCAATTGATATCGCCTCGTAGTGCACCTCTACATCGCCACTGTCTAAGTGAGCCAGCTCAAATAGCTGCTCGATCAATTGACTGATAATCTGAGCATTTTTGTGGGCCGTAGCAACAAACTCTCGGCTTTGTTCCGGGCTAAGCTCTGATTGTTTCATTTGCCAAGTCTCTAAATAACCCATGAGCGAGGCCAGTGGGGTTCGCAGGTCGTGGGACACGTGAGACATTAGCTCGCGACGTAGCTCGTCGGTGTCCTTAACTTTCTTATACTGCTCAATAAGTTGATAAGCCATATTTTCAAAGGCGCTGCCCAACTGATTGATCTCGTGCTTTGAATTGCTAGGCCAATGGCTGATACTCAAATCATCGCTGTCCAGACCACTGTTACGAAAAGCTTGTACGTCCTGGTTGAGGCGTTGTAGGGGCTTGGTGAGTAAGTTTACAATGAATAAAGTTACCAAAAAGGTGAGAAAAATGCCGCCTGCCAGAGACCACATTATCCAGCGATAAATTTCACTGCCTTGAACCATCTGGGCAATGTTATCGTAGGTTTCGCCACCAATAATCACGTAAAGGTAGCCTTTCAGTTCGCCATCTTTCACGATTGGGGCCGTTGAGAATATTTTTTCCCTGCGTTCGGCTCTAGGGTCGGTTCCGTAAATTGTTTGTTGAGCATTGCTGTCGTTGAGGAAATTTCTAATAGGCTTTAGGTCTACAGTATCTTGCTTTACTTTCCCCGGCTCAGCGGAATAAGCAAGCACTGATCCTTTGTCGTCCAACAAATAGAATTCAAAGTTAGGGCCCATCACCATAAGCTGCATAAAAACCATTTTCATTGCGCCACTGTCAAACACTCCGTCAACGAGCAAGGTGTTTTCTTTCACCACATGAGCGGCTAAGTGACGATGCAATTTTTGTGCAATTTCATTTTGTTGGGCTTGCGAGGATTTATTGAATAGGGTCGCCGTGAAAATTCCCACGAGTACAAAACTCAGCAATACCACAAGCGCTAAACGATTGTAGAAGCTTTCAAATAGACTCTTGATCATTAAATTTATATCCTACGCCCCACACAGTCAGTACATAGTCGGGTTTGCTGGGCTTGCCTTCAAGTTTTGAGCGCAAGCGGTTTATGTGAGAGTTCACGGTATGCTCGTAGCCGCTATGTTGATAGCCCCATACAGAATCCAATAGCTGTTCCCGGCGAAATACTCGGCCAGGGTGTCGAGCTAAAAACTCCAGCAAGTCGAATTCTTTAGTCGTGAGCTCTACAGATTGGTCGCGTAAGCTTACCGTGCGCTTGGCTGTGTCAATGTGCAGGCCGTTTGCCTTGATGACAGTTGCTCGATCCTTGTCGGCTGTTTGCGAGGCTAGGCTTGAGCGTCTTAGCAGAGCTTTAACTCGGGCTTGGAGTTCTCTCACGCTGAAAGGCTTGGTGAGGTAGTCGTCGGCGCCCATTTCTAAGCCAAGCACCCGATCAATCTCTGATTTACGAGCGGTAAGCATCAGTATCGGAAGGGTGTTACCCGCTTCACGCAGCCGACGACAGATTTCCAAGCCGTCTATTCCCGGAAGCATCAAGTCTAGAATTAGTGCATCAAAATTGCCTCGCTGGGCAATTTGTAAACCTTGCTCGCCATGGTGTGAGCTGGTGACGTCAAAGTTGAGTGCTTTTATATTCATAGTGATGAGGGCGTTGATATCTCGCTCATCTTCAATGACCAAAATATTGGTCGTCATAGACTTTCCTCTATATTCACGGAGACAAAAAAGAAACCAAATACCGCCGCCGCGAGTCTATGACAAGCAAACGGTGATATTGGTTTCAAACTTGCCGTGCTTCTTGCTCTCTCTTTGCTTTTTTTGTTCAGTTCTAAAGTGTGCGGGTAACAGTGATACGTAGCGCGTGTGAGTCAAAACGATGAGACTCATCCAATGCTGACTCAGTATAACTGTCGTCACTTGTTACGACGCCAGGATGCCGCGAGATGACATCGGTGTCCATGCGCTCGGCATTGAAACCTTCGCCTCCAGCTGCGGGGCCCGGTATTGTTGCCGCCAATTCATCATTGGCCTCTGTGCCAGCGTCATAAATAGGTGCATTGAGTTGCATTGACGCACCGACTTCCAAGCCAGAAATATCAACTTTCTGCATACCACTGAACGCGTCATTCGTGTTCACTAGCATAGTGATCACAGTGAGCTCCACAGCAGCTTGTTCTTCAAACTCTAGGCTGACAGTGTCCGTCATGCCTGGTGGAATGACGTCTGCGCCGGCACTTGTAGCAAACACTGCATCGCCAGTTGCGGCACTAATCACATCTGCAGGGCTGCCAGATTCAGCCAGCACTTCGAGCTCGACGCTGGCGGCATTACCAAACGACCAAGCGCTGTACTGATCGCTGTGCAATACCACCGCAATTGGCGACAGAGCTTGGTTGTTGGTTACATTACTCACGCTTACATCAAAACTCATCATAGTCGGCGCTGGTGGAGCGGGCGTAGGAACTACTTCGGGAGCGCTAGATTTAGAGCCTCCACAGGCTGAGAGAAACACAGCCGCGATACCTAGGCTTAGGTATTTCATACTTGTAATAGACTTCATAAGGGTCACCTTTTTCAGAGAGCAGCAATTTATTGAACGGTAACCACAACTTTGGCTACTGGATTCAACCAGCGGTGAATACGGCTGTCTAAATCGCTGGTCCCACCGGCGAGGTCAGCATCGCCAAGGTTGCCACGGTGAATGTGAATAGTGTTGTTGGCTTCAGTACTGGTAACTCCTGTGCCTGCACTTCCGCCATTTCCACCTGGATTCGCAGGAATGCCCGCAATGCCGGGGGCGCCACTGCCGTCTAAAACCAATTCATTGTTGGCTTCGGTGCCCGCGTCATAGGCGTTTAAGAACAGAGTGTAGGTACCAGCAGCCTCTGGAATGGTCCAGGCATCCAAGCCGACAAAGCCGTCGTTGCTAGGCAGAACCATTGCCGTGATACTTAGACGGTTATTATCGCCAGTGTCCATCTCAGCCATAGTGCTGCTAGAAGGGGCTAATAATCCGCCGGCGGGGTTGGCCGCGCTGACCGCTGCTATCGAGTCGGCTGTGGCCACTAGACCAGAGATGTCGCCACCCTCAGCCATGGTCTGTAGTTCGGTACTGGCACTTGTGCCAACTTCGAACAGGTGCATGCCGTCGGCGTGAGCGCTGATCAATATAGGGGTAAAAAAGATACCGTGCGTAAGATTGGTAATTTCAACACTGATATTCTGAGCGTTGCTAAATGAAGCGGCCAGTGCGAATGGCAGCGCGGCAAGGCACGTTAATTTCATGGGTATTTCCTTCTTATTAAGGTTTGGTTGTGGCATGAGTCTATTGAACAGATATCCCCAAGATCTCACGCAAATATCACGATTTTGTAACATCTGAACAAACCTCGCCCAGAACGGCGTTTATTCGGGTTGGAATTGCCTTTGATCGATTACCTGAAATACATTAGGGTGAGTGTCAGTAAGGTGCTTGCCCCTATCAGAATTGGAACGAGTGATGAAAGCGTTAAAAAATGAAAAAGAGTTAGTGAGGAAGGCGATTGCCATAGGTGTGGCCTATTGTGAAAAAAGGGGAGCCGTGGAGTTTGAAGATTCCGATTCCGCCAACGACAAGTTGTTGTATATCTATCGAATGCTAGTGCATGACAAATTGCTGCAACCGCTCCCTGAAGAACAGGTTTCACAAAAATCCATTCGTCATAGATTGGCTATTTGGGCCTCAAAGCAATCCCTATAATGGAAAAAATATTAGTCAGTGCCTGTCTGCTCGGCAGGCCCGTGAGGTATGACGGCCGTCATCTTGCCGTTAAAGCTTCGACACTGGATCAGACGCTAACTCGATGGCAAGAGGAGGGGCGGGTGATCTCAGTGTGCCCGGAAGTAGATGCTGGTATGAGCGTTCCTCGCCCCCCCGCTGAAATTTCTGGAGGCAATGGTCTTGGTGTAATTGCGGGCTCGGCGAAGGTCGTCAGCGACGAGGGTGATGACTTGAGCGCGTATTTTGTTGAGGGCGCGTCTATCGCTTTGGCTTTGTGCCAAAAACACAATGTGAAAATTGCCATGCTCACTGAGTTCAGCCCCTCATGCGGTAGTTCAGCTATTTATGACGGTCAGTTTGCGGACCACAAAATACCGGGCGCAGGCGTTACCGCGACCCTGCTTCAACAGCACGGCATTAAAGTGTTTAGTCAGCATGAGCTGGTCGAAGCGAGTCGAGCATTGCAATGTTTGAGCTAAAAACTATTGCTTTGTTCACTCTCACAGCTTTAGCGGAAATACTCGGTTGCTACCTTCCTTATCTATGGCTTAAAGAAGATAAAACAATTTGGTTGCTCCTGCCCGCAGCGTTTTTTTTGGCGCTGTTTGCATGGCTGCTCACTCTGCACCCCGCGGCGGCAGGCCGAGTGTATGCCGCTTATGGGGGTGTGTATGTTTGCATGGCCATAGTCTGGCTTTGGTTGGTGGAGGGAATTAAGCCTGGGCCCTGGGATCTTCTTGGTTCAATGGTGGCCTTGCTGGGTATGGCGATAATCGCATTCGGCCCCCGATCTACTTGAACATCACTTAGGCAAATACGGCCATGACTTGGTTGGCGAAGGCAATAGCCTCGCCACTGGGGGACCATATTGAATATCGTTGTTGATTGTAACCATTAGAGCATTGCGTTAACTCAGCTCTTACATACCACCACTCATCGGCATTTGCTTGAATGTCGTCGGTTAAAAACTCCAGCGACCAAGTGAGCGAGCTGCCATTGGCCGGAGCGCTGAGCATCGATAATGGGATGGGAGGAGGGGTGTCGGCAAGCGCTATAATATGAGCCATTGAGGCTGGCCCGGGCTCGTTGAATCGAACCCAAATACCGTGGTTCTTATCACTACCGCTTGTGAATGGTCGCTCACCTTCCGCTAGGCGGATATCAAAATGGTCAAGAAATTTTGGCGTTAAACCTTCTTTCCGTGGAAAGCAGTAAGATTCCTCGGGGCTTTTAACTTCGGGTCTAGCGGGTGCAGAAACCGACAATACGGATTCTCTTGAAGCGCCGAAACAAGCCAGCACCGTGCAGGCTACTTGTTCTCCCTGAATTAAGTCGGCGCGCATAGAGGTAACGTTCCGGCCTTGGCGCAAAATTGTAGTTTCAATGCGTAAGAGACCATCACCTACCGGCCCAATAAAAGCGACTTGAGCGGTGCGCAATGGAATAGCTGTGCCAAGGGTTTGCTGCAGGGCTTCGACACCCAGTGCCGCCACCAGCCCTCCAAAAGAGGCACGCCCTTGCATCCAGGTAGCGGGAATCTGGGTTTCAAAATAATCGTCTTTACGTTGCAGACTGTTGATAATTTGAGAAAAAGATGAGCTGCTCATAATAAAACCTTAATACTTTACTCGGTAGTGGGTTCTGAATTACAGGCTAGCGTAGCCTATAAGTTTAAAAAGTTATCGCTTGTAATTCGATTAATTAATAAGCGCGAATGTGCAATGGCTGTCTATGCTAAACTATTTCGAAAAATCATAATTAGACTCTCGAGGAAAAAATGTCGACAGACTATTCGAAACTTATTACCACAGAGACCACCAGCTTTTCTAACATTGCCCCAGCGATGCAAACGTTTATCGACCAGGAGCGTGTTTCCGGCGTATTAACCCTTGTAGCCAAACAGGGCAAAGTAGTGCACTGCCAGGCCCAAGGTTACGCAGATGTTGAATCTCAGACGCCCATGCAATTGGACACATTGTTTCGAATTTATTCAATGACGAAACCGATCACTGCAGTGGCCGTGATGATCTTGTGTGAGCGAGGATTGTTTTCTCTCGATGAGCCAATTGCTAATTTTTTGCCGTATTTTGCGGACATGACAGTACACACCGCGCAAGGGCCAGTGACCGCAGAATCACCGATAAGTATTCGCCAGCTGTTAACACACAGCTCAGGCCTCACCTATTCCATGATGTTTGACGAACCCGCTGTGACGGCCGCTTATGACGCTCTTCGCTTAAACGAAGTGCGGGCTCGTTTGTCTTGGGATCTAGAGGAACACGTAAAAATGCTGGCTGAGCAACCCTTGCTTGCTCAGCCAGGCACGACGTGGCGCTATAGCGAAGCCATGAGTGTGTTGGCGCGCTTAGTGGAAGTTGTGAGTGGCAAAAACTATCGCGCGTTTATGCTAGAAGAAATTTTCACACCGCTGGGAATGATTGATACAGACTATTACGTACCGGAAGGAAAGCTACCTCGCCTGGCAACCCTTTATGAACGTGGCCCTAAAGGTCAAAGCTATCAAGAGGCAAATGAAGGATATGGGGGTGATTACAGTAAAGCCCCATTGTTAGAGGCGGGGGGAGCCGGGTTGGTGAGCACCGCAGCCGACTACCTATGTTTTGCTCAGATGTTGTTGAATGGAGGGGAGCTGAATGGCCAGCGCATACTCAAACCTACATCTGTTAAAGCAATTATGTCAGATCAATTTGACGGAACGTTTGATAAGAAAGCGCCTCGCATAACGATTATCCCCACTAAAGGAATGGGCTTTGGTTTTTGCGGTTATGTAAGCCCAAAAGGCGATTACGGCTGGGGTGGTTGGGCCTCAACGAGCTTTTGGATTGACCCTAAGAATCAGGTGGCCGGTTTAATGCTGACTCAACTGATACCAGAGCCGACGGAAACGCTTGGCGTGATGGAGCGTTTTCGCGAACTCAGTTATGAAGCCTTGGACAAATAACCGAGTTTTAAGATGCCTGTATCCGATACCGCAGCGATCTGTACTGGTGCGAAATGTCATTTATTGTCTATGTAATTACGACGTGCGTAGGAATAGAGTAAGTGCGATTTCAAATAGTAAAGAGGTGTAGTCAGTGACTATTTCTGTAGCATTTATTGGTTTGGGCGTTATGGGTTATCCCATGGCTGGTTTTCTTCAAAAACAGGGGCACAGTGTCACAGTTTTTAACCGCACCTCAGGGAAGGCCGAGGCCTGGGCGGCGGAGTTTGGTGGCGAAATGGCGCTCACGCCGCGTGCCGCCGCCGAAGGGGCTGAGTTTGTGTTTGCTTGCGTGGGTAATGATGACGATCTACGACAAGTGACTCTGGGTGAAGAGGGTGCCTTTTCTGGCATGTCTTCAGGCGCAGTGTTTGTTGATCACACCACGACATCGGCACAAGTGGCAAAAGAATTGGCGGAGCTTGCTCAAGGCAAAGGCATAGACTTTTTCGACGCTCCGGTTTCCGGTGGGCAGGCGGGAGCTGAAAGCGGCAAGCTCACGATCATGGTTGGCGGGTCTGAAGAGAATTACCCCGCAGTGGCAGGCATCATTCAATGTTACTCGCGTTGTGTGGAGCGCTTGGGCCCCGTGGGAAACGGCCAGCTTTGTAAAATGGTTAATCAAATTTGTATCGCAGGTGTTGTTCAGGGATTGGCGGAAGGTCTGCATTTTGCCAAGGCGGCGGGGCTGGACGCCAGTCAAGTCGTTGATGTTATTTCGAAGGGAGCCGCACAATCTTGGCAGATGGAAAACCGTTACAAAACTATGTTGTCCAACGACTATGAACACGGCTTTGCAGTCGACTGGATGAGAAAAGATCTCGCGATAGTTTTAGATGAGTCGAAGCGAAATAATACCCGCTTAGCGCTGACTGAACAGGTGGATCAATATTATGCCGAGGTTCAGACAATGGGCGGTGGTCGCTGGGACACCTCAAGCTTATTGGCTAGACTGGAAGCCGAATTATTAGACGATAGCCACAAGCAAGGCTGACTTACTGGATGTTGATGATGACGAATATCTCTGACCGAGAATTGATGTTAAGTTTAATTTCGTCGTCAAGGTATTTGTCGATAATTGCGCCGCCCAAGGGTGTGGATCTTGTTACCACAGTAATTGTATTGGGTGGTTCTCCAATCTTTAGTCCTCCGGCTGCGGGGCCAATAAAAACCCGCTGTACCTGACCCGCACTGTTTTCTAATTCAACCAATGCTCCCAGCCGAACGGGTGACTGTTGGGTAAATACAGGCCGTTGAAAATTCCTATAGAGGTGTATGGTTTCTTGCAGCTCAGAGATGCGCATAGATTGGCCGTGGGCTAAATAGGCCGCTTCGACAGCAAGGGTGTCATACTTATTGTCGGCAATGTTTTCACTGTGCGTGGCACTCGAGTGAGCGTCCTGACTAGCGTTTATAGCCGTTTCAAGCTGCCGTTCAAGTTGTTCGACAATAGCGGTAACAAGGTTTTGCATAGAGCTTGCAGTGAATAGATTCAATTGGAGGGTATATTAGTCCGTTTTGTGCATTTTGACTAACGGAAAAATTGATCTATAGCCCGATAAGGGAAGCCAGTGCAGCATGAGCCAATACACGTGATATGATCGGGGCTAAAATAGGAGTGTAAATATGGATGCCTTCTTAAAAGCGGCCATTCGCGAAGCACAAAAAGGTATGGCCGAAGGTGGAATTCCAATCGGTTCAGTACTTGTGATCGATGGTGAGATTGTTGGACGAGGCCATAATAGACGAGTTCAAAATGGTAGCCCAGTACTTCATGCAGAAATGGATTGCTTGGAAAATGCCGGCCGAATTAAGGCTGAAGACTATCGTCGTGCAACTCTCTATTCCACTTTATCGCCCTGTGATATGTGTAGCGGTGCGGCCTTACTCTATGGTATTCCAAAAATCGTTGTCGGAGAGAATTCTACATTCCTCGGACCTGAAGAATACGTGCGTTCTCGCGGTGTTGACGTGCAGGTTGAAGACAGTCATGAATGTCGAGCAATGATGGAGGATTTCATAAAAAATAATCCTGATTTGTGGGGTGAAGATATTGGTGTTTCTCCTGATGTTTTGTAAGGTGTAATTTTAAACCTCTATCCACCAAGGAACCAATGATTACACTGAGATCTTTTGGGCATTTGTAGTCCCCCACAGACTGCTGTAGAACTAAACCTTTTAATTCTTGCTGTGTTTCCTCAAGCACATCTTTAATCCTGATGTAGTTGTGTTTTTCCTGAGTTGCGAAATTGATTTTCTCTGGGTGTACACGTTGACGTTTAATCGAGCCCGTAAGTTTATTCTCACAGCTACACTTCGCGCATTTATTCACTAGCCCACAACTATCATGGGTGAATTGCAGAACTTTTACCCGTGCCCGCGATAATTGCTTACGGAAGTTGTCTTTGGAAATTGATAAAGCTTTGCTCGCCTCGTCGTGTTCCAGTTCAAGTATATCGCCAAGAATATAAGCTATTCTATGTGGCGGATTTAAGCAGAGCAGCATAGCCATGGTGCAGGATATTCTCAGTTCATCTAGAAGAATCTGATAGTCTGGGTTTTCTTGTAGGGCCGCCGGTTCTTGAAGGTCTTGCTCAAGA